>SMUZ01007845.1_pt1 | contig 15893 bp, 9 predicted proteins | sample 2456421 | NCBI WGS metagenome assembly SMUZ01 (sample SAMN11095932, study PRJNA526329) | marine sediment metagenome | biome: Marine sediment; feature: Surficial sediment; material: Deep marine sediment; isolation source: Hadal surficial sediment | place: Pacific Ocean | collected 2014-11 | depth 0-1... | reverse complement strand
ATCGGCTCAATCATTGAAGTGAGATTTTTGACCACATACTCCACTTCGGTGTCATAATGTTTTGACACATTTAACAGCATGGTATCCAAAGAACCGGACTGCTCGCCGATTGAAATCATTTGAATAACCATGGGCGGAAAAATTTTCCCTTCAGCCAAAGGTGCTGCAAGGCCCGCCCCTTGAAGAACTCCAAGTGCAGCTTTTTCAATTTCTTTTCCGATAACCACATTGCCGACGGTTTTCGCAGTTATGTCCAAAGTTTGAAGAATCGGCAATCCGCTGCTGTTCAAAGTTTCAAACATACGGGTAAATCTCGACATAGCAGTTTTTAGATTTAAGTCGCCAAAAACAGGCACCGTAATCATAAATTGAGCCCAGCGAAAGGCGCCCTTTTCAGTTTTTATGTATTTTGAAAATCCAAAAGCAATGGCAGAAACACCGGCAATCAGTAAATACCAGTAATTCGAGAGAAGATAATGAAACCCGATTAACAATCGGGTTGGCAGGGGTAGTTCAATGCCCATCTTATCAAACAAATCAATAAAATTGGGCACAACTAACATCATTAATGCAATAAAAGCAAGCACGAGAGACACGACAACAATAATCGGATACCTCATGGCACCTTTAATGCGTGCATTGACTTCCAGCTCGTGCTCCATGAGTTCGACTAACCTTTCTAACACCTCATCGAGCGCGCCGCCTATTTCACCCGCTTTGATAGAGTGGATATAAAGCTCAGAAAATTCTTTAGGATGCCGTTTAAAAGCGTCGGAAAGGCTCAACCCGCTCTCGATATCCACATAGACTTTTTGGATGATTTCTTTGAGTCCCTCACTATCGCTTTGCGCGACCAGAGCATCAAGACAGGACAGGAGCGGCACCCCTGCTCGCAATAAGGTGACGAGTTGTCTGGTGAAAACAATTACTTCGGCGTCATTTAATTTTCTTTTATTTGAAAAAAGTTTAAGGTTGATCCCGCCGCCGGCCTGTTTAATCTTGAGCGGCAAATAACCAAGTTTATCGAGGTACCCGGTGACAGCGTCAGAATCTTTTGCCTCCATGACCTCGGTAATTTCAGAACCGTCAGGTTTAATGGCTTTATATTCAAAAGTCGGCATTTTTTAAAAAATACAATTGACAATAAATAAAAAATCTCGACCGGAGGCCTCACTTCGGAAGCTTAGTGCAAGCTCGCCGAGGATCTCTTTGCGAGCGTTTCTCAGCGAAGCAATCTAGCTGATTAGGCAGGCATGAGATTGTTTCGGCAAAAGCTCGTCCTGAGCAAGTCGAAGGAAGGCCTCGAAAGACGGTCAGAACTAGACTTTTTGGTCAGGTATTAGCTAACTTTACCTTCTCAAAGTGATTCCGTATTTTTCTAATTTCCGATACAGGGTAGTTCTGCCGATTCCCAGTTCCAGGGCCGCACTGGACATGTTGTAATTCGTCAACTTTAGCGCTTGTTGCAGAACTTCCTTTTCGAGATCTTTCATCGGAGTGATCTGTTTGGTAAGCGAAACGACTTTTTTCAGATCGATAAATGAATCATCTTGGTGCCAATCTTCTTTAAGAGAAGTAATGGTTATGGGCAAATGCTCAGCGGCCAGAACGCCATCAGAAGCATGTAAAAAAGAGCGCTCTAGAATATTCTCCAATTCCCGAACATTTCCCGGCCATTCGTAATTCATTAAATAATCCAATGTTTGCGGCAGAATGGCTTTGATTTTTCTGCGGTATTCCTTATTAAATTTCTCAAGAAAAAATGCAGCTAAAGCCGGGATATCTTCGCGGCGTCTTCTCAACGGCGGTACAAATATCGGATAGACGTTGATTCGATAGTAAAGATCTTCTCTGAAATTTCCCTGTTTCATCTCCTCTTCAAGGTTCTTGTTTGTTGCGGAGATAACACGCACATCTACTTCTACCGTCTCGGTGCCGCCGACCCTTTGAAACCGACGTTCTTGCAAAACTCTAAGGATTTTAACTTGAGTGGAGTAAGGCATGTCACCAATTTCATCGAGAAAAATAGTCCCGCCATCCGCTTGCTCAAACTTACCAACACGTCTGGCGATGGCTCCGGTAAATGCACCTTTTTCATGACCGAAGAATTCGCTCTCTAGTAAACTCTCAGGAATCGCTGCACAGTTGACCGCAACAAACGGCTTTTGTTTTCTCCGGCCGTTAAAATGAATTGAACGTGCTAACAGCTCCTTGCCGGTGCCACTTTCACCCTGGATTGAGACAGTTACGTTGGTCTCAATAACCCGTTCAAGACTTCTAAACACTTCCTGCATGGTTTTACTGTTACCAATAATCCGTTCAAAGCTATACTTACTTTTCAATTGACCTTTCAAGCGGGAAACTTCACCGCGCAATTCTTTGGTAATCAAAGCGTTTTTAATTGCGATCTCCAGCTTCTCCCAATCCAGCGGTTTCGAAAAAAAATCGTAGGCTCCCAGTTTCATGGCGTCGACAACTGTACCAACCCGGCTGTCCCCGGTGAGAATGATCACCGGCAATCCCGGATCAATTTTCTGAATTCGCTTTAAAGTGTCGATGCCGCTAATCAAAGGCATTGTTAAATCGAGAAGGACTAAATCATAAGGCCGAATACTCAACATCTGCAGAGCTTCATAACCGGAACAAGAGGTATCCACACTATATTCTTGTTTCGTTAAAATGGAACTTAAGGTATCTGTAAAATCCGTTTCATCATCAACAGCGAGAATCGAAGCAACTTTCGTCATTGTCAATCCCTGTTTCTAAAATATTCTAAGCTCTGTTTGGTTTTGAGGAGCCGGCAAGGAACCCTCAGAGCATGCCTGGCCGAACGCTTTCCAGATTCCGGACGGAGGCAATCCTGGCCGGATGCCTTCGGACTGGCTTGTCGTATGGATGCAGTCGCTCCGGCACTTCATGAATCTTCATTCATCACTACCATGCTCCATTCTACTATCGTCAAGTTAATTCAAACATTTACAATAACGTTTAATCCGCATTTGTAACTCGCAAAACTTCTTCCAGCGACGTCATCCCTTTCATCGCCTTAATAAGGCCGTCGTGTCTGAGATTTTGCATTCCGTTCTTGATTGCGGCCCGTTTAATTTGATCAGCTGAAGCATTATTTAAAGTCAATTCCCGGATTTCTTCATCCACGGTCATAATTTCGTAGATCCCGTTTCGACCTTTATAGCCTGTATTTCTGCACTGAAAGCATCCTTCAGCACGGTAAAATTCTATATCCTTACTTCTTTCCACATCCGTGAGACGCAACTGTGCAAGCCTGGAAGCAGTCGGTTTGTACGGCATTTTACAGTTTTCACAAAGTTTTCTGACCAGGCGCTGGGCGATAATTCCAATGATGGCTGAAGCGCTTAAAAATGGTTCGATACCCATTTCGGTTAAACGAGTCAAGCCGCCAGGTGCATCATTCGTATGAATTGTCGAAAGAACGAGGTGGCCGGTCAGAGCTGCTTCGATGGCAATCTTGGCAGTTTCTGAATCACGAATCTCGCCGACCATCAAAATATCCGGATCTTGCCGCAAAATCGCCCGAAGTCCTACTGCAAAGGTTAAACCCGCTTTGACATTAACTTGAGCTTGTCTGATTCGTTTCAAGCGATATTCGACCGGATCTTCTACCGTAATGATGTTCTTGTCCGGTTTATTTAAGGCATGCAAAATAGAATACAAAGTTGTGGTTTTACCGCTGCCGGTGGGGCCGCTCACTAAAATAACCCCATAAGAGCTATCTATCATTTTCTGCAGTTTTTTATAAACGTCTTGTTCAATCCCCAGGTCTTCCAGATTTAGCATGAGGTTGCTTTTGTCTAAAATCCTTAAGACTATATTTTCTCCATAAACCGTCGGAAGAGTTGACACGCGAAAGTCGATCTCGCGGCCATTGATTGTAATCTGAAACCTGCCGTCCTGTGGTATGCGGCTTTCCGCAATATCAAGGTCGGCTAAAATCTTGATGCGGGAAATAATGGCAGGTTGTAAATGTTTTGGCGGAGTCAGGCTGTCATGCAGGAGACCGTCCACACGATACCTGACTTGCAATGTTTTTTCTTCAGGCTCAATGTGAATATCACTTGCCCTTTCCATAATTGCCTGAGAAAGCACGAGGTTGACCAATTTTACCACCGGCGTTTCTGCGCTGAGTTGTTTTAACTTCTCAGCGGAGGTAGTTTCATCTTTTTTGGGCTTTTCACTTTCAATGTTCTGGATAACTTCATCTAGAGAAGAATCAAATTCTTTAGCGCCTTCATAATGAGTTTCTATCGCCTCTATGATGTCTCGCTCAAGGCTGACTGCAGGCTCAATTTCATAACCAGTTTCCCGGTGCAGCCTATCAATGACTTGCACATCGCCCGGATTAACCATAGCGATCGTCAGGCAGTCTTCAATCTTGAAAACGGGAAAAACTTTGTGTTTAACAGATAATTCTTTTGGGACTAGTTCCAGAACAGCGGGGTCAATTGCGTAGTCATGCAATTGAATGAAAGGAATGTTTAGAAGTTCAGCCAAACAATCGACGACATCTTCATCTTCGGCTAAACCCTTATTGGTGATGATTTGTGTGAGTTCTTCATTGTTATGTTTTTTAAAATTAAAAACTTCGAGTAGCTGTGCTTTGTTAAGAATACCTTTTTTAAGGAGAAGCTCACCGAATTTCTTGTCTTCTTCTTTAACCATTTCTGTTTTTGCACCAGGTGGGCGGGAATAAACGGGTAGAGACTAACCTACGCTGACCGGAGTTGAATCCAGAAAATGGCGAATTGTTTTCAGCAATTTTCCGGTTCGGTCCGATTTATAGACATATTCATCCGCACCAGTCTCCAACCCAATTTGTTCATCCCGTTTTGTTTCACGGGACGTCAGCATAATAATAGGAATATCTTTATATCTTGAATCGAATTTAAGCAACCGGCTTATTTTATAACCGTTCATTTTAGGGAGCATCACATCTAAAACAATCAAATCGGGTTTCTTTTTTCTAGCCAGGGTCAAACCTTCCTGGCCATCCTTGGCAGAAATTACTTCATACCCCATCGCATTTAAGCGCATTGTTAAAATTTCAACAATGTTATTGTAATCTTCTATGATTAATATTTTTTTCTTCATAAAAGTACTCACACAGGAATTGTGAAAAAGAATGTACTGCCTACATGCAACTCACTTTCAACCCAAATTTTTCCGCCGTTCGCTTCAATAATCTGCTTCGCAATGCTTAAGCCGAGCCCATAACCGCGTGAGCTGCTGCTCGGAAAATTGTCAAGCTGCTTAAATTTCTCGAAAATTACTTGAAGATCGCTTGACGGGATTCCGACACCTGTGTCATTTACCCGGCACTTAATAATTGTATCCTGCAATTCTGCATCAACCGAGAGTGACCCTCCCGGCATCGAATATTTGATACCGTTTTCAACCAGGTTTGATAAAACCTGCTGTAAACGATCCCGATCTCCTTTGAAAGTCGGAATTGATTTCGGAATCTTGTTTTCTAATTGAATATTCTTTGATTTTGCGAATGTCCGGAAAGAATCTAAAACTTTATTGACCAGGAATACTAAAGAGGTCTGCCTTCTCCTTTCTAAAAATTGAATGCCCTCGTCAAATCTTGATAAATCGAGCAGATCTACAAGCAGACGATTTAAACGTTGAATATCGTCTTTGACAACTCTTAAACAGTGATTCTGTTTCGGGTTCAGGCCGCCCAAGTCGAGGTCCAAAAGCAAATCTACCGCGCTGAGCATCGAATTGAGCGGGGTTTTAATTTCGTGACTCGCAACCGTAAGCGCCGAGCGCATCTGCTCATTCTGCCAGTTCTGGGTTACATCGCGCAAGACAAACAACCACCCAATCTGTTCGTTTCTTGAATTTCGTGCAAACTCCAAATGAAAGCCAATTAATTTGGTGTGGTTCTCAGAGAGGTCGGCAACTTTATTGACCTCGTGAATATTGTTTTCCTGCGCAGCATTCAGAGAATCGGTAAAACATTGGACATTCAAATTTTCTAAGGACTCGCCAACAAAACTCTTATCAACTGGAAAACCTAAAATGCGTTTTGCTGAATTATTAATGAAGAGAACTTTTCTTTCTGAATCACACAGGAGAAGTCCGTCGAGCGTGCTCGAGGCAAGTAATTCGAATCTTTCTTTTTCAGAGGTTAATTCGGTAGGATTAATCACAACGTCAGTATCATCGGCAAATTGGATTCTGGTGGCGTTAAGCTTAAATTGCTCCATTGATTACAAGCTTCCGACAAAGTTTAAATATTGATGAAGGAGTGCTTGGCCATAACAAACGATAATAACTGCAGCAAGTGAAATAAACGGCCCAAAAGGCACAGTGCTGCCGATTTTTAGTCGCTTTGTTGAAAGCCCAATAGCAATCACGGGTAAGGCAAGAAAGAAGGCCAGGAAAAGCGCAATGAGAACTTTTGGCCCCAGGAAAACCCCGATCATCGCACCCAACTTGATGTCTCCGCCACCCATGCTTTCTTGTTTGAAAACCGAATTTCCGAGCAGGCCAACACACCATAAGAACCCGCCTCCCAAAAACAACCCGGACACTACATTCAGGATAGGAATCTGGTTAAGAAAAACAGACGAGAGTAAACCTACGATAATCCCTGGAAAGGTAAGTACATTTAAGATCAATCTGGTGTCCAGATCAATGAAACTGATCGGCAAAAGGAATAAAACTAAAATCGAATAATGAAAAAATGACAACGTCAAACCGTAGTGTTGCCAGACAACGACCAGAAGAATACCTGTAAGAATTTCAACAAGGGGGTAAATAAGCGAAATTCTAAATTTGCAATTCGCGCACTTTCCTGCGAGAAAAATATAACTTAAGACCGGAATGTTTTGCCAAAACGGAATGGAATTTTTACAGGAAGGGCAATGTGAACCCGGCCACACAATGGATTGTTTTTTGGGAAGACGGTAAATGCAGACATTCAGAAAACTTCCAAAAATTAACCCGAACAAAAAGATCATCGATACTTGAACATTCAATCTTGTTATTCCTCCCAATTAGAGTTTTGTCTGAGCTCGCCGAACTGCACTGTTTAAAGTGTACCCCTCGTCCAAAAAATCTTTAATCTGGCTTAAAACCTGGAAATCCCTATTGGAATAACGCTTAAACTCCCGCGACCCCATCGTGATCGATCGAGGCTTAATTATCCCTTTTAACTCCCAGTAATAAAGTTGTCTTAAACTTATTTTAAGTTGGCTTGTCACATCAGAACTACTTAACCACATGGTATTCTTCATCTTAAATCCTCAAATTAAAACTCCTTTATGTTATTCTACATCGACATAAAAATGCTTAAACATTAATGTTGAATCCTTAAAAATGAGAGGTTGCTGGATTGAAAAATCAACAAACTAAAAGGTAACTAAAAAAGAAGGAGAGTCAGGTTTTGCTTAGTGAGTGGAGTTATATTTGGTAAGAAAAAGCTGGCTTTTTAAAAGCAGGAGTTCTTTTTTGGGGGCTCATTTTTTGGGTGACCAAAATATTCGAACGAAGATTTTGAGGTGTCAATCTTAAGCGGCTTTCGGCGACTGCTTTAAATCCATTTCTTTGAAACTCACAGAAACTATTTTCGAGATGCCTTCTTCTTCCATGGTCACTCCATAGAGAGAATCAGCAGCGCGCATCGTAAGCTTGTTATGGGTCACGATCAGAAATTGCGTATCTTTAGAGAAAGTGCGCAGGGCTTCAACGAATCGCCCGATGTTTGTATCGTCCAAAGGTGCATCAACTTCATCGAGGATACAGAATGGGCTCGGTTTAACGAGGTAAATAGCAAAAAGAATGGAAATCGCAGTCAGGGCTTTTTCGCCTCCGGAAAGGAGTGTCAAGGCTGTTGGTCGCTTACTCTTGGTAGCCGCTTCGATCACAATTTCGGCCTCCAATGGATCCTCGTCGGGCGCTAATTTCAAATTAGCCTGGCCGTTTTCGAAAAAACTCTGGAAAACTTTGACAAAATTCTTTCTTATTTCTTCAAAAGTTTTTGAAAATTGTTCACGGGCAGTTTTATTGATAACCTGAATCGTTTCATTTAGATTTGTTTGAGCTTCCATCAGATCATTCTTTTGAGTCTGTAGAAAATCGAGACGCGACTTTTCTTTTTCATACTCTTTTAACGCTAACAAATTGACGGGTCCCATGGAATCCAATCTATTTTTTTGCTGGTGGATTCTTTCGGCAATTCCTTCCTCGTCAAAGTCTTCCTCCAAAGCTCCTTTCTTAGTTGTAAGGCCATACTCCTCTTTGATTCGCGCTTTTATTTGCTCGGCGCTCATTTTCAACTCAGAGACCTGAAGCTCCATACTATGCAGCGTTTCAGAAACTATGTCTTTTTCATCGCGGACAGCTTTTACAAATTTTTCCTTGTTCGTCAGCTCTTCCTTTTTTTCTAAAAACGTCTGTTCAAGTTTGTGCACCTCTGCCTCGAGAATCTTGTGCTCATCAAAATCTGTCTCGATTGCGGTCTTGTTTTGCTCAATCTTACTTTCCAATTCTGCATATTCTTTCGCAGCCGCTGTAATTTCTTCATCTATCCGCTTATATGAGCCTGTCAATTCCCGCTCAAACTCATGCAGCCTTACAATGTTGCCTTGCAGGTGCCTCTCCTCACTCTTAAGACCCGCCAACTTCACTCTGCTATCTTGTTCAACAGTTCGATATTCTTTAATCTCTTGTTCCAAACTCTCAAGTTCACCAGACGCCTGCTGCAGAGCAGCTTCATATTGCGCCTTATTTTCGACCAAATTACTTAGGGAAGGTGAAACCCTTTGCATCTTATCAGTCAGCGATTTTTGATTTTTTTTATGTGACTCGTCTTCCGTAGCAAGTCTTTCACAAATTTCGCTATCTTTCCGTGATTCAAAATTTAATTGAGCTAATTCGACCCCAAAATCAGTAAGTTTCAATTCGGTTGCTTTTACTTGCTTATCCAAATCCTGCTCGCTGCTAAAGGCTTTTTGATACTTGCTTTCAATTTCCTGCTGCTCTTTTTCCTCTTTCTCAAGCTGCGTCCAGGTCTCTTTTAATTTAGATTCAAGTTCCTCCACAAACGCTTTGCGTCCAATAACGCCTGCTTCTGATTCGCCGTTCGCGCCGCCTTTGATGGGCCCCCAGTTGGAAACTACTTCACCGTTCAGGGTAATCAGATTAATTCGATTTTCCTGCAATTTGTCCGCGTGCTGTTTTGCCGTCTGTAAATCTTCTACGATTAGAAAATCCCGTAAAAGGGACTGCACAATTGTCCGGTACTCTTCTTCACACTGCACTAAATTGTGCGCCCAGTCGATCACCCCGTGCGCCTGTAAAATGTCGTTATTTTGAGGACGGAGATCACTCTTTATTCTCTGAGTTGAAAATTTATCCAGTGGAAAAAATGTCACTGCCCCCTTTTCATCCGCTTTCAGAATCTCGATACATTCAAGCGCCTGCTCGCTTGCATCAACGATGAGTGAAACTGCCGCCTCGCCCATTGCCGTCTCAACCGCCCGCCGATAGGTGGGTTCTACCGTGAGATTCTCAGCAAGAGTGCCTTTGCATCCTCCATTCAGATAGCCGTGCAGAAGCAAGTGCTGCACGCCTTCAGGGTGATCTTCGTAGGATTCTATAAATTTCTTTAACAGCGCAATCCTTTCTTTTAGAGCTTGTGCTTCGCCGTTTTTATTAAGAATTCTCTCCTTCACTTTCTCTTTAGATTTCCCTAAGGTGGTTAACTCATCTCGAACGTCTTTTAACTCCTGATTCAGCTTAGTTAATTCCGATTCCTGACTTGTTTTTTTCTCTTGTAATTTAGCAATTTTATCTTCACGAATCTTCTCAAGCAGTTGGCTCTCCTCAAGCTGCCGGCTTATCGACTTAATTCTTTCATCCAGATTCTCAAGCTGCGTTTTAATCCGTTCTTCCTCTTGTTTGCTTTCAGTCAAACCTTCAACCGCCAGGAGCCGTTGATTCTCAATTTTCTTGAGCTGTTCATATTTATCGTGAACACGCATTTCAAACGAATTTAATTCTGCACTTGTTTCCTGGTAATCATTTTCAGCAAGTTGTATTTGCTCAAATAGATACTGCAGCTCCTCTTTTGACTGCAAAATCTCCGTTTTATTCTTCTCCACCCTGACACTGATTTCTTCATTTTCTTTGAGAAGCCTGACTTTCGCGGCTTCAAGAGCTTTTCGACGTTCGCGGCCTACCAGAATGTCCTCTTCCTTCTTGTGAATTTTCAGGGATACCTCATTCAACTCTTTTTGCTGCGCGCTCAGTTTTCTCTCCAATGCCAGCAGCTTGGTCCGCGCTTCTTCGATTTCAGCTTCTTGCTCATCGAACTTAGTTGTAAGGGCAACCCGATTATCCTGGCTTTCATTTAATTTATCAATGAGCGGCTCTAACTCAATCTTAATTTTAGAGAATTGGTGAGCAGACAATTTAATTTCATCTTTCTGCAACTGTTCTTTTATTTCCTGGTAGCGTTGCGCCCTTTTTACCTGCCGGGATAAAGAGCCGACGTTTTTTTCCACTTCGCTGATGATATCGTTTAACCGAAGAATATCCCCCGCCGTCGCTTCCAGTTTCCGAAAGGCGGCTTTCCTGCGCTGTTTATACTTCGTGACCCCGGCGGCTTCTTCAAAAATTCGGCGGCGTTCCTCCGGTTTACCGTTCAGGATCGTTTCAACCATGCTTAACTCAATAATCGAATAAGCATCCGGGCCCATTCCTGTATCCATAAAAAGATCTTGAATATCTTTCAACCGGCAGGGAGAATTATTTAAAAGATACTGGCTCTCGGAAGAACGGAACAGACGGCGCGTGATCACAACCTCGGAGTATTCAATTGGCAGAACGTTCTTGGTGTTTTGAATCGTCAAGGAAACTTCGGCCATACCCAGAGGTTTTGCGGTTTTAGTCCCGTTAAAGATGACATCTTCCATGCGTTCACTTCGAATTGTGCCGGCTTTTTGCTCACCCAAAACCCAACGAATGGCATCAACGATGTTACTTTTACCGCAGCCATTCGGGCCGACAATCGAAGTTATGCCATCGTTAAACAAGAACTTAGTTTTCTTTGCAAAAGACTTAAAACCATAGATCTTTAAGCTTTCTAAATACACAGGTACCTCTTAAAATTGAGAGAGTTTTCGGAGAGCGATTCACAGAAGACATACTATATACAGTATGGTGTTGTTCAGTGAACCACAATATGAAGTTGATTGAATATAATCGAATAATTCACGAAAGTCAAGGTGTTTTTTATGAAAAGATCTTCACTTTTTCAACTTGACAATCTTTTATAGAACTTCTAAATTCTAAAAATAAAAACTTTGGTCACCGAAGCAGAAATCCCGCTAAAAGAAAAAAAAGTTTCTTCTGTGGAATTTCAAAAATTCTGTGAGTGCTAATTTATTACTCTTCTTGTTCCGGTTTATCTCGATTTTAATTCTAATATGAAGGACCATTAAGTTTAATCACATTTAAAATCTGTTGCGCAAATTGTCGCGGCAGTGTAATTTTCACACCAAATCACACCGAAGTCGGTGCGGGTTACCGAAAAGTATAATACTTTTAGTATTCTTGAAAATGATTCTACAAATGCACATAGAGCCCTGCAGGTATCACTACTAATTCGGTGAATTTCGGTATCTTCGGCGCATTTCGGTGCAAATAGTTTTTTCACAACTTATCATTTGTATTTCTAATAAAAAGGACCCAATTCACATGTCCATAAGTAGAGTCTGTGTATTCTGTGCTTCAAGTACTCAAGTTCACCCAGAATATTTTGATGCGGCCAACCGTTTGGGCAAAGAACTGGCCAAAGAAGGTGTGACGATAGTTTATGGCGGAGGCGGCGCCGGGTTAATGGGAGAAGTGGCAACAAGCGCCCTTGTACAAGGAGGACAAGTAATCGGAATTTTGCCGAGATTTATGTCAGACCTTGAGTGGGGCCACACCGGCTTAACCGAACTCAAGCTTGTTGATAATATGCGAGAAAGAAAACACATGATGATCGAAAATGTCGATGCCGTAATCGCTTTACCCGGGGGTTGCGGCACCCTGGAGGAGCTCCTCGAGGTCATCACCTTAAAACGCTTAGGTATTTTTTTAAAACCTATTATCCTTGTAAATGTGCGCGATTTTTTTAATCTCCTGATTGAGATGTTAAACCAATGCATAAACGAACGCTTCATGAATGAAAAACATAAATCGATTTGGAGTGTTACTTCGAAAGCAGAAGAGGTGATAGAAACGATCTTAAACGCACCAAAGTGGACGGCAAGCTCCCGTAACTTTGCAACGCTTTAGAGTTGTACTTCTGCCTTTTGAACTTTTTTGCAGGAGCATGGCTGAAAGACGCGAAGCGAATGACAATACCGTCATCAAGTCATCATGCCATTTGCCTTCGGCGTCATTTCAAGTGGCCAAAATTTGACAGCGAAGCGTTAGTGACTGCTAAGAAGAACACTACGGTTTGGACCGTGTCAAAGCAGCATTGTGGCTCCGCCGCCTTAGAAACTAAAAACCAACCGCAATTATTTGCCGGTAAATTGGCACATAATCGAACAAGGCATACCTGACGTTGTAGTACCAGCTAATCCCTCCCAGAATAGACACGAATAAAATCATCGCCAAAATTCCGACCTTAAGAAAAGACATAGAATAAACGACTTTCAACCCTTGCAGCAACCGACCACAAGCCCACAAACCAAAAAAAACCAGCACTAAAATTGCTGAGGCTGCCCATGCAGTTTGACTGATAATCCTGAAATAAATAGGCACAATCGGCAGCAGCCAGATGAAGTTTGCGCTCGACCAAAACACCAGGGTGAAAAACTGCCGGAAAGGTAAGTTCTGCCCCAAAAAAAGCGAAGTAATTCTGAGAACCAGGGTCAGAAAAGTAAAAGCCAGATAGAATACTAAGGTTGAAACAATGAGCAACCAGGCCGGCCGCCAGACCAACCAGATTAGCTTGAGTTTTAGATCGACTGAACCAATTATGAGATTTAATATTTCGTTGAAAACGAAATCATTACGATAATTAAACAAAATACTTGATGAAATAATGCTTAAAACCGAGCAAATTGTCAGACTAATTAAAAACGTATGCAGCGCCGATATCTTCCTCTTTTCCTTTAATTCCATATAAAAACCATGCGGGTAAAGAAATATTCGCCGCAAGTTACCGCGCAGCCGCCGGCTCCGCTGAAAATTAAACAGAAAGAATAAGATCAATATCAATCCGACTATCGGATAAATGTTTGGGTTCGCGGGTTCATGTGATCGCGCCGAAATGTTAATAAACCGGTTGTTTTTTAAAATCGACTTAACAGCGTCGAAAGCGATTCGTTTTCCGCGGTCAAAGTCAACGACTCCGGATTTGTTGAGGACGGCATCGCTGGTTGCACCCAAAAATAAATTGGGCCGCGCTTCTTGCCAATCAGCAAAAGTGTGAATGAAAAAGCCGGCATTGTTTTCCTGCAGCTCGGAATTACCAAGACTCCGGTTTAATTTATATGCCTGAACTTCCTGAACCTCGACAGAGAACTTTTCATCAGCGCTTATGTCTGTTGAGTTTCCCAATAAGCCCTGCTCCCTTTCCAGGCGGGCCGGGTAGCCCAAAGACAAAACGAGCGCTTTTTTTGAATTTTGTCCTTTGACCAAATTCATCAATTCATCAAGATCTTTGTTATAAAAGTCCCGCAAGACGAAGTCAACTGAAGCCGGCAATTCAAAAGTGTCCAAAAACCGATAAGCTAGATAAATAGGCCGGGTCGAGCGCCTCTTAACAGTTTCCGTGAGAGTATGAAAAAAACTTTCGGAGTTGGCAGATTCAAGCAGTAAATCCGTGCCCAACCCCCAGGCGGCTAAAGAGGTGTGGTAGGCATCTCTTGCTACCATTTCTTTGCAATAGTTCAACGCCAGCTGGGAAAACAATGTCTCCTCAAACCGGATGTCAGGAATGAGCGTTAAAGGCATCTCCTCAAATACCAACATTCCAAGTTCATCACACACGGCGAGCAAATAAGGGTGCGGCGGCGTGCCGACAACTCTTAGAGCATTGGCACCGGTCTCCTTGATTCTTAAAATCTCTTCCTTGATTCTTTTCAGGTCGGCAATGGGCCCAAGGCCGGGAAAGTCCTCAAACCAATCGAACCCGCGCAAAGCAAAAGGCTGTCCGTTCAGCAAGAATTGATTATCCTGGACTTGAATCTTGTTGAACCCAATTTTCAAAATTTCTTCATCTAAGACGTTGCCTTTTTGGGTGAGATTCACTTTGAGTTCATATATTTTTGGATTGTCCGGACTCCATAATTCAAAACCGCTGACATCAAGTAAAATAGTTTCACGGGTTATCTTGTCCTCAAACTGTACATCAGCCCCGGCCAACTTTTTTTGGTTGTCAGAATCCCACAATTCGAGACGCAAGCTAAGTTGATTACTCTCAGGGTTCTTGCCTTTCAGGCTCGTCACCACCGAAAGTTGGCACTCAGTGAAATCCTCGGAGAACGTTTTGCTAATCTGCAAATCATCAATTGAAATTGCCGGAGCGACCGCAATAAAAATATCTCTAAAAATGCCACCGAAATTCCGCGGGCTCATTGGCCGGTGTTTTAAAGGAAAGCTATTTCTGGGGAGGAGTGAGTTATCGACCTCAATTCTCAGTTCGTTTGGTTGATCAAAAGATAATCGATGACGATCCAACTCAATGGCAAATGAAGTATAACCCCCTTCATGGGCGCCGATAAAATCGTTATTTAAAAATAGCTTACAGCGGTTGTTAATTCCAAATGCCACCAGTTTAAAAGAGTGACTGGCCAAACTAGAGTCAATTTCAAACGATCGCTTAAACTCAACTTCGCCTTCAAAGTCATAGGCGCCCGGCACCCAAACCTGTTCCCATGATTCGGCATCTTTTTTCCTCGCCTGCCATTCGCCGTTTAAATTCGTAATTCTGCGTGTCTCGCTGACCGAACTACTGTCTACCGGCGCAATTTGATCTTTCGGCCTGTGGAGATACTTTTTCCGCAGGTCATTATCCAAATCAGATTTACAGGAAAAGAAAAAAGCAAGCAGACTGCAAGCAGCGAGAAGATTAGCTGCTTTTAACAAATCAGCCCTGATAATTCTGTAATTTTTGTAGATTCTCATAAGTTGAACCAGAGAGGATAAATTTTACCCGCACCAATTTAAAAATTAATCTTTTAAAATCAAGTATTGCCGGCAAGCTGAACCCTGCTGGTTGCAGAAACCTGCAAGGTTTTCGGTCCAGGCTTGACCGCACTCTGATTTTCTGCTTTACTTTTTTTTAATATTTTATTATACTCAAGCCAATTCACTTCCCTATTCATAACTACCGAAAACGTCATGAAATCCAAATCTCTCAGAGGTTTCCTTCTCCCTATTTTTATCCTGGCACTTACCACTGGAATTGCAGCCCAACCTGAGAAAGCCGCAAACCTTCTTATCGAAGCTCCACGGATCGCTTTAAGCGGTGTCACTTTTGAACTGAAAATAAGAATCACAAATGAAGAAAATAATTTGATCAAAAACTTTGCAGACACCCTGCGCGTCAAGGGTCTGAAAATAACAACCGAATCAGGCGTCTCCGAGGCGCCAACTTACATTTTTCAAGAAGGCGGGGTTACGATTCCAAATGCCGTGTTTCAAAACACGGGGGTTTACTCGATCACTTTTGAGTCGGCAGGCCTGAAGTCAGAAGCAAGTGTGCGAATCCTTCCCGGTTTGTTGAGTTTGCTGCCGCCTTTATTTGCAATTACTTTGGCCTTTCTTGCCAGACAGGTGTTGATCTCCCTCTTTTGCGGTGTCTGGCTGGGCGCGGTTTTCATTAATGGTTACGCCCCCGT
>SMUZ01020879.1_pt1 | contig 15894 bp, 13 predicted proteins | sample 2456421 | NCBI WGS metagenome assembly SMUZ01 (sample SAMN11095932, study PRJNA526329) | marine sediment metagenome | biome: Marine sediment; feature: Surficial sediment; material: Deep marine sediment; isolation source: Hadal surficial sediment | place: Pacific Ocean | collected 2014-11 | depth... | reverse complement strand
TCAGCTTTTCTTTTATAAGCCGGTTCAGGCTCGGCAAAATTCTTTGCAATTCAGAATTAATTAACTCTCCACATTTCCGGTAATGCTCAAGAGGTCCGCCAATTGGATCGGCAATATCCTGATTTATTTTTTCTTTCGGATCGCACGCAAAGGATCTGAGCAAAAATACATTTTCACGAATCTCCGGGTAATGCTGATTCAGGAAATCTTTGTGCTCAGCAGCCATGGCCAAAATCAGATCAGACTCTTTGACCAGTTTCTCCGTAACCCCCTGGGAACGGTGGTGAGAAATATTCGCTCCAAGTTTACCGGCAGTTATAATTGCAAAGTCCGTGGCCGGATTTCCGTTAATTCCCAGTGTGCCAGCTGACCGCACTTGCACAGCGGATTTAAACCTCACTGAAATTTTTGATTTCATCAATCCCTCTGCCATAGGAGTGCGGCAGCTATTCCCTGAACAGACAAAGAGGATATTAAAGGTATTTGAACTCACGAGGCAACTCCTCGCAGCAAATTTTTAATTTCAGAAATTGGAATAGACCCTTCCCGGATGAGTATCGGCTCGCCGCCGGCACAATCTAATACCGTCGACGGGATTTGCACCGAACAGGAACCCGCATCCACGATTAAGTCAACTTTGCCTGCAATGTTGATATTCAACTCATGGGCGGTCACAGGCGGTCGCCCGTTTGCCAGGTTCGCACTTGTCGAGGTAATCGGTTGACAGTGATGAACCATAAGCGCTTTAGTGATCGGATGGTCCGGGAATCGCAGACCAATCTTATGTTCGGCGCTCGTCATGTATCTCGGTAAATTTTCTGACGCCTTCAAAATCAATGTGAGCGGTCCAGGCCAATACTTGTGCATTAAGCATCTGGCATACTCATGAACATCGATACAAAATTCATCCACATCTTCGATGGAAGCGATCATAGCAGAAATAGGCTTGCGCGGGTCTCTTCTTTTCACACGATAAATTTTCTGAACGGCTTTCTGGTGAAAGATATTCGCCCCCAACCCGTAGACAGTTTCCGTTGGATAGACAATGACGCCGCCCCGCTTTAAAGTTTGAGCTGCGGGCTTTAGATCTGTTGCATCAAAGTTTCCAGTGTCTATTTCGAGGTAAAGGTTATTTTTTTCAGTGAACCTCATTTTCTTTAGTTCTTATCTAATGCCTCCCCCGAATCTCATCAATTCGAATTCGCCACCCTTTCCTCTTCTTCCCATCGATTCATAATCCTTCGATTTCTAAATCGAACAGCAACAAACACAAAAATAAATAGAAAAAAAATGAATATCCACAAAAATGTTTCAAAATCCAAAAGAAAACGCCACCGATACTTTTTTTCAAGAAATTCATACCACTCCAATTCCAGCTCAAATAAGTCTGCACCTACAACCTGGGTAAATGTCTTTTCGAAAGTTAAATCTTTGCTTAACGCATGAATGAGATCCACAAGCAGAGGCAACCCGAATTTCTCTTGCAAAAACAAGGTAAATGAGTAGCTCTCTTCGTAGGCAAGTGCAGCCTTGGCCTGGTGAAATTTTAAAACTTCATCGATTTCATCCAAAGGTATAATGGAGTCGCTAAGTAAAGCTTTTGAAATGGACTTACCGGAAGAAAAGTGCTCATCATAAGAAAAAAGGGTGGCGATACCTTCGCTAAACCACCTGGGTAGTTTTCCCGGAAACTTTACCGCCTGTCCAACCATAATATGCACAAGTTCATGTTTTACTAATTTCGGCAAACCAGCATAATCTTTGGTTAAAGCCGGTGACTTCAAAACAATCACGTTTTGACTAGGATCTGCGACACCAGCGCCCCAGTCCGGGATGTAATTTCCAGTGAGTTTACCGAAAATTTCATCTGACGGGCACAAAAAAACCTTAAACTGTCTTGTTATAGGAAGCCCGAGTTTCCGGGAAAGCTCATTGTGAGAAGAACGGAATAAGATCGAAAGTTCCTCTGCGTAATTCTTCTCTGCCCTAAAATAATAAATTTTGAAAAGAGAGGTTTCTATCTTTTCCCAGTTAATTTGATAAGCTGCATAATTAGGAAGATTCAGTAGAAGACTCAAAAAAAGAAATGCGACTACAGTTATAACTTTCAAACTTCTTCAAGGGCTAATTCTAAATCATTTATGAGGTCTTTAACAGATTCAACCCCGACGGAAATTCGAGCCAGGCCGTCGGTAATGCCCAGTTCCTTTCGTTGTTCAGGCGGGACAGAAGCATGGGTCATTGAAGCAGGATGGCTGATTAAGCTTTCCACTCCACCGAGGCTTTCCGCCAAAGAAAACACAGAGACTTTCTCCAGCAATTTTTTAGCGCGTTCAAAACTCCCCATCTCAAAGGAAATCATGCCGCCAAATCCCGGATTCCCGCATGGATCTAACTGCTGCTTTCTTGCCAGGTCGTGCTGCGGGTGGGATTCCAATCCCGGGTAGAAAACTTCTTCAATTTTTGAATGCTCCGTTAAATATTTTGCAATTTTCAACGCATTACTATTGTGCTGTATCATTCGCAAGTGCAGCGTCTTGGTTGAACGCAAAATCAACCAGCAATCAAATGGACCGGGAACTGCCCCCACCGCATTCTGCAGAAAACTCAGCCGCTCAGCAACTTTGTCACTGTTCACAATGACAATACCGCCAATGACGTCAGCGTGTCCGTTGAGATATTTCGAGGTGCTGTGAACTACAATATCCGCTCCCAACTCAAGCGGCCGCTGAAAATATGGACTTAAGAACGTATTATCAACCGCTAAAAGCAGATTGTTTTGGCGGCAAAATTCCGCGGTTCGTTTCAAATCTGTCAACTTGAGCATGGGGTTCGTGGGAGTTTCTACAAATAATAAGCGCGTGTTTGATTCCAAAGCAGATTCGACATTGGCTAAATCCGATGTATCGACAAAGGTGAAACTCAGACCGTAATCAGTCATAATTTGTTCGAAATAACGGTAAGTGCCGCCATAGACATTGTCGGTGACAATGACATGATCTCCCTGTTTCAGCAGCCCCATAATTGTCGAGGTGGCAGCCATTCCTGAGCTAAAGGCAAAACCATGAGCGCCACTCTCCAGAGAGGCAATATTTGCTTCTAAGGCTTCACGTGTCGGGTTGGCTGTTCTGGCATACTCGTAGCCCTTATGAACGCCGGGAGACTGCTGAACATAAGTAGAGGTCTGATAAATTGGAATGGTTATGGCGCCGCTTGTCGCCTCCGGGGTCTGGCCGGCGTGAACAGCGTTAGTGGCAAATTCTGCTTTGCGGTTATTTTTCATGAGGTAATAAACTCCAGGAGATCCGATTTTGTTATAATGCCGTTAATTCTACCTGACGCCTCAATTAACACCGCACCATGACCTTTTGCGAATGCGAGTTTTACTTCCTCGATACTCTTTTCATTCCCTATCACCGGAAAACTTTTTTGCATCACTTTCTTGACAGGGCTTTCAAGTAAGGAGTTGTCTCTAATAACTTCTCCCATGATCGGTCCTTCCTCGATGCTGCCGACAGAACTGCTGTTTTCTAAAACCGGAAGTTGTGAAATATGGAACTCTTTAATCTTGTCTAAAGCGACCCGTACCGAATCATCGGGAGTCACGGAAATGACAGGCGGAAGCTCGCCGGGTTTGACCTCCAGGACTTTTTTCAAAGATACCTTTTCAAACTCAAAAAAGCGGTTTTCCTGCATCCAGTCATCCGAATAAAACGTGGTAAGATAGCGTCCGCCGTGATCTGGAAGAATTACCACAACCACTTTACCTTCCGGCAATTCCTTCGCTACTTTTAGGGCCACGTACATCGCAGTGCCGGCTGACCCGCCGACAAACATGCCCTCTTCGCGGACAATACGCCTGGCCATATTAAAAGACGCTTTATCCGAAACATCGACTATTTCGTCGATATATTCAAAATGTAATGTCCCGGGGAGTATATCCTCACCGATTCCTTCAACTTTGTATGGGGCCGCTGCCGTCATTTTCCTGGTGTAAAAATATTCTTTGAGAATTGAACCAATCGGGTCGGCGCCAATCACTTTGATATCCGGATTTTTCTCTTTAAAATATTTTCCACACCCGCTTATTGTACCGCCGGTGCCAAGGCTGGCGACAAAATAATCTATCTTGCCGCCGGTTTGTTCCCAAATTTCCGGACCCGTCGATTGATAGTGCGTTTCCGGATTCATCGGGTTAAAATATTGGTTAGCTAAAATGGAATTAGGAGTTTCTTTGACAATTTTCTTGGCAACTGAATAGTAGCTTTCGGGGGATTCAGGAGGAACTGCGGTCGGGGTTACAATTACATCTGCGCCGTAGGCTTTGAGCATTCTCACTTTCTCCGCGCTCATTTTGTCCGGCATGGTAAAGATACATTTGTAGCCCCGCAAAGCTGCAACCAGCGCTAACCCAGCGCCAGTATTCCCCGAGGTTGACTCGACAATGGTCCCGCCAGGTTTTAGGCTGCCATCTTTTTCGGCGGCGTCAATAATCGAAAAAGCTATTCTGTCTTTCACACTACCGCCGGGGTTAAAAAACTCAACCTTAGCAAGGACGTCGGCCTTCAGGCCTTTTGTTAACCTGCTCAATTTGACAAGCGGTGTATTGCCAACCGCCTCTAAAATGTTGCTTAAAACCCCGCCTTTCATACTTTGAACTCCTATTAAATAAAAGAACTTCGGCCCTCGACCCCCAAGAGCAGTTCCTTAATAAAGAAAATTAATTTATTTTATCAATGACCGAATTAATTAACATCACCAAAACATTTTTGACACTTTCAGAATCTGAAAGTTTGCAAAAAGTGAACTGCCCTTCAGATGAAATATTGAAATCCACATTTAGCATCTGAGAAGGAATTTCGGTTGAACCATTTGGCAGATTTGCGGCAATAACCAAAGGTAAACTGTATCGTGAAGTTAATGAATCGATGGTGGAAACAACTGCTGAATATGAATCCTGGCTGCCCCAGTTAAAAAGAAAAACATACCCCAACAATTTCTTCGAGACGAGATCGAGTGAAGGCTTAATATCTTTGTCGGTAAATCTAAGACCATAAAGATGAATGACCAGCTGCTCATTTATTTGCAGCCTCCCAAAGACAAGTTCATCATTCTCGGTGACGATTTCATCACAAACCGTTTTTATAAACTCTTGCATGGGACGGATACCCGGGCCAACAATTGCTATCTCTCCAATTCTCATGACTTAGTATTTGAACGGTTCGGCCCGCCAATTAAGCTCAATTATAAGTATTGATGAAATTTGCATCTTTATTCTCTCTGCCGTTAGTAAGTTTCTCCCGAATCATCAAAAGTTCACTTTTGTTTAAGTAAACCTGATTTTCTTCTCCAACCAAATCGCACCAACGCCGAGGCCTAACTCTGCGTTCCGCCGCTTTCCGTCGTTCTTTCCTTCTTCGCTCAACACTCTCCTGGTGTTCTCGCCCTGAGGTAGGGGTCAAAAAATTGCTAATTAGATTTGAAATTGGATTGGCAGAAACGTCTTTTTGGACGCTTTTGGGTTTGCCGTTACTTTTAAGTTCCTCAAGAGGAACTTCTACAATTAAGTTTTTTTTATAAAGATTGGTTACGATTTTCAGGGCGGTTAAATCATCCAAATCACTCTGCTCAATTAAGTCAACTAGTTTTTTCTTATCTTCGATTAAGGCCATAATAGACTTTTCTTGCGGAGATAAATTTCCGTTTATTTCTGGCGCCGTTCTGATAGTTGTTTGCAGGGAAGGGATATGTTTGTTAATTTGGTTCCAGGTTTCCACGTACGCAAACCCTTCGTTCACAAGATCGCTTGTTGATTCTTCAAAAGTTTTTTCTTGATCAACGTCCCTGAGATCTACTCGAAAAGTTCCGTCATGCCAGGTAAACATTCGAATGATTGCATCTTTCGAAGTCAAACCTTTTAAAGAAGCGTCCAGAACTTCGCCCTTTTTTAAAAATATCACACCTTCCGCATTATGGCTCTGCAATTTAATAATTGCGGACTTTTGACCGACCTCCAAAGTCTGCAACAATTCGATTAAATTCAAATCGCTTAATTTTCCCGAAAATCCTTTTGATGTGTTCTTGGGTATGGCTTCAACTGTTTCGATCTCTCTTAAAATAATCTCGAATCTCATCAAGATTTCTTCCAGGTCAAACGGGATAGAGATATAATCATCAAGGCCCAAATCAATACTGTGTACCCTTTCATCAACAGAACGGTGTTTGCTCATAAGAACAAACGCAACGTGTTTTGTGGCCGATTGTGATTTCACTTCACGGAATAAGTGGTGGCCATCAATTTTGGCGAGATCGTGATCAGCGCATAAGAGATGCGGCCGAAACTCACGACACAGGGTAAGGGCCGTAGAGCCGTTGTCAACAATTTTTACCTCGTAGCCGGAAGTGAGCAGCGATTTTCTGAGTTCTAAAACTGCCGGAGGGTTATTAACTGCAAATAATATTCTTTTTCTTTCCATTCTGAATAATCATAACTAAGCGGGACTTTGGCTTCTTTTTTGCAGGTCCTGAGTGGCATGGTGCTTGGTGTATTCCGGGGGTTTCAACTGACTTAGAACGTGTGTTACCGAATCCAATTCCGAAAGTTTTATAGTCACCAACTGTTCTTTTTCATCCAAGTTTAATGAATAGCGAATAAAGTCAAGAGGGATTGGATTCGTGTCTAATGGTTGATGTACCGCTATGACGAAAGGAGCCGACAATCTTTCTTTTAGAGAATTAATTAAATATCCCAGGTAACCTAAATTCGCAGAGTTATTGGCGATCACTAAAATAATGAAGCCAATCAATTTAGACTCCATTTGTTCCAGCATTTGCAGAAACTTCCGTTCCGTTGAAAGGCCAAAAATTTCCATGGTTCGATTACTCGGTGTGATCACTTTACCTAACTCTATTATTTGTCCCCGTTCAGAATCAATTACTTTCGTCGACATTTTGCCCTTTGTCATTGTTCCGATAAGCTCTTTGCGATGAAGATTGTGTGAGCCAAGGACAACTAAATGCCGCGGACCTCGCTTTTTGTCACCTAATAAATCATCACATGTTGCAGCAAAATCAAAGTGTTCCAAATTTTCATAATGGTCGTAGTTTCCTTCCTGAGATATTGCATTACCGTTAACCGTCGGCTCTTCCGGCACAGAACTATCATCGGGAACAGGAGGTGTTTCGATTTTTAGATGATCCTTTTCTCCAATCAATGGCTCAGGAATCGTCGGTAATATTTCTTCGTCTGAGAGTTCCTTAATATTAAACTCTAATTTGAATTCCTCAAATTCTCTTATATTTTCAAACTCCGGCTCCTTTTTCTTATCCTTGACCGGCTCTTGAGGAGCAGGTCTCATCTCGGTAAAATCTGAAGACCCTTCAGGTTTAGGTTTAATGGCAGGCGCAGGCGGTTTTTTATTTTTAGGCGCCGCTTGAACCGGAGAATCTTTTGGACAAATGAACCCCTGCTCTTTCAGTTTTATGATTCTTTCCAGAGTTTTTACGTCATCATAAGTACTTTCGCCTACAATATGGTTGACAGATCTCACGCCGTCAAACAACGATATGAATTTTAAGGCATCAGTACTGATCGTTTTCTTTTTTAAAACTTGATTGAAAATAGTTGTCTTAACAAAAACCGTATCTAAAGACGGAAGTTGCTTGGTCAATTTTTCCCGATCTTGTAACCGTTTATATCCCTGCAGCAGCAATCCAAGATTACTTACGGTAATGGCATCCTCAACATTTACATCTTTGAACGTCATCATAAAATGGCCGTTTTTCCAGGGCAGCATTTGGTAGACCGCTTTTTCCGCCTTAAAGTTGCCCAATCTTGCATTAACGACCGAGCCCTCTCTGAAATAAATTTCGCCGCTGCGATTGTCTTGATCATACAAAGTGAGAATACCCGTCTTTCTCTCAACCCCGTAATTTTCGACTAAGTGTTCAACGCTCACTTCCTCTAACCTGCCGGTGAGTTTTCTGCTGATCCCTGATTCTTCAGTTTTAATTCTGTCTATGCGTCGGAGGATCATGTTTAGACGGGCAATCACTTCTTTAACATGCAAAGGTTTGATCATATAATCTTTGACACCCGAACGTAAACTTTTCAGACGGTCCTCTAAATTTCGTCGATTGGTCAAAAATACAACTGGAATTGAAGCACTAAGCGGATCGTTTCGGATCCTTTCAAACAACTGGAAGCCATCCATGCCCGGAAGGTCCACTTCGGAAACTACTATATCCGGTTTTTGGGATTGGATGGTGCCCCAGGCTTCATTGCCATCGCTGTTGGTAATCACCTTAAAGTGTGAAGATTCAAGGCTTTCTTTTAGAATCTGCAAATTTTTAGGATCGCTGTCTATTACCAGAATGGTTGGATTATCCATTTGTCAGGTCCGAAGAGAGAATTTAAATCCTGTTTAAATACCTACTAAATTCTGAAATTATCACTCTATATTTAGAGGACTTAAAATGTAACCAAAAACCTTTTTTATGTCAAGTCAATTTTTAGACATAAATACAAAAGGCCAGTGAATAAACTTCAATTACACTGGCCTAGGGAAAGGGAAAATTAATTCTATTTTTATTCCATTAAAATGAATTTTCTTTGTTAAGAAAGTTAGTTTTTTTGTATTCCTCTAACTAAATCCTTTGTCTGCTTTGAAATTGGTTTACTTAGCTCTAAATTTAGTATCTGGTGAAACGTAGACAAATCAAAATACTGCATATAACAATCGTAGCAACTGCCAATGTGAGCCGATACTCTTGGTCCTTCTTCATGAAGGGCGTTTTGTAATATATAAATCTCTATTTCCGCTTCCTCGAGGCAACGCTCTCTGCTTTTGTCGTTTAACTTGTACACAACCAGTGCCTTGTCTTGTTACCCAAAAGGCTTAAAATATTCAGCCTATGCATTTGTCTATATACTACATACTAAACTCCTGTTTTCGGAAAAAGTTATAATAACTCAATTAAAGATTCTCTGAACCATTTCTTAATTAGTTTGCCTAAATACTCGAAAATTGTTCTTTCCTGGGTCCGGTAGGCTTTTTGACTTAAATTCGGTAAGTATCTCTTCAAATGTTTAAAATATGAATCATATTTCTTGCCTTGACTAATATCATCAAGGATTTCTGCAAGCGCCTTGCAATAGATAGCTCCTTTTGTCTCGGAAATTTTCTTTGTATTTACATACTGGCTGGTAATCTTCTTTTCAATTCTTCTTAAAACGTAGTGTTTTCTTTTTTCAATTTCTTTCAGCTTTAAATCATCTAAAGGCGAGAGATCTGTGTTTTGTGAGGTCAGGCGATCCCTTGCCATTTCAATACTAGTATGCCGCATGATCCTGGCGACAAGGTCAAGCGGCAAATAATTTTGATATCTTTCGTCACCTTTTACAACCAGGAGCATTTTTCGAATCCCCGCAGAAACAGGATCCTTCGGACAAAAAACATTTAAATATTCTCCCCGCAAAGATTTCTCCTGAATCGCGGGTTGCGCTTTTCTTAAGCGAGCAGGGCTTGGAATTCTGTTGGAGCTTTTGCCTTTTACAGCACCGTTTGTGGTTTTGCCGTTTGCGGTTGTACCATTTGAACTGACCGAGTGGCTCCTGCCATTTGTAGGCATACCGTTTTGGGGTGCATGCTTTCCATTTCGATGAGTGCCATTAGTATGAACACCGTTGGTATAGTAAATATACTCCCGTCCCATTTCTCGAAATGAGTCAAAATCAGAGGCGCTTTTGATAGCCACTTTTATATTTCGGACAATCTTTGCACCTTCCGGATCTCTTTCTTTAAAAATCCGCGACAGCTCCTGTTTGGTCTTCTTAATGATCAGCCGTCTCAGCAAAACCATGATTTCAGCGTTTTCAATGTCCAAAATATTTGCTGAACTTCGCTCAAAATATTTTTTGAATTGAATAAATTCACCCTCATCGTTGCGCATAAACAGCCCGGCGACACAATCCAAAGCCAGGTCTTCTAGTTCAGTGACGTTCTTGTTTCTCTCCCAGCGGATGTGTTTACCAATAACTTCCTGGTATTTTAAGTAACTGAGAGAAATTTTTTGAACGAGATTCACAAACTCAGTTAACTCCGATTCTTTGTAATGCCCCGAACAGATGGATGAAACAAGGTTGGATAAATCAGATGTTTTAACGACGGTGTTCATAAGCTCCCTTTTCCCTTTTTTAAAAGTTGAAATGATTCTGAGGGAAAGCAAAATCCATACCACTGCGAAAATCCACCATTAGCTATGTTAAATCGTTATTAATCAGAAACCGGAAGGGTGAAAATATGAAAAACTGTGTACTGGTGATACAAAGTGTATCATGGTGAGACTAAGACAAACGAAAAAACCACAGTAATAATTACTGCGGCTAAAAGCATTTCACAGAATTGTAAAAACTGTGTTACCCTTTTACCATGGGTAGTCTGTATTTTTTGGCCTTTCTGTAAATGGTCGCCCTGCCTATGCCCAGCTTCTTAGCAGTCTGTGAAATGTTGCCTTCACATTCGAGAAGCGCTTGCCGCAACGCTTGCTCTTCCAAGTTTTCGATCCAGGTTGACAGCTTGTTGTCAGATTCATAGATCTTTTTTTCACCCAGCGAGCGAATTGAAGAGGGTAAGTCTCTTGCAGCTATTTCCGGAGGATTGGCGAGTACCACACCTCTCTCAATGGTGTTTTCCAGCTCGCGTACATTGCCGGGCCAGTGATAAGACATGAGCAGCTCGAGAGCGTCGGGAGAGATAGCTTCTATTTCTTTACTCTCTTCTTCCGCATATTTATTTAAAAAATGAGCCGCGAGTAAAGGGATGTCTTCTTTCCGTTCGCGCAAAGCCGGCAATTTAATTGGAAAAACCGATATGCGATAATACAAATCTTCTCGAAATTCTCCCTTCCTAACCGCTTCTTCCAGGTTTTTGTTTGTAGCTGAAATCACGCGTGTATCGATTTTAATCAACTCATTTCCACCGACTCGTTCAAATTCGCGCTCTTGCAGGACTCTCAGCACCTTAGCTTGAGTTGCCGGAGTCATCAGGCCAATCTCATCAAGAAAGATCGTGCCGCCGTCGGCCTGCTCAAATTTTCCAGCCCGGCGACCGGTAGCCCCGGTAAATGAGCCCTTTTCATGTCCAAAAAGTTCGCTTTCTAAAAGAGATTCCGGCAATGCGCTACAATTAACAGCCACAAAAGATTTGTTGCATCTTTTTTTATTATGATAATGAATTGCTCTTGCTATCAGTTCTTTACCCGTTCCGCTTTCGCCCTGAATCACAACCGTGACGTTGCTGTTTACTATTTTTTCCATGGCGCGAAAGACTTCCTGCATGACACCGCTCTGGCCGATTATATTCTTAAATTGATATCGGTCTTTTAATTCCCTTTTTAATTCATCCACTTCTCTTTTAAGAGAGGAATTAATCATAGCATTGCTAACTGTAATCGTAAGCCGGTCACTTGCAAAAGGCTTGGTAATAAAATCGTATGCGCCCAACTTCATTGATTCAACCGCTTTTTCAATGGTTCCATGGGCCGACATCATCACCACTGGAATCAGGGGCTCTATTTCTCGTACTCGTTTCAAAGTCTCGATGCCGTCAATCCCGGGCATTTGTATGTCCATGAGGATCAAATCCGGCAATGACTCTCTAATTATCTTAAGGCAGGCTTCTCCGTTTGAGGCCGTGGTAACAGTATAAGTTTTCTCCTTCCGCAATTGGATCTCGATCATCTTGCAGATATTTTTGTCATCATCGACAATTAAAACTGTATTTCTTTGGGGCCTGCGATTCACTAAAACGCTCCGCTGTAAGTCAGGTTACTCTGAACAAATAAACGAATTGAATAATAATACGAAACATTGGTTTAATTTTCAAGGTTTTTCAATCATTTATTTTTAATTTATTTAGATACTTTGTCATCGAAAAAAATAGATCACCTTATGAGTCTTCGCATAAAATTTTTTGTGAAAAAATAAACTGACCGTCTTCTTCATATCTTAAACAAGATAAAATGATTTTGCAACAGAATCAACAGATTTCAACTCATCGGCTATTGACTTAAAGTAGCTCAAATCTTATATTGGATGCCATGAAAAAAGTGATTTTGACAACGATCCTTGGTTTAGCGCTTGCGGGGTGCATTGAAAGCCAAAAAGAGTTTGAACACATTCTTCGACTGGAGAATAGGCGGGTTTCCTGTGACAGCCTGGTAAAATACCTCGACAGTTCCGAACCAAAAATACGAGCCCGCGCGGTTGACGCGATGGGAAAGCTGCAAGATCGAAACTGCTTGGAATTTCTTACAAAAATGCTGGATGACCTCAATCACAATGTGCGAATGCAGGCCGCATTCGCTCTGGGTCAATTAAGTGATCCGACTGCCGAAGATGCGCTTATTGCGGCGCTGAGTGATAAAGAGTTATCCAAGGTTAAGATTCGGATTCTTGAGGCTTTGAGTAAAATCGGGACTTCTGTTACGTTTCCGGTACTTATCAAATCACTGAAATCGGAAAACGAACACTTGCGCGGGGAAGCTGCCTTAGCTCTGGGCAGAATGGCCCGAAGAGAGTTAATCGATAAGGCGGCGAGCGATTCCCTTACTTTGCTTGTTGCTGATAAAAGCAGCGATGTTCGATGGAAGGCATGCTATGCTTTAGCACAAATAGCAAAAGATTTAGATATCGGTCCTTTAAGAAACGCAGTTTATGATAAAAACCCCCTCGTAAGGATGTATGCAATCCAAGCTCTTGGCAAATTAAAAAACCTGACCATCTTAGAACCCTTGGGTGCAATCATAAAAAATGATCCTGACTGGCGTGTTCGGGTAAAGGCAGCCAACGCTTTAGCAAACTACCCTCTTAGTTTGGTCGCCAATTATTTTTCACTACTGAATCAAAATAGTCAGGTAAGACTTGCCATTATTCAAGCGCTAGGGATCAGCGCCCAACTTGAACCTGATGGCTACCGGCAAAATAGCCGAGAACATAATTTTGCTAAACATCAGTTGGAGCAGATTTTTCTTACCGATGATGGAGATGACACCTGGAGCTCCGCAGAAGTCGGGACAGCTCTTATTTCTTACGCTAAGCTAATTAAAAAAGAGTCGATTGACCTACTCTTAAAATTTAAAAATCATGCGGATCACAAAGTTAGAGCCCGAGTCATGACTGCGCTGGGTGAAACCGGCTCTCCAACCATTGTGAGAATTTTTGCAAAAGAATACCCTGACGCACCCACTGTGGCCAAAATTGCGATGCTTGAGGCGCTTGACAAAATTAAGGATTTCAGTAATCCCGAACTTCTTTTACGAGCCTTGAGTGAGAAGGACCCTGTTCTTGTCGCAGTAGCGGCCCAGGGGTTGAGCCAAGACACCCTGCGAAATAGAATACACGCTCAGCGCATTGTTCAGGCCTACCAAAACTTGTCAAAACCAGTCGATAGCGAATCGGCTAAAATGATTTTTGAGGCAATCGGCGCACTGGGCGATAAACAAGCGGTTTCTATGCTTCGAGAAGCGCTCAACATTCATGATAAAGCCCTGTCCGGAGTCGCAGCCGATGCCCTTTTTAAAATCACTGGCGTTGACTACTCGGACAGCACCGCAACATTCACAACCCCTCATTCAGATTTCAGGTATAAAGATATTTTGCGCTTAAAGGGAGCGAGCGCTTTGATTAAAACTCCGCGCGGCAATATTGAATTTGCATTATTTACGGAAGAGGCGCCGCTCACAGTATTAAATTTCGTTGAGCTTGTCGAACAAGGCTTTTTTGATAAACTCTCCTTTCACCGAGTGGTGCCAAATTTTGTAATCCAGGGAGGTGACCCCAGAGGAGATTCGTGGGGCTCACCCGGATATGCCATTCGCTCTGAATTCAATATGCGACCTTATTTGCGGGGCACGGTCGGCATGGCCAGCGCCGGCAAGGACACGGAAGGTTGTCAATTTTTTATCACCCATTCACCTCAACCTCACCTCGACGGCCGCTATACGGTCTTTGGTCAAGTGACCGCCGGAATGGATATTGTCGATGCTATTCAAGAAGGAGATGTGATGGAAGTGGTTGCGATTAAGAAATAATAGTTGCTGAAGTTTTGCAGGTTATTGCTTCAGATTCTGACTCCAAAAATTCCAAAACTTTTTACTTGATTCAGATTTTCACCCATTGGAATAGAAATTTTCTTGAGACCATAAATATTTATAGAACTTATAGAAAGAATGAATTTACTCATACGAAGTTCCATCGACTGCTTGATATCACAAATTACATTAGAAAATGATTTAGAAGTTTTTTTATAAAGATCGCGATTTCGAATTCATTTCTCATTTCTTTCAACTTAAGTGTGTTAAGGTTAATTAGAATGTCATACTTCAAAAATATTCCATCCCGGGTTCGATTCTCCATAGAAAAAATGCAGAAAGTCAACCTCTTTGAAACCAGAAATTTTTTCTGCGATATCTATTGCCTGGAGCCGGGGCAAATCCAAAAGGCGCACACACACAATGGCGCCGACAAAATATATTTTGTTCTTGAAGGCCAAGGCACGATTCAAATCGGCAACGAGGAGAAAATAGTTAAAAAAAACGAAATCTGCCTCGCCAAGTCGGGTCTTGTTCACGGAGTCAAAAATTCAAGTGATGAACGTCTGACCCTACTTGTTTTCATGGCGCCGAATCCAAATATTTAACCGGGCAGACTATGTTCAGCTTAAATACTTAATTCCCCAAACCCTAGCCCGGACAAGCCGGAAATGCCAAATATCAAATAACAAAATCCCAAATAAATGTCAAATCTCAATGATTAAAAACACAAAATCGACAGGTAATTTTTTGGTTATTGATATTTTGAATTTGATTATTATTTGTCTTTTGAGTCTTGTTATTTGCAATTTTCTGCCAGAAAATGGTAGAAAATTACTTGTCAGTTACTAAACACTTTTATTCACCGGAGGGAAAAAATGCTAAACAAACTATTTTTAATGATTTCCTCAATTTTAATTTTAACCATCTCCCTTTACTGCGTTCAGGAGCAAAGCTCATTCCCTGCCGAAAACGGTTTCGATCGTTCGAAGTCGGACCCGAAAGCGCTGCAAGTTGTAGATGAAATGTGGGAGTCATTGGGCGGCAAAGATAATTGGCAGAAAATAAGGTTCTTAAGCTATCATTGGATTGTTGAGGTCAACGGCGAAGTTCGCTCAGATTATCGCCATGACTGGGATCGCTACACAAATGACTACCGGGTTGAAGGAACCAGCCGAGACGGCCAGCATTTTGTTGCGATATTTAATACCCAAACCAAAGCAGGGGATGTCTTTGTGGACGGCACAAGAGTCATCGAGGACTCTACAAAAAGCAAATGGATAGAGAGAGCCTATGGCCGATATATTAACGACAGCTACTGGTTGATTATGCCATACAAACTCAACGATCCCGGTGTGGTTCTGAATTACGAAGGCGAGAAAGAAGTCGATAGTCAAGTTTATGACGTCGTCAGAGTAACTTTTGAAGGTGTCGGACTGACCCCGGAAGACACCTACTGGGCGTACATTGGTAAAACCGACCGGTTGATGCACAAGTGGGAATACCTCCTGCAGGATCAGGAAGCTGGCACCAAACCTTCAGGTTCGTGGTGGAAAGAGTGGCAAACTTTTGGCAATATCAAACTTGCGATGAGCAAAGAATTTGAAGGCCGTCCGGTGCGAATTTATTTTGAAGACCTTATCGCTTCCGCGAAGGCGGATAGAGAAATTTTTCAACTGACTTCAAAAACATTCTAAAGTGGAAAGAAAAAATATTTCAACCCAGACCAAATGGGAGTCCATCGTTGGCTACTCCCGTGCGGTTCGAATCGGCCCGCACGTTCATATCACAGGAACTACTGCC
>SMUZ01008639.1_pt1 | contig 15895 bp, 14 predicted proteins | sample 2456421 | NCBI WGS metagenome assembly SMUZ01 (sample SAMN11095932, study PRJNA526329) | marine sediment metagenome | biome: Marine sediment; feature: Surficial sediment; material: Deep marine sediment; isolation source: Hadal surficial sediment | place: Pacific Ocean | collected 2014-11 | depth... | reverse complement strand
GCGGCGCTATCTGTTCAACAGCTTCCTCGAGTTCGTCAAGCGGGGCACGCGGGTGACACCGCAGGTCGTGCTGATCGACGACCTCCACTGGGCCGACGACTCGACGCTCCTGCTGCTCCAGCACATCGCGCAGCACGCCTCGGACATGCCGCTGCTCATCGTCGGCACCTACCGGGATGTCGACCTCGAGGTGGCGCGGCCGTTTGCCAAGATGCTCGAAGCGTTCACCCGGCAACGGCTGGCACACAAGGTTGCACTGCGGCGTCTGCCTGAGACGGACGTCAGTGAGATGTTGAAGGCGCTGAGCGGCGCACTCCCGCCAGCCCATCTGGTCGCGGCCATCTACGCCGAGACCGAGGGGAATCCGTTCTTCGTCGAAGAGGTCTTCCAGCACCTGTTGGAAGAGGGGCGCCTGTTCGACGAGGCCGGTCACTGGCGTCCCGACCTGCGGGTGGAAGACCTGGAAGTCCCGGAAGGCATCCGGCTGGTGATCGGCCGGCGCATTGAACGCCTGAGTGCAGAGGCACGCCGCGTGTTGACCACCGCGGCGACCGTAGGCTGAAGTTTTGACCTCACGCTACTCGAGGCGATGGGGGACGCCGAAGGAGACGCGCTCCTGACGGCACTCGAGGAAGCGGAGTCGGCCAAGCTCGTTCAAACAGTCTCGTCGGGACGCGAGGTCCGCTGGGAGTTCGCGCACGGGCTGATTCGACAGACCCTGGAGAACAGCCTGTCGCTGATGCGCCGCCAGCGTGCCCACCTGCGCGTCGCCGAGGCGATGGAGCGGGTCTACGGCACCCGCATCGAACGACGCGCGGCGGATGTCGCACAGCATCTCTACCAGGCCGGCATGGGCGCCGATCCTGACAAGACGGTGCGGTTCTTGACACTCGCTGGGGACCAGGCCCTGGAAGCCGGAGCGGGCGACGAAGCGCTGCGTCTGTTCACCGAGGCGTTGTCGATCCAGGAGGACGGCGACGATCGGCGCAAGGTGGCCGACCTCCAGTACCGGAACAGGAGCCTTGGCCGCTCCGCAGATGCGGTCGACGCCTGGCGGCCGGCGCTGGCGGCGTACGAGGCGCTCGACGACCTGGAGGGCATCGCGCGCACCGCATACGACGTGGCGGAACAGACGAGCTGGCTGCCGGGCCAGGCGCGTGCGGCCGCGGATGTGGCCAGGCGTGCCCTCGACCTGGTAGGCGATCGCGACGCGGCCGCCCGGTGCCGCATGCTCGCGCTCTTCGCCAGGTTCTCTTCGCTGGCGGGCGTTCCGTACGAGGTCTCGCGCGGCGCGCTCGTCGAGGCCGAGACGTTGGCGGCGAGCCTCGATCGTCCGGAGCTGACCGCGGAGGTGCTCAGCGCGCGGACGCGGTTCCACTGGAGCTACGCGCAGTTCCCGCAGGCGATCGAGGTCGGACGCCGTGGCATGGCCCTGCGAACCGAGCGTAGCGAGCTGTACGAGGCCGTCGAGCTCAAGTGGCAGGTCTGTGCGTCGGCGCTCTTGGCCGGTCGCCTACGTGAGGCGGACGAGATGGTTGCGGAGCTGGAACCAGAAGCTGAGCGCGTCGGGAATATGGGCGCCAGCTTCGCCTGGCGGTGGAGCCGGGAATGCCATCACTTCGTGACGGCTGGCGACTTAGTCGCGTCTGATCAACGTTGGGGTCGTCTCATCGAGTGGTGCGAGCAGCACGGACCTGCCTTTGTCGCCGGTGTCTTCACCCTGCGTGGCTGGGTGCGATTCTGTGCGGGCGACTGGGAGGCAGCGCGCGCCGACTACGACAGCGCCGTGCGGCTCGACAACCCCTCTTTCACGGACGGCTGGTTCTCGACCGTGGGTCTAGTGGCCGGAGCGTACGCCGGAGACGACGTTCTTGCTCGCCTCCAGGCCGCCAGGGTCCAGGCGCTGGGGATGCACGAGGATAACCCGGTTGGGCTGTGGGAGCTCGCGTACAACGTCGTGGAGGGCCTGGCGATACTCGGCGAACGAGAGAAGGCCGCAGATCTGTATCACGTCGTCTTGGAAGGTTTTGAGAAGGGGATGGTCGTCAGTATCGGCCTTCGCCCTTGGCGGCTGGTCGTCGGCATTGCGGCTGCCTGTGGCCAACGCTGGGACGTCGCGCAAGAGCACTACGAGGCGACGCTGCGTCAGGCCCACGACCTCCCGCACAAGATCGCCCAGCCGGAGGTCCGCCGCTGGTACGCGCAGATGCTGCTCGACCGCAACGGGGCCGGCGCCCGCGACAAGGCGCGCACGCTGCTCGGCGAGGCGATCGAGATGTATCGGACGATCGGTATGCCGAAACACCTCGAGATGGCCGAGCGGATGGTGGAGGAGCTCTAACTAAACTACTCGAGACATCGGTTGGGCAAGGCTCTGCCTTGCCTCGCAGGCCTGAAGGCCTGCGCCACACGGGCAACCCGCTGTCGCTCGACGCGACCGCGCGCAGCGAGGGAATGTGACGTGTGTCAAGCTGATCCTGAACATGACACATATGATCAAGACGCAGGTCTACCTCCGTGAAGAAGAGCTCGAGGCTCTGCGCGGCGCCGCGAGGCGCTCGGGACGGAGTACGGCCGATCTGGTGCGGGAAGCAATTCGCCGCGTCTGGTTCCGGCCGTCGGCCGAGGGGCCGGTCGCGCTCTGGGACGGCGCCCCGTCGCGGACCTCGGTCGAGCACGATGTCATCTACGACGAACGCTAGCCGTGCTAGCCGCGCCGACTTCGTCGGGTGATGAGTGCGCCCCCGTCTCCCACGCTCAGCCCCACTCTGAAACCGTTGCAGGTCGGCGCGCTGTCGCTCGGCTGCATCATCGGGTTCGGCTGCTTCGTGCTCCCCGGCGATTTCCTGGTCACCGCCGGGCCGCTCGGCGCCACGCTGGGGGTGCTGCTCGGTGGGGCGGCGATGCTCATCATCGCGCGCAGCTACGGGGTGATGGTGCGGGCGTTCCCGGTCGCCGGCGCCGAGTTCGCCTACGCCTATCACGCCTGCGGGCGCTACCACGCCTACGTCTGCGGCTGGTTTCTGGCGCTGGGGTATCTGAGCATCGTCCCGCTCAACGCCACGGCCCTGGCGGTGCTCGGCACATTCGTCGCACCGCAGCTCTTCGCGCGCGGGTCTCTCTACACGGTGGCCGGCTTCGAGGTGTTCGCCGGCGAGGTTGTGCTGGCCAGCGCCGCCATCGTCGGCATCGGTCTGTTCCAGATACGCGGTGTGCGCAGTGTCGGCCGCCTCCAGCTGGGCATGACCGCGTTGCTGGTGGGCGGCGTCCTGGTCGTCGGGCTCGGGACGCCCCTCTCGGGGGCGGCCTCGGCAGCAAACCTTCAGCCCTACTTCGCGCCCGACCGCGGCCCGCTGGCGGGGGTCCTGGCGATGCTGGCGATCGCCCCGTGGCTCTACGTCGGCTTCGATACCTTGCCGCAGGCGGCCGAGGAGTTCGACTTCTCGCCGCGCCAGGGTCTCCGGCTCATGGTGATCTCCATCGGCGCCGGGGCCGTCATGTACGCGGTCGTGATCCTGGCAACCGCCTCGGTGATGCCGTGGCAGGACCTGGTGGCCGGCGAACCGCTCTGGGCGACCGGCGCCACGGTGCGGGCGAGTCTGGGTACGACCGGGCTGGCGTGTCTCGCGCTGGCGGTCACGATGGCAGTGTTCACCGGGATCAACGGCTTCTTCATGGCCTCGAGCCGGTTGCTGTTCAGTATGGGCCGCTCGAAGCTACTGCCCCCCTGGTTCGGGCAGATCCATCCCACGCACCACACCCCGGCCAACGCAATCCGGTTCGTCGGTGTCGTCTCGCTCGCCGCCCCCTGGTTTGGCCGCGAGGTGATCGTCTGGGTAGTCGACATGGCGGCGCTGGGCACCGCGTTCGGCTACTTCTACACCTGTCTTGGCGCCGCCAGGCTCGCCCAAACCGGCCAGGTCGACACCGGCCCGGGAGGTCGCCGCTACGCCCTGGTCGGCGCCGCACTCTCGGTTGGTTTCATCGTGCTGCTCACGGTACCCGGCATGCCAGGCTTCATGGCCGCCCCATCCTGGATCGCCCTGGCCGCCTGGGTGAGTCTCGGTCTGGGGTTCTTCGCCCGGGCCGGCGAGTATCGGGCGTTGCCCACTAGCGAGCTCGACCACCTCATCCTGCGCAGGTAGGCGACGCACGTCGCGGGACAGCTATACTGCCATCCATGGGGTCGGTGGCTGACGACATGCGTCGACAGACTCAGCAACATATGCGGAGGATGTCGGTCCCGGAACGGTTCGCCTGGGCATTCCGGCTCGGTGAGGAGGACCTGCAGATCCTGCAGGCCTCGCTCGGTCTCGACCGCGGCGCCGCCATCCGGCACATCCGGAGGCAGCGCCGGCAGGGCCGCCAGCACAGCGGCTGCATGGAGGGGCGCGGCGAGTGACCCCACTCGTCGAGGTGACCGCCACGCTCGACGCGAACGGCGTAGGATATGCCCTGATCGGCGCCGGAGCGATGTCGGTTCACGGGGTCACGCGGTCGACTCTCGACATCGATCTGCTCACGACCGAAGCGCGCTGTCTGACACCTTCCCTCTGGGACAGGCTCGTCCAGATCGGTGTGGACGTCGAGGTCCGGCGCGGCGACCCGGACGACCCACTGGCCGGTGTCGTGCGCTTCTCTCAGCGTGATACGAGACCGACCGACCTCGTGGTTGGCCGCCATCGATGGCAGCAACGCGCGGTCGAACGCGCGCGGCCAGCCGCGGTCGGGAAGCAGACGCTACCCGTCGTGACCAAAAGCGATCTCGTCCTCCTCAAACTTTATGCGGGTGGAGCCCAGGACATGTGGGACCTGCATCAGTTGCTTGCAGACACCGATCGCACGGACCTGATCAGCAGCGTCGAAGTGGATCTGGGTGACCTGCCGAAGCGCAGCGTCGAGCGCTGGCGACAGATCCTGAAGGAGCTCCGCGACCCATGATCACGACCCGTTTCACCGAGACCTTCGGCGTCGAGCACCCGATCGTGCAGGGCGGCATGCAGGGCGTCGGCGTCGCCGAGCTGGTGTCTGCGGTGGCCAGCACCGGGGCGCTCGGCTTCCTGACAGCGTTGACCCTGCCGACGCCGGAGGCGCTGACGAAGGAGATCGCCCGCACACGCGGGATGACCGACAAGCCGTTCGGCGTCAACCTGACGATCCTGCCGACACTGACACCGGCGCCCTACGAGGAGTACGCGCAGGCGATCGTCGAATCGGGCGTGAAGATCGTCGAGACTGCCGGGAACAACCCGCAGCGGTTCATCCCCGGCTTCAAGGCAGCCGGCATCAAGATTATCCACAAGTGCACGTCGGTGCGGCACGCGATCAAGGCGGAGACGATCGGGTGCGACGCGATCAGCATCGACGGGTTCGAGTGCGCGGGACACCCCGGCGAGGACGACATCCCTGGGCTGATCTTGATCCCATGCGCCGCCGACACGGTGCGCATCCCGATCATCGCCTCAGGCGGGTTCGGTGACGCGCGTGGGCTGATCGCCGCGTTGGCTCTCGGCGCCGACGGCATGAACATGGGTACCCGCTTCATGGCGACCCGGGAGGCGCCGATTCACGACAACATCAAGCAGCGGCTGGTGGAAGCGACCGAGCGCGACACGACGCTGATCTTCCGCACGATGCGGAACACGGCGCGGGTCTTCAAGAACCAGGTGGCCGAGGAGGTGCGTGCGATCGAGGGGCGGGGCCACGCGACGATCGACGACATCAAGCACCTGGTGGCGGGCGAGCGTGGCCGGAAGGCGATGCAGGAGGGGGATACCGAGGGCGGCATCTGGTCGGCCGGGATGGTGGCGGGGTTGATCCACGACATCCCGACCTGTCAGGAGCTGGTGGGGCGGATCATGGCCGAGGCGGAGGCGATCATCGACGGCCGGCTGGTCGGGATGCGGGCGGTGCCGAGCGGCACGGGCGTGTGAACCGCGTCTGCGATCTTGCCCGCCTTCGTCAAGGCTACGGCGAGGTCCCGCCATAGTTCGCCGTCAAATGTCGGCGGCGAACGGCGGCGGACAGGGCCTTGCTACCGTTGCGGACCGTGGTGCGGATAGAATGTGGAGGCCAACGTGCGGCGACGAACGGAGACCTGATAGATGAACCCGATCGTGTTGTTCCTGATTACCGGCGTCGGCGCGTTCGTCCTCCACATCCTCATGGTGTTCGTACTCCTCGCCAAGAAGAAGTAGCGGCACCCGTAGTCTACCGACAGGCAGCGCGGGTTGCGGGCCGGGTGAGGCGGACGGCGAAGACAAGCATAGGGAACATCCGCGACATGAGCCTCGAGCATCTGACCTCGTCCCGACGCGCCGTTCCGGCCGCGCTGATCAGCCTCCTCCTCCTTGCAGGCACTACCGCGTCGGCCCAGGACATCAAAGCCACGGTGCAGATCGAGGCCGGCGGCCAGTCGGCGATGACGATGGACTACTGGATGAGCGACGACAGCGTCCGGATCGACATCGCTCAGCCGCAGGCGGTCTCGATCGTCTGGACGTCGGGCGACGCCCCAGGCATGCTGATGATCATGCATGGCGAGCGGCGCTACATGGAGTTTGGCGAACAGATGCTTCAGATGATGCAGCGGATGGCGGGCGCCGGGGGCGGCGCTGACAACAGCTCCAGCGTCAACATCGACACCGTCCGCTTCGAGCCGACCGGCCAGACCGAGACGATCGGCCCCTGGAGCGCGATCGGGGTCCGGATGACCGGGCTGGAGCCTGGACAGGAGGGCACCCTCTGGGTCGCCCGCGAGCTCGACAGCGGACTGTTCGAGCTGTTCGCCCGCATGGGCGACGCGCTCGAGGCGATGCGGATGCCGATGCTCGGTGGCGGCGGCCCCCAGCAGCAGCTGCTGCGCTACCGGCAGATGAGCAACGCGCCCGGTCTGCCGGACGGCGGGGTCGTCCGACTGGACGCGAACGACCAGAACGGCGCCATGACAATCACGTTGCAGTCGCTCGAGGAGGGCCCGTTCGGGGACGACCCGTTCGCGCCGCCGGCCGGCTACGAGAAGATGCAGATGCCCAATATCCCGGAATAGAGGCCCGCGCTCTCGCGCTAGAAGCGCTCTCGAGAGACAGGACGCGGGAGACAGGAGCAGCCGGCCTGTCCACCGTAGCCTCGGCGCAGGCGGAGTGGCATCGCCGCTGTCTTCAGCCGCCTGTGAGGTTCGCCACGATGAGGATCGAATCATGAACGCAACACACATCCTGTTCGCCGCCAGCGTTGCCACATTCGCCGCCATCGCCGGTCTGCCAACCGCCGCCGACGCCGCCGACTATCACCACATGCACCTGACCGCGCCGGACGCCAAGGCGGCGGCCGCGTGGTATATCGAGCACATGGGGTGCGAGGACTTCGGGCGCGCAGGCGCCTGCCAGGTCGGCACGACCCAGTTCATCTGGTTCGAGCGGGACCCCACTGGCGTCAGCGTGGGCACCGGCGTGAATCACATCGGCTTTTCGTTCCGCGACCTGACGGCCAGGATGGCCGGGTGGAAAGCGGCTGGACTCGACATCGACAACCCCGACGAGCCGATCAGGGACATCCCTGGTCTGTTCAAGCTCGCCTTTCTGACCGACCCCTGGGGCACGCGCATTGAGGTGGTCGAAGACCATGAGTGGCTGGGTTTCCACCACATCCATCTCAACTCGACCGACCCGGCGGCCACGCTCGCCTGGTACAAGAACATCTTCGGTGGGGAGAGCGACAGCCTGAAGGGCCGCATCGACGGTCTGCGGTACGGAGGGACCTGGCTCCTCGTCGCGCAGCAGCGCGAGGGCACGCTGGCGGCCACTCAGGGCCGGGCAGTCGATCACCTCGGATGGAGCTTCCCGGACCTCGATGCCGCAGCCGCCGAGATCAAAAGCAAAGGGGTGGACTTCGTGATGGAACCGCGCCCCTTTACGAACCCGCTTGGGCAGGAGATGAAGATCTCGTTCGTCATCGGTCCCGACGACGTGCGGATCGAGATCGTCCAGCCGGGGACGTAGGCCTGCGGGACGGACACTGGGCTTTGGGTTCTGGGCAGACGCACGACACAGGCCGCGCTTCCGTTGACAGGATGCAGCCCTACGTTGTTCGAGCGTCAGCGAGCGCTCACAGTCCATAGCCTGAAGCCAGCAGGCTGTTCTTCCTCAGCGCCTGCCAGGTGTAGAGCGTCCTCCCGCGACGCCTCGAGTCAGCCCGAGCAGCTGGTCGCCGCCGGCCTTCTGGAAGGCGGCGGCGGCCCGGCGGTGCCGGGTCTCGGCCTCGTCGACCAGGGCGGCGAACCTCGGCGTGTCCCGCACAGACGCCAGCCACGGCTCGCGCGCGATGGTCGCGTGACAGAACCACCCTCCGGCGACCGCACGCTCCAGCATCGCCAACGCCCGCTCCACGTCCTCGAGGTAGGCGGCCATCAGCGCCCTATAGTAGAAGCTCTCCGGGTCGCGGACGTCCTCGGTGGTCGCGTCGAACGACGCCGCAAACGCGTCGCGGTCCTGCTCGAGCACGGCCAGAAATGCCCGCGTTTGATACAGTTGCGTCCCCCTGGCCTTCGCCTCTAGACGTTGCAGTTCCGCAATGACCGGCGCCGTCTGGTCGTCGCGGACCGCCGCCAGCATCCCCATCAGCTGGTCCTCCGGCCTCTCCGTCTCGACCGCCCGGCGCGTGTCGCCGAGCATCCAGAACGTATGACAGACGCTGGTCACGACGTTCGGGTCGAGCCGTTGCGCCTTCTCGAAGGCGGCGACCGAGGCGTCGAGCAGTCCGCAGTAGCGCAGCGCGTGGACCAGGCCGGCCAGCAGCTCCGGGTCGGCGCGGTGCCGTGTCGCCCGTTCGAGCAACCGGATCATCGCCTCCTGGGCGCGGCCGAGATCGAGCTCGAGGTAGGCATACAGATGATGGGCAAGCGACAGATCCGGGTTCAGCTCGAGGGCCCTCCGGAACGCCGACTCCGCCTTCTCGAAGTACTCGCGTGACCGCGCCCGGTCGCCCCAGTTCCCAATTCGCCGATAGACCCGGCCAAGCCGGGCCCAGGCCGGCGCATAGCCGGGGTCCTCCTCCAGACACTGCAAATACAGGTCACGCGCGAGCTCGCTGGTCTCGTTGGTCTGGCCATACTGGGTGGCGCGTAGATAGAACTCGTAGGCGCGCGCGCTCGCCGGCACGTCCCGTTTCAATGCCTGCTCGTCCGAGCGGGACAGCGGCACCGACAGCGAATCGACAATCTGCCGGGTCAGCTCGTCCTGCAGCGCGAACAGATCGCCGATCCCGGTCTGCGATCGGTGCGACCACGTGACGGTGCCGGTCGGCGCCTCCAGCAGCTGCGCGCTGACGCGTAGCTGGTCACCTGCCCGCATCAGGGTCGCCGTCAGGACCGCGTCGACGTCGAGCGTCGTCGCGATCGCCTCCAGATCGGGAGCCGGCCCGGCGAACCGGGCGGCCGCGAGCGGCGACCGCACCACCATCGAGTCGAGACCCGAGAGCGAGGCCGTCAGCGCGTCGGCCAGACCGATGGCCAGGAAGTCGGTGTCGGGGTCGGGTGGCACCACGCGAAACGGCAGGACGACGAGCCGGGTGACGGCGACCGCGCGGGCCATCTGGACTGTCTCGTGCGCGCCCTCGGCGACCCGCGCTGCCGCCGCCATTTCCGTGGCGCTCTGATAGCGGTCGGCCGGCTTCTTCTCGAGCGCACGACGCACGACCCGGTCCAGTGCCTCCACTCCGGCCGAGCCGGTCAGCGCGGGCGGACGCTCGTAGAGCACCGCGTGCATCGTGGCGATCGGCGAAGCCGCCGCGAACAACGACCGGCCGGCCACCATCTCGAACAGCAGCACCCCGGCCGCGAACAGGTCCGCCCGCACATCGACCACCGACCCGTCGAGCTGCTCCGGCGCCATGTAGGCTGGTGTACCGACGAGCTGGCCCGCCACGGTCAGATCCGGTGCGGTCGCCGCCAGGTCATCGGCCACCTGGCGCGCCAGACCGAAGTCGAGCAGCTTCACCCCGTAGCTGGTCACGAACACGTTCGACGGTTTCAGGTCCCGATGCACGATGCCGCGCGCGTGCAGCGCCTCGAGCGCCTCGAGCACCGGCAGCAGCAGCGAGAGCGCGTCATGCGGTGACATCGACCCCGCCTGCAGCTTTTCGGACAGCGGCTGCCCCTCGAGCAGCTCCATCACCAGAAACAGCTGGTCCCCGTCCTCGGCGATGTCGTAGAGCTGGCAGATGTTCGGGTGGTTGACGGCCGCGGCCGCCCGCGCCTCCCGCCAGAAGCGCTCGCGGGCGGCCGTGTCGGCGCCAGCGTCGCGGATCGTCTTGACCGCGACCGGGCGGTTCAGCTTTTCGTCCACCGCGGCGTAGACCACCCCCATACCGCCCTCACCGAGCTTGCGGGTGACCCGATAGGGGCCAATGCGCGCTGGCAAATCGGTCATGAGCCCCGTATTGTCCTCAATCCCTTGGCTGGCAGGTTGCTGAAAACCCCTCCGGTCCCCCTCCCTGCCCACCCTGGCAGTCCGTGGTGCAAGTCGCGCGTCGCACCGAGGGTCATTCGAGATCGATGCCGCGCCGGGCCCCTGCAAGGCGAGACGAGGGGCATACGGGCAGTAGTCGACCGAGACACAACGCAGGCAGGGCGGACGCAGCGGCGGCCGAATGCAGCGGGTCGTTCACCACGCGCTGCTACAGGACGCAAACGACTGCCAGTCCCCGGACGGGGCATGACATCGAAGAGGTCGGGAGACAGGCGGTCGAACACCGCCTGCCGCACGTACCCGGCGGATACGGCGGCCACGGCGGCAGCGAGCGCGAGCAACCGCGTTGTCATGTCAGTTCGCACGCGTGAGCCGCTCGACTCGATACCCGCCCGCCGCCCGGTCGCTCAGATAGATGAGGACGAACACGCCGAACAGGATCGCCGGCAGGATCGCCCAGGTCGGCAGCACGGCTTCTGCCCCATAGGTGTCGTTGATCCACCCCATGGTCGGACCGGCCACCGCGGTCGAGATGCTGCCGGAGGCGCCGACGATGGCGAGCAGCAGCGCGCCGCCGGCCGGGAACCGCTCCGAGGTCATGCCCAGCATGGTCGGCCACCAGAACGCGGTACCGACGGCCAGCAACGCGGCGGCCAGGAACCACATGGACGCGGTGGTGGTTTGACCGAATAAATACAGGCCGGCCGCGGCGAGCGGCGCCGTGGAGGCGACGAGCAGTGTCGGCGACATCTTGTGCGGGATCTGGCCCAGGAACTGACGCAGCACATACATGATGCCGTTCACCCACACCAGGAGGATGATGCCGGCCTGGGTGCCGCTCTCGAGCACCTCGTTGAAGATATTGGCGACCCACTGGCCGGGCCCCAGCTCGGTCGCGGCGGTCAGCCACATGCAGAGCCAGATCAGGAGAAACAAGGGACGCCGCACCTGGGCGACCATCCCACCAAACGACACGCCCGCGGCGGTGCTCTCCGTTGGTGGGAAGGTCGCCCGCCAGAACATGACCGTGTAGACGACGGACGGCACGAGCAGCAGCAGCATCTTGGCCTGCCAGCCGAGCCCGATCTGGGTGCAGCCATACGCCAGGAGCCCGCCGATGACGATGCCGCCTGGAAACCAGGCGTGGAGCGCGACCAGCTTCGTCGTCTTGTCCCTGGAAAACAGCGTCGCCACCAGCGGGTTGGCGAACGCCTCGACCAGTCCGTTGGCGATGCCGATGATCAACGTGGCGCCGAAGAGCACCGCGAAGCTCGGCGCCGCGATCGTCAGCAGCGTCCCGCCGATGTGGCCGACCGCCGCCAGACGCGCCAGCGTGCGCATCCCCAGCACGTCGCACAGCGGTCCGCCGAACAGGATCGAGACGCCGAATCCCCAGAACGCGGCGCCGGCGATCCACCCGACCTCGGTGGCGGTCAGACTGAACACCGTCTCGAAGTCGCCCATGATGTCGCCCCGGATGGCGAACGACATCGCCGTCGCGATCAGCGCGACACAGCTCGACCTGAACAGGCGTGCGGCATCCATCGGTGGTGTCTAGCTTCGGAGAGCGGCCTTGACCCTCACCCCAGCCCTCTCCCAGCAGGAGAGGAAACCAGCGGAGCGGCCCTTGTTACGGCCCGCCAGCCTGGTGCGCCGACCGGACGCTGCTGGCGACGACGGCTGTTGCTCACACCAGCGCCTGCTTCACGTAGTCGTAGCATCGTATGACTTCGTCGACGGGCGACCCGGAGCCCCGGTACTCGTACTCGAGGTGCGCGCGAATCGGCCATCGCTCGCGCTGGAGCAGCTGCAGCACTTCGCGGATCGGCGTGTCCCCGGTGCCCCAGGGCACGTTTGGACCCTGGTCACGCCGGCGGTCCTTCAGGTGCAGGTTCGAGATCGACGCATGATGCTCGCGCAGATACGCGACCGGGTCGTAATTCGCGGCCGTGAAGTGCCCGATGTCGAGGTTGACCTTGACATAGGGCGAGAGCGCCGTCGCCGTCGCGAAGCTCTCCGGTCTCGCGAACTCGTTCGGGTCCGACGTGTTGGAGTGGTTGTGCACGGCGATCACCATCTGGTGTCGTGCAGCAAAGGGGACGACCCGCGTCATCGCCGAGAGGGTGGACGAGGCGGTGATGATCTCGGCGCCGAGCGCGCGCGCCATCTCGAAACCGCGGTCGATCTCGGCGTCCGAGAACGAGTCGTTGACGCTGTAGTTGAAGCCGTAGATAGTGAGACCGGCCGCCGTGAACCGGTCACGGATCGCCTCGAAATGTGAGAGCGGCGTCTCGACCCGCCACCGGCGAAGCGCGTCGCGCGCCTGCTGTCGTGCATCGGGGCTCGCGTCGCGACCGACCCCTGAGGCCGGCTCGAGCATCGGCGACCAGAGCTCGCAGTCGCCGAGCCCGCAGCGGGTCATCGCCTCGATGATCGCCTCCGACTGGTCCCCACCCGGCGAGCGGGGCAGGGCCCGGAAGCTATAGGTCTGCACCCCGATCTGCACACCACCGACCGTCGAGTCGATCTGCGCGGCCAGCGGCCTGGGCAGCGCGAGGCGGCCAACGGTCATCGCGGTCAGTGCGCCGAACTCACGTCTCGTGTACATCACGCGCCCTCGTGTCGCCGCTCGAGACGCCAGCACGCTGCAGAACGCGGCGAAGCCCTCCGGCTTCTCCTGCCTCCGGTCTCCTTCGAGCGTCTCTCTAATACATCACGAACGCAAACAGCCGTTGGCCGGAGGCGACCAGCACATGCTGGCGCCCGTCGATCAGATAGGTCTGCGGCGCGTTCGAGATGTTCCCGATGCGTGTGTGCCAGAGCAGCTCGCCGTCGGCCGCATCGAACGCCACGAAGTTGCCGCTGCCGTCGCCCGTGAACACCAGGCCGCCCGCCGTGGTCAATACGCCGGCACCGCCACCGCCGCCGATCGGCCAGGCGTGGCGCCACACGGTCTCGCCGGTACGGTAGTCGATGGCCGACAGCGCATTGCCACCCGAGCCGACCGTGATACGGTCTTTGCCCCCGAGTCCCATCGACCCGCGCGGGTCCAGCTCCGTCAGATACAGCAAGTTGAACCCGTTGTTCTCTTGCGTGTAGAACAGCCCCGTGTCCGGGTTGAACGCCGGCGGTTGCCAATTGGCCACGCCACCCTCGACCGGTGACACCAGCGCCCCCGGAATGATCGCTTCCTTCGCCGGATGCGGATTCGGAGACCCGTTCTCGCGAATGTGGCTGGCCCAGTTCGACGTCGCGCCGTATCGGGTCGTCACGATGTGCTCGCCGGTCACCCGGTCGAGCGTGAAGAAATAGCCATTCCGCGCCGCCGTCGACACGAGCTTCCGGGGCACCCCGTCGATGACACCATCGATCAAGATTGGCGTCTGCGCCGAATCCCAGTCGTGCGTGTCGTGCGGTGAGGTCTGGAAGTACCACGCCATCTCGCCGGTGTCGACATCGACGGCGATGAGCGTGCAGGTGAACAGATTGTCGCCAAGGCGCGCGATGCCGGTGTACCCGGGTGTCGGGTTACCGGTGCCGAAGATGTAGTAGTTGGTCTCGGGGTCATACGCCCCCGGTACCCAGACCTGTCCGCCGCCGTGTCGAGCCGCGTCGAGGGTCGGCCATGTGTCGATCCCAGGATCGTCCGGGCTCATCGGGACGGTATAGAACTTCCACCGCAGCGCGCCGGTCGCCGGGTCGAACGACTGGAGAAAGCCGGGTGCGTCGAGGTCGTTGCCGGTCCCAACCAGCAGATGGTCGCCGACGACGATCGGCGCCATGGTGGAGAAATACTGCTCCTCGAAGCTGGCAATCTCGGTGTGCCAACGCTCTTCACCGGTCCGCGCGTCGAGCGAGACGAGGTAGTTGTCGACCGTCTCGAAGATCAGCGAGTCGCGCCACAGCGCCGCGCCGCGATTGCCGATGTGGGGTCCTCCCCGCGTTTTCCAGAAGTAATGCCAGCGTTCGCCGCCGTCGCGCACGTCGAGCGCCCAGACATGGTCTGGCGCCGTCACGTAGAGCAGGTCGTCAACCTGCAGGAGGGAGCCCTTGATGCGCTGGGTGCCGATGGGAAACTCGCCGGTCCCCTCGCCGCCGATAAACGTCGGCGCATTGGCGCCCTCGAGGGCCGGTGTCCCGGTATCCAACTGCCGGGTCCACGCCAGCGTCAGGCGCGACACGTTGTCGGTCGTCACCTGGGTGAGTCCACTGTAGCGACGACCGCTGTAATCACCCGAATAGGTGGGCCACGACTCTCCCAGCGGCTCGAGGAGCGATGCCGGGTCCAGGCCACCCCGCTCCTGCGCACGCGCCCCAACCGGTAGCACGACCAACGCAGCGGTCAGCACCAGCCCGGTCACACGCAGCCGCGATGCCAGGTCAGGTGCTCCTCGTATCTTCAGCCGGAGCTTGGATGTCATTGGAGAGTGACCAGATAGGCCGTGACGTTGTGAATGTCCATGTCGGTGTAGAGGGGCAACAGCTCCCGGTGGGTGGCCATCGGGTCATCCACCTCCACCCGCGGCGTGTCACCGTGTCGGCTGAACGAGCGATGCCGGCCATCGGCCTCGGTGAGCACGATCAGAAAGTCGTTGAGCCGTTCGAGCTGGCCCACCACTCGCTCACCCGACGACTGGGTGACCGTCACGGTGATGGGAGGGCGGTCAGCGTTCCGTGCGCCACCCCTGACCCAGGTGTTCTGGAGCTGCTGCGCGCCGGGGATTCGTGCGCCGATACCCTGCAGGTCACCCGTCGGCGAATGGCACGAGGCGCACTTGGCGGCGAAATAGGTCTGCCCGGCCGCCGCATCGCCCACGAGAATATCGATCTCGACCTCATCGCCTGCCGGCGGTCCACCCTGGCGGGACGCAGTGCTGAGCACGTCGTGGATATACTCGACCACCGCTCGAATGTCGGCGTCGGACAGCGGCTGGGGCGGCATACCGGACCCGTCGGCGCCTGATTGGCCGTCGCGGATCACCGGCAGCATCTCCTCGCCCTGCCGATCCCTCAGCACCAGTTGTGAGCGGAGCAGGTTCGGCCCTCCGAGATCGCCGCCTCGGAGATCGAGGCCGTGACAGGCGCGACAGTTGATGCCATACAGCGCCTGACCACGAGCGATCAACTCGGGATCGCCGGGTGGACGCTGGAGGGCCGGATACAACCGCTGGCTACGGTCCTGATCCGCCTGAGGGGCACCCCCTCCAGCCTGCGGCGCTTGAGCTGCCAGGTGGGCGGCCCTGCTCGCTAGGACCACCGCGACGTAGGCGAAGACACGCATGCGGCCGATTATACGCCCACGACGCGGCAGCGCTCAGGCGAACCAATTGGTGGGGGGGCATCGCCCCGGTGACAGCGTGGGCGTTGCTGAAGCGGACCGACCGGCTACCCAGGCCACCGCGATCTCCAGATTGATGGACCCTGGTGGG
>SMUZ01038892.1_pt1 | contig 15924 bp, 19 predicted proteins | sample 2456421 | NCBI WGS metagenome assembly SMUZ01 (sample SAMN11095932, study PRJNA526329) | marine sediment metagenome | biome: Marine sediment; feature: Surficial sediment; material: Deep marine sediment; isolation source: Hadal surficial sediment | place: Pacific Ocean | collected 2014-11 | depth... | reverse complement strand
CCGTCGCTATCTGTTCCAGTGTGTCTGCCAATCGTGGATTCCTGAACAGCTCGCCTTTTCGAGGCGTATGGCCATGCGGCATGTAGGTTGCCGCGAAACCAGGGTATTCGCCGATACGTTTTGCATTGATATCGAAGTAATACGCGATCACTTCAGAGACCGGAAATCCGTCTCTCGCATACGCGATTGCCGGCGCCAGCAGGTCTTCCATGGGCAGGCGACCGTATCGCGCATGCAGCTCAAACCAGCCATCAACCGTTCCCGGCACGCTGACAGGCAAAGGGCCGAAGGGTGGAATAGAGGTAAGTCCTCTTTCACGAAAATAGTCGAGCGTCATCATTGCAGGAGCACGACCGGATGCGTTCAGCCCGACCAGCTCTTTGTTGTTGGCATCCCAGACAATTGCGAACAGGTCGCCGCCGATACCGCTGCCGGTCGGCTCCATAAGCCCTAACGCGGCATTCGCGGCAATCGCCGCGTCAACAGCGCTGCCGCCTGCTTTGAGGATATCGAGGGCTATTTGCGTCGCTAGCGGCTGGCTCGTGGCTGCCATGCCGTGCGTGGCGATCACCTCGGATCGGGATGCGTGCGCTCGTCCGGACACTCGGTCGTATCCAGGAATATTTTCGGCCACTGCTGCCCCTCCTGAGGCCAGCAGCGCAATACCTGCCAGCCATGTTGTCTTTTTGATCACGTTGGTCCCCTCAATCGGCAACGGCGTCAATGATGCCTAGTTTGGAGCGAATTTGAAACACAGGTACAACACTCGCCGCGGCGCCGGCCGACCGGTATCATGCCACCCTATGAGCACAGACTATTCCGACCGAAATCCTGATCTCGCCGCGCTTTATCCGGCACATATTGAGACCCTGAAGGCGCGTCATGACGACGCCCTCGAAAAGTCCGGGGCTGGCCACGCCGTGATATTTTCGGGCAAGGCGAAAGTCGCTTTTCTGGATGATCGAAGCTATCCGTTCGTAGCAAATCCGCATTTCGTGGCGTGGGCACCGCTCGTTGCGCTGCCGCTGTCCTACATTGTCTATACACCGGGCGAGAAACCCGTGTTGATTTACTACCAGCCGCGCGACTACTGGCACTCGGTTCCAGGAGCGCCCGACGGCTATTGGACAGCCGACATGGATGTCCGGATCGTGCATACGATCGACGACGTGGCCAAACATCTTCCGGTCGATCGAGACAACTGTATATTGATCGGCGAAATCGATGACGAGGCTCATGCATTCGGCATCGACCGCGTCAACCCAACCTCAACACTCAATATTTTGCAGTATGCGCGCGGCACAAAGACTGCTTACGAACTTGAGTGCCTGCGCCTGGCGGCGCGTCGAGGTGTGGCTGGTCATGTGGCCGCAGAGACGGCCTTTCGCGCCGGGAAGTCTGAATTCGCGATTCACCAGATTTATTGCGAGACGGTCAGCCAAACGGACAATGAACTGCCTTACTCGAACATCATTGCGTTAAATGAGCACGGGGCGATTTTGCATTACACGGATCTCGATAGAGAAGCACCCGCAGACCTGCGGTCGTTCCTGATCGACGCCGGTGCGCAAGTGCATGGCTATGCCTCCGATATCACACGGACTTATAGTAATGGCGACGCACGCTTCGGAGCCCTGATCGAGCGCATGGAAACAATGCAGCTCGAGGTCGTCAACCGTGTCAAAGCCGGGGTCGATTACCGCGACTTGCACGTCGATACGCATCGCCTCTTGAGCGAAGTATTAAACGACGTGGAACTCGCAAGCGGCGATGCCGACACCTTGCTTGCGACCGGCGTGACTTCGGCATTTTTTCCGCACGGCCTGGGCCATTTACTGGGTGTACAGGTGCACGACGTCGGCGGTTTCATGGAAAACGAAAGCGGCACGGTCATAGATCCACCGAGCGGCCATCCGTTCCTGAGGCTGACTCGTGTTCTGGAAGAAGACATGGTTCTCACGATCGAGCCGGGTTTATACGTGATCGATCTGCTGCTCGAGAACCTGCGCGGCTCGCCGGCTGAAAGTCATGTCAACTGGGATACGGTCGATGCGCTGCGGCCCTTTGGGGGCGTACGTATCGAGGACGATGTTCGGGTGCTCGCTGACGGCTCAGAGAATCTCACGCGCGACGCATTCGCGTCACTGCAGTAGGAAACCTACTTCGCGGTTTTTTCGCGCTCCGCTTTCTTACGTTCTGCTATCAGACGCTTTTTCACGCGGCGGCCCTTCTTCTCAAACAACGGCCGTAACGTTCTGCCGAGCCGGGGGAATAGATAAGTCACGGTCGTAAAAATACGGCTGGACGTGTGCATGCACTGCTCACGAACATTATTGCCGCAAAGATCCAGAACAACCTGTGCAACATCTTCGGCCGTGCAAAGTGGCTGTGAAAACACGAGGTCGGTTACGGCATCGATGTCATCCATGATGAAGCCTGTATCGATCGGGCCTGGCGACACTATGCCAATTTTGATATTGCTGCCGCGCAGCTCCTCGGCCAGCGAATACGTCAGGGAGCGCAGCCCTGCCTTGCTCGCGGCATACGCCGTGCTGCCAGGCACCATCGTTCGACCAGCCAACGACCCAACGTTGATAATTGCGCCACCGCCGGCTTCCATGATGTGCGGGATAGCCAGACGCGTGAGCACTATCGGGGCTCTGAGATTAACGTCGATCGTGGTTGCGAGTTCGTCGATGGCTGCTAAATCGAACGGCGCACGTTTGTGGTAACCGGCGTTGTTGATCAGTATGTCGACGCGTCCAAATTCGTAATCCGCTTTCTTGAACAGATTCACGCTAGCCTCTGCATCAGAGACATCCATCGCAAAAATTTCGACTCGCGTCTTGTCCCGCAGCTCTTCGGCGATTGCCTCGAGTTTCTTCTTGCCGCGGGCCACGAGTAAGAGATTCGCGCCGGCTGCAGCAAACATGCGCGCTGTCGCGGCACCCACTCCCTCGGAGCCACCCGTAATGATGACGGTCTTGTCTTTGAAAATCATCGCCACATCTTAGAAGAGAAAAGGGGTCGGATCCAATTTAGCTAAATTGGATCCGACCCCATTTAATTAGAGTCCGATGTAGCCTTTGATTTTTCGCCAGAGTGACGATTCCCAGCCATAGACGTCAAGTTGCTCCGAGCCAAGAGCCACGACCGGCATTGTGGTATCCGGTGACAGCTCTTCGTTCGCAGCAATGTCTTCCGGGCGCAATTCGAGCTTGCCTTTTTTACCGTCCGCGTAGGTGGTCAGCCCATCAACAGCAAGACTCAGGTACGGCAGAGCATCATCATCGACGATATCCTCCAGGAATACTGCATCCGGGTCGAAGGCGTCCTTCGACAGGACGATGCAGTCATTGAATGCCGGGTCTTTGCTGATTGGTCTGGCTCCTGAATTGGCTGGACTCCTTAACTGTATGCAGTTATTCAGCCCGACTCTGTGAGCCGACTCACAGCTCACGACAATTCACTATTATTATGTTAAATATACACATTCAACAAGGAATATGCGTTCGTAACGCCTTGTTTTAATGCCAATACACACTCCGCGCGCGTTACACTGATTCGCTGAAAACAACCGCTGTACAACGAACAAGAATCCACGATCAATGAAATCCAGAACACGCCTGTTTTTGACCTGTCTGTCGCTATTCATTTTCGTCGCCTGTGACGACGAGCCCGACTCAAATGCGCGTGGCAGCCGCGGTGGCGGTGCGGTCAAAGTCGTTACAGCCCGCGTTGAGATGCAAGCCCTCGTTGACGAAATCCAGGCACTTGGCACGGCCAACGCCAACGAATCGGTCGACATTCGATCTCGCGTAACAAGCCTCGTGGAACGAGTGGCGTTCGAGGAGGGTCAGATAGTCAAAGCCGGCCAACTTCTTATCGAACTGGAATCCAGCGAAATCGTTGCGGGACTGGCCCTGGCTGAAGCGGCATTGTCAGAGAGCATGAGTTTGTACAAGCGAAACAAATCCTTATCCGATACGCAGGCCATCTCGGCATCCAATCTCGAACAGCTCCTGGCAAGCGTAAAAGTGAACGAGGCGCTGGTCCTGGCGGCGAAAGCCCGTCTTGCGAATACCCGCATCCGCGCGCCCTTCTCCGGCCGCATCGGCTTACGTCGCGTAAGTCCCGGAAGTTTTGTCGATTCATCGACAATCATTACGACACTCGACGATGTCACGTCGATCAAACTCGACTTCTCGGTACCGGAGATGTTCGTAACAGTCGTAAAGGAAGGTATGTCGATTCTCGCCAGAAGCATTGTTTTCCCGGACCGCGTATTCAAGGGACGAGTTGCAAGCATCGATACGCGGCTGGATCCGGTTTCGCGCGCCGTACTCGTGCGTGCCATCATTCCGAATGCTGATGGAGCATTGAAGCCCGGCATGTTCATGACGGTCGACTTGCAACGCAATCGCGGCGACGTATTGGTCGTCCCGGAGCAGGCAATTGTTCCGGAAGGCACCACTCAATACGTGTTTGTTGTAGCCAATGACGTTGTCGAGAAACGCACGGTTATTCTCGGTCGCAGGATTCCCGGATTCGTTGTTATTCGTGAAGGTCTTGTCGCAGGTGAATCGATCGTGACCGAAGGCACGGGTAAGGTCAGGCAAGATTCCCGGGTTGAGGTCATTGGCCAGACAAGCGGGACTGAATCAAATGCTGATTTCTGACATTTCGGTTCGCCGGCCGGTATTCGCGGCTGTCATATCGCTAATCCTCGTCATTGTCGGACTGATGTCCGCACGCAACATGTCCGTTCGTGAGTTTCCGGACATTCAGCGACCGGTAGTTTCAATCACCACAAGTTACCGCGGTGCCGCCTCCGATATCGTGGAGCGGCGTGTAACGCAGGTTTTGGAAGACCAGATTGCCGGTATTTCAGGCATCACGAAAATATCCTCCCGAAGTTTTGACGAGCGCTCGTCGATCACGCTGGAATTCGACCGCGACAGGGATATCGACTCGGTCGCGAATGACGTCCGTGACCGGGTTTCCCGTGTGCTTCGAATGTTACCCGACGAAGCGGATCCGCCAAGCGTTTCGAAACAGGACGGCTCCGCCGGGACGACGATGTGGATCAATGTCTCTAGCGATACGCGTTCGATGATGGAAGTCTCCGATTTCGCCGAGCGCTACCTTGTGGACGCGCTTTCTATTGTCGACGGTGTCGCGATGGTTAGGGGTAGCGGTTCGAGACGACCCGCGATGCGTATTTGGGTGGATCCAACGCGGCTGGCTGCGCGTGGGCTGACTGTGACCGATATCGAGGACGCGTTGCGGCGGGAAAACGTGCAAATACCGTCTGGACGACTCGAATCCAGCACCCGGGAGTTCACGCTGCGAACGGACACGGGGTTCAAAACGGTCGCGGATTTCGAAAGGCTGGTGCTGGCGGTAGGCGCTGACGATTACCTGATTCGCCTTGGCGAGGTAGCCGACATTGAACTGGCGCCGGAGAACGTGCGCAGTTTCTCTCGAACAGACGGCGTGACCGGCATGAGCCTCGGCATCGTCCCGCAGGCTCAGGCGAATATCCTGCAGGTCAACGCCGACGTTGCAAAACGGGTTGCGGAACTGCAATCGACTTTGCCGAGTGATATTCACGTCAGCATCAATCTGGACAACGCCATGTTTATCAAGGCGTCAATCCAGGAAGTCGCCAAGGCGCTCGGGCTTGCCCTGCTGCTTGTGTTGATTGTCATCTACGGCTTCATTGGCACAATTCGCGCGACGATCATCCCGGTCATATGCATTCCGATCTCCATCATATCTGCGTTCATTGTAATGAATGCTCTGGGATTTTCCCTGAACACGCTTACCTTGCTTGGTTTCGTACTGGCCATCGGGCTGGTCGTCGACGACGCCATCATCGTGCTTGAAAATATTGCACGGCGAATCGAGAACAAGGAACCGACCTTGCTTGCCGCCACGAATGGCACACGCGAAATTGGATTCGCGGTCATCGCAACCACGCTCGTTCTCGTGGCCGTCATCCTGCCTATCTCGTTCATGCCTGGCAATATTGGACTGATATTCGGCGAATTCGGTATATCGCTCGCTGCGGCTGTATGTTTCTCCAGCCTTATCGCATTGACCCTCGTGCCAATGCTGACGACGAAGTTATTTGCCGATAATCGACTGCACCGTGGCAAGTTCACGCGCTTTGTCGATCGATTGTTTCAGCGACTATCGAACGCTTACGAGGCCTTGCTTCGTCGTACAATCCGCCGGCCCTTTGTGGTCATCCTGTCCGCCCTGGCGATTTTTCTCACCAGCTTGACGCTGCTGAATAAACTGCCAGTTGAGTACATGCCGCGCGAGGACCGCGGCTTCGCCATGATCAACCTGACCGGGCCGGATGGTGCAAGCCTGGATTACATGCTCGGCTACGTAGAACAGGTCGAACGCATCGCACTCCTGGACAAGGAAAAAGGCGATGTACTTCGGGTCCTCGGACGATCCGGTAGCTGGGGTGGTGGCGCCGACGTCAACACGGCGATGGTATTCGCGCCCTTGCAAGTCTGGTCGAAACGCGAGCGGTCTGCCGCTGAAATTGTCGAAAACTGGAACCGGCAATTGAAGGACTTGCCAGGCGTGCGGGCATATGCGTTCGCGCCGGGCGCCTGGAGTCTTGGTCAAAGCACACGCCCGCTGAGTATTGTCCTGAGCGGTACGAATTACGACGAGATTGCCAGGTGGCGAGACATCGTCATTCGGGAGGCAGAGAAAAACCCCGGTATTTCGAATCTGCAATCAAACTACAACGAACGTAAGCCGAAAATCGACGTATCCGTGGATCGAGATCGCGCCGCGGATCTTGGAGTTTCGCTTGCAAATGTAGGTCGCACGCTGGAGACGATGCTGGGTTCACGCGTTGTCACAACGTATATCGACAAGGGCGAGGAGTATCGTGTCATCCTGCAGGGCGCGGATGAGCATCGTCAAACGCCGAGTGATCTGCAAAATATCTATGTGCGCTCAGAGACGTCGCAACGATTGATTCCGCTTTCCAACCTCGTGACGCTAACTGAAGTCGCTGGACCTGTGGACCTGCGCCGCTTTGATCGCATGCGTTCGATTGGTATAAGCGGCTCGATAAACCCCGGCTATTCTCTCGGCGCGGCATTGGCCGACCTTGAGAGGATCGTTGCCGAGGAACTCCCCGATGCAGCGCGGCTGAATTATGACGGCGAGTCTCGAGACTTCAAAAACACCGGCAACGCCATTTACCTGACCTTCCTGCTCGCACTCGTGATTGCCTACCTGGTACTTGCGGCGCAATTTGAAAGCTTCAAACACCCGCTCATCATAATGACGACGGTACCGCTTGCGATCACAGGTGCACTAATCGGTCTGTTCGTGTTCGACTCAACGATCAACATCTACAGCCAGATCGGCGCTGTCATGTTGATTGGTCTGGCCGCGAAGAATGGAATCTTGATTGTTGAGTTCGCGAATCAGTTGCGCGACCAGGGCATCGAATTCAAAGAAGCCATTGTTCAGGCCGCCAGGATTCGCCTGCGGCCGGTCCTGATGACGAGCATATGTACTGCGTTCGGCGCCATACCGCTCATTGTGGCCTCGGGTGCTGGCGCGTTATCGCGTAAATCGATCGGCGCCGTGGTGTTCTTCGGTGTTAGTTTCTCGGTTGTCCTGACACTGGTCGTGGTGCCGGCCGTCTATAGCTTGATCGCACGGAACTCGCACTCGCCAGAGTACGTCGGCCAGCTAATCGACAAGCTGAAAGCAGGAGGGTCTTCAGGACCGACCTCGTATCAACGCACACCGTAGGAGGGTCTTCAGGCCCGACCTCGTATCAACGCACACCGTAGGAGGGTCTTCAGGCCCGACCTCGTACGCAAGCGCCATCGCAAATCTCACTAAACAGGCCGAATTTGCGCTAAGGCGTTGCCAATTCCAGCAGCGCAAAATGTCAGATGGCTCAAGAAAAAGGACACGCGCTTCGCAAAGGACGTTATTCAATGCGTGGTCAAGCCTATTTTGTAACCGCCTGCTGCTACGAGCGAAAATTCGTGTTCAGAAATACCGCAGCGGCTAAATTGATGATGCGTGAGTTATGGCAACAAGGTTCGCAGGGAGACTGCCAGAGCCTGGCATTCGTCGTAATGCCTGACCACATACATTGGCTCCTGCAGCTAACGGGGGAAACGACATTGAGCGACATCGTTGGCAGAACCAAGGGGCGAACTGCTTATCTTATTGCCCGCTCGACCGATGTATGCGGTCGAATTTGGCAGTCCGGCTTTCACGACCATGCGTTGCGCGCCGAGGAAGACGTTGAGCGTGTCGGGAATTACCTTATTCATAACCCGGTACGCGCTGGAATCGTTAGTGATGCGGACCAGTACAGCTACTGGGATAGCATTTGGCATCGACGATTCTTGCCGAAGGGCGATAAATAGTCGCGGCTAAAGCCGCTCCTACAGCCGCTCCTACCCTTTGTTCGCGGCTGAAGCCGCTCGAATTATTCTTCGGTTGCTGCCTCGACCGGTGCACGGTCGGTCAGCATAACGATCGCCATTGGCGCGTTATCACCGGGACGCGGAGCCGTTTTCAGGATGCGCAGGTAGCCACCCGGACGCTCCTTGAACCGAGGACCAAGTTCCTTGAACAATTTGCCAACCACTTCCTTGTCGCGCAGGCGACTGAAGGCCAGACGGCGATTTGCAACGCTGTCCACCTTCGCAAGCGTAATAAGCGGCTCGACTACACGGCGAAGCTCTTTCGCCTTGGCCACTGTCGTATGGATCGTTTCGTGCAACAACATCGACGTAGCCATGTTGCGAAACATCGCCTTGCGGTGTGAGCTAGTTCGACCCAGTCGACGACCGGCTTTTCTGTGACGCATTTTCCTGTCCTACTCGTTTCTATTCGTTTTAAAGTGCAGCGATCTCGTGTTCGGGCCGCAGGCTTGCCGGCGGCCAGTTTTCGAGACGCATGCCCAGCCCGAGACCGTGTCCTTCGAGGACTTCTTTGATCTCGGTAAGCGACTTCTTGCCTAGATTCGGCGTGCGCAACAGCTCGACTTCCGTGCGCTGCACAAGATCACCGATGTACATGATGTTCTCGGCCTTGAGGCAATTCGCAGAGCGCACTGTCAATTCCAGTTCGTCGACCGGACGCAACAATATCGGATCAACTTGATTCTCAGCCTGTGCACCAATACCCTCTTCCTGACCCTGCAGGTCAACGAAGACAGAAAGCTGGTCTTTCAGGATGCTGCCGGCGCGGCGAATAGCCTCTTCCGGATCAATCGTTCCATTGGTCTCGATCTCAATCAGCAATTTGTCCAAATCGGTACGCTGTTCTACGCGGGCAGACTCAACATTGTAAGTAACGCGGTTGACCGGACTGAACGATGCATCGAGTTGCAAACGGCCAATCGGGCCAGTCTCATCTTCGAATGTCGGACGCTGTGTCGCCGGACGGTAGCCGCGACCGCGTTCGACCTTGAGAATCATATTCAGCTTGGCATTGCTTGTCAGGTGAGCGATTACGAGATCGGGATTCATGATCTCGACGTCGTGATCCAACTGGATGTCTCCAGCCGTAACCGCGCCCGGGCCCCTCTTCGAAATGCGTAGCTCGGCCGTGTCACGCGTATTCATTCGCACAGCAACCTGCTTCAGGTTCAGCAGAATGTCGACTACGTCTTCCTGCACACCTTCGATGCTGGTGTACTCATGAAGTACGCCTTCAATCTCGACTTCTGTGATTGACGCGCCCGGCATCGACGACAGCAAAATGCGTCGCAGAGCGTTGCCCAGCGTATGTCCAAAACCGCGTTCAAACGGCTCGATGGTGACCTTTGCTTCCAGATCATTTACCGGCGTCACTTTGACAACGCGCGGCTTCAAAAAATCATATACAGAATCCTGCATGGGGAATACCCCTCCTGGTTACTTGGAGTAAAGCTCGACTACAAGGTTTTCGTTGATATCCGGAAGTATGTCTTCCCTCTCCGGCAACGATTTCAACGTACCTGCCATCTTCTTCGGGTCAACGTCTACCCACTCAGGCAGTCCGACTTGACCGGAAATTTCAATTGCGCTCTGGATGCGAAGTTGTTTCTTCGCTTTTTCGCGAATACCAACTGCATCGCCCGCCTTCATCTGCGCGGATGGAATATTGACGACCTTTCCATTCACCTCGATGCTCTTGTGACTTACGAGCTGACGTGCCTCGGCGCGTGTTGACGCAAAGCCCATCCGATAAACAACATTGTCCAGACGACCCTCGAGCATGCGCAGCAGGTTTTCACCCGTCGATCCCTTCAATTGCGCAGCACGTTTGTAGTAGTTGCGGAATTGACGTTCGAGTACACCGTACATGCGACGGAGTTTCTGCTTCTCACGAAGTTGCAAGCCGTATTCCGACAGACGCGGCCGGCGTTGTGGTGCTCCACCCGGCGGAACATCGAGTTTGCACTTCGATTCCAGCGGACGGATGCCACTCTTCAGAAACAGGTCCGTGCCTTCGCGGCGGGACAGTTTGCACTTTGGTCCTAAATATCTTGCCATTTCTTAAGCCTCTATACCCGTCGTTTTTTCGGCGGGCGACAGCCGTTGTGAGGAATAGGTGTTACGTCCTCAATATTTTGAATACGAAAACCCAGAACGTTCAGGGCGCGTACTGCAGACTCGCGGCCAGGGCCCGGTCCACGAACGCGCACGTCCAGATTCTTGACGCCAAAGTCCAGCGCCAAACGACCAGCCTTGTCTGATGCAACCTGTGCAGCAAACGGCGTCGATTTACGCGAACCTCGGAAACCGCAACCACCGGCCGTCGCCCAGGCCAAAGTATTGCCCTGACGGTCAGTGATCGTAATGATCGTGTTGTTGAAGGAAGCATGGATGTGGGCAATCGCGTCCACAACGTGCTTTTTGACCTTCTTTTTCTTAGCATCTGCCATTCTATTTACCTATCGTTTAATCGGACGACGCGGACCCTTACGAGTCCGGGCGTTCGTGCGCGTACGTTGGCCACGAAGCGGCAAACCGCGACGATGACGAATTCCCCGGTAACTACCGAGATCCATCAAACGCTTGATGTTCATTGACACCTCACGACGCAAATCGCCTTCAACTGTGAAGTTGGCGACAGCCGTCCGGAGGTTCGCTACTTCCGGCTCCGCCAGGTCTTTTACCTGCGTATCCGGTGCAACGCCCGCTGCCGAGCAAATCTGCTTTGCCCGCGTGCTTCCGATACCGTAAATCGACGTCAGTGCAATCACGACGTGCTTCGTCAACGGAATGTTTATGCCTGCTATACGTGCCACTCGAGTATTCCTCTATTTAACCTTGGCGCTGCTTGTGCCGCGCGTCGGTACAGATCACCCGTACAACACCTTTGCGACGAATGATTTTGCAATTTCTGCACATTTTCTTAACTGATGCTCTTACTTTCATGAGCGTTCTCCAATCTACGCTGAAAAATCAGCGTGTCTGGCCACCCCTGCCGTAATTGCGCAGGTTGGCTTTTTGCATCATGCCGTCGTACTGCTGGCTCATGGCATGCGCTTGCAATTGCGACATGAAATCCATCGTAACGACGACCAGAATCAACAATGACGTACCACCAAATGTGAACGGCATGCTTGGGTAAAACATGCGTACCAATTCCGGTAACAAACAAACGCCGGCGATGTACATCGCACCCCAGAACGTCAGTCGTGTCAGTACCTTGTCAATATATTCGGCTGTGTGCGCCCCCGGTCGGATACCCGGCAGGAACGCTCCTGCTTTCTTCAGGTTATCGGCGGTGTCTTTCGAGTTGTACATCAGTGCCGTGTAGAAGAAGCAGAAGAAAATAATCAGGGAGGCATATAACAGCACGTAAATCGGCTGTCCCGGACCCAGATTTGCACCCATGGTTTGCAGGAAGCGCTGGAATGTATTCGGGTCGGCCGCTTGCCCGAAAAACTGCGCGATGGTCGCCGGAAACATAAGAATACTGGACGCGAAGATCGGTGGAATAACACCGGCCATATTGACCTTGAACGGCAAGTGCGTGCTTTGTGCCGCAAACGACTTTCGCCCCTGCTGGCGCCGTGCGTAATTTACAGTGATGCGGCGTTGTGCTCGCTCCATGTAGACCACGAATATGATCGCAGCCGACGCACCAACCAACATCATGATGGCCGTGCCCGGTGACATTTCGCCATTTTGAACGAGAAGTGCCGTACCGGCGATCGCCGCAGGCATGCCTGCAACAATTCCGGCCAGAATAATCATCGAAATGCCATTGCCGATGCCGCGCTCGGTAATCTGCTCACCCAGCCACATCAGGAACATCGTGCCTGTTACGAGCGTTATACACGCTGTAATCAGGAAGCCTGTCCCCGGGTTCACAACCAGATTCGCCTGACCCTGCAACCAGGATGCAGCGGCAATGGACTGGAAGCTCGCAAGCACAACGGTTCCAAAACGCGTGTACTTGACGATCTGACGCCGACCCGATTCGCCTTCCTTACGAAGCTGCTGCAGCTGCGGAACGATATGACTCGCCATCTGCATGATAATTGACGACGAGATGTACGGCATGATGCCGAGCGCAAACAAACCAAAGCGTGCCAGCGCACCGCCAGAGAACAGGTTGAACAATCCGAGCAGGTTGCCACTTTGTTGGCTAAAAAATTCTGCCAACGCAGCCGGATTCACCCCGGGTACCGGAATAAAGGTTCCAACACGGAATACGACCAACGCGCCCACAAGAAACAGGATCCGAGACTTGAGCTCGGCCAGTTTGCCTTTCGCGTTTGCCTTATCAGCTGGGTTTTGTAAGGGCGTTTTTGCCACGTTTGTTCCTAAAATTCCTGTATTCGATAGTCGCGTTTTCGACAGTCGCGGCTCACACTGCGGCCCTTTCGGGCAAAGCCGCTCCTACCGTCTTCTATTCTTCGATGCTGCCGCCAGCTTTTTCAATCGCTGCGCGTGCACCCTTGGTAACTGTGATGCCCATGAGCTTCACTGCTTTGGTAATCTCGCCCGACAAGATCACCTTAACCTTGCTGGTCTGCGCCGGTACGAGGCGCAATTTCTTCAATACTTCAATGTCGATGACATCTGCGGTGGGAATCGCCAGCTCATGCAGGCGCAATTCCGCGCGCGTCTTGCACACGCGGGAGTTAAAGCCCACCTTCGGCAAACGACGTTGCAACGGCATCTGGCCGCCTTCAAAACCAACCTTGTGGTAGCCGCCGGAGCGAGATTTCTGACCCTTCTGGCCACGACCACTGGTCTTTCCCTGGCCGGCGGAATGACCGCGACCCACTCGCTTACCGACTTTCTTCGCACCCTTGGCGGGTGATAATTCATTAAGTCGCATGTCAGGCTTCCTCCACCGAGAGCAGGTACGAAATACGATTAATCATGCCGCGGTTCTCAGGCGTGTCCTGAACCGATACGGTCTGGTGAATTTTGCGCAGACCGAGGCCGGCAATGCACGCCTTGTGGCTTTTCAGCCGCCCGTGTTTGCTCTTGACCAGCGTGACTTTCAATTGTTTGGGATTCGCCATGATCCTGTCTCTATATCTCTTGTTAATAGACCGCAGCTTTAAGCCACGATCTCCTTGACCTTCTTGCCGCGCTTTGCGGCGATCGCCTGCGGAGAGTGAATCTCCGACAACGCCTTGATCGTCGCGCGTACAACATTAATCGGGTTGCGTGAGCCGTAGCTCTTGGCAAGTACGTTACGTACGCCCGCACACTCAAATACAGCGCGCATCGCACCACCGGCAATTACCCCAGTACCATCTGATGCCGGTTGCATGTAAACAAGCGTCGCGCCGTGACGACCCTTCTTCGCATATTGCAGCGTGTCGTTATTCAGATGAATGCTGATCATGTTCTTGCGAGCATTTTGCATCGACTTCTGAATCGCGATCGGCACCTCACGTGCCTTGCCATATCCGAAACCAACCTGTCCCTGGCCATCTCCAACAACCGTCAGGGCCGTGAAGCCGAATTGGCGGCCGCCTTTGACTACCTTGGCGACGCGATTAACGGTGACCAATTTTTCAATCAGATCATCGTTCGAATTTTGTTCGTTTCTTGCCATAGTTTGGTCCGGGCAACGTCGTGCGCTGCCAGCAATCCTCTGTTAAAACTTCAATCCCGCTTCACGAGCAGCGTCGGCAAGAGCCTTAACCCGACCGTGATAGCGAAAACCCGAACGATCGAAAGCAACCGTGTCGATGCCTGCTGCCTTTGCCTTCTCGGCAATGCGCGCACCGACGATAGCTGCAGCTTCAACGTTGCCACCGTATTTCACGCCCTTGCGAACTTCTGTCTCGAGCGTCGATGCCGATGCCAAAACTGTGCCGCCATCAACGCCGATAACCTGTGCGTATATGTGGCGCGGCGTACGGTGAATGCTCAAGCGATGCACCTCGAGTTCACGAATCTTCGCGCGAACTTTGCGCGCACGGCGCAGACGATTTTCTTTTTTACTCAATTTCATAATGATTAGCCTAAGTGCCTGTCACAGACTTACTTCTTCTTCGCTTCCTTCATGACAACGTGCTCATCGGAATAGCGAATTCCTTTGCCCTTGTACGGCTCCGGCGGACGGAAACTACGAATCTCGGCAGCAACCTGACCGACCTTCTGTTTGTCCGCGCCCCTGATAATGATTTCGGTCTGGCTCGGTGTTTCAACCGTGACATCATCCGGAACCGTGTGCGTGACCGGGTGCGAGAAGCCAAGCGTCAAGTTCAGTGTCTTACCCTGTACCTGCGCCCTGTAACCAACACCAACCAATTGCAACTTGCGCTCAAATCCATCCGACACGCCTTTTGCCATGTTCGCCAGCAGTGCACGCATCGTGCCGGAAACCGCTCCCGAAAAACGTGAACCTGAACGCGGCGCGATCCGCAGTATGTTGTCTTCGAACGTCAATTCTGTTTCGTTGTTGATCTCAAGTGAGAGAGAGCCTTTGTCGCCTTTTAATGTGACGACATTGCCTTCCTGCTTGAACTCAACACCCTTCGGCAGCTCAATCGGTTCTTTAGAAATTCTTGACATAGTCTTGTCTCTTGTTGGAAAGGATCACGCGTCAGGAAACGACGCAGATCACCTCACCGCCAATTCCTTTTTCCTTGGCCTGCCGATCGCTCATCACGCCCGCGGACGTGCTAACGATCGAAATACCAAGCCCACCCAGCACTTTGGGTAAGCCGTCCTTGCCGCGGTAAACCCGCAAGCCCGGGCGGCTCGTGCGCTTGATGCTCTCAATTACCGGTACACCCTCGAAATACTTGAGCTCAACGCTCAGGAACTTTTCAGCACCCTCGCCACCGCTCGAGTAATCCGTGATATAGCCTTCTTCTTTCAATACTTTTGCGACTGCTTCTTTGGCATTCGAAGCCGGCATTGAAACACTCACCTTGCGAGCTTTCTGGCCGTTACGAATGCGCGTCAGCATGTCTGAAATTGGGTCACTCATCGTCATGTCTGTCTCCGCCTTACCAGCTGGCTTTGGTCAGGCCAGGAATCTCGCCACTCATGGCGGCCTCGCGCAACTTGTTCCGGCCAAGGCCAAATTTGCGGTACACGCCACGCGGGCGCCCAGTGATCGCACAGCGAGTGCGCTGACGCGACGGGCTCGAATCACGCGGCAACGAGTTCAGCTTGAGTTGAGCTGCCGAACGCTCTTCGTCGCTGCTATTGATGTTGCGAATGATTGCTTTGATCTCAGCACGCTTCTTCGCATACTTAGCGACGAGCTTCTCGCGCTTCAACTCGCGCATGATCATCGATGTCTTGGCCATACTGGTTCCTATTTCCTAAACGGGAAGTTGAATGCTTCGAGAAGCACTCGTCCTTCCTCTGCATTTTTTGCCGTCGTGGTAATGGTGATATCCATGCCACGCAGGGTGTCAATTTCGTCGTAATT
>SMUZ01023824.1_pt1 | contig 15985 bp, 11 predicted proteins | sample 2456421 | NCBI WGS metagenome assembly SMUZ01 (sample SAMN11095932, study PRJNA526329) | marine sediment metagenome | biome: Marine sediment; feature: Surficial sediment; material: Deep marine sediment; isolation source: Hadal surficial sediment | place: Pacific Ocean | collected 2014-11 | depth... | reverse complement strand
ACTTTGACCTCCCCGTGTTTGACATAGTGCCACGTCGCGGTTCCAGTCGGGTCCGCAAGCACTGTTACGATATTCGGATTTTTCGACTTTAAGAAAATCGATGTGCCGGCAATCGTGCCCCCGGTACCGGACGTGGAGACGAATGCGTCAATCTTGCCATCGGTATCGCGCCATATTTCCGGACCCGTCGTCTGCAGGTGTGCTTCCCGATTTGCCAGGTTATCGAATTGATTTGCCCAGATCGTGTTGTCCATTTCATCCGCAAGACGACCGGCCTGTTTCTGAAAATTATTCGGATCCTTGTACGGCACGGCAGGTACAGGTCGTACCTCAGCACCCAGGGCCCGGAGCAGATCCAACTTTTCCCGGGACTGGGTATCGGGAATCACGATGATGCAGCGGTAGCCCCGGGCATTGCAGAGATGGGCAAGGCCGATACCGGTATTGCCTGCAGTGCCTTCGACGACACATCCACCGGGCCCAAGCTCGCCACTGGATTCTGCTGCCAGTATTATGAATTTGGCGGCGCGATCCTTGACGGAGCCACTCGGGTTCAGGAATTCGGCCTTACCGAAAATCTCACAGCCCGTCTGCTCACTCACGCCTTTGAGGCGTATCAACGGCGTGTTGCCGACCGAATCGACGAAACCGTCGTGGTATTTCAAATCGCACGTCTCATCAGGCCGGCTATTTTGGCTGCGGCACGATCCGGATATAGGGTTTCGGCGATTTCCAACCATCCGGATAACGTTTCTTCGCTTCCTCGTCTGAAACGGACGGCACGATGATCACATCATCGCCAGGTTTCCAGTTAACCGGCGTGGCGACCTGGTGCAGCGCCGTCAGTTGACTGGAGTCCAGGATCCGCAGAATTTCGTCGAAGTTTCTACCGCTACTCATGGGATAAATGAGCATGGCCTTGATTTTCTTATCCGGGCCAATCAGAAACACGGTACGTGCCGTGGCATTATCGGCCGCTGTTCTGTCTGCGGACGATTCACCTGCATCGGCCGGCAGCATGTCGTAAAGCTTCGCCACTTTAAGCTCGGGATCACCGATCAACGGAAAATTGACCGCATGTCCCTGAGTTTCCTCAATATCCTTGAGCCACTCCTTATGATCGCCAACCGAGTCGATACTTAGCCCGATCACTTTGCAGTTGCGCTTTTCGAAATCCGGTTTCAGGCTGGCCATGTAACCAAGCTCGGTCGTGCAGACAGGCGTGAAATCCTTAGGGTGAGAAAACAATATAGCCCAGCCGTCACCAATCCATTCGTGAAAATTGATTGTCCCTTCCGTGGTTTCAGCGGTGAAGTCGGGCGCTTCGGAATTAATACGCAATGACATGACTTTCCCCTTGTGTCAAATTGTGAGGGAACGCCGATTTTATCATTTTTGAGACCGGTACAGTTGAATCGCAAGCATAAATCGCCTGCCAGAAGTGGAATGCCAACGCCACCTTCGAATCTGGCCGTTATCCGTTTAGCACGCGCTCCGCGTTCATCGGCAATTCGTAAAGCGGTTTGCCTATTGCATCGTATATTGCATTGCGGATGGCTGGAGCTGTCGGAATGATAGGTGCTTCCGCGATTCCTTTGGCGCCCAACGGTGCGCCGATGGGCTCCGGTATTTCGAGCACATCCATTTCCATTTCCGGCATATCGAACGCCATTGGGATCACGTAATTCTCAAGTGACGGATTCTGGGTGCGCCCATTTATCACGACGAGTTCCTCGGTGAGCGCATAACCGATACCCTGTGCGACACCTCCCTCGATCTGCCCGAATACACCGCCCGGATTGATCATTTTTCCTGCGTCGTGCACGGCGATCAGTCTTTCCACCGTAACCTGGCCGGTTTCACAGTCCACCAGGACCTGTGCGATCTGGGTACAGAACTGAAAAACTTCCGAGCTGAAGCGATAGGTCACTTCAGGTACATCATCCGGGTATTCGAAGTGTGCCAGGGTTTCCGCATGCAGCGGCCGGCCCCAGGTACTGGCACGCAATGCGAGATCACTGACCGACATTTTCTGTGGTTCGCCATCGACAGTCAGGTGGCCTGCCTTCAGGTCGAGCCGCTCTTTGTCGATTTTCAATTTACCGGCCGCCATCGTCAGCAGCGTATCGCGAATTGTGTCTGCCGCCTCAAGCACCGCGTTGCCAGACAGCATTACCTGTCGGCTGGCACATGAGGGCCCGGCGTCGGGAGACTGCGACGTGTCCGCCCGGATGACTCGCACGGAAGACATCGGAACTCCCAGTCTATCGGCGGCGAGCTGCGCCATTACCGTGATAATTCCCTGTCCCATGTCCGCAGCGCCACTCTTCAAAACGACTGAACCATCACGATGCATTTCCAGTATTACGCCGGCATGATCGGCCAGCCCGCGTCCGAGACCTGAGCCTTTCAGAATTGTGGCCATGCCGAAACCGCGCCTGAGATGCGGGGCGGGTTGGCGCTCGATCTTGTCACGATTCTCCCAATCGATTATCTCCGCCGCTCTCTTCAGAGAGGCTTTCATCGCGGAGCCCTCGCGGAGCACAACGCCTGTGTACATCTTGGTGCCGGTGTCCACGCCGTTCAGCAAGCGAATCTGCAGCGGGTCCATGTTGAGCTTGCGTGCGAGATCGTCCATCTGCGATTCGTAGACGAAGGCGGCCTGCGGCGCACCAAAACCCCTGAACGCGCCCGTGATGGGATTGTTCGTGTGCACTCCGATTTTCTCGATCTCCAGGTTCTCCACCTTGTATGGACCGCCAATGAATTCACCGAGCTTGTTCAACACTTCATGCGTGGCGTTCGTATACGGACCGGCATCGGCGATTGCTCTGGCTTTTACCGCGATGAGCTTGCCTTCTTTTGTTGCGGCAGTGGTGTACTCAACAATGATCGGATGACGCTTGACGTGCGTCAGCATGGATTCCCGACGTGTACGAATGAGATGCACGGGGCGTTGGGCGGCGTGCGCGAGGAGCCCGGCATGTATTTGTACGTGCGCCTCATCCTTGGCCCCGAAGGCGCCGCCGATGTACGGTGTGATCACACGCACCATGCTCTCCGGCATAGCCAGCGCGCGCGCTATCTGCATCCTGTCCCGATGCGGTGCCTGGCAGGAGGAATAAACCGTGATCCCACCTTCATCGTCAACGAAACCAACGCCCCCTTCCGTCTCCAGAAAAGCATGTTCAGCCCACTGCGTCCGATACGTGTTCTTGATGACGATGTCGGCGGATGCGATCGCGGCATCAACGTCGCCTGTCCGGTACATCTGACTCATCATGACGTTGTCTTTGCCCGGTATAACCTGGGCAGCGCCCGGTTGCATGGCTTCAAGCGGATCGAATATTCCCGGCAACTCCTCATATTCCACTTCAATTGCCGCCAGTGCTGCATCAGCCGTGGGTTCGTCAACAGCCGCCACCGCAGCAACGGCGTCCCCCTGAAAACGAACTTCGTCGACAACCAGCAGCGGTTGGTCGGGTTCGGCATACAGGTAACTGTTCTCTCCGGGAATATCGGCATGCGTTATCACGGCGAAAACGCCGGGCAATTTTCTTGCTTTGCGGACGTCGAGCTTCTTGATGCGAGCGCGCGCATACGGGCTGTACAACAGTTTGCCGCAGAGCAAACCCGGCAAGCGAATATCCGGACAATACAGAGCCTTCCCGGTTACGATCTCTTCGGCGCCCGGGGCGACGGTCCACTGGCCGACGACAGATGATTCAGGCATTTTCGGCGCCTCCCTCTGTCTCACGCATTTCCGTCGCCGCTTGTTGCACGGCCTTGACTACACCCTGGTAGCCGGTGCAACGACAGAAATTCCCTGCGATCGCTGTCAGTATTTCCTCACGTGAAGGATCGTTATTGGCCTCCAGCAGTGCATAACAGGAAATCAGCATCCCGGGCGTACAAAAGCCGCACTGAAACGCCCACGTCTCACCGAAGGTACGTTGCACCGGGTGCAATTCACCGTCCTGAGCGAGCCCTTCGATGGTAACAACAGTTGAACCGTCCGCCTGTGGTCCCAGCACCATGCAGGAATTGACAGGCATGCCGTCGAGCATTATCACACAGGCGCCGCAATCCCCGGAGCTGCAGCCGTCTTTGCTACCAGTGAGCCCAAGGTTGTCACGTAGAACATAAAGCAGCGTCTGATCGTTGCCGACCACAAGCTGTTCGCTTTCGCCGTTAACAGTCAGTTGAATATTTGTCTCAGCCACTGGACTTGATCTCTTGTAATTCATCGCGGGCGGCGACCAGCGCTCTGCGAACGAGCACCTCCGTCATGTCTTTGCGATAAGGCTCATGGGCACGAACGTCCGAAATCGGTTTCGCCGCGTCTTGTGCTTGCCGTGCCGCTTGCTCAATCAGTTCATCTGAGAGCCGGCTGCCTGTTAGCACGGTCTCCGCGGCATGGGCGCGAATCGGCGTTGGAGCAACGGCACCCAGTACGATTCGTGCGACGCTGACAACGCCTTTTTCATCAAGCGTCAGCCGGGCGGCCACGCTGACCAGCGCGATGGCCATGGAGCGCCGCTGCCCGAGCTTGATAAACGCTGAAGCTGTGCGTGAGGGCATCACGGGCATCCTGATTTCTGTGAGAATTTCCTCGGGCGCCATAATGGTCTGCCCCGGCCCGGTGAAGAATTCGGTTAACGGCAGTTCACGTTCAGTGCCGGACGAAGCCAACACGATGCTCGCATCATAGGCGAGTAGCGGCGGCAACAAGTCAGCGCCAGGAGACGCATTGACAATATTTCCGCCCAGCGTGCCGCGGTTACGAATGGGCGGCCCGGCAAACTCGCGACAGGCGGCGCATAGCGCCGGGTACATTTTCAATATGTCAGCGCTCGCGAGCAGCTGTGACTGGGTTACATAGGCGCCAAGGCACATGACATCGTTCGTTAGGGAAATGCTGTCCAGGGAGATGCGCCGCAGGTCGATCAACATTGTCGGTGAGAAGACCTTGTCGCGCATTTTCAGGATCAGGTCGGTCCCGCCCGCAATGACCCTCGCGTCCGCGCCACGCTGTTTTTTAAGCTGCAATGCATGGCTAAGAGTTGTTGGCGCCAGGTAGTCGGGAATACTCATGATGGTTTAGTGCATTCTTTCGCGTGCCGTGTCAAGCCAAGGTCGCACAGCACACATTAGCGGGTGCAGTTTTCTCTTCCAATACACGCTCATTTGGGCCTAGAATCCTGCGCACATTTTTATAGCTCACTCATGGGTTCGAAACGAGCATGAAACACGCACTCGCGCCGGTTGCGGCGCTTCTCATCGGTGTCTCCATATTGCTGACCGGCCAGGGTCTGCAGGGTACGCTGTTGCCCGTCCGGGCGTCGTTAGAGGATTTCTCGACCTTTTCGATCGCGGTTATCGGCGCCGCGTACTTTCTTGGCTTTACTCTGGGCTGCCTGAAGGGCGGCCAACTTGTCAAGAGAGTTGGCCATGTACGCGCGTTCCTCGCGATGACGGCGCTGGCTTCGGCAACACCGCTGATACACGGACTCATATTGAACCCGCTTGCATGGGGTTTGCTGCGGTTTGTGACAGGGTGTTGTTTTGCTGTGTTGTACGTCGTTATCGAGAGCTGGATCAATGAGCGAACCAGCAACGAAAATCGTGGCGTTGTTTTTTCCACCTACGTCATGATTACGCTGACTGTACTTGCTGCAGGCCAGATGATGACGCTACTCTATGATCCGAGCGGCCTGGAGCTCTTTCTGGTCGCATCGGTACTGGTATCGCTCGGCGCCATCCCGGTGGCATTGTCAAAGTCACAGACGCCGGAGAAGCCGCAGGACGTGGAGGTAAACCTGCGTCGCCTGTTCAGGATTTCGCCGACGGGAACAATCGGGTCGCTGGCAACGGGCATGGCGAACGGCGCGTTCTGGTCACTTGCGCCGGTCTTCACCGCGGCAATCTCCAACGACGCCTCGCTTGCGGCATGGTTCATGGCCTCGACCGTTATCGGGGGTGCGCTCGCACAGTGGCCACTGGGACTCTTGTCTGACAAGGTCGGACGTCGCAAGACGATGTTTGGAGCCGCATCGGTCAGCGCACTGTTTGCAGCATTGATTGTCTTGTTTGTCGACCAGCTTGGCTTCGTCGGCATTAATTTGCTCGGTGCGGCCTGGGGCTTTTTCGCGTTTCCGATATACGCGATATCGGTGGCTCATGCCAACGATTATGCGGATTCGAGTGACTATGTCATGGTTTCCAGCGGCCTGTTGCTGATGTACGGAATCGGCGCGATTATCGGCCCGTTTGCGGCGTCGGCTGCCATGGCAATCAGTGGGGTCACCGGCTTATATCTACTGACGGGGTTCGTGCACGCATTGCTCGCGGTATACGCCGTGCAGCGGATCGTGCGTCGCACAAGCGCGCCGGTCGAAGAACACATCGCGTTCGCCGACGCACTTGCCACGGCACATACGGCATCACAGGTCTACGAAGAGGAGATCCTGCATCAGGCTGAAGACGAAACCTGAGCCGGGGTCGAATAGAACGAAAATATCGTATTTGTGTCGAATATCAGCAAGAACAAACGATGTAGAAGGCGGATTCTTTCAGTGTTGATGTTGGGGGACGATCATGAAACGTAAACAGTCTGATAGTCAGCAAGTTCCGTCGTTAGAGCTATCTCCTGTTGCTCGAGCCGTACGCAACGCATTATTTTGTGGGTCAGTTATTGCCGTCGCTGCCATGCCGGTGACTTCTACAGCGTACGCGCAGGATGATGAGACTGAACGCCGAGGGGATTTCGCCATCGAGGAGATCGTGGTTACGGCCACGCGGCGGGAAAGCACGGTCTTCGACGTCCCGTATTCAATTTCAGTTTTGACGGGTTCGCAAATCGAAAGGGCAGGCGTTCAGGACCTGTCAGATCTCGTACGTGCGGTGCCCGGCATTGGCTATCTGGAGCAGGGGCCTCGCGTCGCGAATAATAACAACTACATTATTCTGCGTGGCTTGAATGCCACCAGCCAATCCGGCGCGGCAGATACACCGTTTCTGGCGGAACCCGTAGTCTCAACCTATTTCGGGAACACGCCGATCTTTGCCAATTTCCAGACTGCCGACCTGGCGAGGGTCGAGGTATTGCGCGGACCGCAGGGTACTTTATATGGCTCTGGCTCGCTGGGCGGAACAATACGCTTCATACCGAATGAGCCGAGTACAGACGGCTCGACCTTTGAGGTATCGGCAGAACTATCATCCACCTCTCACAGCGGCGAGATTAATTACAACCTGTCGGCAGTGGCCAACCAACCTATCAGTGACACAATGGCGCTGCGTTTTGTGGCTGGATACCGTGATCTGGGTGGCTTCATCGACTATGACGATCGGGTTGAACCGGATGCAAATGGCTATCCAATACCTACTGGCGCATTCACCTGGGAAACAAAACCGCGACAGAAAGATGGCAATGACAGCACGGACTGGTTTTTCCGCGCCATGGCATCGATTGAGGTATCGGAGAATGCGGACATCCTTTTTACCTGGCAGCATCAGTCTCTCGACGTCGATAACCGGCAGTCGCACAGCCTTGAGTTCGCCAGCGCTGGCGTCACCGAGAGCTACGTGCAGTCGATTCCTTACGAGGAGCCACTCGAGTCTGATATGGACTTACTGGCGATGGATATCGAGATAGATTTCGGTTTTGCGACACTGTCATCGTCAACCTCGTATACAACGTCGGAGGCCGAATGGGCGCGTGATGCGACGGGCCTGTATCAAACTGCGTTTTATTGGTACACCAATTACTACTATCCCTACGCGACGGTGTTAAGCGTTGGAAATTCGGAGCAAGACATCATCGCCCAGGAATTTCGGCTGGTTTCGAGTAGCGATTCAGCATTTGAATGGGTGGCCGGCCTTTACTACGTCAACCAGGACTTTAGCGTTGACGAAGTCCAGACCATGCCGGGCCTGATGGACTACATTGCCAACGACCCGTTCACATTTGCGGTCGTAGTACCACCGTCGGACGTTACTTATCCCGCCGAGCGCGAGTGGACCTTCGAAGATGTAGCGGTATTCGGGGAACTCACGTATCACATTAACGATTCCTGGCAGGTTACCGGCGGCGTTCGTGTATTCGAGCAGAAATTTGATCAGTTGTTCGTCTTTCACGCCCCGTTTTGCCCGTCGTTTTACTATGCACCGGCGGTCTGTGGTGATCCCGGTGGTGACGGCATTACGACAACGACGATGCTCGAGGATGACATTTCCGATCAAATCTTCAAATTTAACACCTCGGTTGATCTCGGCGAGAACAGCAAGGCCTACTTCACCTGGTCTGATGGGTTCCGACATGGCGGCGCCAATGCAGTGCCGACACAAGGGCCCTGGCCGGAGGCTCCCGGAGTTTACGGGGCCTACGTGCCGGATATTGCGACGAATGTTGAGATCGGTTTCAAGGGATCGCTGGCGAGCGGCAACATGTCCTACACGCTGGCAGCGTTCCGTATTGATTGGGAGCAGACCCAGTTCGATACCTTCACCGAGACTTACTCGTATTCGGCTGTCGTCAATGGCACTGATGCCGTGGCAACGGGACTCGAACTGGAACTTGCAGGTGCTCTAACCGAGAGCTGGACCTACAACCTGGGGATTAACTACACCGAATCGGAATGGGACAAGGACGGATTCGTTGGCAGCAGTCCGATATCGAAAGGTGCACAGCTACCGGGCGTGGCCAAGGAGATGGGCACATTCTCGACGGATTATTACTGGTCCGTCAACATGGGCGAGGCCTATGTTCACCTCGATGCGTTCTATCGCGGCAGTAGCGAGACTTCTCCCAATGTTAGCTGGGGCAATTACGAGAAACTTGGCGGCTTCTCTATCGTCAATGTTTCTATTGGTCTGCAAACGGAAAGTTGGGAAGCCCGGATATTTGTGGACAATATCTCAGACGAACTGGGTATAACCGGTGGCCAATTGGAAAGCGGCTATCTGAATTACGCGTATCACTTCGTGCAGCGTCCGCGTACGGCGGGTGTGCAACTGCGTTACACATTCAAGTAACGCGGCCCGAACGCATGCAAGCGCAGGAACTTGCCAGGCAAGGTTGGCGATTCTTGCGCGACGGAAAGGCGTCAGAAGCCTGGCGGACTTGCCAGGAACTTCTGAAAACGGCGCCGGATCTTGAGGCGACGCGTTACCTGGCAAGCAAAACGGCCTTGCAGATTGGCAATGCGAGGCTGGCACTCGAACATGCCGATGCTGCGCTCGCGGTGTCTGGCAAAGCTGCACTGCATTTACAACGCGCGCAATGCCTGCTCGTGCTCGGGGACCGCGACGCTACGCGCGCGGCCGTCGACCAGGCGGTAACGATTGCGAACAAGGACGTTGCGATCCTGGTGGTTGCCGGATCCATCCTGAATAAGTGCGAAGACGTCGTTGCTGCACTGGCAATTTTCCGGCAGGCGCAACAACTTGAGCCAGAAAATGACAGCGTCCTGTTTAATCTTGCGACCAGCCTGAGATTCCTTGGTGAACTGGACGAAGCCGAGGAAGTGATCAATCGAGTGATCGAGAGTTGTCCCGACAATCACCAGTCCGTCCTGTTTCGTGCCGATCTTCGCAAGCAAACGCCGGACGACAATCACGTCGAGGATCTCGAGCGGCGCATCGCCAATGGCGCCAACGACTGGAAAGGTGAAATGAATCTCTTCTATGCGCTTGCCAAGGAAGCCGAGGACATTGGCAGTTACGAGAAGTCATATCAGGCCTTAAGCCGCGGCTCCACAGTCCGGCGCCGCCATCTCGATTACGACGTTCTTCGTGATGTCGCAGTACTGGATGACATTCGCGACCACTACGCTGAGCAAGCATCGTGTAGTGGAGATGATGGTTTCGCTGCTGCCGGGCCGGTTTTTATTGTTGGCATGCCGCGTACGGGCACCACGTTGGTCGAGCGCATTTTGGCCGGTCACTCAGAGGTCACTTCGGTCGGCGAGTTGCACGATTTTTCGAGCGAGTTGGTTAAAGAAGTAAGCCGCGTCAACAGCGGCAAACCCGTTGCCAAAGCGGACATCGTCGCTGCGTCACTGCAGATCGACTTCGCCCGGCTCGGTGAAAATTATGTTGCCGCTGCCCGTCAGGCGATAGATGGATCATCGGCCTATGTAATCGACAAATTGCCGTTCAATTTTCTCTACTGTGGGCTGATCCATCGCGCACTTCCCGAGGCGAAGATCATCCATATGACACGTGAGCCGATGGACACATGCTACGCCGTGTACAAAACGTTATTCGGCCAGGCATACCCGTTTTCATACGATCTTGACGAGCTGGCAACGTATTACATCGCTTACCGAAAATTGATGGACCATTGGCATGCGGTGTTGCCTGGCCTGATTCACGATGTTGCCTACGAAGACGTTGTCGCCGATCCCGAGAAACAAGCAAGGCGCCTGATCGCTCATTGTGGTTTGCAGTGGGAGTCACAGTGCCTCGATTTTCATACATCGAAGGCAGCGTCGACCACTGCAAGTGCAGTGCAGGTCCGGCAACCCGTGTACTCCAGCTCCGTGCAAAAATGGCGTTATTATGAGGAACAACTCGCCCCGCTCGAGGCACGACTCAGGGATTCTGGTCTGCTTGATTAGCCGATTGAGCAGGCGAGCCGACCGAGCGCTGCATGAAGCGCCACATGACATCCATTGGGTCCGTACCTGAAGTCGCTGGATCGCTTCCGCCTGATAGCTCTCGTCCAGCGCGCCCATGGGGGTCGGTCAGATCGTCGCCGGGCTCGCCGCCATCCCATAGACAAACGGCCAGTCTTTCGCAGCGCTCGCCGGGTGCGTCCTTTGTGAAGCAACGCAGCATGTCCTGACCGTCGCCTTCGAGGGAACCAGGGCCATCCAGCCGGCGATAGCCTTCCGGTACCACGCCGCCGACGTCCAGGACGCCGTATCGATTAGCCGAATCGTCGGGCGAAAAGCCACAAGACGCGTAGCCGTCATTCTTGTCAACGTATTCTGCAAATACCTGCAGGATGGAGGGATAAATCCAGACCGGGATACCGTCGTCAACGTAGGTGTCGACGTAATTCATACCGTCGAAGGGTTCGAAGCGATCGAAGATCTCGTTCATGTGCAGGATCCACGGGGCATTGCCATCAGGCGGCGCCGTAATCCACCTTAGCTTATTCTCGTTGCCGGCCTGGTCGATGCCATCCATGGGCACAAATGCCTTGAACATCGCGGTTGTCTCGGGGTGCCGTGCCAGGGTATGAACCCACAAGCCGCCGTTGGAGTAGCCGGTTGCGAACAATTGCTGCGGGTCGACGCAATAGTTGTCCATGGTCCACTTGACGATTGCCTTGGTGAAATCGATCTCGCGTTGCAGACTGACGTCGTTGTCTTCCTCGATGTTGCCGCACCAGTCGCAGGCCAGGCCGGCATCGAGCAGGCAGCCGTCTGACGGAACCATGCAGGACGGCGCGGCCCAGTTGGGGTTCATGCCGCCACCGTAGGAATGAGGAACGGTGTTGTCACCGGTCGGATACAGGCTTATGAAACCTGCAGAAGCACCTTTGGGTTCCAGGCGTGATTTCCAGCTGTAGTTTCCGGAGCCGGTCTCACCATAGCCGTGGAAGCCGATAACGATGGGGCACGGAGCGCAGTCGATGCCGTCGCATTGACACTGCTCGGGGACGGTCAGCTCAAGAACCCGGCCGCCGTAGTCATTTCCGTCGCCGATGTCGAACGGAACTGGTGGAGCTGCTCCGGAATCTGCGTCGCATGTGGTCGCCGATTCCGCGGCGGCCTGCGCCGCAAGCAAGACAATCAGCGTCCAGTAGAAATTGTTCATCAGCAGTCGAGTGTGTGGTCGCGCTCCCAGGGAGAAATCTCGCGCATGAAGCGCTGCCATTCCTCATTCTTCAGTTTGACGTAGCTGTCTATAAACTCATCGCCGAACGCGGACCTCGCGACTTTGCTGTTATCAAGCAATCGAATCGCATCCAGGAGATTTGCCGGCAGCTTGCGAAGCTTCTTGAGCTTGTGTTGTTCGGTGTACATGTTGAGATCAACGCGTTTTCCAGGGTCGCGCTTGTTGGTAACACCGTCCAGTCCTGCGGCAACAACGGCCGCCTGCAGCAGATATGGATTCGTCGCGCCGTCCATGAGGCGAATCTCGAAACGGCCGGCGTCAGGAATACGTATCATGTGGGTACGGTTATTGCCAGAGTAGGTGATCGCATTCGGTGACCAGGTCGCGCCCGAGGACGTCACTGCTGCATCGATTCGCTTGTAGCTATTGACCGACGGAATAAACATTGCAGCCATAGAATCGGCGCTGTGCAAAACGCCGGCGATGAACTGATAGGCAAGTTTTGAAAGCCCCATCTCATCGCGTTTATTCAGGAACAGGTTCTTCTTGCCGGCCATGTCCCAGACGGATACGTGCGCGTGGCAACCGTTGCCGCTCAGGTTTGCGAACGGTTTCGGCATAAAGGTCGCACGGTAACCGTGTTTCTCCGCGATCGATTTCGCCATGAATTTGAAAAATGTATGGCGGTCCGCGGTTTTCACGCAATCCGTGTAGTCCCAGTTCATTTCGAACTGGCCATTGGCGTCCTCATGGTCATTTTGATAGGGGTTCCAGCCGAGGCTGAGCATGGCATCGCAGATTTCACTGATGACATCGTAACGGCGCATTAGCGCGGACTGGTCGTAGCAGGGCTTCTCTTCCTTATCCATTTCATCGGAAATCCCCTCACCCGAAGGGTCGATAAGGAAGAACTCGCATTCGACGCCCGTTTTCACGCGATAGCCTTTTTTTGCCGCTGCCGCTACCTGGCGTTTCAGCGCGACTCGCGGTGATGCTTCCACGGGCTTGCCATCCATCCACAAGTCCGCGGCGAGCCAGGCAACATCGGGTTTCCACGGTAGCTGGATCAGACTGTCGGGATCCGGTATGGCAAACATGTCTGGATGTGCGGGCGTCATGTCCAGCCAAGCAGCAAATCCGGCGAAGCCTGCGCCGTCTTTTTGCATGCCCTTAATGGCGCGCGCCGGTACGAGTTTGGCACGCAATTGCCCCAGCATATCGACGAAGCTGATCAAAAAATATTTAATGTTCTTGGCCTTGGCGGCGGCAGCAAGATCTTTGGCCATTGCGGCTTCTCCTTATTTGTTGTTGCCCGGGATCCAGTCTGTTCCAGCCAACGGTACTTTGGCCATGGCCGCAGCCTCAATCGTCAGCGCGGTCAGGTCTTCCGGCTCCAGGTTTGATACATGACTCTTGCCACAGGCGCGAGCCAATGTCTGTATTTCCAGCACCATCGTGCTCAGGTAGTTGCGCAGCCATCGTGCGCCCTGCTCCGGTTGGAGTCGAGCCTCCAATTTCGGATCCTGTGTGGTGATACCGACCGGACACCGGCCCGTATGGCAGTGGTGGCAGTAGCCCGGCGCCGTGCCCAGTGCGTCGTAGTCTTCTGTGTATACATCGCGATTACAACCCATTGCAACCATCGCAGCGCTGCCGATCGAAACCGCATCTGCCCCTAGCGCCAGCGCTTTTGCCGCGTCGGCGCCACTGCGTATGCCCCCGGAGACAATCAGTTGAACCTTGCGATGCATACCGAGTTCCTGCAGTGCTTCGACCGCCATGCGAACGGCCGGTAAGGTCGGAATACCGACGTGTTCGATAAATACGTCCTGCGTTGCCGCCGTGCCACCCTGCATGCCATCAACGACGATGACATCGGCACCGGATTTAACGGCCAGTGCGACGTCATAGCCAACACGCGTCGCACCGACTTTGACGTAGATCGGTATTTTCCAGTCGGTGATCTCGCGCAGTTCCTGAATCTTTATTGCCAGGTCATCCGGGCCGGTCCAGTCTGGATGGCGGCATGCACTGCGTTGGTCAATGTCCTGGGGCAGGTCGCGCATCCTGGCCACACGCTCCGTGATCTTGTGCCCCAGAAGCATCCCACCGCCGCCGGGTTTGGCGCCCTGTCCGACGACGACTTCCAGGGCATCGGCGCGCCGTAAATCGTCGGGATTTAGTCCGTAGCGGGAGGGAAGTACCTGGTAAACGAGTGTCTTGGACGACTGGCGCTCTTCTTCGGTCATGCCGCCGTCGCCGGTCGTGGTACTGGTGCCAAGCTCGGTGGCTGCCCGGCCGAGGGATTCTTTCGCATTCGCGCCCAGCGCGCCGAAACTCATGCCGGCGAATGTTATCGGTATTTTTAGCTCTACCGGTTGTTTCGCGTAACGCGTTCCCAACACGATGTTGGTTCCGCATTTTTCACGATAGCCTTCGAGGGGGTAGCGCGACATTGACGCGCCGAGAAATACCAGGTCATCGAAAGTTGGCAGGCTGCGCTTGGCGCCGAATCCGCGTATCTCGTAAATCCCCTCGTCGGCGGCGCGATGAATCTCATCGATTACCTGTTGTGAAAAAGTTGCCGAGGCACGCAGAGTCTTTTTGTTAGTAGTCATCGGCATGATCTATGTTGAAGTTGTATAGCTTGCGGGCCGAACCATAACGCCGAAATTCATCAGCCTTCGCATCGACGCCACTGGCTTCCAGCAATTCTGTAAGCTCGGCCGTGTGTTCGGTCGTCATGTTTTTTTCAACGCAGTCTGCACCCAGCTCGCCCACCTTGCCGCGAACATATATGCGTGCCTCGTATATGGAGTCGCCGAGAAAGTCGGCGGCATCGCCGCATATCACCAGTCGACCTTTTTGTGCCATGAAGGCACTCATATGGCCGACACTTCCGGCAACGACGATGTCGACGCCCTTCATCGATATGCCGCAACGCGAGCTGGCGTCGCCTTCGATGATCAGCATGCCGCCGTGCCCGGAGGCGCCGGCGTACTGCGATGCATTGCCCTTGATGCGCACCGACCCCGACATGATGTTTTCGGCAACGCCAGGGCCTGCATTGCCACCAACGGTAACGTGTGCGGTCTTGTTCATGCCGGCGCAGTAGTAGCCGACATGCCCGTCAATTGAAACTTCAAGCTCGGCGTCTATGCCGCACGCAATGCAGTGCTGCCCGCCGGGATTGTTTACGGAAATCTGGCCGGACGACAAGTCGTGCAGGGACTGATTGAGGTTCCGCACTGAATCAACATGCAAATCGAAAGTGGTCACTAGTGGCCCCACATGTAGACGGTCGCGGGTGACGGTTCCCAGATATTGGCGTGTTCCGCACCAGGCAATTGTGCGATCGCGCGAAACTCCGAGGCCATGGCTACCCAGTCATCGGTCTCGGCCATAATGGCCGGCTTGCAGGCGATGGGATCACGCAGCACGGCAAAGCCGTCTTTCGTGCCGATTGCGAACGTGTAAAAACCGTCAAGATCCTCTAACGCACGGTTCAATGCTTCTTCGAGTGAGTCGCCCTCGCGCAATCGCCACATGAGATAACCGGCCGCGACCTCGCTGTCGTTGTCGGTCTGAATGTCCACGCCTTCGTCACGTAACATACGGCGTAGCCAGTTGTGATTCGACAATGAACCATTGTGTACGAGGCACAGATCCATGCCCGTTGAAAACGGGTGCGAGTGTTCGGTCGTAACGGCGCTTTCGGTTGCCATCCGTGTATGTCCAAGTGCATGCGAGCCGTTGAGTTCATGCAGCTTGAAATCCCTGACAAACTCAACAGGCAGTCCCTTTTCCTTGTATATCTCGATAGCGGTACCTGCGCTCATGATGCGCAGTTCCGGGTGTTGGCTGCCGAGCCAGATTTGTACTTGGGCGACAGGCGCCGCAGTGACAACCACTGCATGGCTGGCAAGAACTTTCAGGCTCACATCGGCCTTCAGGTGTGCTGCCATTTCGGTCTGCAGCAAGCCCCACTGGAAGTGGCCAGCGGCGTGCAAGGTGAGTTTGCAACTCGACTCGGGAACAGGATCGCGATAGAGGGCGATGCCGGCACTGTCCGGGCCGCGATCACTCATCTCAACGAGCATGGCTGCCAGGAGCCGGCCTAAGTCAGGATTGAGGT
>SMUZ01009462.1_pt1 | contig 16073 bp, 16 predicted proteins | sample 2456421 | NCBI WGS metagenome assembly SMUZ01 (sample SAMN11095932, study PRJNA526329) | marine sediment metagenome | biome: Marine sediment; feature: Surficial sediment; material: Deep marine sediment; isolation source: Hadal surficial sediment | place: Pacific Ocean | collected 2014-11 | depth... | reverse complement strand
TTACACCGATTTTCTTCCGGCCTTGCAGGAAGGCCTGCCGGTCCCGGACGAATACAAGTGGGAAACACCGGGCACGGATTCCGACCTGAATGCCTACGAAGTCATCTACACCGCGGGGCAAGCGAACGCCGGATCCAAGACCATCGCAATCAACCTGCCAAATGACGAAGAAGTGCAGCTCGCCAAGGGTACGCGACGTCTGCAGCTCAAGAACGCGATGCAGGCCAAATTCGACATGATTCTTGAGCCGATTGCTGACGAACTCGTCGATGCATCGCAACGCCAGCACGTGACCTTCGATGCGTTCTTCGCGAATACGATGTTCCATGAAGTCGCGCACGGGCTCGGTATCAAGAACACGATCGACGGCAGCAGTACGGTGCGCGAAGCGCTGGTCGACCTGGCATCGTCAATTGCAGAAGGCAAAGCCGATGTGCTGGGCCTGTACATGATCACCGAGCTCAACAAGCAGGGTGAACTCGGCGACGTGGAGATCATGGACTATTACGTTACATTCATGGCCAGCATCTTCCGCTCAACGCGTTTCGGCGCGAGCAGCGCCCACGGCAAGGCCAATATGGTGCGCTTCAATTTCTTCACGGCAATGGGCGCCTTCGTGCGTGACGCGGAGACCGGCAAGTACACGGTTGACTTTGAGGCGATGCAAAACGCGATGACGGAGCTGTCGCGGCTGCTATTAACGCTGCAAGGTGACGGCGACTACGAGGGTGCTGCGGAGCTGACAAATACCAAAGGTGTCATTGGCGCGCAGTTGCAGGCGGATCTTGATCGCCTGACCGCGGCCGGCATCCCGGTGGACATCGTGTTCAAACAAGGGGTGGGCGAGCTGGGGCTCGATTAGGCTCGACCATGCGCGACGAGCGCCAACAACAGCAAAAACGGGAACAAATCATGAAATTACTCACTCACGCCATGCTGGCGGGCATCATTCTGCTATTGGCGGCCTGCGGTGGCAGTCAGGAGGAAACCGCAGCTACTGTGGAGGCGCGCCAGCCATGGGCTGAATTCGCGGCGGCGAGCATCGATGAGTACTACCGCAAGAATCCGGAGTCTGCTGTCGATGCCGGCCTGCACGAGTATGACGGCCTGGCATCCGATTACAGCCTTGCAGCGCTTGATGAATACCTGGCCTGGCTGGGCAGCGTCATCGATGCGGCATCGGCCTACGACGATCTGGACGGTATCGAAGCCTTCGAACGGGACTATCTCGTGCAAGCCCTCAGCGGGGAGCGCTGGTACCTCGGCGAATCCGGTTTCGTACGCAACAACCCTGTCTTTTACGCGGGTAAACTGAGTTTTAGTGTGTATGTGGATCGCGAATATGCGCCACTCGAGGAGCGCATCGTCGCGTACACCAATTACATGTCTAACATCCCGCGAATCCTCACTCAGATGCAGGAAAATTTGATTACGCCAATGCCGTCGCCTTACGTCGAGACTGCCTACCGGATCTTCAGCGGACTGGGCGGCTATCTGCAGACAACGGTGCCGGAATTATTCGCGGCCGTTGACGATGAAACTTTGCAGCAACAGTTTGCCGCCGCGAACGAGGCGGCCGTACAAGCCGTAAATGAAGCGGTCAATTGGCTGGACGGTCATCGGGCAGCCGCGACCGACGACTTTGCGCTCGGCGAAGACAAATTTCTGGCCATGCTGCGTGAAACTCAGGGCGTCGACATTTCGATGGCGGATCTCAAGGCCGCGGGCGAGGCGGACCTGGAGCGCAATCTCAATATGCTGAACGAGGCATGCGCCGAGTTTGCACCCGGTGCAAGTACGCAGGATTGCGTGCTGCAGGTGCAGGCCAACAAGTCGCCCGAAGGTGCGGTTGGCGGTGCCAGGCGCCAGCTGCCGGGATTGAGGAAGTTCATTGAAGACAATGACATCGTATCGATCCCGGGCACTGAGGATGCGCTGGTTGCGGAGTCGCCGCCGCATCGTCGATTCAACGCTGCGTACATCGATATTCCGGGCCCGTTTGAGTCAGGTTTGCCATCGGTGTATTACATCGCGCCACCGAATCCTGAATGGAGCGAGGAAGACCAGCTTGCCTATATTCCGGGTGAGACCGACTTGTACGCGATTACGGTCCACGAGGTGTGGCCGGGCCACTTCCTGCAGTTTCTGCACGCAAATCGTGCTGAGAATAATATCGGCCAGCACTTCAGCACCTATACGTTTACCGAAGGCTGGGCGCATTACACTGAGCAGATGATGGTCGATGCAGGTCTGGGTGACGGCGACCCCGAGGTTCGTATCGGGCAATTGCTGAATGCCTTGCTGAGAAACGTACGCTATATCTCGGCCATCGGGCTCCACGCGGAAGGCATGTCAGTTGATGAAAGCCAGCAGTTGTTTGAAGAAAAAGGCTTTCAGGATTTTGGTAACGCGGTGCAACAGGCGAATCGCGGTACCTTCGATCCTGGCTACTTGAACTACACGCTCGGCAAACTCATGATCAACAAGCTGCGCAGCGACTGGACGACAGGCCGTGGCGGTCGCGAAGCATGGGGCGAATTTCACGACCTGTTCCTGAGCTTTGGATCACCGCCGATTCCGCTGATTCGCAAGCAAATGCTGGACGACAGCTATACGGGTGATGCGGCACTATTGCCGAACTAGTGGTCCAACAAGCTTGTATTGATGGACCACTAGAAGCCTCGCTACAGCAAATCTTCTTTGGCGAGATAGGGCAGCTTGTTGCCGATCAGCGTTGTGAGGAAGAGCGTGGTTCGCGTTTCGAGCACGCCTGTCATCATCGGATAGCGTGCGTCGGGGTCCTGCAGGTTCATGAGGACTTCGCCGTCGCCCGTGATGGCAATGACGTGCGATGAGAGTTCTGCTTTTGGCTGCAGGAACACAGGCACCCGCAGCATCATTTTGCGAACAAACGGCGACGCTGAAAAATCGTCGAGTATCTTTTTGCGCGGCGCCACGAGACCGACCCAGAAGCGGCCGTTCAGTCCGTTGTTAATATTGTCCGGAAAGCCCGGCAGATTGTCGATGATGACCTCGCTCTGGCCGGCCTTCGGACCCTGCAACCAATATCGGTGAATGCGGTAATTGCCGGTTTCAGCAACCAGCAGATATTGTTGATCCTCGCTGATGGCGATGCCGTTGGCGAAATTCAAGCCGTCCATGATCACGTGCGCGACGCCCGTGTCGGGCTGGTACTCGACAACGAATCCGTTGCCACCGTGTTCCAGCATGTCGAGCACGCTGCCTCTTAGCGTGCCGTTCGAAGCGACAGTGCCAAACTTGGTCGAGGCTTCGGACAGATAAATCCTACCGTCCGCAGCAACGGCGATGTCGTCGGCCAGGACCAGCGGCTTGCCATCCACTTCGCTGAAGACAAGGCTGACTTCACCGCGGGTGGAAATGCGTTGCACACCGAATATGGCATTCGCGACGAGCAGTGAGCCGTCGGCATCAAACTCGAGTCCCAGGGGCCGGCCGCCAGGCCGTGCGAAAACCTCCACCGGGCCACCGCTGGTTGGTATTTTCAAGATCTTGCCGTCGTCAGTCGAAACGTAGAGGAAGCCGTCGGGGCCCAAGGCGACGTCCTCCGGCCCCGTGTGTTCACCAAGGTCGATGGCGCGCGCTTTCTGCAATACGTCGTTGCGCTCGAAGACGCCGGAGAGGCCGCGGTCGACGGGTGCATCCCAGGCGACGGGGTCGATCGGTACAGGCCACGCGATGAAATACAGCAGCATCGCGGCGACGAAGATTATCGCAAAAGTCGATTTTTTCACGAAGTCGGCGTCTATCGCTTGGCGTCAATCATTTGCAGGAACTCTGCGCGAGTACGCGCGTCTGTACGAAACAGGCCGAGCATGCGGCTGGTTACCATCGACACATTGGATTTGTGGACGCCGCGCGTCGTCATGCACTGGTGAGAGGCTTCGATCACCACGCCGACGCCTTTCGGTGCGAGAACGTCCCAGATGCAATTGGCGACCTGCGCCGTCATCTTTTCCTGCACCTGGAAACGGCGCGCGAATGCCTCGACGACACGCGCCAGTTTGCTGATGCCAACGACCTTGTTGTTCGGGATGTAACCGACATGCGCGTGACCGATGATCGGTGCCATGTGATGTTCGCAATGGGATTCGAATTCGATATGGCGCAAGACGATCATCTCATCGTAGCCGTCGACTTCCTCGAACGTTCGCGTGAGAAAACCCACAGGGTCCTCTTTGTAACCGCTGAACCAGTCTTCGTATGCACGCGCGACGCGCGCGGGCGTGTCGACAAGGCCTTCGCGGCGAGTGTCTTCGCCGGCCCACAGCAATAAGGTGCTGACAGCTTCTTCAGCCTGCTTGCGGCTGGGTTTACGCGGTTTTGGTTGACGGCTTGGTTTCTTGGCCACGGTGTTCCTGCTGGGTACCCGAATCTGGAGAGACTGGATACTACCGGGATTGGCAGCTCACGCCAGTCCCGCCGATGCTGCAGTAGCCGCCCGGGTTCTTCGCGAGATATTGCTGGTGATACTCCTCGGCCGAATACCAGGTATCGAGTGGCAGGATCTCGGTTGTGACCTTGCCAAAGCCCGCATCGCCCAGTGCGGCCTCGTAGTCCTGCTGCGAGCGCAGCGCTGCCGTTAGTTGCACGTCGTCAGACGTGTAAATCGCAGACCGGTATTGGCTGCCGACGTCGTTGCCCTGACGCATTCCCTGTGTCGGGTCATGACTTTCCCAGAAGATGCGCAACAGGTCGTCGAAACTGACTTTGGACGGGTCAAAGACCACGCGAACCACCTCGGCGTGGCCCGTGTTGCCAGTGCAGACAGCTGCGTAAGTCGGATCGGCCGCGCTGCCGCCCGCGTAGCCAACGGACGTGGAATACACGCCTTCGGTCTCCCAAAAGCGACGTTCGGCACCCCAAAAACAGCCCAGCCCGAAAACCGTTTGTTCGAGATTGTCGGCATACGGCCCCTCAAGCGGGTTGCCGTTGACAAAGTGCGTTGCCGGCTCGCGTGTATTCATCGAGTGTTGGCCTTTGCCTCGGCCTTCTCGGCTTCCTCTTCGCGCAGTTCGTCGAGGTCTTCCTGCAGATAATAGAAGTTGTGCAAGAAGGGCAGGTTGTGTGTATCGACCGCTAATCCGTCTTCATACCGCGGTCTGAAAACCTGGCTGCGAATTCTGCGTTGTACGAGTCGGTGCAGATCGTCGTAGTCGGCGGGCGTGATTTCTACGATCTCTAACTCTATTACTCGACCTCGCGAGCTAACGCCATACGTTGCAATGATCCGACCTTCACGCAGGCTGCTATTCTGCATTTGGCGATCGGCTCGCGTGGCCTTGCCGACGAACTGCGGAATAGGGAAGCTCGTGATCGGCGTTATCTGTTCAAGCGCTGCCTGTCGTTCTGCCAGGCGATCTTCCTCGGCCGACAGAATGTCCCACGCATCTACATAGGCCCTGCGTGCGCGACTTTGTTCGGCTCGGAAAATATAGTAATCCCCAATCGCAAGCTTTGCCTTTGACAGCAATACCCAGTCGGAATCGGGATTTTCCTCGGCAATTCGTACAGCTCGTTTCAGATAAATTTCGCCTGTCGAAGCGGTTGCACTCTGGTAGGTCGTGGACTGTGACTTATCGACCGAAAAATAGGAATGTCCAATTTTCAGCAACGGCTGAATCAGTGTGATGTCGTTTTTACCCGCCGTCGTTTCGATGATGCGAATAATGCGTCGGTAAGTGGCACGCTCGTCGAGGATGTAGCCCGTCCTGTTTTGCCAGTCCGCGCGTCGAAATAATGCCGGTATCATTTTCTGCGAGTTGTTCTGGAAATGCCGCACGCTCAGTGCGTAGATCATGTCCTGATTATTCTTCGCGTCCTCGGTTTCACCCATTCGCAGGTTGGTTTCCGCGAGCATTTCCAGGATGTCGATTTGATCGAGGTTATGCGGCCCTTCATTGACGTGGCTGATGTGCACTGCACGCTCCAGCGTTCGCGATGCCAGGCCGAGTTTGCCGGAACCAACTTGCGCTGCGCCCAGCCCAAGCAAAGGGTTGATCAGCATGTCGCTAAGCATGTTTTCGTTGTCCTCAAAGATATCGATTGCGGCGCTGAAGTTTTGTTCGGCGGCTTCGAATTCCTTTGTTTTGTGTTGCACGACAGCAAGATTGATGAGGGCCTTACCCGTATCGTTTGACGTGGGTCCGGTCTCACGGATGGCCATCTCTATGATTCGTTTGGCGGAGTTTTCAGCCTCATCGAGCGAGTCGGCGCTCAACAGCTCTTTGTAGCGCTGGAACTCGATCATCATCAATTCGTAGTCGTCGAGCGGCTCTGCAAATTCAGGCGGTCCTGTATCTGCGTCCGGGTCCTGCGCAAACGCGATAGTCGCGCAGAATATCGACGCGAGGGCGGCAAATGCTGTGACTTCGATGAAATTCATGGCCTTAAACAAGAGACTCTTTTTCGCTGCGGTAGTTCGTGCGCCAAACGCATACGCGGCCTGGTCACTATACCGGCTGCGGCGTGCAGCGTGTAGACATAGACCCGTCAGAACGGCCGCTTGTTACAATCGATCGTTAGTTGAGAACCCGATAACCGCGTCCGGCCAAACAGCGCTTGAAAACGCGTTGCTTGTCGCGATCGGCGTCGAGCCCGGATCGTGTGCCTCCGTACAGCGCTCCGTAGGCGGCGCCTTCGCCCACATCGTTGCCGATCGCGCCAGCGATGGCGCCGACAGCAGCGCCTGTCGTGCTGCCACGGGCGACACCTTTTGCGATCATTATTTCGTCAGTGTAAGCCTCGCATTCCTCCCAGTCCTGTGCCAGTGCGTCAGGATTAACCCCCTTCATGTCGATGATCGGGTCGGGGTGCGCTGCGCAACCTGCCAGGGCGGCAGCGAGAATCGTCAATACCGTTGGGAGTGAGAGTGTCAGGTTTCTGCGCATGATGAGTTCCCAGCTGGGCGGAATTACGGACTATTATAACGCCTGTAACTCGCTTTCGTTGACAAGGACGCAGCTCAACCATGGCATCGGACTCCCACAACTCGACGGCTCGTGCAATTCTGTACGCGTTTATCGCCAATTTCTGCATTGCGATTGCCAAGACATGGGCCGCAATGTTTACGGGGTCCGGCAGCATGCTCGCCGAGGCTATCCACTCCTATGCCGATACATTCAACCAGGTACTGCTGTATCTGGGCCTGACACAGGCTAAAAAAGCACCCGATGCCGAGCATCCGCTCGGTTACGGCAAGCTCAGCTACTTCTGGAGTTTTATTGTTGCGATCCTGCTGTTCAGCCTGGGTGGCCTGTTTTCAATTTACGAAGGCGTACACAAGCTGCAACACCCCGAAGAGTTATCCAACCTATGGGTCGCAATTCTTGTCCTCGTGCTGGCGATATTTCTGGAAGGGTTCTCGCTGTTTGGCGCGTTGCGCGAAATTCGATTATTGCGCGGCTCACGGTCATTTCGCGAGTGGCTGCGACACACACGAAATTCAGAGCTTGTTGTCGTATTGGGTGAGGATGTCGGCGCGCAACTTGGCCTGGTTCTCGCGCTGTCATTCCTGATACTCGCCGACGTCACGGGTAATCCGATGTACGACGCGCTGGGCTCGATCAGCATCGGCGTAGTGCTCATCGTAATCTCAGTATTCGTTGCGTGGCGAATCGGATCTCTGCTGGTCGGCCGTTCGGCCGACCCCGAGATTCAGGCCGTGATCGATGACGTCATCGCCACCCACAAAGAGATCGAACGCGTGTTCAATACGATCACGATTCAGTTTGGTCCCGATACGATGCTGGCTGCCAAGATCAAGATGCGCAGTGGCATGAGCATCGACGAGGCCGTCGCCAGCATCAACGCGCTCGAGCGTGAACTCAAAGCGCGTGTGCCGAATTTAAAGTGGAGCTTTATCGAGCCCGACAACAGCGACTGATTTAGTCGCCAACTTTGTAAAGATGCACGTCCCGTTGCGGGAACGGGAATGAGATGCCTTCCTTGTCGAAACGTTTTTTGATGGCTTCGGTCATGTCCCACTTAACGGCAGAGTAGTCTGCCGTGGCCACCCACGAACGGACGATGAAATTGACGCTGCTTTCGGCCAGCTCGGACACGGCGATTTTCGGCGGCGGGTCTTTCAGAACGCGATCATCCGCTGCGATAATCTCTTCCAGCGTCTTGCGCACCTTGTCGAGGTCGTCGTCGTAGCTGACGCCAATTACCATGTCGATGCGGCGCGTGTTGTTCGCGGAGTAGTTCGTGATGATGCTGTCCATGATCTGGCTGTTCGGCACGATCACTCGCTTGTTGTCACCGGTCTTGAAAACAGTCGTCATGATCTGCACTTGCTCAACAGTACCGGTGATACCGGCAGCTTCAACGAAGTCACCGACCTTGTATGGCCGAAACAGGATGATCAATACGCCGGACGCGAAATTCGATAGCGATCCTTGTAAGGCCAGACCGACAGCCAGGCCTGCAGCACCGAAAATAGCAATGAATGCGGTTGTTTGAATACCGACTTGTCCGATCGCGGCAATGATCACGACGATCAGCAAGGCTGAGTTCACCAGGTTGCAAATAAATTTCTCGAGCGTTTTATCTACGTTATTTTTTTGCATGCCTTTGCTGATCATGCGTACCAGCATGCGAACGGCGAAGCGCCCTACAAAAAATATAAGAAGCGCGAGTCCCAGATCAATGCCGAATGCCAGACCATCTGTTTGCAGGAATTCAATAATCATGTTGATGTCTGCGTCTTGCAACGCTGCCATTGCAGACTCGGTCGGGCTTGTTTGTGCCATTGGAAATCCTCTGGGAAATTTTTCGTTTTTAATATTACGCGGATTTACGGTGGCCGCTGAGAATCAGCCAATTGCCAGCCAGAGTTAACAGAATGCCGACTGTCGCGACTGGCGTCCAGTGATAGTTTTCAAACAGCGTTGACATGACTAATGCAACAACCGGAAACATCAGGCTGCTGTACGCGGCGCGCGCAGAACCGATGCGGCGTAGCAACGCGAGATAACAGCCGAAGGCCACGGCAGAGCCGAAAATCGCGAGATACAGGAGCGACAACACATAGGCCGTCGTTGCGGAAAAGTTGAACGGTCGATCAAGGCCTGAAGAAATAAGCAGGGCGAGTATCGACGCAAATGCCATTGCATGCGCATTCACGGCAATCACGGGCAGTTCACGTCGTGTATTAAGCACGGCGCACATGTTGCCCAGGGATGCGATCGTCGTGGCGACAAGCACCAGCCCGATGCCGCTTACGGTCTTGTCTGCAAGACTCATGCTGGCCACTTCGGGCCAGAAGATCATAAGGATTCCGCCGATGCCGAGTATTGCGGCAATCGATAATCGGCTGTCGATTCGTGTGCCGAAAAACAATCGATCAAACATGGCGTTAAGCGGCAGGATCATCGTAAATACGACGGCGACCAGGCCCGATGTGATTCGTGCAGTTCCGTAATAGACGAAAAAATAGTTAATACAAAACAGCAATGCGCCTTGCAGGAAAATAATCGGTAGCGTGTGAGTTGGCACTGCGAGTTTGCGGCGTGACACGAGCGCAAAAATATACAAAGCGATCGCCGCTATACCGAAGCGGTACGCGACAGATACTTCCGGAGCAACGACTCCAAGCTGATAGGGAATCGCCGCCCACGTCGAGCCCCAGATCAGCACGACGATCGCATAAAGAACCAGATTATTGACCGGGAACTCCCTGACCGCCGGGTTGAAAGCGAAAAATTCGGTAAGGTTGATTGTCCTCAATGTGCTCGCGGGATTGCAGCACCAACTCGGACAGCGCGCTGTCGGATACATAGATCCATCCATCGGGGCCAAAGCTCAGCGCGTCGGGCCAGCGGATCGCGTCGGAACGAATCAGCGTTTTTGCTTGCCTGTCGGGGCCGACGATATGGATGGAATTGTGTTCAATGTCGGTCACGTACACGTAGCCGCCGAGATCGATGCTGAGCCCATTGCTGAGTGGCTTCGTGGCATAGCGCTCAACGCGCCTGGCGAGCTGTACGGCGGGCAGGGATTCATTCAACAGATCCTCAAGGCGCACTCGATACAGCCCGGAGCCGCTGATCGCACCGAAATACAACCAGTCGGGACCGAGCGCGATACCGTCAACACCGCCGCGCAAACTGATGATGCCTCCGAGGAACGACATCGTGCGGTTTTTGCTGCGAATGATGAAGTTTTCGGCCGCTACCGACACGTCACGCTCGAGCAAGCGCCGGGCGCTGCCCGTGGCAATGTCGTAGACAATGATTGCCGGGCTCTTACGCCAGTAACTTGCGTCGCTAATGATAATTGTCTTGCCGTCGGCACTGACCTGCAGGTCGGATAACAGCGACCCGGCCGGTGCGATATCGCTCGAAAACCGCTCGTCATGGATGAGCTTTCCGGACGCGAGATCAAATGCGAGTAATCGCGGCATGCGTAGACCGTGATTGCCGTGATCAATGGTCCAGAGTCGGTTCTGCCGGTCGATAACAAGGCCAAGCACGGTGTCGAACAATTTGAGTTGCGAGCCGATGTCGGGAAACGGGACCGCGGCGCCGCTGACGTACTCAAGCAGGCGATTGCCCTGTGGTCGAGACTCCGGGTGCACGGTGAAAAAGACTCGACCACCTGCGCTTACAGCAACATTGCCGATCGGCTCAGGATATGCGAGTACCTCTTCGATCATGCTGCTGCTGAGTATGGGCGCTGACGAAAGATCCGGGTACGGGTCGCCGCCACCGTAGCGTATCCATGCAACCGTGGTGAGTACGATCGTCAGTACGACGAAAAACAGCAGAATCTTTTTCATTGTTAACTGCTGGGCCTAATCAAAGCGAGGATTTCCCGGCGGCGATTCTACATGATTGAGATCGCCGGATGGTGGGAAAGCCCGATAATCCAGGCCAATGCGATGACGCTGATCGCTGCAATGCCGAACAGCCATTGCACGCGGGGCAACGTGACCGCGCCGGCGGCAAGCGTCATCAGCATGCCGCCGCCGAAACCACTCAGGAATCCCATCAAGTGCGCACCGATGTCGGTGTTGGCATCGCCTGTACCCGTGTACATGAGCAATGCGAGACCGCCGATGATCGGGCCGAAACGATATGCCCAGCGCTCCTGTGACATCAGTTTTGCGCGCCACACATAACCGGCAACCAGCCCCAGCGCGGCAAACACCGCTGTCGATGCGCCAATTGAGCGATGCGCGGAATCGAGTAATAAAGTATTGAGCAAATTGCCAAAAACAGCTGTCGCCAGAATGCTGAACCAGGCGACGCCTGAGCCGAGCAGGCGACCTGCAAACAAGCCGAACAGGGCACCGAATACGAGGTTGCCGACAAGATGTTTTACGCTGGAGTGCAGTGTCAGCGCCGTCACTAATCGCCACCATTGCCCGTCGCGTATCAGCTCGCCGTCAATGCGTCCCGCCGCAAGCCAGTTCTCACCAAAGGCGCCGTTGCCGGCAAACCACGCGACGATGCAGACCACGAGTGTGTAGCCGAAGATGCCCGGCATCGCATCGTGATTCGGAATTTGTCTTGCCTGCTTGCGAACGGGCGGCGTATTTTCCTCTTCGTATTGCCGCAATTCGGCAGCGGCGGCGCCGGAATATTCGGCCGGTACGACAAGCGCGCAACCTTCCTGATCATGAACGATGTCGAAAGGAATGCTCACGGCCGTCAGGACCAGTGCGCGATCAGAACAGGCACTGTTGTTGCGGCTTTCAAACACGACGCGCCAGTCGTCCGTCATGCAACAGGCCCGTCAGTGTGGATATGCAAAGTTGTGACAGTAATCAGCATCGATAGGGTTTAAGCTCTGTAAGCAACCGATATAGTGTCGGTCAGAGGAGTTTCAATGAAGCAGTTTATAGCAGTGTTGTGCCTGATACTGATTGCTGGCGCAACGGATGCTGATGTCATGAGTGCCGGTCCCGGTGGATTTACGATCGAACACGAGGTGGTGATCGACGCCGATCGCGCGCGTGTCTGGCAGGCTGCTGTCGACGAGATAGGGCAGTGGTGGCACGACGATCATACGATTTCAGGAGACGCCGGCCGCATGAGTATTGATGCGCGGCCAATGGGCTGTTTCTGCGAAAACCTGCCCGGGCATGACGGCGTGGTGCATCTCGTCGTCACGTCGGTCAGTCGCAATGTCATGTTGCGACTGACGGGTGGCCTCGGCCCCCTGGGACTGATGGGCGTGAACGGCAACATGACCTGGGAGTTCTTTGACGACGAGCTGGGAACGCGCGTCAAGTGGACGTATGCCGTTGGCGGTTATCGAGAAGGCGGTCTTGACGGTATTGCCGTGCCCGTAGACTACGTTCTGGGCGAAGCGCTTGGCCTTTTGCAAGCCCATGTCGAACAACAAGACATGGACGACGCAGGCCTTGACTGACAAGGGCTTCGCGCGGCCGTCGTCAACGGTCATCTTGCTGCGCGAGGGTTCTGACGAACCCGAATTGTTCATGGTGCGACGGCACGCCGACGCATCGTTTGGTGCGGCCTATGCGTTCCCGGGCGGGGTCATGGATGCAAGCGATTCCGAAGGGCACGAATACTGCGAAGGCCGCACGGCCGCTGCTGCGAACACGGCGTTGGGTCTTGAGAGCGGCGGGCTGAACTATTTCGTGGCGGCAATTCGTGAATTGTTCGAGGAGACCGGCGTGTTGCTGGCGACACACGATGTTCCGGATGACGAGCTGGTGTCGTCACAAGCTCATCTGAACAGCGGCTCGCTGACGTGGAACGAATTTATAAACGAGCACGATTTGCGCCTGCATTGTGACCAGTTGCGCTACTTCAGTCACTGGATAACGCCGGATGAACTGCCAAAGCGCTATACCACTCGTTTTTTTATCGCGGAGTTGCCGCCGGGGCAGCTTGCGCATCATGATGAGCGTGAGCTAACCGATTCGAAATGGATCACGGCGACCAACGCTTTGCGGGCAGGTAAGAACGGTCTGATGACATTGCATTTCCCAACGCGAAAAACTCTGGAGAGTCTGGCAGAGCATCACAGTGTTGCTGCACTGCTGACCTGGGCGAGTGAGTGTGAGGCACGTGGCGTAACGCCGACGCAACCGGCCAAACCGGGCGAATTGCCGTGACCGACTTCGGACCGGTCATGCCAGCCTTCGCCGAGCTCGCGGACGGGGTCCGGCGTATCGTCGCCCCCAATCCGTCGATGATGACAGGGCCGGGCACCAATACCTATCTCATCGGCAAAAGTGAAATCGCCGTCATTGACCCGGGACCACTGTTGGCTGATCACATTGCCGACATTCGCGACAAAGCCGGTGGCGATATTCGCTGGATACTGGCAACGCACTCGCATCCCGATCACTCTCCGGGCGTTGCCCGACTCGCTGAGTTGACAGGTGCCGACGTGCTGGGTATGCCGGCGCCAAACGGAGAGCATCAGGACAAAAGTTTTCACCCGACCCGGGTCCTGTCGGACGGCGATATACTTGAGACGGATGAGTTCGTGATCCAGGCGATTCATACGCCGGGCCATGCGTCGAATCATTTGTGTTATCGACACGCGGCGACAAACTGGATAATGACAGGCGACCATGTCATCGACGGCGCGACTGTGGTCATCGATCCGCCCGACGGCAACATGACTCACTACCTGGAATCATTGCAAAAACTGAAGGCGCTTAGGCCGGCTGCCTTATTGCCGGGTCACGGCGCTCGCATCGATGATCCTGATGCTGCGATCGACTGGATCATCCAGCACCGCCTTGAGCGAGAAGAGAAGGTGCTCGCGGCAGTCAAAGAGAACCCACACCTGACGACGCGGGAACTCGTGCCCTATGTTTACGAGGACGTGCCGGAGAAACTGTTTCCCTGGGCAGAGCGCTCGTCGCAGGCACACCTGATAAAACTTGAAGCGGATCTGTCGACAACGATGGAAACCGGCCGTTGGAAAATCATCTAAACAAAGGGGGTCAGCTAAATCGACTCTGACCCCTTTTATTGTTGAACTGCGGCCCAATTCAGAATAGCGTACCCGCTCCGGAAGCAAATGGTTGGTTCAATGACGTTCGTTGTCACCGAGGCCTGCATCAAGTGCAAGCTGACAGATTGTGTAGAAGTTTGCCCCGTGGACTGTTTCCACGAGGGGCCGAACTTCCTCGTCATTGATCCCGACGAGTGCATCGATTGCACGCTGTGTGAACCCGAATGCCCGGTTGAAGCGATCTTTTCCGAAGACGAGTTGCCCCCCGGGCAGGAGAAATTCCTCGAACTCAATACCGAGCTCTCGCTGCAGTGGCCTGTCATCACCGAAATGAAAGATGCACCGGAAGACGCCGACGACTGGCGAGACGTAAAGGACAAGCTCAAGTATCTGGAGCGGTAGCGGCTCTGATAAACATCTCGGGCAGTGATTGTGGGCGGGATGTTGATTGGCGGAAATAAAGCGCAGCGCAGCGAGCCATTTCGCCAACAACCATCCCGTTCGTAGCCCTGTGCGACTAACTCGTCGGCATTAGAGGCGGCAAGCGCTCGTTGCGATGATCGTGATCATCGACAACAACGGCGAATGACCGCAGGGCTCTGGCCAGCGCTTCACCATCCCACTCTTCCGGTGCCGACCCGTAACTGAGCTTTGACAGCGATTCGAGTTGTTCGGCAAGTGGCGACGACACGCGCGCTGCGATGATGCCGATACTGCGCGGGGCATCATCTGGCCATTGCAGGCGACCCCACTGGATCAGCGACTGACGAACTCCGCCGCCGTCCTGTGCCAATGCCGCCTTGCGCGCTGCCTTGAGGAACTTCGCTTGTCGCTTGTGCAGCGGAATCGGCCCCGGTTCGCGCGGTTTGCGCGTCGGCCTGGACGACCACCACCACAGGGCAATCGTTGCCAGCCACAAGGCCACCAGAAATTCGCTAACGTGACGCCAGGAACTACTGTGCCCCGTTATCGATACTGCCTCGGCACCACCTTCGTCGTCCGAAAGTGCTGCGACGACAGGATCTGCGAACTCTGGTTGCCCGGACGATACGAACTTGATCGAGCGTTCCGGAAGTCGGGCTATTTGCCACTCGCCGGATTCGACGTTCCACCAGGGAAGCTCTACCGCGGGCAAGATGACTGTGCCAGGACCAATGCCGATCAGTGCGTACTGGTCTTTGCGTTGACCACGGATACCGCCAGACTGTATCTGCCGACTTAACTCCGGCTTATCCGGATAAATATTGATGCCATCTACCGACGGTGGCTCGATTGCCGGAATTTGAGTTTCTATCTGGCCCAGCACACTGATCGTCACATGCCGCGTCAGCGGCTCTCCGGCCGTTATTTCATCGTCATCCCGCGACCACTCTTCGCTGAGCTGCAGGTCGCGCGCCGGCAGCCACGTGGCATCCGGATAATCAGCTGGCGGCGCTGGAGTTGGCAGAACCGTTACAGTCAGAGGATCGGACTCGTACACCTTGCGTCCGGTTATGCGCCCATTACGCAGTACGCGCGCCTCAAAACGCGCCGACGACAGTTTGATTTCTCCGCTTTCCTGCGGGTAGATCGCGATAACTCTTTCAACAACATCATAGGCGGTGCCGTTAATAATCGCTTCATAGTTTCGATCGTCGCCTGCCAGTTCGATCAAAACCTCCGCGCCGGTTACCGTCGGGTTGCGCAGTGCCGGTTGACGAGTCGCAACCGAACGATAGATTTTGATCGTCAATAAAACTTGTGCCTGCACGTATGTCTCGTCGAAATCGACTTCGGTCGTAACGAACACCTCGGCTTCGCCAGGTCCAGCGATTTTGCATGGTCCAGACCAGCAGGGCTTCCTTGGATAAAAAATAACTGCGTGCATCGGAAATCTGCAGGTCGTCGCAAACAGTCTCAATGTTGTCGAAATCCGCCCGCTCGATAATTGTTCGGACTGCGTCAACCGCACTGGACCAGGAAATACCTGCCATTGATGCCATGTTTACGATGGAGGCATCATCATTCAAATTATCAATCATGCCCAGCGTTAAATGCCGGAGACCGAGAAAATTCGCCGTCAATACCGCCACGCGACCCGCGGTCGGCGG
>SMUZ01056780.1_pt1 | contig 16131 bp, 16 predicted proteins | sample 2456421 | NCBI WGS metagenome assembly SMUZ01 (sample SAMN11095932, study PRJNA526329) | marine sediment metagenome | biome: Marine sediment; feature: Surficial sediment; material: Deep marine sediment; isolation source: Hadal surficial sediment | place: Pacific Ocean | collected 2014-11 | depth... | reverse complement strand
GTTAACAAGCTTGCCAGCACTACGGTGGTCTGCCCTCCTGCCTCCCCAACCGCTTGCGCCCTGGAATCTCCCTATAAAGAACTTGCCAAAAAAATATTTTCCTTCTCCTCCGGATCTCCCCCGCATTACGTAAACCTCCTGAGCCATGGAGACGAAGCGTTCATAATCCGGGTCCACCTGATTCGATCCGCCCGTGAAACTATTTATATCCAGAGTTTTATCTGGGGCAAGGATGAGACCTCATATTTCATTAACCGGGAATTGCTGAAGGCGGCCCGCCGCGGGGTGCGCATCAAAGTTCTGGTCGACCAGCTAGGTCTTTTGGGAAGGGGACCGAAATTGGAATTCGGGGCGGTGGCTCACACCAACATTGAATTGAAAATTTATAACCCGATTTTGAACAAGGCTCATACCGGCTACCTGGAAATGCTGGAGGCCGCTCTCTTTGATTTCGGCGGGCTCAACCAGAGAATGCACAACAAGCTGATGATCGTTGACGGCCAGATCGCGATCACCGGAGGGCGCAATGTCGAGGATAAGTATTTCGACATGGATCCGACATATAACTTTAAGGATTTGGACATCCTGGTGGTCGGGACCGTAGTCAAAAACATGACTCATTCCTTCAAAAAATACTGGAACCACGACCTCGCAGTATTTGTGAAGGACCTGACGGATGTCGGCCGAAAAATTGTGGGCCTGAACCACACCGACCCTGTCCAAAAACTGCTTCACTCTCCCGGTCCCCCTCGGTTGAGGGATTGGGACCAAAAGGCCTCAGATTCGGATTATATAAAGGAGACCTTTTCTTCCAAAGCCATGAAAGTCATCGGTCGGGTTGATTTTTTTTCAGACTCCCCGGGGAAAAAGGACGATGACGACCCACTGTCCGAATCCACTTTAGCCGCCCGGGAGAGCCTGTTCCAGCAAGCCCGCGAATCCTTACTCATCCAAACGCCTTATCTGTTTTTCAGCCGGTTTGCCCTGGACCGCTTTAAACAAATTCGTCAGCAATATCCCGATCTGGAGATTGTGGTTTCTTCCAACAGCCTTGCGGCAACCGACAATTTTCCCGTTTATGCCAATTCGATCAAACAGAAAAAACGGTTGATCGTTGATCTCAAAATACAAATCTTCGAATTCAAACCCATTCCGAAAGACGTCCGGTTGATGATTCGCGGTTATGATCAATTGGCCTCGAAAAAGAAGAATCTAAAGGAAAACTTATTCAAAAAGGTTAATGAAATTTGGGAGGGCGCATATCCCGGGCCCCGGGTAGGATTGCACACCAAAGCCTTTGTGGTCAATGGACGCATTGCCTGGATTGGATCGCATAACTTCGATCCCCGCTCGGACAACCTCAATACCGAAGCGGCTCTGGTGGTTTGGGATGAGCGCGTCGCCCGGGCTCTCACCCAAATCATCCATCGCGACATCGAACCCCAAAACAGCTGGGTGGTGGCCCGACGCTGGAAAATTCCGGTATTTGCGATCCTCTCGGGATTTTTTGAATCCCTGTGGAGAACCTTTCCAATCTTCGATATCTGGCCGTTTTACTGTTGCACCAGCTTTGAGTTGCGGGCCGGACGAACCGCCTGCCCCCCTGATCATCCGGAGTTTTATGATAATTATGATGCCGTGGGGCCTTACCCGGAAATGAACCTTTCGCTGAAGGAAATTGAGACGCGCCTATTCAAGGCGATGGGGGGCTGGACCACACCCATTCTTTGAAGGGTTGGATCAATAAGATTTTGGCAGTTGTTTTTCCAGTTTTTCCAGGGCGCTTCTTAAATCACGGTCGGTGATTTTTTTATCGCTGTCGGGCAAACCCTCGGGCGGATCCTGGTTCAGCAATGGGTACAGGATGCGCTCTTCGATACCGTTGTCGATCATCTGGCACACCAGGCTGTTCTGCAAATCTTCAATGGTAAACGGGTTCAGCCCAAACCGGAGTTGCGCCTTTTGAAGATCGCTGGCCAGGGTTTTGGGATCCGTCGGCGTCACGCTGTCCGGAACGGGGAACAACACCCCGGACATGCCGGATAATTCCTTGATCTTTCTCAAAAGGTCCAACGCCATATTGGTTAGAGGGACCCGGTGCTTCTTGCCATTCCTGGTGATATTTCCCGGAAGGGTCCACCATTTGGATACCATGTCGAAATCCACCCACCGGGAAGGCTCCACCTCTTCGTAGCGTTGTGCGGTGACCATCAACAGTTTGACGGACAATTGATGGGCGGGAGGCATGTCGGAGTTGGCCAGTCCCGACCAGAGTGTTTTGAGCTCGCTCCTATCGAGGATCCGCCCGAACTGAGCCTTGAGGGCCAGCGGTTTGTCATCTTTTTCGGGGGCCGACGGCTCGGCCTCGCGTTTGATCGGGATGACTTTCTTCTCGGCCTGCTTGACTACCTCCTCAGGCGAAGGTTTCCTCCCGGCCTGTTTGACCTTTTTCTCGATCCGTTCTCTGATCTCACCCAGTTTGGCGGCGGCCTTTCCCCTAATCTTACCCAAGGTCTCTGACGTCTTGAGCTCCGCCAGAGTCTCCGAAGCCTTCTCCTTAATCTTACCAAAGGTCTCTGACGTCTTGAGCTCCGCCAGAGTCTCCGAAGCCTTCTCCTTGAGTTTACCCAGTTGTTGGGTCGCCTTTTCCCTGATCTGGTCCAGCGTCTGCTTTTGACTGGTAGAAGGCTTGGCTTGGCTTTCGCCGGGTGCGGGAAGCCCCTTTTCTTCGGGGTCGACCCCCTGGATGATCATTTCGAAAGCTTTGACCGCCTGCTGTTTTGCGGTTTCCAGGCTCATTTCCGGATAGATGCCCAGGGTGATCATCTTGGTCATCTCGTTGAAGCGGTATTCCAGGACAAAGCTCTTTTCACCGTCGGGGGCCACCTGAATGCCGAAGCCTCCGTTATCCCAGACAATCTGGCGGCTCTTCCCCGCCTCCAGATATTTAATTTTTCGTTCCGTAATATTCATTCAATTCCTTTCCTGCCGGCACTGGTGACACCGGCCCGCCTCCTATCAATCCTTAAGAACAATATGGGTCACTCTCATTTGCACCTTCCCGGTCCACGAGGCCGGGGCGAATTTCTTGACGAGGTATCCCACTTTTTTTACACTATTGGGTCCCAAAGGGTCATTATCGCGCCCGGGCCGATATTTGGAAACCGACACGGGATATAGTTTCTTTTCACTGACAATAGCCCCCTGGCGGTTATAAAAATAAATCGTGATTTCCAGTTCATTCAAGGTCCGGTTGCCTTTGTTCAACAGGGTGGCGAAAACGCCCGGATTGGGACTGCCAAACAGGTATTTCTTTCCCTTTCCGACCGAGAGGTTGCGCAACTCCAGGTTCGCCATATAGGCCTTCTTGATATTGGCGAGTTTCGCCACTTGGACCGGCTGTTTCTTGTCTTCCTCGACTTTCTTTATCTTCTTATTTCTTTTTCCCGCCCGTGCTTTGTTACGGGCCTGTTTCAGTGTCGACTGGGCAATATCGTTTAAAGAGGCACTCATCGGGCCTGCAGGAAGTTGAATTCCGGTAACTTTCCAGTCCATTCCCCTCCGTTCGTACCGGAAAATAAAATTCTCTCCGTTGTTCACCTGGACGGTTGCGGTAAAGGTATTCACATCCCGATAACCCAAATCCGCGCGGGCTAATACACCACTGACGCTGTTGAAAATCGTAACTGCGGATTCCACATTGAGCCCCAGGTTCGCCCAGAGGTCCAGAGCCACTTTTTCTTGGGATGCTTTTTTCTTCGATGATTTTTTTCCCGTGGCGAAACCGATAACATCGGTCTGGCCTTTGGAATATGCCATCACCGCTTCCGGAGTCACCAGGGTGTTGGTCCATCGGTCCACCAGGATTCGTCCCTTGGGAAGAGCCGACTTGGCGTAAGGGGTGTTGTTGATTTTCTGCGCCGTAATGCCGTTCCATTGCGAATCCACCTGCCGTTTAATATCCTGATACACAGCAGAGTAGTCCACCTCTTGCGACAGCTGGTCGACATTGCGGCTGTCGGCGGCCATTTGGGTTTTATAAAAAACCCAATAGGGATGGGCATACACACCCGCGAGTCCACCCAGAAGCAACAGGAATAGAAAAATCAGTAGGCCCTTTTTTCCGGAAGGAGGTTTCTCGGGAGCCGCAGCAAACACCTTGGCCAATTGCATGTGGGAATCCAGGCGCCGCCAATGAATTCCGTCCATACTGAACTCATCCGAGGGTTTCAACTGACCACTCTTGATATCAGCAATAACGGTCTGTGCTGCCACTCCTTCGGTGACTTTTTTCCCTCGGCGGATCATTAAACTGGGACGCTGGGGCGCTTTGACGGCTCCTTCCGGTGCGGCTGCTTCAGGCATGGTTTGTTTGACTCCAAGCTGTTGTTAAAAAAGGAATAGTGTTATTTCAGGATAACAAATTTTGTGAATTTTTCCACGATTCTTTGATGTTCAAAGCGCCGGTATTTATGCGCTAATAAACCCTTTAAATATGAGAATTTAAGAAGTTCTGGGCAATTGGAAAGGCCATTGTCGGCTGAGGACGGGCGGTTGATCGGGTGCCAGGTAACCTTCGATCAAGATGAACCCCCTGCCGTCGTCGGCTTTGACGACAACTTGTTGGGAGCCGTCTTTTTTCAGGTGCGAATCAATGCGAACCTCTTTGGGAAGAACGGGCATGCCTACGGTCCGCATGCCTTCGCGTTCCAAAGGAAGCATCTACGATCGTTCCGCCATAAAACGGATTCCCAGCGAAAAAATAATTTTAGAGCTTGATCTCAGTATCGCAAAGGCGACAGCATCCGTCCATCGGAACCTTTTCATATCGGAAAAAATGAAAATGGGGCCCAAAGGCCTTATATTGTTTACCATCAACCTGCTCTTTAAAGGTTCAACCATCCAATCAATAGGGAGAACAAGCCATGGCGAGCTATCTGATAATGGGTCAATTTACGGATGCGGGAATTAAAAATGTCAAGGAGACCATTAAGCGGTCGGAGCGTTTTGAGGAAATGGCCAAGGAATGCGGTGTGCAGATTAAAGAGATCATGTGGCTGTTGGGCGATTATGATGTGTTCAGCATCGCCGAGGCAGACAATGACGAAGCCATATGCACCCTGCTGTTGAAAGCCGGATCGCGGGGATTCGTCAAAACCTCATCCCACCGGGCCTTCACCAAAGCAGAGATGGAGGCAATCACCGCCAAAATGTGATAGCGGATTTTAAATCCCCTCCAAACCCGCTCTTTTATTCATTTATACAACGGCATTCATAATTCTCCGCCGTGGTCCACTGGAGTTGGATGTAATGCGGGAAGCGGATGCTGTCTTTTTCAAAAAGAGCGGATTCGATTTGTGAGCAGTCGAGGTGGAGCGCCCCGGTGAAATCGGCACCGGTGATGTCGCATTCGCTGAAATCGGCGCCGGAAAGATCGGCCTGATCCAAATGCGCGTTTTTCAGGTGGGCCCCGGTGAAATCGGCGTCTTTCAGGTTGGCGCCGGTGAGACGGATGCCTTCCAGATTGGAGTAACTCAAATCCGCGCCGGTCAGGTCGGCGCCTGACAGGTCGGCCTGCCGCAGGTCCGCGGCCTTGAGGTCGGCTTCCCTCAGGCAGGCCTTTTCCAGGCGGGCGTCGTTCATATAGACGCCGGTCATATTGGTGAGACTGAGATCGGCGCGGGCCAGGTCGGCGCGACGCAGATCGGCCCCTTCCAGATTGGCCGAAGTAAAATCCGCTTCCTGGAACACCGAATCGCTGAGATTGGCCTCCTCCAGATCGGCCTCCCGGAAACGGGCTTTGGAGGCCTGGGCCTCCCGCATGCGCGTCCGGTAAAACGTGGCGCGGGAACAGTCGGCGCCTTGCAGGGAGGCTTCGCTGAGGTCGGCTTTGCTGAAATCGTACTCGGAAAGATCCTGGCCATCGAAATTCTTACCGACCAGGTCCTTCCCACTCCAGTCTTTGGTCGAAGATTCCATACACGGTATTTGTGAAATTGTTAAAGACCGGTGCCGCGTCCCTGTCACTCGCCCGAGTCCGGCGATTTGAAATCAATGAGTCCCTGCTGGCCCTTGGGTTTCAGTCCGCGGCGGGTGGATGTTTTTAGAATTTTTTTCAGGTTTTTCTCCCCGGGTTTCGGAGGCGGAACCTTTTTACCGGAAACCGGCTGGGAGGGCGCACCCGTGGTCGGCGGTAAGGAATCGGCCATCATCGCTTGGGGAAACATGTTCAGCAATCGCATCATTTTCATCGCGCGGGAGGAGGAAGTCAACACGACCGAAGGCTCCCCGCAATTCGGGCAGACCTCCTGTTTGCGCACCCGCCGCCAAATGGAGTAAATGACCCCCGGAAGAATATACAGCAACCACATGAGCAACTCAATTATCAGCATCCCCCGATTGGCCATTATGGGTTCCCGCTGACACCCGCACTCCATGCACACGTATTTTTTCCTGAAATCGATCCCGGCCACTTTAAGTTTTCTCCCGGCGTTCCCTATTAAAATCCCACGTATTTTATATTAAGGGAAGCCGATTTAAAAACCTATTCCTTTATTGGGGAAAACCGGTAAATCGCCGGGGACAACGCTTATGAGCCATTGCTGTTCGAAGGAGCGATTGTGATGGCCGTGGTTTCCGGAAATCCTGGGGTTGCCCAAACAGGCCGAAGCCATGGCCCCGCGGTGCATGGATGCGAAGGTGAGCGGAAAGAAATATTGAGCCCCAGCAATTCTCCGGTTCCCCGCACCGCCCTTACCCGCATCGCTTCTGATATCTGCCGCTGATCGTGGATTTACTGATCCCTGTGCCTTGAGAAAGTTGGGGGAAAGCCGCCCGCTGACCGGCAAGGCCCGGAGCAAATTTTTAAACCTGCAAACGCGCTCAGGGATCATCTCCTCACCAGCAACGGTCAGCAAATGGGGTCCAGCGTCATGCTGGCCGGCCTGCAGGACGTCTTCGCGGGTTGGAACGTCGGGGTTTTCCGGAAAACTTTTTGCGGGATGCACTGGTATTCCCTGCAAATTTGCTGGCGGGTTCTCCGCGGGGGCTGACAAAAACCGCCGAGGACTTTCCGGTTTTCCCCAGAAAGTTTGAAATCGCGCGCCACTGGGCCTTATCTTCCGGGGTGATGAATGAAACGGCATGGCCTTCCGCCCCGGCGCGTGCGGTGCGGCCGATGCGATGCAGGTAATCTTCCGGAACAAGCGGCAGGTCGTAATTGATGACATTGGCGATATGGGGGATGTCGATTCCGCGTGCGGCGATATCGGTCGCAACCAGAATCCGGAAGCGTCCATCACGAAAACCGGCCATGGCGGAGGTGCGCTGTCCCTGAGTGCGGTCACCGTGCAGGCGGGCCACCGAGTGCCCGTACTTCTTGAGATGCCGGGCCACACGATCGGTCCGTGCCTTGGTGCGTGCGAAGATCAAAACGGAACCCTTCCGGGCATGCAGTTCATCGACCAGCGTTTCGTTCTTTCCGGCGGCGGTGGTTTCCACTATGGACTGCTGGATTTTCTCCACCGGCCGGGACACAGGCCCCACGGTCACCCGCACGGGATGGGTCAGATAACGTGCGGAGAGCTGTTCGATATTCGCCGGCAGGGTGGCGGAAAATAGAAGCGTCTGCCGCGTCTTGGGCAGATACGGAAGAATCTTGTTCAACTGCGGGGCAAACCCCATGTCGAGCATCCGGTCGGCCTCGTCCAGAACGAGGATATCCAGTGATTTGAAATCGAGGGTGCGGCGGTCGAGATGGTCCAACAAACGTCCGGGAGTGGCCACCACTAAACGAACACCGCGCCGCAGTTTTTCAATTTGAGGGCGTATGGACATGCCCCCAATCAGAATTGCACCATTGATGCTGGGCGCAAACCGGGTGAGATCCTTGAGCACCTCGGTCACCTGGGCCGCCAGTTCACGGGTGGGCACGAGAATCAGCGCGGTTTTTTGGGGATGTTTCAGCAACCGGTCGATGATGGGAATACCGAAGGCCGCCGTTTTGCCGGTCCCGGTTTGGGCGCAGGCGATAATATCCTTGCGGTCGATGGCCAAAGGAATGGCCTGGGCCTGGATCGGTGTCGGTTTTTCAAATCGCATGGACTGAAGAGCCTGGGCGATGGGTTGCTGAAGTTGTAATTCATTAAAATATTGCATTGATAATCCTTAAAAAAATTTGAATAACGGTGCAGGGTAAAACCATCCACCCCGCTATGACGCGCTCGATAAAGCGCAAATAGAGCTATCTCGATACCTCCCGGCGGACCTCCGGTCATCAATGAACCGGAGGAGACGCAACGGTCTCGCAACGCGCGAAAATATCGAATTATTTGGAGTTTGTTGCAGAAAAAGGCAGGTGCCTACGCAGCGTTTTTCACCCCTGAACAATCATGAAGGCTGGGGCCGCTTGAAAGGAGAAGAGAACCAGGTACGCAGGCTCAAAAAAAGCGGATGAACAACTAACGAGAAAAGTGTATCACACAATCCAGCAATCCCGCCAACTTTCAACAAATTATTTTGTGAGGGTTCGTCCCACACCAAACGGGTCAATCCTCAATAACGCCGCTGATGGCCTTGGATTCCCGGGCGGATACGACCGGGGACCTTTGTTCCTGAACCTTCTTTACGGTGGCAAACCAATACGCCATCCCCACAAACAGGGCGCCGCCGACAATGTTGCCCAAGGTGACCCAGGACAGATTATGCAACATGCCGGTGAAGGAGACATCGGTTCCATGAGGAATCAACAGTCCCAGGCTCAGCAACGTCATATTGGCCACGCAATGCTCGAAACCGCTGCTGATGAACGCGAATAGGCACCAGAAAATCATAACCAGTTTGGCGGATTCGCTTTTGATCTTCACCGCCAGCCACACCGCCAGACACACCAGCCAGTTGCACAAAATTCCGCGAACGAACAGTTCCTTGGCGCCTGCATTCATTTTAAGGCTGCTGACTTGAAGAACCAGGTCTTTCGAGGACGCCGCCAGACTGTCGGCATGAAACACCAGCAGTCGCGGTCGGGGTTTCGGATCGTTTGTGGTCGATGAGGATATTGTAAGGTTGGTGGATTCAAACTGACCCACTACCAAAAATTGTTTCCCCAGGGTGCTTTCCAAACACAACCCTTTGGATGAGGAAGACAAGAAATAAAATCAGTTGGCTAAAATTTCTTTGATCTTTTCTTCCAATTGAGTGGTGTTAAAAGGCTTAACAATATATTGATTGACGCCCGCCTGAACGGCCTCCATGATTTTTTCCTTATCCGCTTCGGAAGTCACCATCATAAAAGGTAGTTCCTTCAAGGCTCCATCGGCACGAATGGCTTTCAATAAATCAATTCCAGTCATTCTAGGCATATTCCAGTCCGCGATCACCAAGTCCAATCCGCCCTCGTTGATCATTTTTAATGCCTGTTCTCCATCTTCTGCATCCACCAAATTTGACTGCTCAAAACCCAGCTGCTTCAAATTATTTTTAATAATCTGGCGCATCACAGAGGAGTCGTCTACCACAATTACTTTTTTGGTTTCGTAACCCATAATTTACTTTCCTTTTTCACTGGGGAATTAGTTATTAATCAAAATCTCAAAAGCCAATGACCTCAACCTTACTGAACTGAGACCCCCACCTTGCATTTTAGGATCCAATTCCGCTTGAATTTCACCCCTACTTGGCTCCTCTACTTGCACAGAAGATTTATGTGGGACATCAAGCCGATTTCTCAGGGAAGGATCAACCGAAGCCTATATAAATTAAATGAACTGTTTATGTAAAAGAGTAAAGCAAAAAACACATAATATTTCAGACTGATTTGTAGGACATCATAATAAGGGACATTCCGGGTAAATGCGATAAAAATTGCCAGTTTTAAACAGGTTGCAGGACCTCATACAGGGTATCCCGCTCCACGGGGATCCGCCCGGCTTCCCGGATCATATCGACAATGGTTTGCCGGTGGAAAATCTGGTCGGTGCAGGCCCCGGCGGCATGAATGATCTTCTCCTCCACCACGGTGCCGTCCATGTCATCGGTCCCCATGGCCAGAGACATCTGGGCGATCTTCGGGGTGATCATGATCCAGAACGCTTTGACGTGGGGAAAATTGTCCAACATCAGCCGCGACACTGCCAACGCCCGCAAATCCAATTGACCCGTGGTGGAGGGCAAAAAGTCCAGCGGGGTATTCTCCGGATGAAACGCCAGGGGAATAAACGTGACAAATCCGCCCGTTTGGTCCTGTAATTTCCTAAGCCGAACCAGATGATCCACGCGCTCTTCAATGGTTTCCAGATGACCGTACAGCATCGTGGCATTGCTTTTCAGCCCCACCTCATGCGCGATTTCGTGGACCTCCAGCCATTCTTCACCGGTAACCTTGTCGTTGCAGATTTTCTTTCGGCATCGACTGGCGAAGATCTCCGCCCCTCCTCCAGGAATAGAGCCCAAACCGGCATCCATTAAATCGATCAGGGTTTCGCGCAACGGCCGGCCCGCCAGTTGCGCCAGATAATGCAGTTCCACCGCGGTGAACGCCTGGAGATGCACCGCCGGAAACCGGTCCTTGAGTCCCTTCACCATATCGAGATAAAACCGATAGGGCCAGTCCGGATGCAGTCCCCCGACGATATGGAACTCGCTGACCTCCCCGCCCTGGTACGCCTCGGCATCGGCAAAAATCTCGTCCAGTGATTTCTCATAGGCGTTGGGCGCATCGGCTTTAACCCCGAAGGCGCAGAACTGGCAACTGTGGATGCAGATATTGGTGGGGTTGATATGCCGGTTATGGATGAAATAGGCGTTGTTCCCGTTCAACCGTTCCCTGACGAAATTGGCCAAGCGCCCCACCCCCAGAAGATCCGGGCTCTGGAACAAAGTGACGCCGTCCTCAAACGTCAGGCGTTCTTCATTCAGAACCTTATCCTCCAAAGGTTTCAATTTTGCGTCCAGATACTCAAACATCCCCATCCTCAATAGGGATAGCGGGTGCGGCCCCCTACCCCTTTACATTGATATCCGGCCGATCACGATACGCGTTACCGGCAATACGAGAACGATCCCATCAACCCACCGAAGAGGACCGATGACCTCATGGGACCGTTCTCGTTGTTCCCGATTGAGCGCATCCGGTTTTTCTGGTCCGCCCGGCGATAGACCCTTTTGGAGCCCTTCACCGTCATCCGGTAGCGCGATCCCATCAGGGCCCGGGCGACCGGGTTTTCCTTAATGATCTCAATTTTATTGCCATCCGATTTTTTCATAACAACTCCTTTCTTCCAGCGTGACGCTGGTTGAAGTAAGCATTCTACAATAACCGCGCCCATTGGCAAAATTATCTGCACAGAATTCTCAAAGGGACATGCCCTCCAGCACCGGACTCATTTCATCTGGCGGCGGGGAATGGGGTTCAGCGCCCTTTCGGTGCCTCCCAACCAGGGCTCCTGTCAGGTGAATACCGTACTGTCACTGTACAGATTATAAGGAGTTCTTTTTCGCGAATGGGAACAGAGAAAGTTCACCCGGTTGATTTAAAAAACTGAATAGAAATAAAGATAAAAATCGTTGTAAAACCTAAAAGAAATAAGAACAAGTTAACAAAAGAAATTTTTTCTGCTGGCATAAAGATTTTATTAGATTGATCGAAAAGTTCCTTGGCCTTCGCATAATGTGCTTGAATGATTGCTTTACTTTCTGCCTCCTCTTGGCCTTCACCTTTCCTTAACTCAGCATGAAAACGTTGCAACAAAGAATGTGCGTGCAATCTGTAACCTTTAAAAATAAGGAACTGGACCAAAATCCCTAAAATTATCGCTATGGCCAACGGCAACATCCCCAAAAGATAAAAAACGACTTTGCAACATCCTTCTTTTGATAAAATTTCATTTTCGGAGGCCCAAACCCATCCTAATACAATCGAAGCAAAAACAATAACGGTGTTTAAAAAAAAGAGGCCTCTTTCTCGGTAATATCGAAAAGCATCGCCAACTTTTTCGTGCTGCTCTTCTAAATCATTGGATTCTTCCGACATGTCTAAATTTTAACACGTCCTGAAATGAATTGGACCTCATACCATTTGAATTTTATTCTTCAAAATTGGCACGTGCGGTTCATCCTGACAAGATGGATTGTTTCCTTTCCTACATACAGTTTGCCCCCATAAACTGGACGGTTTAAGGGTACCTTTTTTAAGTTGGGAGTGCAGGGGGGGGGCGGTGATCTTGACCGTTTCTTGCGGCAGGGATTTCTCCAGCCGGACATGGGAACCTTTTTGGCGGGTCGCGGCAAAACCGATTTACTTGAGCTTTTTAACAACTTCGGTTCCGGAGAGGACGGAAAGTTTCATAGGGTCACAATGATCTTTTCCCCCGTAAATTCGATCAACTCATTCGTGTCCACTTCCAGATAGAGTTCAATAGCCTCTTTAATATTCTTTATCGCTCCTCTTTGGAGTCGCCTTCTGAAATACATCCTTTGAGAGAAGGGACATACGCAGTATAGCCGCCTTCCTCCTGCCCTTCCAAAACCACCGTAAGCTTCATGTCCCAAATGCCTCGAAAAATTAGAGAATCTTTTTAAATTATATTCCCAAACAATCCGGCACACAAGCGGACTTTCCTGCGTTTTACAGGGTTCCATTGTTTTAAACCCAAATCACATCGGCGATGACCACGCACATGAGACCGATGCCGATCATGCCGTTGACATTAAAAAAGGCGAAATTGACTTTAGACAGGTCGTCGCTCTTCACCAGGGAATGTTCGTAGACCAACAGCCCGGCCACGGCAATCACCCCGATTCCATAAAGGACACCCACAGCCGGGTGCCATAGCACACCCAAAAGGAAAAATATCATGAGCGCGTGCGTCCCATAGGCGATTTTGAGGGCGCGGTCGACTCCAAACCGCCGGGGGATGGAATACAGGTCGCTTTTGTGATCCGCCTCTACGTCGAGGCAGGAGTAAATGATATCGAATCCGGTCAGCCAGAACACCACCGCCGCCCCCAGAATCAGCGACACCAGCGATATTTCCTCCTTCACCGCCACCCACGCCCCCACCGGCGCGCAGGCCAGCGCGAATCCCAGGTAGATATGCGACCAAACCGTGAAGCGTTTAGTAATGGAGTAAAAAAACACGATCGCCAGCGCCACCGGCGACAGGTAAAACGCCAGCGGGTTCAGCATATAACTCGCCCCGATCAACAGCGCCGATGAGAGCACCAGAAAAACCGCATACTGAGTCAGGGTCAACTTCCCCGCCGGCAGGGCGCGGTTTGAGGTGCGCGGATTGTTGGCATCCAGTTTCGCGTCGACCATGCGGTTGAACGCCATGGCGCTGTTGCGCGCGCCGAACATCGCCACCAGAATCCACCCCAGCGTTTTCCATTCCGGCAGACCCTCCGCCGCCAGAAACGCGCTCATCACCGCGAACGGCAGGGCGAACACCGTGTGCTGGATCTTGATATCCGAAAATATGATTTTAAGTTTAGCGAGCAAACGTGCCTCTCAATAAAGGGATTAAAAACCCAGATTCTTCGTCGCTATCGCCCCTCAGAATGACAAGATATATTCAATATGTCATCCTGAGTGAAACCAGCGAAATTAGCTTCGGGCCTAGCCCGGTTATTGTATAGTGATACGACTTTAATTTCACACAACGCTTATGAAAAATTTCAAACGCCTGTTCAGGTTACTGATTCCCTACAAGACCGCGCTGTTCTGGGGCAGTCTGTTTTTGGTTTTGACCTCAGGCGTCAACTTGGCGGTGCCGCTGTTCATCAAGCAGTTGGTGGACGTGGTGATGGTCGAGAAGAACCTGGAGATGCTCAACTATATTGCCGGGATGATCGCCCTCATGTTTGTCCTGCAGATGGTTTTTTCCACCATCCACAATTACCTGTACGACGTCACCGAAAAGCGCGTCATCACCGATTTCCGCAAAATCATCTTCAGTCACCTGCATAAGATGTCGGCCAGCTTTTTCGTCAAGCGCAGAACCGGGGAGATCATGTCGCGCATGACCAACGACGTCACCACCATCGAAGGGGTGATCACCGACCTGCCCGCGACGGCGCTTCAGCAATCCATCCGGCTGATCGGCGGTATCGTCATCATTATCTATATGAACTGGAAGCTGACGTTCATGATTCTGGTGCTGGCGCCGGTGCTGGTGCTGTTTGCCAGGATTTACGGTAAAAAACTTAAAAAACTGTCCAAAGAAATTCAGGACAAGCTGGCCACCTCCACTACGATCCTTGAGGAAAACATCAGCGGCATGCCGGTGGTCAAATCCTTCGTGCGGCAAAAGTTGGAAATCCAACGCTTCGACAAGGCGGTGGAGGACAGTTTTCAAAGCGCGAAAAAGCGCGTCAAGATATCGGCGTTTTTCGGACCGGTGGTCGGCTTCATCGCGTTCAGCACCGCGCTGGTTCTGTTGTGGTACGGCGGCCGCGAAGTGATCACCGGCAGAATCAGCCCCGGCGAACTGGTCGCTTTTATTCTGTACGCGACCATCATCGCCGGCCCCATGGGCAGTTTCGCCCGGCTGTACACGCGCATCCAGGAGGGACTGGGAGCCAGCGAGCGCATCTTTGAAATACTCGATACCCAGGGCGACGTGCGGGATGCTCCCGATGCGGTGCCCATGCCCCCGGTGGCCGGCAAGGTGGAGTTCAAAAACCTGCGATTCCATTACCGGGAGGATCAGGAGGTTCTCAAGGGGCTCAACTTTACCGTGGAACCGGGGGAGATGGTGGCGCTGGTGGGTCCCAGTGGCGCGGGCAAAACCACCCTCGTGCAACTTCTGCATCGCTTTTACGATCCGGTGTCCGGGGAGATTCTGGTGGACGGACAAAACATCCGCGACGTTCAGATGATAAGTTACTGGCGGCAGATCGGGCTGGTACCGCAGGAGACCCTGTTGTTCGGCGGCACCATCGAAGAGAATATACGATTCGCCAAAGAGGAGGCGACGCTGGCGGAAATTAAAGAGGCCGCCCGCGCGGCCAATGCCGATTGGTTCATCACCGATTGCCCGGACGGTTATCGGACCATCGTCGGCGAAAAAGGGATTCGCCTGTCCGCCGGCCAACGGCAACGCATCGCCATCGCCCGCGCCATCCTGAAGAATCCGCGCCTGCTGATATTGGACGAAGCCACGTCGTCATTGGACAACGAATCCGAAAAACTCATCCAAGAAGCGCTGGAGCGGCTCATGAAAGGCAAGACCAGTTTCGTGATCGCGCACCGGCTGTCGACTATCCACAATGCCGACAAAATACTGGTTCTGGACAAGGGTGAGATCGTGGAAACCGGCACCCATCAGGAGCTGATGGACCGTAAGGGCTTATATCAATATCTGTACAACCTGAAAGCCCTGCAAATCAACCGGGAGATGGACCCGATGGGGGAAACAAGCCTCTGAAAATGAAGGGACCCGGCCCATTGGGCCTTTCTCACCGATTTTTTTTTCCAAATACCTCAAAAAACCCTTGCCGTTCCGGTTCCAGGTCTTTATATTGTTACCTTAATAAGGCAAAGGTTCTTTGAATTCAGCGGTAGCTATCGGGAACACCCCTTTTGGAAGTCCCCGAATCCCTCCTCTTTCTCAATTAATTTATTTTAGTTGACGAAACCCTGTGGTGGGTATATAGTGCCGGACTTTGCTTTAACTGCTCTTTGAAATTAAAAGGTGCCAAATGATTTTTGCGGGTGCCAACGTTTATTGTACTTTGATTTAAAGGAACATTTTTTTCAGTTTTATAACTGGAGAGTTTGATCCTGGCTCAGAACGAACGCTGGCGGCGTGCCTAACACATGCAAGTCGAACGAGAAAGTTTCCTTCGGGGAATGAGTAAAGTGGCGCAAGGGTGAGTAACACGTGAGTAATCTGCCTTCGAATCTGGGATAACTTGACGAAAGTTAAGCTAATACCGGATAAGACCACATTTCACAAGAAATGCGGTCAAAGGGGTCTCAAACCCCGTTTGAAGATGAGTTCGCGTACCATTAGCTTGTTGGTGAGATAACAGCTCACCAAGGCGACGATGGTTAGCCGGCCTGAGAGGGTGATCGGCCACACTGGAACTGAGACACGGTCCAGACTCCTACGGGAGGCAGCAGTGGGGAATTTT
>SMUZ01007591.1_pt1 | contig 16140 bp, 12 predicted proteins | sample 2456421 | NCBI WGS metagenome assembly SMUZ01 (sample SAMN11095932, study PRJNA526329) | marine sediment metagenome | biome: Marine sediment; feature: Surficial sediment; material: Deep marine sediment; isolation source: Hadal surficial sediment | place: Pacific Ocean | collected 2014-11 | depth... | reverse complement strand
CCTCCCAATGTCAAGGCATCGGTGGCAAGCCACAAAACTTCTATCTCGAACCCCGTCACCTCCGCACCAGGTGCGGCCTGAATAGACGTTGTGGTGTCAGCGACAGCACAGGCACTCTGCGCACTTTGCAAAGTTCCACCTACCGGGCACGCTTCTTGGGTACTGGTATGAATGGTTTCGTAATCGTAAAAATACAGCGCTGCGTTAACCTGCAGGGTGTTGTCCAGGAACTGCGCTTTGTAACCCAATTCGTAGGCAGTCAATTCTTCCGGTTCGAACTGCGGGGTCTGGCTGAAAAACGTCAGATTAAATCCTCCGGAACGATATCCCGTGGTCACGTTGGCGTAGATCAACGAATCGTCCGTTATGTTGTAGTCCACGTTTACCCGCCAGGTGACCTTTTCGTCTTTACGCTTCAGGCCACGATGCAGCCCAAAGGTAATTGGCGTCCCGGCCAACCAGGGCTCCACAACGCCTGTCGGCTGCAATGTGGCCGGATCTATCGCGCCCCGCAGGATATTCGCTACCCCAAGCGACATGCCAAATGCGTCGAGTACACCCATGGTTTCAGCGTATTGAACATAATTCTCCTCGCCGTCGATATCGTCGTATGCGTATCGAACACCGGCGGTTAAGGTAAACAGTTCGTTGATGTCCCAGACTCCCTGGGTATAAACCGCAAAAGCTTCCCTTTCCGTCTTGTTTCCACCATGAAGGTCGGTACCCGGTGTATCGATACCATGGGCGATCGTACCCAGTGAAGCATCGCCTAGCCAACTCCCCACAGCGACACCTTGTACAGCACCTGTGGCGCGAGCGATTTCCCGGGCTGAGTAAAGGGTTACCGGAGTCGGCGATCCCGCCAGGAAAGTCAACGGCGGGTCACCGGGAATCAGACCTGGAGCGACTATGGAAAGGATGGGGTCAAACCCATAGGCTGGATCCGTGAACTGAGGAGCGCTCGTCGATGTATAGAAATCATAACGCTGATCGATGACCGCATCATAAAAGAACACGCCGGAAGTAAACGTCAGTGTGTCACTCACGTCCCAGAACAGCTGCAATTCATGGGAGACGTATTCTGCTTCATGATTCACGTAAAACTGACGATCATCCGTAAGGCTGGCAGTGGAATCGTCTTCGGTGATTCGTTCGTACAGCAGTTCGCTGTAACCGAAAATGTACTTGAAGGTATAGGTGTCAGAGATGTCCCAGGTAAATTCAACCTGATTACCCTGTTGATCGAAAATTTCGAAATTCAAACCATTTGTGTATGCACAGAGATCGTCTCCCTTGATATCTTTGCGATCGAGGAAGACACAATCGGAAGGATCAATCGTCAAATCCCTACCGTGGTTTGGAAAGCCAGAACCAACTGTTGAATCGATACCCGGGCGGATCCTCTGGGCAAGAATATCTGCGCCAGTTGTGGGGTTGGTGTAGGTGAGTACCGGCATGTTGGGATCCATAAAGCCGGAATCAAAAGGATCCGTTACCGCTGGGTCAACCGGACGTATACCATGACTCTGAACAGTATAATTTCGCAGTCCATCACCGCCGGGGATGATGTTGTTTTCACCGACGAGAACGATCAGCCCGCCGCCATCAGCGCCACCAAATGTGCGGTCTACTTTGGCTTTGTTACTACGAACGTTGAAGGTCATCCGATCATTGATGATCCACTCAAACGACAGCGAAATATTGAGTTCATCACCACTGTCGAGATCAGCACCTGTCGGCCCTTTTTCTTCAACCCAACCGTCGTGCTTGCGCTGCGATACGGTGGCGCGAGCATTCAGAACACCCTCGATGAGGGGGCCAGAAACGACTGCGTAGCCATCCCTCATGTCGTAATCGCCAATAACGGTTTTGGCCGAAAACTCAAACTCATCGGTTGGCTTTTTGTAGATGAAATTCATCGCACCGCCAACCGCGTTGCGGCCGTAGAGGGTACCTTGCGGACCGCGAAGAATTTCGATTCGGTCGATGTCCCAGAAAGAACCGATCGTTGCGGTATAAAGGTCTTCGGAATAAACCCCATTCATGTAAGTCGAAATTCCCGGGTCACCACCCAGATTTCGGAAGTTACGTCCAACACCACGGATCGCCGCATCGTACGGTTGAATCGTTGTGGCTGGAATCATATTTTGTAGATCCGACTGATTGCGAATCCCAAAATCTTCCATCATTTCGCTGGTAAAGGCGGTAATCGAAATCGACGTATCCTGCACGGAAGACTCTCTGCGCTCTGCAGTTACGATAACCTCCTCGATTCTTCCCTCGGCAGCATATGAGACACTGGGCATGTAAATAGACGCAGCAGCAAGCAGCGTCCACCCCACCCGACTAAAGTGAACTTTCATATATTTCCCCTGAATTTATTTGCTCGAGCAGCGCGGAAACAGCATAACTGCCACCACGTAATTGGTGTGAAAACATAGATTCCCCTTCCAACTCTCTCTAACCGCAGCAAGCCACGGGTTTAAAGCTACTCAAGCTCTCGCCTTGCGGCACCAAACTACCAAAACTATTAAGAAACTCCTAGATGTGGAACTTACCCTCCTCTCCAAGTGGGCCAAGTTCTCTTAGTGCGGTGCTTTATAAGGTCCTGTCCAGGCCTTGTCAATGCGGCTGTGATAGCTGTCTTACAGTAAGGCCCGTTCAGCACTACTCGCAGCGGGTCTCACTGACAATCCGCTCACAAATCTATCTGATTTCAAGCAGTTGCGACCACTTCTCTGCCATTCTCAACATCGAAGGTTCTCTGGTGTAACTGGACAGATCCGCCACCGGCACCCACACCAGGGCGTCTGATTCGTCGCTCACCCGGAACTCATCACGGGTTTTGGTTCGTAGCGCAAAACGCAGGTCAAAATGGAAGTGGGCGGGATCCGTTTTCCGCGCCGGTATCTCATGAATATCCATATCGAATACGTCTAGCTTCACCGGCACAACTTTGAGCCCCGACTCCTCCTGTGCCTCCCGCAATGCCACGGCCAACGGATCGCAATCGCCGTCGCTGTGTCCCCCAAGCTGCAACCATTTGTTGAGCTTCTTGTGATGAGTGAGTAGTACATGGCTCATCGATCGGTTTACCAACCACGCTGAACCGGTGACATGTCCTGCCCAGCAGTCGCGTTCGAAACATCTTTCGTGGTTGCGCACGAACTCTTCGAATCTATGTACGGTAGCCGACTCTTCAGAGTACTCGCGTTCGTATACCTTCAGCAGGTTCAGCAGTTTGTTTCGGTGCATCTTTTGTTCATTTTTTGGCTATTTTGTGCATAAAAGCATCGACAGTTGTTATGCTCGATCTCCTTTAGGGGAAGGACCGTAAACAATGCTCGCAGTGATCGCAAAACTAAATGTTGCCGAAGGTAAGGAAGAAGCCTTCGAGAAAGTCATGCTGAACCTCGCCACCCAGGTGCGCGAAAACGAGCCAGGCAATGAGCTCTATACGCTTTGCAAAGACGAGAATGGCAGCTACGTCGTCATGGAGCTTTATACCGATGCCGAAGCACTGGCTGCCCATGGTCGCTCGGAGCACTTCAAAGCCGCGGGTGGAGGATTCAAAGGGTTGATGGCCGGACCCCCGGAGATTCAACGGTTGCAAGTGGTGGGGTGAATTTACGACTCGGTTTCGAAGAGTTCGGCTAGCTGATCGATCATCGCGCCACCCATCTGCTCCGCATCGGTAATGGTTACGGCGCGCCGATAGTGGTGTGTGACGTCATGTCCTATGCCGATGGCTATGAGTTCCACCGGGGAATAGTTCTCGATCGTTTCAATGGCGTACTTCAGGTGCTGTTCAAGATAATTGCTGGGGTTAACAAGCAACGTGGAGTTGTCCACCGGCAGGCCATCTGATATGACCATCAGAACCTTGCGTTGCTCATGGCGGATCACAATCCGGTTATGAGCCCATATGAGCGCCTCGCCGTCGATATTTTCCTTCAGGAGTTCTTCGCGCATCATCAGACCGAGGTTGCGGCGCGTACGTTGCCATGGATCGTCCGCCGATTTGTAAATGATGTGGCGCAAATCGTTCAGTCGTCCCGGGTTGGATGGTTTACCCGCAGCGATCCAGTTTTCTCGCGACTGACCACCGCGCCACGCGCGCGTGGTGAAACCCAGAATTTCCACTCGCACAGAGCAACGCTCGAGCGTACGACCGAGAATGTCCGCACACATGGCTGCTATCGTGATGGAGCGGCCACGCATGGACCCGGAGCTGTCGATCAGCATCGACACCACCGTATCGCGAAACTGCATTTCCTTTTCCTGCTTGTAGGCAAGCGGATTCATGGGGTCTATGACCACCTGAGCAAGGCGCGCAGCATCCAAGACTCCCTCATCGAGGTCGAACTCCCACGTTCGATTCTGCTTGGCCATGAGCTTGCGCTGCAGGCGATTCGCAAGCTTGGAAGTTGCATGTTGCAAAGAAATCAGTTGTTGATCCAACATCGTCCTGAGGCGGAACATTTCGTCGGGTTCGCATAACTCCTCAGCACGCACAATTTCGTCAAACTGCTCTGTGTACGCCTGGTAGTTGACGTCCATCCTGATGCGACCCGCATCATCGGGCACCTGCATGGGCGCTTCGTCCGGATCGGCCTCGGAGCCGAGTTCATCCATATCAAAGTCGGCATCCATATCCACCATGGTCGCCTCGCCGTCCGCGTTCTCGTCAGCTACCGCGTCATCGTCGAGTACCACATCCTCTGGGTTCGCCTCCGAATCAGATTCTGCTCCCTCGTCAACGGTATCGAGGTCATCGTTGCTTTCATCCAGGTCCGGTGGATCTTCGAGATCAGCAGCCATGCCTAAGTCACCGATGATCGTTCGGCAAACATTCGCAAACTCTTTCTGATCCATCAGACAGTCTCTGAGTGCCGAGATATCGTCCCCGGCATTTTCTTCTATGTAGTCACGCCAGAATTGCACAACGTTTTCTGCCGAAGGGGGAAGCTCGCGACCCGTCAAATGCTGGCGAACCAGAAGTCCAACAGCGATACTCAAGGGGGCTTCGGATTCGACCGTGATCGTATCGAACGCAGCCTGCTGGCATTGAACCTCGAGGGAAGCATCAAGGTTTTGGGCGACGCCTTCCATGGCCAGGGAACCTATGGACGCGATCCGGGCATCTTCGATCCATTGAAACATCTCTTGCGCAGGACCCGCACGCGGGGTGAGGCGGTTGTGTACAGTTTCGTCGTGGTAACGGATCTTGAGAGCGAACTCATCACCCATGCCACGCACGGCATCGATCTCCTGCTCGTTGCAGCCGATCGTGGGTAACGGCACTCGAATCCGGTTTCCCCGTACGCTTGCCGGGCCCTGACCAAATGTCACTTCCAACTCGGCGTTTTGCGCGATGGCGCGAATAGTCGCCGTGGTTGCGCGCTTAAACGGCTCCAAAGGATGGTCTTGATCGTTCACAACCGGTGAATGTTACACGCTTTTGAGCGTTATCCCCGCAGTAGCGATCCCGAGATCAGTTCCCATGCAACGCTGGTAATACTCGGAAACGGTCGGCCGTTCGAGTTCGTCGCACTTGTTGAGAAAAGTTACCCGGAAAGCGAACCCAAGGTCGTTGAAGATATCGGAATTTTCCGCCCAGGTGAGTACAGTTCGCGGTGACATCACGACAGACACATCCCCGTTGACGAACCCCTTGCGGGTCAGATCCGCTACGCTGACCATGTTGGATATAATTCGTCGCCCTTCATCACCCGTGTAGTGTTTGGCTTTACCGAGAACAATTTCCACCTCAGCTTCGTGTTCGAGGTAGTTGAGCGTCGTGACAATGCTCCAGCGGTCCATCTGCCCCTGGTTAATCTGCTGGGTGCCGTGGTAGAGGCCCGTGGTATCTCCCAGACCGATCGTATTCGTCGTCGAAAACAAACGGAAATAGGGGTGTGGCGTGATAACTCTGTTCTGATCCAACAGAGTCAACTTGCCTTCCACCTCGAGCACCCGTTGAATAACGAACATTACGTCCGGGCGGCCGGCGTCGTATTCATCGAACACAAGCGCCGTCGGATGTTGTATCGCCCACGGCAGCATACCTTCCTTGAACGCCGTGACCTGTTGACCGTCCTCCAACACGATGGCGTCTTTGCCAACCAGATCGATGCGACTGATATGACTGTCCAGGTTGATCCGTATGCAGGGCCAGTTGAGCCGGGCAGCGACTTGCTCGATGTGCGTGGACTTGCCCGTGCCGTGATACCCCTGAATCATCACGCGCCGGTTGTGAGAAAAACCCGCCAGAATCGCCAGTGTCGTATCGTGATCAAAACGATAGTCTTCATCCATCGCCGGAACATGGTCCGAGCTTTCGGTAAACGCTGGTACCTGTAAATCAAGATCCAGCCCGAACGCTTCGCGGACATCAACGGTGGTTTCAGGAATCGTATCCGGCAACGTGCCGGGTTCGTGCACAGTCACTGACGTTCCCCAACTGCAGGAAAGCAGGCTATTGTAGGGTAACCACCGGGAAAAGAGCAGTAGATATCTGGAGCCGGGTCTCGATGAAATCGGACAGCACCAGGCTGCCATTCCCACTAATATTTGGCGTTATTAACCAGCCTTTTCGCCTCGAGATTCTCTAAGAACCCCAAACTTTCACGGCTTCTACAGCGACAACGTAGTTGGCACGGTTCGTGAGTGATTTCGCTCAGATTGCCAAGGCGGAAGCGCTTCTCGCTCAAGCAGAGCTCGATCTCGACAAAACGCTGATAAGCGCGCCATTTTCCGGACCCGTTCTCGGCGTGTTCGTCGCACCCGGCGATCGCAGTAACCTGGGCACTGTGCTTGTCGAACTGGTCGACGCTTCTGGATTTGAGGTTCGAGTGCCCGTTCCCGAGGTGCACAACAATCGGTTTGCCAACTACAAAATTTCACAAATCGTCGCAACCACGTCGACCGGGCTGCATATCCCACTTACTCGACTTTCCAGCCAGGTCCGGCAAGGTCAAATTGGTGTGGATGCATTCTTCAAGCTTACCGTCACAGCAGATGCGTCACTCCCAGTACTCGGTCGCTTGATCGATCTCACCATCACGATGCCCGGGGAGCCGAATGTCGTCGCACTCCCCGTACAATCGATTTACGAGAACGACCGCATCTACGAAGTACGCGAAAATCGGCTGCGCGCAATTGCCATAGAACGCGTGGGGGAGTATCAGACAGAAAGTGGTGAATACCGAATCCTGGTCCGGTCCCACGAACTCAATGCGGGGCAGAAAATCATTACTACTCAGCTGCCCAAAGCGATCAGTGGGTTGTTGGTGGCGTCTGGGTAAGACCGCTCCTAAGCACGCTTGAAATACGGCAGCTGCGTTTCCAATGAGGGTAATCGCGCTCCCGCCATGCGGAGCAGGAGGCTCTCCAGGGACAGCCAGGCATCGCCGAGTAGCTGCCCTTTACCTTGTTGATCCACGAGCGCGCATTGGGCGAGGACCCGGTCGATCGCTCTCACGGAACCGAGTCGCTTGAGGAATGTGTTGACCAGACGTTGTCGTTGCGGTGGCAGTCTTGCAGAGGTCTGTAGGCGCCTCAGTTGGCTGGTGAGCGCACCGAGTATCGCAAAAAGCGCGACACCTTCCTGCCTGAGGTTTACGATGATGCGACTCACACGGTCAGGTTCACCTGCAAAAACCGCGTCGATGAGTACGAACGTATCATAGTGGGCCGCATCTTCGAGAACCGAGGCGAGGCTCGATACATCGATTGGTTCTGCTAAAGCAGCGAGCTTGAGTTTCTCAATCTCCTGGACGGCGGCAAGTAGATTCCCTTCAACCCGTTGGCTCAAATACTGCAGCGCTTCCTTATCGAGTTTGATACCGGCATCAACCAACCGTCTGGACAGCCAACGAGGCATTTCCGCGGCGCTGACCGGCCAGATCAACACGATCACTCCGGTCTTGTCGAGTGCCTTGAACCAGGCACTGGAGCGCTGGCGCGGGTCGAGCCGTTCGCACCGAATCAGTAACAACGTATCATTTACCGGCTGCGCTGCGTACTCGCGCAGAACTTCGGACGCTTCCTTGTCAAACTTATTTCCAGACACTCGCACGTCGATAATTCGACGTTCCGAAAAAAGCGACATACTCAAAAGATCCTGCAGTACGTCGTTCCACTTGAACCCCGAATCCAGGTAAAGCACAGCACGTTCGCCGAACCCCTGAGACCGCGCCGCCGCGACCACCGCATCACACGCCTCTTCGACCAAAAGCGTTTCGTCGCCGGAGACGAAATAGATAGAAGCCAGCTCACTGGCTAAATGGGAGCCCAGGTCGGCCGGTTTAACTTGCATCTGCGATTGTCCGCGTAACGGCAACGAGGGAGCGCAGGATCTGCTGAATCAAGTCATTCTGCATTTCCTGTTCGAGCAACGCCTGCTCCTCACTGTTGCCGACGATATTGTCCCGATCCACACGGAAGACCCGTTCACTCCGTACCCACCGCGGGGGGATGAGCTCCGTACCGTCAGCGCCGTAAACTTGATAACGCACTTCCAAGGTCGTTTCGTACTCGGCTGCACGTGCTTGACCCGTCACCGAAACGCTACGCCTGTTTCTGCGTTGATCGAGAAGTTTGACAACAATCTGGCTCTCGCCTTCGTCCGCCTCACTTACCCCGGATTGACTGAGCACGCGTCGTAATGGCGCGGCGAGCGCGTGACGCTGGCTCGCTTCCACGCGGGCACTGTCGAGACTGGTGCCGAGGTCCCAGGTACGCAAATGAAATCCGCAACCGGCTAACAAGAGCATGAGCGCCCAGGTTATAAGTTTCATGCAGCTACTTTCATCTAACTACAAGGTTGACGAGTTTACCCGCTACTACAATTACCTTGTGCACAGTTTTGTCTTCGATGAAACGGGCTACGTTTTCATTTTCGAGTGCCATTGTTCGTATGGCCCCCTCGTCCGCTTCCAGGTTCACTTCAATGCGGCCACGAACCTTTCCGTTGACCTGAACGATCAGCTCGACGGTCTCCCGAACGAGTGCGTCCGTATCAACTTCAGGCCAGCTCGAATCGATGAGCAGTGTCGATTCGCCAAGTTCAGACCAGAGCGCCTGCGTGATGTGTGGGGCGATCGGTGAGAGTACAAGCACCGCTATCTTCAATGCTTCGTGTACTACGGCATGATCCTGATCGGTAGTCGCTTGGAACCTGGAGATTGCGTTAACGAGTTCATGCACTCCCGAAACCACCGTATTAAACTGCAGCCGCCGGTCGAAATCGTCATCGGCCCGTTCTAGCGTAGAGTACGTTTTGTGGCGCAGATCCTTTGCGGCCGCCGTGAGATCCGTTCTTTCCAAATCCACGACCGGCCCAAGGTCGGTGTGTTCGTGCACAAGTTTCCACAAGCGGCGAAAGAACTTAGCCTGACCGTCCACACCGGCGTCGTTCCATTCAAAGGATTGATCCGGCGGAGCTGCAAACATCATCGCAGTGCGAACGGCGTCTGCTCCGTACATTTCGAGCAGATGCTGTGGATCACCGGCATCACCGGCGGATTTCGACATCTTCTTGCCGTTCTGCAACACCATGCCGAGCATCAGAAGACGGGTAAAGGGTTCATCGGAGTCCACCATGCCGGCATCACGCAACAGCTTGTAATAAAGGCGTGCATACAGGAGGTGCAGGATCGCATGTTCGATTCCACCCACGTAGTGATTCACCGGCGCCCAGTTGTTGACCCTTTCATCAAGCATCGGCTTGTTCGAATTTGGGCTGGCAAAACGCGCGTAATACCACGACGATTCCATGAATGTATCGAAGGTATCCGTTTCGCGTCTGGCCTCCCCGCCGCAACTCGGGCAACGGGTATTGAGAAAACTATCCAAGGTGGTCAGCGGTGAACCAACACCCTCGAAGGCGACATCTTCGGGTAACACAACGGGAAGATCTTTATCGGGTACCGGGACAATTCCACACGCGTCGCAGTGGATCATGGGAATCGGACATCCCCAGTAACGTTGTCTGGAAACTCCCCAGTCGCGTAGGCGGAAGTTGATCTTGCGTTCACCTCGGCCTTTGGCTACCAACGCCGTTGCGATGGATTCGAACGCAAGCTCCGAGGTCTGTCCGTCGAATTCGCCAGAATTCACCAGTTTGCCGTAGGCAGTAAATGCTGCCTTCTCGATATCGCATGACTCATTGCCTGCGGGTTCGATCACCTGCTTGATGGGAAGGCCGTATTTAGTGGCAAACTCCCAGTCGCGTTGATCGTGCCCGGGCACCGACATCACCGCGCCCGAGCCGTACTCCATGAGCACAAAATTGGCGACCCAGACCGGTAGCGCCTCACCGGTGAGTGGATGTTCCACACGGGCAGCCGTTTCGATGCCGATCTTCTCCATGGTGGCCATTTCCGCTTCCGCGGTTTTTGTGTTCTTACACGCTTCGATAAATTCTGCTACTTCGGTGCTAAGCAGAGCCGCTCGTTCGGCAAGCGGATGTTGAGGTGCAACCGCGACGTAAGTTGCACCGAGTAAAGTATCGGGCCGCGTGGTGTAAACGGTAAGTACTTCATCGCCATCAATCACCGGAAAGTTGATGTCCACCCCGGCGGACTTGCCGATCCAGTTGCGCTGCATGCTCTTGACAGATTCGGGCCAGCCCGGCAGTTCATCGAGCATGTTGAGCAACTCATCGGCATAGTCTGTGATCTTCACGAACCACTGATCCATCTCGCGCCGTTCTACCGGCACACCAGACCGCCAGCCCTTGCCGTCTACGACCTGTTCGTTAGCGAGTACGGTCTGGTCCACCGGATCCCAGTTCACGACTGCGCTTTTGCGATAGACCAGACCTTTTTCGAAGAGTTTGGTGAAGAACCACTGCTCCCAGCGGTAATAGTCCGGATCGCAGGTAGCGAGTTCACGCGACCAGTCGATGCCGAAGCCGAGCCTCTGCATCTGTCCCTTCATGTACTGGATGTTGGAGCGCGTCCACTCTGCTGGGGGAACCTTGTTTTTTATTGCGGCGTTTTCCGCGGGCAGGCCAAAGGCATCCCAACCCATTGGCATCATGACGTTGAAACCCTTGAGTCGCTGGTAGCGGTTGATGACATCGCCGAGGGTGTAAGTGCGCACATGACCCATGTGCAATTTGCCGCTGGGGTAGGGAAACATGGCCAGGCAATAAAAATTCTCGCCGGCCGCGGATTCTTCCACTTCGAAGCTCTTCGCTTCGCGCCACAATGTTTGAGCCGCCTGCTCGACACCCTGCGGGTCGTATATTGCGCTCATCTCCTAAAACACTCGATTCAAAGGCGCGCAAGGATACCACCAAGACTGCCTATGATTAACGCGTAATCCCGGCGATTTCACACCTAGACGCTCGTTTTTCTGATCCGATGCCAAACAAAAACAACCGCGGTGAGCACGGCGAGGATTAACAGAGGTGTGTCACCAAACTGCGAATACGGAGTTCGACCAGTCATCAATCGGTAGCTGCCGCGCAGCACCCCGGGACGATACTGCGGAAGCTGATGGCGCACGCGACCCCGATGATCGACGATCGCCGTGACCCCGTTGTTTGTGCCTCGCAGCAACCACCGGCCGTTTTCCAATGCCCGCATCCGCGCCATTTCCATATGTTGTACCGGGCCAATACTCTCGCCGAACCAGGTGTCGTTGGATATCGTTAGCAGGAAATCGGCGCGACGCGCCTGCTCTCTTACCAGCTCCGGGTAGATCACCTCATAACAGATCACCATGGCAGCCTTGGCCCCGTTCACTACCAGAAGCGGCTGCCCTGAACCGCCAGGTTCGGAACTGGACATCGGCAAGTCGAAAAGCTCGATAATGCCACGCAACCAGCTTTCCATCGGCACGTACTCACCAAAGGGCACCAGGTGTTGTTTCACATACCGTCCGGACGCCTCACCTACCCCGACAGCCAGGTTCCGGAATACCACGCTGCCACCCGGCATTGGCTCAGCACCGGGTATCCCCAATATCAACCCGGTTCCCGACGTTCGCCCCCGCGCGTCGAGCGCCGCCAGTACATCCGCGGCTTGATGCTGAAAAAGCGTAAGGGCCGCTTCCGGCCAGAGCATGAGATCCACGCCCCAATGTGGCGCCGACAGTTCCATATACTTGTCGATGATGGGACCGCGGTTTTCCGGCAACCACTTCACCGCTTGATCGATATTGCCTTGCACCAGTGCGGCTTCGCGACTCTCGCCTGGTTCTACCCACTGAAACATGCTCATCATTCCCGCCAGCAACCAAGGCAGTAGCGCAAGGGTAAGTGGGAGGCGTTTGTTCTTTGAGTAGAACCCTGCGACTGCAAAACTTGCACTCGAAACTGCTGCAAGGCCGACCAGCAACACACCACCCACCGGCGCCAGACTGGCAAGCGGTGTGGCCAGGTGTGCATAACCCGCCAGCAGCCAGGGAAAACCTGTGAGAAACCAGGTCAACAACCATTCAAAGGCAACCCAGAGCACGGAGAACAGCCACGCGTTATGAAGCATGGACGAGCGCCGTAAGCGCCGGTACAGCCACGCGTTCAACATGGGGAAAAGCGCCATTCCTGAGACAAACAGCGCAACCAGAAAAACAGCCAGTGGCACCGGTGCATTGCCGTGCACGTGAATGCTCACATATATCCAGGACGCGCCGATACCGTATTTCCCAACGCCGAACAGCCAGCCCGCCAGAAGTCCTCTCGTTGAGCGTTTTTCGAGAATGTAGAACCAGCCGGCCATAGAGACGAGTCCCAGTGGCCAAAGTGAAAAAGGAGCAAAAGAAAGGGGCAACAAAGCCCCACACATTAGTGTTATGAGGTAGCGCATCAATCGCGTTTGACTTGCAGCAACCGCACCCGGCGAGAATCAGCGTTGAGAACACGGAACTGCAGCTCCCCGATCTGCGTGGTTTCATCCCGCTCGGGTAAATGACCGAAGGCTTTTAACACCAAGCCACCAATCGTATCGAATTCGCCGTCATCAAGTTCCAGGTCGAAAAACTCGTTGAAGTCTTCAATTGGCGTGGTGGCTTTCACGTTGTAGGTGTGAGCATCGAGTTCCATGAAGAAACTGTCGTCATCGACATCGTGTTCGTCCTCGATATCGCCGACGATCTGCTCCAGAACATCCTCGATGGTGACCACACCGGAGACGTGACCATATTCATCAACCACTACGGCCATGTGATTACGTGTGCTGCGGAATTCCTGTAGCAGCACATTGAGCCGTTTGCTTTCGGGCACAACGGCAGCGGGTCGGATGATGTCTTTGATATCGAATCCGCTGAAGTCCTTGTGCAACGTGAACGGCAGAAGATCCTTGGCGTGCAGAATCCCCTTGATATCGTCCAGATCTTCGCCAATCACCGGAAAGCGCGAGTGTTGCGATTCGATAATCGTTGGCAGAAGCTCAGCAGGCTTGGCGTCCGCATGCAAGAAAACGAGCTGCGTGCGAGGAATCATGATGTCCCGGGCCTGCATGTCGGAAACCTGCAAGGCGCCGAAGATGATGTTCAACGCTTCGCCGTCCATCAGTTGTCGATCGGCTGCATCGCGCAGCGATTCCATCAACTCACTGCGGTCGCTCGGTTCGTCGTGAAACAGATCCGACAACCAATCCTTGAAGGAACGGCGCGGATGTTCTCGGCTAGTAGTAGATTCCTCGCTCATATCTCACTGTAAGGATCGGCAACACCAAACCGTTCCAGAATTCGTTTTTCTTGAGTCTCCATCTGAAGCGCCAACCGCGGCGTCACATGGTCGTAGCCAAGCAGATGAAGCACCCCATGTATCACCATATGAGCAAAATGATCGTCTGAGCGTTTACCCTGATCATTCGCTTCGGCAAACACAACGGGTGCACAAATCACCACATCACCCCAGAGCGTTTCACCGGGTATTTCCACGTCAGCGGGAAAGCTGAGGACATTCGTAGGCTTGTCCATACTCCGGAAGCGATTACTCAGATTCTTCCCCTCCTCCTTGTCCACAACTCTGACGCAGAGCGATCCTTCGCCCGCTATCTGCAACGCAGCGTCCGCCCACTTCTGCAGCTGAAGTTCAGAGGGTAACTTCTCGGCGGAACATGCTAGCTGGATTTCAACCGGCATCACGGTCACTTTCTGCCTCTGAGTTTGGTTCGGTGTACTCGGCATAAGCATCGACGATTTTCTGAACCAACGGATGGCGTACCACGTCCTGGGACTTGAAATGCGTGAAGCTGATGCCTTCCATGTCGCGCAATACGTTGCGAACATTGATCAGCCCCGACTTCTGCCCTCGCGGCAGATCGATCTGCGTGATGTCTCCAGTGATCACGGCCGTCGAACCAAATCCTATCCGGGTAAGGAACATCATCATCTGAGTAATCGTGGTGTTCTGACTCTCATCGAGAATGATGAAAGCATTGTTGAGTGTCCGCCCACGCATATAAGCAAGCGGAGCAACCTCGATAATGTTGCGCTCGATGTTCTTGTTTACCCGCTCCACACCCATCATCTCGTACAAGGCGTCGTATAGCGGCCGGAGATACGGATCGATCTTCTGCGAGATATCACCCGGTAGAAAACCGAGCTTTTCACCGGCCTCTACAGCCGGTCGTACCAGCAGGATGCGGTCGATCCGCTGGCTGTCCAGTGCTTCTACCGCGCACGCCACCGCCAGATAGGTTTTGCCGGTACCCGCGGGGCCGATTCCAAAACTGATGTCGTGCTTGCGAATGGCGTGCATATAACTCGTCTGATTGCCGCCCCGGGGTTTAATGGTCTTGCGGGATGTGTGTATCACCGAGCCTGGCTCCGCTGTCTGTCCGGCCAGCTCCTTCTCCCGCTGGGCAAGCAACTCGTCCACACCAGATTCCTGCAGAAATAGATGGACAAGATCCGGCTCGATGCTGTCGCGCGAGTTGGTCTCACGATACAACTGCGAAAGCAGTGCATCGGCGACTTTCACGCGCGGCGCGGGTCCTCGGATCTGAAACAGATTACCCCGGCTGCGGATCTGCAGGCCAAGACGTTTCTCGAGGTGTTTCAGATTCTGGTCGAATGGACCGCACAAGGCTGCCAAGCGGCGGGTGTCGTTGGGTTCGAGAGTGACATTGGTGGTCATCAGCGCGACCACCCGAGATTGCTCTTCGCTCAAATCGTTCCAGTTGAACTCATCGGAACCCTAGGATAGAGGAGATGAGTAGCGTGTCAATTGGAGTTTTCGGTGTGTTTTCAGGCGAGAACGCCGCGCAGGGAGTTGGGGAGGGCTTCGCTGATAATGACATGACTGAAGCCGCCGATGAGGGATGGGTCGGGGCTCGAGAAGTTGACGACACGGTTGTTTTCGGTGCGGCCCTGCAGTTGTCCCGGGTCTTTCTTAGAGTGACCGGTCACGAGCACACATTGTGTGGTATCAACCATATTGGCGGCAATCGTTTCGGCCTGTTGGCGGATCTGGTCCTGGAGGATGGCCAGGCGATGTTTTTTTGCGGGTTCAGGAGTGTCGTCGGGGAGGCTTGCCGCCGGGGTGCCAGGACGAGCGCTGTAGATGAAGCTGAAGGAGAGATCGAAGCCGATTTCTTCGATAAGTGCCATGGTGGCGGCAAAATCTTCATCAGTTTCGCCGGGGAAGCCAACGATAAAATCCGAGGAGAGGCTGATGTCAGGCCGCACTTCACGCAGCTTGCTGATTCGCTCTCGGTACTCGAGAGCGGTATGACCACGTTTCATGGCGGCAAGTATTTTGTCAGAACCGGACTGCACAGGCAGGTGCAGGTGATTGACCAACTCTGGGACCTCCGCAAAAGCCCGGATCAGTGAATCGCTGAATTCCATCGGGTGCGAAGTCGTGAAGCGAATACGATCGATACCTTCGATTTCAGCGACGTAGTAGATCAGCTCAGCCAGATCTGCGTGATCATCGTCGATGGCGCCACGATAGGCGTTCACGGTCTGGCCCAGCAGGTTGATCTCCCGTACGCCCTGGTTGGCGAGTTGCACTATTTCCTGCATGACACCAGCGACAGGTCGGCTGACTTCTTCTCCACGGGTGTAGGGGACCACGCAAAAACTGCAATATTTGCTGCAACCTTCCATCACAGATACAAACGCTGAGGGTCCTTCCGCGCGGGGTTCAGGCAGGCGATCAAACTTCTCGATCTCCGG
>SMUZ01050857.1_pt1 | contig 16293 bp, 19 predicted proteins | sample 2456421 | NCBI WGS metagenome assembly SMUZ01 (sample SAMN11095932, study PRJNA526329) | marine sediment metagenome | biome: Marine sediment; feature: Surficial sediment; material: Deep marine sediment; isolation source: Hadal surficial sediment | place: Pacific Ocean | collected 2014-11 | depth... | reverse complement strand
CTTCCTACTTTTAACAAATCAATATCATTTATCGTTGGTGTCTCTATATGGGCAAACAAATCTTTTGCACGTAATCCAAAAGCTGGATCTGTTAATAGACAACCTCCCCCAGCATTAGGAGGATTTTCAATTCCATATTTTTTTGCCATTTCTAATTGTACTTTTCTAGTTCTTCCTCTAATCATTCCAAGATTTTCTCTTTTGATTAGTCCATCCTTTTCAGGATCTGTTTCAGGTAACAATGCCGCAGATAAAGGTCTTACAATTTTTCCTACAAGTCCTGACTCTTTTTCAATCGTTCTTAATGCAGGAGCATGTTGACTCATTGGTCTTTGACCAAGAACTTCTCCTGAAATAATAAATTCGGCACCAATTTCTTCCATATGTTTTTTTGCTGCATCAAACATCATGGATCTACAATCCACACAAGGATTGAAACCTGCACCTCTACCATACTTGGGATGTTTTAGCATTTCGATATATTCATCTCCAAGATATACTGTCTTTAGTTTTACATTTAGATCGTCTGATCTTTCTCTAATTTCAAATCCACATCCTCGTCCACAATCAAAATCACAAAAGGGAGTTTTTATTGCAACAGCTGAAACCTCAAAACCTTGTTCTTGCATCATTCTTATAGCAAGTTGACTATCCAATCCTCCTGAAAGCAATGCAACCACTTTCTTCTTTTTATCTGTCATAATTTTCCAACCTCTAAATCGTATATACAAACTTTACATCATACATAAATTGAGAAAAGCAGATAATTTTTTGTGAAGCATCGAAGAAAAAATCTTCTTAAATTTACCCAAAAGATAGACTGTGACACTTTGGTAACATTTGAGCCTGAGAATCTATTTTATTTGACTGGATTTTGGGGTGAGGCAATAGGAATATTGGAGAAAGGAGGAAATACTACGATTATTGCTCCAGAGCTTGAGGTAGGACGAGCAAAAGAGGAGTCAGAAAATTGTAATGTTATTACAGGCGAAAGGGGTGTTGGCTTAATTTCCTCACTGGTTACAAAAATCAACAAAAATAAAGTATGTACTGACTGCAATGATTTTTCCTTAATGACGTCTCTGAAAAAATCAATTCCTAAAATTAAATCATCTACTGAGCCATTTTATAACTCTAGAATAATAAAAGATGAAAAAGAGATCAAAATTCTCAAAAAAGGCTCTAAAATTATCGATGAATTATTTGATATTTGCTCAAAGAAGATGAAAGTGGGACAAAAAGAGTCTGAACTTCAAACAATTTTGATGACGTATGCAATAGAACAACAAATGTTTGATACTGGTTACAAATCGACTCTTAACCCTCTTATCATAGCAGGAGGTCCCAATGGTGCTTTACCCCATGCACAAGTTTCCCAAAGAAAATTTAGAAAAGGTGATCTTGTTGTAGTGGATCTAACTTTAAGATACAAAGGATATGTTTCTGACTCTACAAGAACATTTGCAATAGGAAAAATTTCTCAACCAACAAAAGAAGCTTATGAAATTGTAAAAGAATCACAAAAGCTTGGATTGAAAGCTGTAAAACCTAATGTAAATTGTAAAGAAGTTGATTTTGCATGCCGTAAGTATATTGAGGATAAAAATTATGGGAAATATTTTATACACTCCACAGGTCATGGTATTGGATTAGAAGTTCACGAAGCACCAACTGTCTCTCTTCGAAGTGAAACTCTACTTGAAGAAAATATGGCAATCACAGTAGAACCTGGAATTTATATCCCAAACAAATTTGGAATTCGGATTGAAGATTCTTTAATCGTAAAACAAAAACCAATAGTTATGCATAAATTTACAAAAGATTTAGTTACAATTTGAGGCTAATTTTCAGAAATTCTAATCATAAAAATCAACTAAATTAATAATGTATTTTGATTCTTCATCATTTCCCTTAATATCTCCTGTCTGCATATCAATATTCCAATCATAATGAAAATCATCTTTGTGTGATTCAAAATCAAAAATAACTTGATATCTTTCATTCTCTAGATTTGACACAACAACATTTACTTTGGTTTTCTTATTATCATAAATTTTCTCATTTGGATATTCTTCACTTATTTCCTTTGATATTGCATCAAGGAGACTTAGACCTTTTTCATTAGGACCATCGTATGCCATCAAAAAATCTACCACTTCTTTTTCCTCTTGGGTTAAAGTTTGAGGAAGACTACTTTGTAAATCCCCCTTTGTTAAATCGGGGATAATAAAGATGATCATAATTGCTATAGCTGCCAAGTAAATTGGAGCACGTTTTATAAGAAATTTCTTAAATTGAGACTCTTTTGGTTTTTCTTTTTTCTTTTTTGAATCTCTTGCCATATTTCCTCATTCCTATTTTTTTGCAGTTAAAATTAAAACTTCCCAAGGAAATTCTATGGTTTTATTTTTCAGAGTATATGGTTTTACATTTTCTCTAACTGTATTTTTCAATTCTTTTCTCTTTGTTACATCAAGAGCATCTAGTTTTTCTTTTAATGGTTTTGCAACATACCTAAGATAATTTCTCCAATAGTCTTCAAATGTACCAGGATTAAATTTAAAAATAAAATTTTTGACTGTAATTTTAGAAAACCCCGCTTTTCTTACTTCTCCTCTAAGAGAGAATTTTGTTCCAAATCTATCTAAATTAGGAGAACCTGGAGGAAAATAATCAGGAATCATTTCTGTTACTGCATCCAAAATACTGCTAAAAAAAGGAACTTTTTTTGCTGCCCCATGTACAGTTATGCCTATTTTACCTGTTTTTTTGAGATTTTTTTTAATATTTTTTAGCGCTTTCTGAGCATTTGGAAAAAAGAACAATGCATATTGACATGTTATAATATCAAATGGTTTTGAGAAGTTAAAATTCTCAGCATCTATATTTACAAAACCCAAATTTGATTGAGATCCATTCCATTTCTTTGCAATCTTTATTGCAGTAACTGATGTATCACCACCTACTACATATCCTGAGCTACCTACCTTTTGCTTAATTTTTTTGGTAACTACACCTGTACCGCAGGCAAGATCAAGTACTTTGTCTCCTTTTTTGATATCTAATAGCTGAACCAATTTTGAAGTACTTGCAAATGGCCCTTGACTAATACTTGCCCACCTTTTATGATAACGTGGAGCTACTTCATTCCATATTGTGATATTTCTTTGCTTGTATTTTGTATGATTAAATTTCATTTTCAGTTCTTTGTTATTTTTAATATATTTTACGTAATCTCTTTGATATCAACTTTAAGTGGTCTTCCTGTCTCATGAAAATATCTATGTTCAATTTGTCTTAATTGTTCTATTAATTTATTGTTTTGAGTTTTTGTTAATTTGATTTTAATTTCTTTATATTCTGCAACAAGTCTTCTAAGTTCTGAATTTTTCATTTTAATTTATTCTCAATTTCTTTTCTGATAAATTTTACAATTTTTTGTTTCTTTTTCCATCCTGATGATCTCACTTTTTCTGAATCAATAATTAAAACTTCATTATTATTGGGATTTTTTTTATATCGTGGCGAACCAATATTATTAGCTATAATTATATCTGCATTTGATTCTCGTAATTTTTTTCGGGCAACTCTTATCAAATCTTTTTTTGACAGGTTTGCTTCTGCTTTGAATCCTACTAAAATTATATTTTTTTGGAATTTTTTAATCTGATCAATAATTTTTGGCACTTTTTTGAGGCTAATTTTGATTTTATTTTGAGTACTTTTGATCTTTTTTTTACTTGGGTTTTCCGGGGTATAATCAGCAACAGCAGCTGCCATTATCATCACATCAAACTTTTTTTTCATCTGCTTTTTTACTGTCTCGTACATCTCTTTACTTGTGAGAACTTTGATTACTTTAGCTCCTTTTGGGGGTTTTTCAACTCCTGGACCATAAACTAGAGTCACTTTGGATCCGGCTGAAATTAATTCTGAAGCTAATAAAACTCCAGTTTTTCCTGAGCTTTGGTTTGTAATAACTCGTAAAGGATCAATATATTCAATTGTGGGTCCAGCAGTCATTAAGATTTTTTTATTTTTTAAAATAGATGAGAATCCAAATTTTTTCAAGACATATTCTAAAACATCTTCAGGTTCAGACGCTTTGGCTTTTCCTTCAATCATTTGCGGAGACAGAAATTCAATTTTATTTTTTAAAAATTCTATATTTTTCTTTACTGCTAAATTATCATACATTGATGCATGCATGGCAGGACACATCAAAATAGGAATTTTTGATCCAAATCCTACTGTAAGAACAGTAGACACAGGAGTATCATCAATCCCATTTGCTAATTTACCAAGGGTATTTGCAGTTGCCGGATATACAACTATCAAATCTGACTGATTATAATCTGCTAACCTAATATGCTCAAGTTCGCCAGTAAGTTTTGTAATTACTTCATTTCCAGTAGCCCATCTGAAATAGTCTGGTTGTATCAGTTTGGTAACAGCATTACTTGCAACGCAAGTTACATTTGCTCCATGTCGCATTAACAATCTTGCTAATTCTATAGCCTTGTATGCTGCAACACTTCCTGCAACACAGAGAACAATCCTTTTCCCAGATAATTCAACCCCATAGGAACTCACAATATCTAAAGATGGATGATCCCTTTTTTTTCTAATTTTCTTTTTATCTTCCAATTTCTTCTCGTAATTTTTTCAACTCACCATCATTCATTGAAAACCAGTTTTCTTGGGCAGGAAATATGCCTAATTCTATATCATTTTTGTATTTTTCAAGAGCTTTTACAATATCTTCAGACAAATTCATGTACTGTCTTACAAATTTTGGTTTTAGCTTATCATACATCCCAAGTAAATCATGAACTACAAGGACTTGTCCATTACATCCAACTCCTGAACCAATCCCAATTGTTGGTACACTAATGGTTTCGGAAATTATCTCAGCTATCTCATGGCTTACCATTTCTAATGCAATACTAAATACACCAGCTTCTTCAAGCTCTTTTGCATCATCAATTAATTTTAATGCAGTATCTTTTGTTCTTCCTTGGACTTTATATCCCTGAGATAATATTGTAGTTTGTGGCTGCAAACCTATGTGTCCCATTACTGGAATCCCAATATCAACAATAGCACTAATTGTTTCAGCCATTGGAGTACCACCTTCGAGTTTTATTGAATCTGCACCAGCTTTAATTAATCTCCCAGAATTTGTTATAGCATCCTCAATGCTTGCTTGATATGACATAAATGGTAAATCAGCTACAAGCAATGAATTTTGTCTTGCTCTACTTACAGCTTCTGTAAACATACACATTTGATCCATCGTCACAGGGATGGTATTTTCATAGCCAAGCATTACCATCCCTGCACTATCCCCTACAAGAAGTATGTCTATCCCTGCTTTATCACATAACGATGCCAGAGAATAATCATAACTAGTAATTACAGATATTTTCTTTTTATCCTTTTTCATTTTTATTATATCTTGAACAGATTTATGCAATACGAGACCTCCTTGTCAAATTGTTTTTAATTTCATTAATGTTATCTGCAAGATTTTTTTTATTATCAAAATTCTTTAAAATCTTTTCAAGAGTTTTTTGATTTGTTTTAGATAGTTTTTTACAATTTTTTATCAACAAATCCATTCCACGAGTTACATTATCAACAATTGTGATATTGGCAGTTTGTGAAGTTCTCGAAAGTGGATTTAGATCAAAAGTAATCACCACTTTTCCCGCTTTTCTCAAAGCCAAAGTTCTATCTCCATCTTCAAGTGGAACAATAACCACATCTGCAGAAAAAATTCCATTTTTATCAACAATTCTTCTTGCTGAATTTATGCCTGAAAGAGCAGCCCTTGTGGAAAAATTTGTGCCTAAAATTACTTTGGCTCCACTCTTTTTTAATGCCTTAACTATGGCGTTCTTTCTTTTTTCATTAGAATAAAAGAGATTTACCTCAATTTTTGAGCCCGTTTGTTTGGCAAGCCTTACTATCTCCTTTGGACACAATGCAGCGATGTTTCCATTTACTGAAATTACAGGTAATTCCGCCAACAGGATCTGTGCAGCAGCTGCTTTAATTGCTGATTTTGCAGACTTGCCTGTTTTTTCTCCTAGTAAATAATCAAAAGCCTCACCTCTTCCTTGAGCAAGTAGACCTTCTTTTGCAACTAATCCACGATCAAAACCAAATACTAGTTTTTCGCGAATTAAAAGTGATTTTGCTCTTGGGTGAGATTTTGGAATTAACGACATTAAGATAAAATTAATTATTAAGAACTCTTGCTCCTTGAACATCTAATTGTGATATGATAATTTTTCCTTCAGAATATTTTTTAAAAATATCTAAAACTTTATTTTTATATATTTTTGGTATCATCGTAAAAACAGTTTCTCCAAAAAGTGCAATTCCACTTTTAATTCCATTGAGAGATAATTCTTCAATTAGTTTTTCCATTCTTGGAGTCATTACATTGATATATTTTGCAAATTCTAAAGACATATCTTGAAAATTATCATAGTCTTTTGATTCAAGTAATTTGTTTACCATTTTTCCTCCAAGACCATTAATTTTAGAAAGATGTTCTTGGATGAATTTATTAGTGGATATTGGTGAAAAACATATCATAATAATTGAAATATTATCAACATTAATTTTCTCAACTTTTCCAATTCCAGGTGCTCCTGGCTTTACCCTTATTTCAAACCCACCATGAAAGGATGCCAACACATCCCCTAGTCCTGTTTTGCAATTGATTTCAGCAATATGTGCAATTTTGCCAATTTCAATTTTATTTAATTTTAATTCAAGTACTTGGTCTAGTGCATATGAAAGAGATAAGGCAACAGCACCACTAGATCCTAAACCATATCCAACAGGAATTGAAATTTGATGTTCGATATCGAAGAAAACATCTTCAAAATTTCCCAATTTTAGAAATTCCTTTAATACAAATTCAGAAACGTCTGTTTTGTCAGATTGAAACCCCTTTATTGATATTCTAAATCTTGAATGCTGATTATTTCTAGACGAAATAATTACCTTTGTTGTAACTCCTTCTTTGATTGAAAATCCCGCACCCATTGAACCAAATTTTTCTGCAACTTCTTGATTTTCCCCAAGATTTGCTTTAAAGAATCCGGTAACATGTGCTGGACAAAATGCCGTAGCCTCCACTAATCTGAGTTTAAATTTAACATAAAATATAAGAATATGGCTTAAATTATTTAAATTAGTATAAATTGACTAAATTTATTAGACGCCTACAGAAAATTGGAAGCAGCATTCTAGTTACCCTTCCAAAAGAATGGGTAGATGCTAATAATCTAGCTAAAAGGAGTCAGGTGGAAATTGAAACTGGACAAGATAGCCTTTCAATTTCTGTAAATAAAGAAGATCGTCCCACAAAGGAACTTGTAATTTCATATCCCCTACCTAAAGAGGAAAACATAGTTGCTGACATTACAGGAGCTTATCTTTTGGGATATGATATAATACAAATTAATTCAAAATCTATTATCCCAGGAGAAGATAGAGAAAAAATTCGTAATTCCATGAGACGATTAGTTGGAATGGAAATCATCGAGGAAGACGCTTCAAAAATTAACATGCAATTTCTTTTAGATACAACCACATTAAATCCCGAAAAGATTCTCAAAAGAATGAGTTCCATTGCACTTGGAATGTATGATGATGTATCAAATGGTTTAATTTCTGATGACAAATCAAATTTACAAACATTATCTAAAAGGGATGTTGAAGTCAATCGCCAGTATTTTCTTCTAGTACGATTGATTAGAAGTGCACTTGTTGATAAAAGATTAGCTAATATATTTAATCTTGAAAATATTGATGTTTTAGATTATAGGGTTGCTGCAAATCTTTTGGAAAATGCAGGAGACACTATAGTAGAACTTGCAGATTTAGTTTACAACTCCTCTTTACCAAAAGAGCTTTTAAAAAGAATATTTACAGTAGTCGAAAATTTTAATGGCTTGGCAGAAAAATCAATTAACGCCTTTAGAAAATCTGATAGGATGCTAGCTATCGAAGCAATAGCATCACACAAAGAATTCCAAAAAAAGCTTTCAAAACTTAGAATTACCATGGTAAACAAAAAACAAATTCCAATTGATTTTCTTGATCTTGTATATATGTTTGAAAGAATTGCCAAATCATGGGCTGATGTTGTAGATCTCGTAAAGCCTATTTACAACGAATAATCAGTATAATTTTTTCTTCGCAGCATAAGTTAGAACAGCACAAATGGTCTTTGAATCTTGAATTTTTCCGACTTTTATCATTCTAATTAACCTCTTCAAGTCGATTTTGATTACCGATAATATCTCATCATCATCCAAGCTCAAATTAGCGATTTTTTTCAGTCCGGAGGCTAAAAAACAATGAATAACTTCAGTATTGTAACCAATAGAGGGATAATACGTTATCAGAGGCGACATTTTTTTTGCTCTGTATCCAGTTTCCTCCTCTAATTCTCTAAAAGCACATTTTAGGGGATCCTCATGTCTTTCTAAAGTTCCAGCAGGTATTTCCAAAACATATCCATGAGGAAAACGATGTTGTTTTACTAGAATTACTTTGTTATCTTCATCAAAGGCAAGCATTGCAGCTGCACCCCTATGCTCAATCATCTCCCTCCTTACTTTTCTTCCTTCAATTTTTCCATCATAAACACTAAGACCTAGAATTTTTCCTTCATAGATTTTTTTCTTTTTCATGTTAAAATTGAAATTTTAATATTATTTAATTTGTTTGATAAACAAGATGAAGTGTAGGTGATTTTTTTGACTCATCGATTGCTAATTCTAACCATTTATGATAGAATATAATTTTTTTTGGAATAAACAAATCAGCTGATTTAACATTATCCATATTTCTAACCTTTTGAGTCAAGATATCCATATTGTAAATATCTTTACTATACATAAATAACACAATTTGATTTTTTGCGATAAATGGAATTTGTAGAAATGAATCTGAAAATTTTTTTTCCATTTTTTTCAAAGTTTCTTTCAAGTCACCATCAATCCATGCAAGTACTGCATGAGGAATAAATCCTTTAATTTTTGTCGGATCATAAACTAAAGTAAATTGAATTCCCTCATTCTCATCAAATTTTTCAATACATCTTGTGATAGTTTTTGTAGAAAGGTTAGTCTTTTTAGAAATGCTTTCAATTTTTTGTCGCGGATCTTTCATCAATTGCTTTAATATATCTAAATCAGTTTTAGTAAAATTAGAATTAAATCCAGGGTTTTCCGCTTCAAAAATTGATAATACTTTTAGGTCTTTCATTAATTTTTTTGCAAGTTCAATTTTTTCTTGTATATTTTCTTTTACAACAATACCACAAACAACAACTTCACCAACACATGGAACAACAAAAAATGGTTTTCCTATTAGACTTGTTTGCTCTAAAATTTCTTTAATGTTTTGACCTGATATTACAATGTACAAAACACCTAGTCCCAATACTGGGGGATCAACTTTAATGATAAATTTCTCAATAATTTGAGCATCTTCCATTTTACGAATTCGGGTTTTAACAGAACCACCAGAAATTCCTAACTCTTTACCAGTTTGCCTATCTGATTCTCTACAATTGTTCAATAACCTACTTAATATTTTGATATCTAAATTGTCCAATTTATCACTATACCTTACCTTATACAATATAGAAATCCCTTTTTACATATAAAATTGTCTAAAATACTACTATCTATTACAAATACATTAAATATTAGACAGAAATTAGATTATTCATGGATTATAGGCTTCGTTTAGCAAAACGAATGTTATTTAACAAAAAAGGAAGTCTCATTGGCGCAGTTTTAGCTGTAACAATTGGCATTTTAGTAATTCATGTTAACTTTGTAATTTTTCAAGGTTTGTTTGATGCAATTGTTCGTGACATTACGAATTATCGAAATGGAGATATTCTTGTAACAGATGAGAATGATTACATCGATAAATCTGATTTAGCTTTAGTAAATTGGTTTGAGAGGATACCCTATGTTCAAGGGGCTGCACCGAGGCTTTCTGCTTCAGCTGAAATTAACATGACAAAAAATGGAAAATTAATTGAAGAAACTAGAGTTCCTGTCGTGGGAGTTGACCCATTCCAAGATGTAAAGACATCTACTGTACACGAAACTGTTGCTGAAGGAAAATATGTTCTTAATCGAAATTCTATAGTTTTAGGAACCAATGTTGCAAGAGATCTTGGTAACGCCCAAGTTGGAGATAGCATTAAGGTACTCATAGTTGACAGATGGGGTGAGGATCAAATTAGAAGATTTACAGTTTCGGGAATTGTAAAATCTCCTGGCGGTCAGGGATTGGATTACAGTGTCGTTATGCACATCGATACTCTACGTGATATGATGAGTAGACAAGGAGAATCGAGTTCCTTTATGGTAAAGCTAAATGATCCTAGTAAAGCTTTGGAAGTTAAGGAATTCTTTCTAGCTGCATTTCCTAATGATGATTTTATTGCTGAAACAATAGAAGAATCAGCCGAAGAACAGTTAGCAGGTTTTAGATCAGGAATTGCGATGATAAGCATGATTGGATACTTTGGTATGATGTCATCAGCTTTTGCAATAGTTACAATTCAGATGATGCTAGTTAATGGAAAAACAAAGGAAATTGGCGTTATGAGAGCAATTGGCGCTAAACGAAAGGATATTCTAGTTATCTTTATTTTTCAAGGAATGATTATTGGTTCAATTGGTGCTGGTGTGGGCACAGCCGCAGGCTTGGGATATACCTTTTATGCAAAGGAGACCAAAATGACATTCAATAACAGTCTTCCACTAGAAGTCACTTACAACTGGGAGAAAATCTATCAAACTGCTTTGATGTCATTTGCATTAGCAGTCATTGCTTCTCTTTATCCATCTTACAGAGCAACAAAACTATTACCGGTGGAGGCTATACGGATTGGCTAGTGTTCTTGAAGTCAATAATTTGACTAAAATTTACGGATCAGATGAAAATCGAGTAAAGGCACTAGATGATGCTTCATTTTCTATTGAGAAAGGAGAATTTGTATTAATTGTTGGGAGTTCTGGATCAGGAAAATCTACACTACTTAACATGATTGGACTCTTGGATCGACCAACAAAAGGTAAAGTCTTCATTGATGGGATTGACACCACCAAACTTGGCGATAATAATATATCTTCATTTAGAAACAGAAAACTAGGATTTATTTTTCAATCTTCAAATTTACTTAGTGATCTAACTGTTTTAGAGAATGTTTTACTACCAAGACAAATTGGCGGAACAAATGGTTCAGCTGAAAAAGATGCTCGAGAACTCATAAAAGCAGTAGGATTAGAACCTCAAATGAACAGGAGAGCTAATAAAATTTCTGGCGGACAAACTCAAAGAGCAGCAATAGCAAGAGGATTAATTAACCATCCAACAATTGTTTTAGCAGACGAACCAACTGGAAACTTGGATTCAGTTACTTCTGAAATGATTGTCCAACTAATGAAATCAATGGCAAAAAAACTTAATCAAACTTTCATTGTTGTTACACACGAACCAAAGTATTTTGGTGTTGTAGATAAAATAATTACAATCAAAGATGGCCGAATATTTGAGGCGGAACAACCTTCAGAACTGGAGGTAATTGCATGATTAATTCAAAAATTTTATTCTCAATGGTAGTGTTACTGATGACTCCATTTGTAATTGATAATTCATTTGCTCAAATTAGTTCCGGTGGATTTGGGAATTCGCCATTTGAACGAGACTTTGGAGACGTGAAATTTCTTGATGCATATTTTGGAACTATAAATCAAAAAGTTGAGGTTGAACCAGGGGATGCATTTGTACCATTTACCGTTGTATTTGCTAATGTAGGTTCGCAAGATATCACAGGAATCAGGGGCCAACTATCTTTACCATATGGCTTTTCCGGCTCAAATGGTCCCGGTTCTATAATTCTCGCCGATAGTGATTCAAATTCTATTGCGGGGGACAATTTCCATTTGACATTTTTTGTAAATATTGATCAAAATGCAAAAATTCAACAATATCCCGGTACTGTTAAGGTTGATTATTCAAGACTAAGAGAATCTGGAGTAAGAGCATCATTTTTTGATTTTTCTTTCATAGTTACTGGGGATAGTCTAATCAATGTCAGAGCATTAGACCCCTTTCTAACGTCTCTAAAAACAAATGAGGTGATTATTATAATTTCAAATGACGGAACAGCACCAATGTCTAGTGTAGATATTGTTGCAACCAATACTCAAACAGAAATGGCATCAACTGCCTCTTCTACTACCAATATAGAAAATGTAGTTATTTTAGAATCTAATTGGGATGTTGGAAATATTGGGCCAAAGTCTTCTAGACAACTAACTGCAACTGTCTATATACCTGCGAGTCTAAAGGGTGATACTTTACGTATTCCATTGTCCATTACATACTATAATGCACATGGTGATCAGCATACCGTAGACAAAATTGTTGATTTCTACATTAAAGGATTCATAGATCTTTCAATTTATGGAATAAGTGTAATTGAATTATCCGATACTCAAATGGTGATTGGTGAGATTATAAATGAGGGAAATGAAGATGCATTATTTAGTTTTGTTACATTAGAGCCTTTGGGCGATTCTAACATAAAAAAACAAACACAATTTATTGATGAAATAGACATAGATGCGCCAGTCCCATTTAACATACCATTGGAATTTGAAGGAGAGCCAAAATATGGAGAACATGAAATTAAAATTACTGTAAGATACAAAGATGATGTAAGAGATGAAATTTTCATCCCATATGAAACTACAATCTTTGTAGACGAACCATCTAGTGATAATGAATCTGAAGATAATACCATGATGATAGTTATTCCAATTGCTATCGCCATTGCAGTGATAATTTTTGTAATGCGTAGACGTAAAAAAGAAGAAATTGAGAATAGTTAGATGAATTTTTAATTTTAAATAATATAAAATTTCATTATTTTACTCAAGGAGTGGTTTTAGAATTTTTCTTGTATACATATACAATTCTAGTGCCTTCCTCTAAATTCATAGGATTTCCCGCAGTTTTTTTATCAAGAAAGTATTTTTCAACTTTTTTAGCTACCTTATCTGTATCTGCTCCAAAGGAAATCCAAATACCATTTTCCTCAAATTTATGTAAGTTGAATAATTCCGCATCCAAATCTTTTGTTATTCCTACATACCAATCCGAATAATCCCCTTCAAATTTACTCATGTAGATTTCAATTCGCTTAATGACAGTCCTATAATCCATAACATGGTAATCCATAATTCAACATTGTCTACAAAAATTAAATTTTTAAAAGTTTTGCTTAATTTATTTAATTTAAAATTAAATTTGTGGTGGTATCTAATTTTCATCTTTTTGTCTTCCTTACTAATGAAAAAATACACAATACAATCCCAATTACTGGAATCATTATTCCTATTGAAAATTCTATACTTAGTCTATGGTGAAATTCTTTTTTTCTTCATTAAGCAAGTAACAGGACTTGTGTTTAAAATTTTCAAATATTAAAATTGAGAGTAATCAAAAATTACAATAAATGTATCTTCAATTAAAATTATAATGCCAATAAAAAATAAACCGACATTTTTTATCTCAACTCTATCCACCTAAGTTCAAGTTGTGGCTAATCTCGATAACTAAGATTATATGCAATTAGTGGATCTTGCGATCATGCCTAGGGATGAGATTGTGGTCCCAAAGGAATTACGGGAATTTATGCTTGAAGGAGCCAAAGAAACATTCCTTGGACAAAAAAATGGTGCTAAAAAACAATATCGATATGGTAACTTGCACATTAGAGAATATGATGATAAATTTTTAGTTCATACTGATAAGATCGATCCTAGAAAAGATCCATTAGGACATTTACTTTTTGACTCACCCGAAGTCGTAGTTGGATTGGCATTTGCATTATTTGGAGGATGGCAGATTGGAAAATTATTACTCAAGAACAACAAATCAAAAAAATCTGCTCTATCTTTTGGCTTATTGTCTTCTGTTATTACTGGATATATAGGATATACCGCTACAAAGAAGATTAAAAATTATCTGGAGTAATTCTCATGTCAACTAGACGAACTTTAAAAGTTCTAATCAAACTTCTTCCCGCAGTTCTAGCATTACGTAAAGATAGAAGAACTTGGGTAAAACAAGAGGGAAAAGATATTGATACTGAAAGATATCGCAAAAATGCTCGTAAAGTTTTAAACACTTTCATTAATTTAGGACCCGTTTACATAAAACTTGGGCAATGGCTTTCATCAAGGGCTGATATTTTACCTCAACCATATTTAGAAGAACTATCTAAACTGCAGGATGAAGTTCCAGCTGCACCATTTGAACAAATTAAACCAATAATTGAAAATGATCTTGGACCAATTAATGAAAAATTTGATGAAATTGATCCCAATCCTATTTCTGGTGCATCCTTAGGTCAAGTTTACCGGGGATCTATTTCTGGTCAACAAATCGTTGTTAAAGTAAAGAGACCAGGGATCGAAAAAGTAGTCGCAGAAGACCTTGAGGTTTTAAAAAAAATTCTTCCACTTGCATTAAGATTTGTAGACCCCAACTTACGTTATTCTGCAAAAGCCATGCTTTCACAATTTATTGAAACAATTTATGAGGAAATGGATTATACAATTGAATCCTCAAATCTAAAAAAAATTAAACATGATTTGGAAAAAAACAACAAAGTAATTATTCCCGCAGTATATGATGATTATTCCTCAAAAAATGTATTGACCATGGAGTATTTACCGGGAATCAAGATCACCAATGTTGAGGCTCTAAATGAGAAAGGAATTGATAGACGACAACTAGTAATTGATGTTCATAAGGTATTTTTCACAATGCTGCTTCGTCATTCATTGTTTCATGCCGACCCTCATCCTGGAAACATTTCAGTTACTGATGATGGAAGACTAATCCTTTATGACTATGGCATGGTTGGAAGGCTAGATCATGAAACACGATTACGGCTAATTCGACTCTATCTGGCTTTAGTTGAGAAGGATCCCCCACGAACAGTTAATGCAATGAATGACCTTGGAATGCTTACTCCTGATTTTAATCGCTCAGTAATTGAAAAGGGGATTGAGCTTACCGTTCGGGCTATGCATGGAAAAAGACCTGATGAAATGGAAGTACAAAGTTTGATGGAACTGGCAAATAAAACAATGAGCAAATTTCCCTTTGTTCTTCCAAAGAATCTTGCTTTGTATTTGAGGATGTCATCAATAATTGAAGGAATTTACAAACAACACAAAGTTGATTTTAAATTTGTCAAAGTATTAAGAGAAATTTTAGAAGAGGAAAATCTAATCAAAGATGCCTATATTGAAGAACTAAAACATTCTTTTCAAAGGTTTGTAAAATCTATTGATGCAACTATCTCTATAGCACCCGAACTAAAAAAATTAATTGATGATAGTAGATCAATTCAGCTTTTAAATGCAAAACCCAAGTCAAATATTTTACTTTCTGGTAGTATTCTTTCCGCTGCAATCTTTGTAGGATCTACAGTTTTGTATTCTTCAAATGAAGCAATGGGCACTGCTGGAATCATAGGCTCTCTAATAATAATGGGAATTTTTACTATCTTTAGAAAACGGTGATTATTCTATTTTGATATTTTTACCGTGTTTTTGAACAGGAACAATAATTGTTAATACCCCTTGTGAATATTTTGCAGAGCTTACAGCATCCTCTTCATCTTTAACATAAATGGGTAATCTTATTTTTTTATCAATAATGTTGGGTCTTTGATTACAAATCATATTATGAGTCTTCTCATCATGGGCTTCCTTGCATGCTTTGATAAATAGAATATTTCCATCAAGTGATAGTTTGATGTCTTTTTTCTCAAATCCAGGTATGTCAATCAATAATGTTAACTTGTCTTCATCCAGCTGCATATCCACAGGAGGCAAAACAAATTCATAGAACTCTCTTGATTTATTCCCAATTTCTTTCATCATTTCTTTTGCCATGTATTTTACAAGTCCCATTTGGAGTTATATACTAAATTTTTGGTTATAAATCTTGACGGAAATTTTCCAATTTTTTTTGAATGATTTGAACTTAAATTTCCAAATAATTTTTAGAAACAACCATTTTTAAATTAAGCAACCATTTTTACACTTAATTGGACTATTTTGAGTCTGTGTCTCTAGTATCTGAAATGATAAAAGTTTCAAATGTTTGAAAGTTGTTTGATTCCAAATATGTAACATTTACTTCTACGATATATTT
>SMUZ01054812.1_pt1 | contig 16298 bp, 13 predicted proteins | sample 2456421 | NCBI WGS metagenome assembly SMUZ01 (sample SAMN11095932, study PRJNA526329) | marine sediment metagenome | biome: Marine sediment; feature: Surficial sediment; material: Deep marine sediment; isolation source: Hadal surficial sediment | place: Pacific Ocean | collected 2014-11 | depth... | reverse complement strand
CCCCCGATCCTCGGCTCTTGGACGATTTCGCGGCGATACACGAGGTGGTCGGTCGGCGATGCCGCCGGCTGCTGGATGACGGCGATCCGCTGCCCGACCTGGTGGTCATCGACGGCGGCAAGGGGCAGCTCTCGGCCGCCTACGAGGCGTTCGAGGCGCTCGGGCTCGCCAACCTGGTCGCGGTCGGGCTGGCCAAGAAGGAGGAGCTCATCTTCACCCGCGACGCCACCGACCCGATCATCCTCGAGCCGAACAGCGCGGCGCTGTTGCTGTTGCAGCGGCTGCGCGACGAGGCGCATCGCGTCGCGGTGACCTATCATCGCGGCGCACGCGCCAGACGAGATTTCCGATCGGAGCTCGATGACATTCCGGGGGTCGGCGCGCGCCGGCGGAAGGCGCTGCTCACCAGGTTCGGCAGCGTGGCCAATGTGAGACGCGCGACTCGCGAGGAGCTGGTACCGGTCATCGGCGCCCGGGTCGCCGACGCCGTGCTCCGCCATTTCGCCGATGACCCCGGTCGGCGCACCGACTTGCCCTGACTTAGCTCCACGTCATATCCTGATGGTGGTCTGCATAGGGTGCATCAGTGGCGGTCGCGTTAGCGCGGCGCCCGGCTGGCAAGGCGCGACGAGGGAGCATACCGGCAGTATTCGACCGAGGAGCAACGCCGTCCAGGTGGGATGCCCCGCCAGGCGAATGGTACTGATTCACCCTATACAGGCCACCTAGTCTTGCCAGATATCGGTCAGCTGCTCATCATCCTCCCCGTTCTGCTGTTCTCCCTGACGATCCACGAGATGGCGCACGCCGTGACTGCGGACTGGTACGGCGACCCCACCGCGCGGCGGCTGGGCCGGATCTCGCTCAACCCGCTTGTGCACCTCGACCCGGTGGGTTCCTTGTTGCTGCCCCTGATGGCCTTCTACTTTGGCGGGTTCATCTTCGCCTGGGCGAAGCCGGTGCCGGTCAACCCGGCCAACCTGAAGAACCACCGTCGCGATTTCCTGGTGATCGCGGCGGCGGGCCCGGCCAGCAACATCGTCCTGGCGATCGGCGCGTCGGTACTGCTCGGCGCCGTGCCGGGCGGTCTGGGCGCCGCCGAGGGAATTCCGGCCGTTCTGGCGACGCTCGGGCTCTTCATGGTGCGGTTCAACGTGATGTTGGCGGTGTTCAACATGCTGCCGATTCCGCCACTCGACGGCGGGACCGTGCTGGCGGGTCTGCTGCCCGAGACGCTGGCCGCCGGCTATGATCGGCTCATCCGTCCGTATGGCTTCCTGATTCTGATCGTGCTCATGGCGACCGGCTGGCTCCGCACCCTCATCGTGCCGCCGATGTCCTTGCTCATTGGGTGGTTGCAACCGTGAAGCTACGCGTCGTCTCCGGGATGCGTCCGACCGGCAAGCTGCACCTCGGCCACCTCGTGGGCGCGTTGCGTCAGTGGGCCGAGCTGCAGTCGGACTACGACTGCATGTATTTCGTCGCCGACTGGCACGCCCTGACCAGCGAGTACGCCGACACCGGTGGGGTGACCTCCTACGCGTATGACAACGTCGCCGACTGGATCGCCGCCGGCGTGGACCCGGACCAGAGCACGCTGTTCGTCCAGTCGCTCGTCCCCGAGCATGCCGAGCTGTACCTGCTGATGTCGATGGTGGTGCCGATTCCGTGGCTGGAACGGGTGCCGACCTACAAGGAGCAGATCGCCGAGCTGGCCGAGAAGGACCTCTCGACGCTTGGGTTTCTCGGCTATCCGCTGCTGCAGGGTGCCGATGTGGTGATCTACAAGGCCGAGTATGTGCCGGTCGGCGAGGACCAGGTGCCGCACCTCGAGCTGATTCGCGAGGTGGTCCGCCGGTTCCATGGGTTCTACGGCCGGCTGTTTCCGGAGCCGCAGCCGTTGTTGACCCGGTTCCCCCGCTTGCCGGGACTCGACAACCGGAAGATGAGCAAGAGCTACGGCAACACGATCGACTTGTCGGACGACGCCGAGGCTGTGACGAAGAAGGTCATGCGCATGTTTACGGATCCGAAGCGGATTCGCGCCGACATTCCGGGCACCGTGGAGGGCAACCCGGTGTTCGTCTACCACGACGCGTTCAATCCGGACGTGGCGGAGGTCGAGGACCTGAAGACGCGGTATCGCGCCGGCAGGGTGGGAGATGTCGAGGTCAAGCAGAAGCTGGCGCGGGCGATCAACGCGATGCTCGACCCGATGCGCGAGCGCCGGGCCGCGGTGCTGGCGCAGCCCGCGCGGGTGCGGGACATTCTGATGGACGGGTCGAGCCGCGCGCGGGCGATCGCCCAGGAGACGATGCAACAGGTTCGGGACGCGCTGAGGCTCGATTACTCCAAGCTTCGCTAGACGTCAGAAGGCAGGAGGCAGAAGATCATCGGACGGCTTCGCCACCTTCAACAGGGCAGAGGTGGTCTCATTCGATTCCGCTGGCGCATGAGCAGCGCCCCAGCCGCCTGCATGCTGCCTTCTCATTTCTGACGTCTTCGTGAGTTCGTGCGATGTCCGACTTTCCCAACTCCGCCGACGATTTCGAATCGGTGCTCGAGGACTATCCGATCAAGCTGGAGCACTTCGAGGGGCCGCTCGACCTCCTGCTGCACCTGATCCGGACGAACGAGGTCGACATTTACGACATCCCGATCCTGTCCATCACGACGCAGTATCTGGAGTACCTCGACTTGATGACGGAGCTCGACCTCGACGCCGCCGGCGAATTCCTCGTGATGGCCGCCACGCTCATCCATATCAAGGCGCGCATGCTGGTGCCCCGTCTCGTACAGGAGCCGGAGGAGGAGGGCGACACCGAAGACCCGCGTGACGCGCTGGTGCGACGGCTGATCGAGCATCAGAAGTACAAGGCGGCGGCCGAGTTGCTGCACGATCGAGAGACGGTGCGCAGTGCACAGTGGGGGCGACCCGACGAGCGGCTGACCGACATTGCCGGCGCGCCGTTCGAGCGCGAGCTCGAGGTCGATCTCTTCGGGTTGCTGCAGGCGTTCGAGGCGGTGCTCACGCGGGCGCGCGAGCGCCCCGGCGTGCCGGTGCCGGGCGAGCAGGTCTCGATCGAGACCCGGACGCGCCAGCTCATGGCGCGGCTGTCCGAGACCGAGGCGTGCGGGTTCGAGGATCTGTTCGACGGGGCCCACAGCCGTGAAGATCTGATCACGACTCTCCTCGCGCTGCTCGAGATGATCCGAGTGAGGCTGATCCGCGTGTTTCAGTCTGTGCCGCTCGGTCCGATCCGGGTTTACTTACGCGGGCTGCCTCAAGGTACGCCGCCCACGAAGAAGTCAGCAGGCAGCAGGCAGCAGGCAGAATGAAAACCGGTTGGCTGGCATGTCGCGCCTGAGCCAGCCCCATCGAGCTAGACTCACGTGACACCGTTGAGGCGGGCGAAGCCCACCGATGATCTTCTGACTTCTGACTTCTGACTTCTTGGGAACACGATCCATGTCCGACGAGCTCAAACCGATCATCGAGGCGCTGATCTTCGCGTCGCCGGAACCGCTGACGCCCAAGACACTGTTCCAGTTGCTCGACGAGGAGCCACAGGAAGACGTGGAGCGGGCGCTCGAGGCGCTCCGGGTCGAGTACGAGGCGCGAGGCGGATTGCAGATGGTACAGGTGGCTGGTGGCTACCAGATCTGTACCCGGACCGAGTTCCACGAGTGGGTGCGACGCCTGTTTCACCAGCACACCAAGCAGCGGTTGTCGGTACAGGCGCTCGAGACCCTGGCGGTCATCGCCTACAAGCAGCCGATCACCGGTGCCGAGATCGCCGAGATACGCGGGGTCAACACCTCGGGCGTCGTCGGGACGTTGCTGGAGCGCCACTTCGTGAAGGTGATTGGTCGAAAGCCGGTGGTCGGACGGCCGTTCCTCTACGCCACGACCCGCGAGTTCCTGAACCGGTTCGGGCTCAGCGATCTCAGCGATCTGCCGAAGGTGGAGGAGATGGCCGAGGCGCTCGGCATGGAGGTGCCCCCGGGGCTCGCCGCCACAGGGCCGGCGACCGAGTCGCTGCCGTTCGAGGATGAGCCAGAGGTGCCGGAGGCCCCGGAGACCGCACCGCCCGAGCAGGTGCATTAGGCGGATGCCCAAGAAGACAGCAGTCAGCAGTCAGGAGTCAGGAGGAAGCAGGAGGGCGTCGCCGACGTCTGTGGTTTCGCTGCTCGTCACCAATCTGGCAGGCCGCCGCTACCTGGGCAGCTTGCGGCAGGATGTTGCGGAGACGGTCGGAGGGGCTGGCGATGTACCCCGGGGCGCCTGTCGCCTGTGCCCGTAGCCGGGGCGCCCGAAGCCTGTCGCCTGAGAGAGCCCGCGAGGATGTGAATGGCGTCCGAACCGACCGGTGTCCGGCTACAGAAGGTTATCGCGGCCGCTGGGGTGGCGTCGCGACGTGCGGCCGAGACGCTCATGCGGGATGGCCGTGTGACCGTCAACGGTGCCGTCGTCTCCACCATGGGCTCGCGCGTCGACCCTGAGACCGACGACATCCGGGTGGACGGGCGGCGGGTCGTCCTGGGAGGCAAGCGACGGTATCTGCTGCTGAACAAGCCGCGTGGCGTCGTGACGACCCGTGACGATCCTCAGCGACGCCGAACCGTGATGGACCTCCTGTCGGGCGTGCGGGAGTCGGTCTACCCGGTCGGCCGCCTGGACTACGACAGCGATGGCTTGCTGCTCCTGACCAACGACGGCGATCTGGCCGCTCGCTTGACCCATCCGCGTCACGGTCTGGAGCGGGTGTACGAGGTGCGGGTGCGGGGAGTGCCCGACGCCATGGCCTTGAAACGGCTCGCGCGCGGGGTGATGCTCGACGGCCGCCGTACGGCGCCGGCGACAGCCAGCCTCGTCCGGGCCGGGCAGGGTCTGCACGGCAACCAGGCGGTGGTGCGGATCATCATCACCGAGGGACGCCAACGGCAGGTGCGTCACATGTGCCAGGCGATCGGACATCCGGTGATGCGGCTGCGTCGTGTCCGGATCGGACCGATCCAGGACGCGACGCTGAGGCTCGGACAGTTCCGCGACCTGACCCCCGGTGAGGTGACCGCGCTGCGCCAGGCCGTCGCGTCTGAGGCGCCGCTCGCCGGCCCGACCACGCCCACAGCCCACAGCCGCAAGCCCGCAGCCGGCGAGGCTCCTGCGAGCAGTCGACGTAGTGCGGTCACCCAACGTGGCAGCGAACGGCGGCGGACGCCTGATGGGCGACGCCGCGAGCCTCGAGCAAAGCGTGGAGGCAGGCCGTGACGGAGCACACACCACGCAACCCGGTGATTGCGATTGACGGCCCATCGGGTGCCGGCAAGGGCAGCGTGTCGCGCGCCATCGCCCGGGCGCTCGGGTGCCGCTATGTCGACACGGGAGCCATGTATCGGGCCGTGGCCTGGATGGCGACCCACGAGGGGCTCGCGCTCGATGACGAGCCGGCCCTCACGGCGTTGGCCGAGCGGGTCGAGCTGATGCTCGACGACCGGACCGTGCTGGTCGAGGGCCACGACGTGACCCGTGCCATCCGGACCGCGGAGATCGACGCCGCGGCGGCCCGTGTCGCGCGGATGCCCTCCGTGCGGGAGGTGCTCGTGCGTCGGCAGCGGGCCTACGGCGCAGCGGGCGGTCTCGTCATGGAAGGCCGCGACATCGGCACGACCGTATTTCCCGCAGCCGACGTGAAGATCTACCTGGACGCCTCGCCCGAGGTGCGTGCCGCGCGCCGGGCGTCGGACCCCTCCCATGGGCTGGGCAGTGTCCCGGCAGCGCTGTCCGATGTGGCCAGCGCGCTCGACGCCCGGGACCATTCAGACCGCACGCGGAAGAGCTCGCCGCTCACGATGGCCGCCGACGCGGTGCGCGTCGACACGACCGGGATACCGCTGGAGGGGGTCGTCGAGCAGGTGCTCGACATCGTGCGAGAGCGTCTCGCCGCGCGGTCCTGATTCTGACCCGTCTCATTTGACGGGGTGGCGATAACTGTCGTACAGTTCAAGGCTTATCGCCTATTGACGAAGGCGGCATCATGGCCACCATGCCCGATGGGGGCCAGGCGCGGCGTCGATGAGGCTATGGCTCGTGAGGCTCAGCGAAGGATTGGACCCTGTGCCCGCTGAATCAGGAAGTCTGTACTCGTTCGGGGCCGTCGGGGACGGCCACGCCGCGCGCGTGCGCGGCTCGCGGGCGCAGCCCCGTCTAGCTTATAGGGAGGACTGGCAGTTTCATGACGAAGGTTGAAGACGTCGAGCAGGTCGCTGAGCCGACAAAGACCGGGCGACCGGCTCCCATGATGATCCTGAACCGCGACGATGACGACGAGCGGCCCAAATCGGAGGAGTACGAGCAGCTGCTCCAGCTGTATGAGGGCAGCTTCCGGAACATCGCCGAGGGCGAGGTCATCACAGGTACCGTGTTGAAAGTGTCGTCGTCGGACGTGGTGGTCGATGTCGGGTACAAGTCCGAAGGCATCATTGCGATTCAGGAGTTTCTCGACGAGCAGGGCAAGTGCATCGTCCAGCAAGGGGACACGGTCGCCGTGCTGCTCGAGCGCACCGAAGACCGGAACGGCCACATCGTGCTGTCGCGCGAGAAGGCCGAGAAGATGAAGATCTGGGACGAGGTCGAGAAGGCATATGACGACCGCAAGGTCGTCATCGGCCGCGTCATCGAGCGGATCAAAGGTGGGTTGGCCGTCGACATCGGGGTCCGGGCGTTCCTGCCCGGCTCGCAGGTGGACGTGCGCCCGGTGCGCAATCTCGACGCGCTGCGTGGCCAGGAGCTGCGCATGCGTGTCATCAAGGTCAACAAGAAGCGGGGCAACATCGTGCTGTCTCGCAAGGCGCTGCTCGAAGAGGAGAACGCGGAGAAAAAGAAGCACACGCTCGCCACCCTGGAGGAGGGCAAGCTCCTGCATGGCGTGGTCAAAAACATCACCGACTACGGTGCGTTCATCGACCTTGGTGGGATCGACGGGCTGCTGCACGTGACCGACATGTCGTGGGGCCGGGCCGCGCATCCGTCCGATCTGTTCAAGGTGAACGACGAAGTGGATGTCGTGGTGTTGAAGTTCGACCGGACGACCGAGCGGGTGTCGCTGGGCTACAAACAGCTGCACGCCGACCCGTGGACGGCGGTGGACGAGCGGTATCAAGCGGGACAGCGGGTGGACGGCAAGGTCGTCAGCCTGACCGACTACGGCGCGTTCATCGAGCTCGAGCCGGGTGTCGAAGGGCTGATCCACGTCTCCGAGATGTCGTGGAGTAAACGGGTCAAACATCCATCGAAGGTGCTCAACGTCGGCGACGCGGTCGAGTCGATGGTGCTCGGTGTCGACCCGCAGGCCCGGCGGATCTCCCTGGGGCTCAAGCAGATTGAGTCCAACCCCTGGCACCAGCTGGTTGACAAGTATCCGATCGGGTCAACCTTGACCGGGAAGGTGCGCAACCTCACCGAGTTCGGGGCGTTCGTCGAGGTCGAGGAGGGGATCGACGGGCTCATCCACATCTCCGACATGTCGTGGAGCAAGCGGCTGAATCATCCGTCGGAGGTCCTCAAGAAGGGGGACGAGGTCGAGGCGATGGTGCTCAACATCGACCCCGACAACCAACGGCTCTCGCTCGGGCTGAAGCAGCTGGCCACCGACATCTGGGACGAGTTCTTCGAGAACCACAAGGTTGGGTCGGTCATCGAGGGCAAGGTGGTGCGGATCACCAACTTCGGTGCATTCGTGGAGTTGGTCGAGGGGATCGAGGGGCTGATCCACGTGTCGGAGTTTGATGACGAAGGCGGCCGTGAGAAGGTCGAGCTGAAGATCGACCAGGTCACGAGTATGAAGATCATCAAGCTCAGCCCGAGCGAGCGGAAGATCGGTCTGAGCATCCGTGCTCTGAAGTCGGACGACTACGATACGGACTGGGAGACCTATGACGCCGCGACCGGGACGCCGGCCGTGACGCTCGGCGATCACTTCAAGAAGCAGACCGAGTAGTCGCGTTCGTGATAGCGGTGAGGCACCGAGGCCGACGAGGCCCATAGAGCGAGGGGGGATCTTGGCACCAGGCGCGAGCATGACGAAGGCGGCGCTCGTCGAGGAAGTGTCGCGAGCCGCCGATCTGACCAAGAAACACTCCGAGGTTATCGTCGACACCGTGTTCCGAAGTATCATCACCGCCCTGCGGCGGGGTGAGAAGATCGAGTTGCGCGGGTTCGGGAGCTTCCGTCTCCGCCAGCGCGAGCCGCGAAAGGGGCGGAACCCCAAGACCGGCGACCGCGTCGACGTGCCGCCCAAGAAGGTGCCGTATTTCAAGCCCGGCAAGGAGCTCAAGGAGTTGATCAACCGGGAGCCGCTGCCGGATCTCTCGAAGGACCCACCCGCGTCGATACCGACGCCGGTGCCCGACTCCGGCATCACGCAATACTAGGGTGGAGCACACGGGCGCTCCAGCCGCTCCCTGTCTCCCTGGAAGACGGCCGGGGTGAGGGCCAGGAGCACGCCGAACCGCCCACAGACACCCCGTCTCCCATCCGCGCATGACGGGATGTGACCGGTGGAACGACTCTGGTCCCCTTGGAGGCTCGACTACGTGACCGGTGTCGCCGAGGCATCGAGCGACGAGTGCGTGTTCTGCGTGGCCTGGGCCCGGCCCGAGCCGGAGTCCCTGATCGTCACCCGTGGCCGGACCTGCTTCGTCATTGTCAACCTGTACCCCTACAACAACGGCCACGTCATGGTGGTGCCGCACCGCCACATCGGGTCGCTCGCCGAGGCGTCGCGCCAGGAGTTGACCGAGCTGATGACGCTGACGCGCCGCGCCGAGATCGCGTTGACCGAGGCGTATCGACCGCATGGGATGAACCTGGGGATCAACCTGGGCCGGCCGGCCGGCGCCGGCGTGCCGGGGCACCTCCACATGCACCTCGTGCCACGCTGGGACGGCGACACCAACTTCATGACCGTCGTGGGCGCGACCCGGGTGGTGCCCGAGGAGCCGCCGCAGACGCTGAAGAGACTGACGCCGATCTTCGCGCGATTGGCCGAAGAGGATTGATGCCTCACCGCTCGGCGAGAATCGCTGCCGCGATGACCATCCGCTGCACCTCCGACGTGCCCTGGTAGATCTCCGTCGCGCGCACGTCACGGACCAGGCGTTCGACCGTGGAGCCACGGTGATAGCCGGCCGAGGCCAGAATCTGCATCGCCTTATCGGCGGCGCGGTGCGCCGCTTCCGAGGCGTAGAGCTTCGCCATGGCCGCCTCCACCGTGCTCCGGTCCTGGGTGTCTTTGGCGCAGGCACCCCGATACATCAGCATCCGCGCCGCCTCGAGCTCGGTCGCCATGTCAGCCAGCATCCACTGCACCGCCTGATACCGACCGATCGGCCGCCCGAACGTCTGCCGACGTTTCGTGTGTGCGAGCGCCTCTTCAAACGCCGCTTGCCCGATGCCCAGTGCCTGGGCGGCGATCGCCACCCGACCGCCGTCGAGTGCCCACATGGCGATCTGGAACCCTTTGCCCGCCGCACCGAGCATCGCCTCGGCGCCGACCCGTACGTCGTCGAGATCGATGTCACGGCAGCCGAGTCCGCGCACGCCGAGCGAGTCGGCGGTTTTCTCGGCCCGCAGACCGGCGGTATCGGTCGGAACGAGAAACGCCGAGACACCGCGTCCGCCGATACCCGGTTCGGTGGCGGCGAACACCAGCAGCAGATCAGCGACCTCGCCATTCGCGACCCAGACCTTGCGTCCGCTGAGCCGGTAGCCGGCACCGTCCGGGGTGGCGGTCGTGTGTTGATTCGCGGCATCGGTGCCCGCATCCGCCTCCGACAAGGCGAAGGCGCCCACCGCCTGGCCGGTGGCCAGACGGCGTAGCCAGATGGTGCGTTGCGCGGCGGTGCCGAACCGCGCGATGACCTCGGCGACCAGCGAGTTGTTGACGGCCAGGATGACCGCCAGCGTGGCGCTGGCGGCGGCGATCGCCTCGATCGCCAGGGCATAGCTGACATAGTCGCGACCCGCGCCGCCCGCCTCGACCGGGATCGTGATCCCCATCAGACCACGCGCGGCCGCCTCCCGCACCAGGTCGCGGGGAAACCGGTCGTCAGCGTCAATCTGCGCCGCGCGCGGTCTGACGTCCTGGTCGGCGAACCGGCGGACGGCCTCGCGAAACGCCTCCTGGTCGGCAGTCAGTTCGAGGCGCATGACGGCTCTTTGCTCAAGGAGTCAGGAGTCAGACGTCAGGAGCACCCCGCAAGCTGACGTGTCGAGGAGCCTGCTCGCCGATCATACGCGAGCGCGGCGGTCTGGCGGACCTCGGGCAGAGTCGCTGCATCTCGCGTGCACAACGTCGGTCGCGCGATGCCTGGTGATATCATGACAGTGGCCAGTCAGCGTTTGCCGGGGTCACGAGACCAAGGAAGGGTACGCATGAGCACTCGATGGTGGACGTCACGACCGGTCGTGCGCCAACCGGACCGCGGGCGCGGTCCAGCCGGGTGGATCCCGCTGTTTGTCGTCGTGGTCGCGATGACGCTGTCGGTGACCGGCAGCGCGCAGCAGCAGCCCCAGACCCAGCCTCCCGGGAGCACCCAGCCGCCCGATGCGCCGGAGCCGGCGACGGACCCGCCCCAGGACGCGCAGACCCAGCCGCCGGTGTTCCGGACCGAGATCAACTTCGTGCGGGTGGACGCGATCATCACCGACAAAGACGACAACCCGGTACTCGACTTGACGGTGGAGGACTTCGAGATCTACGAGGATGACACGCTCCAGCAGATCGAGTCGTTCGAGCTGATCCTGTTCACGGGCGAACCCGATCCTCGACTGCCCCCGCCGTCGAGCATCCGCAATGCGTATGACGAGGAGCGCGAGGCGAACCGGACAGACTCGCGCATCTTTGTCTTTTTTCTCGACGACTACCACGTGCGCGACACCAACGCCATGCGGATGACGGCACCGCTGGTGGAGTTCGTCGAGACCCAGCTCGCGCCGACTGATCTGGTGGCGGTCATGTATCCGCTGACGCCGCTGTTCGACGTGCAGCTCACCCGTAATCATGCGCAGATTGTCCGGGCGCTGCAGGCGTTCAAAGGCCGCAAGTACGACTACGACCCGCGCAATATGTTCGAGCAGCAATACGCCTACTACCCGACGACGGTGGTCGAGAAGATCCGGAACGACGTGAGCCTGTCGGGGCTCAAGGCGTTGGCGATTCATCTGGGCGGGCTGCGTGAGGGCCGCAAGTCGATCATCGTGTTGACCGAGGGCTACTCCGACTACGTGCCGCCCCAGTTGCGCGATGAGAGCGCCGGCGGCGGCGGTTTGCGCAGCACTCAGCGATACGACCCGTTCGCGGGCGACAATCGTCTGGAAGAGACGTCGCAGTTCTTCGACGACGCCGCGATGAGAATGAACCTGCTGTATACCGCCGACATCGCGAACAAGAACAACACCAGCCTCTACATGGTCGATCCCAGGGGTCTGGTGGTGTACGAGTACGACATGAGCAACGTGCCGATCGCGCCGCAGACCGACAGTCGAATTCTGCGCAATCTGCAGGACACCCTGTATCTGCTGGCGGAACAGACCGACGGGCGCGCGATTGTCAACCGCAACGATGTGTTGCCGGGCCTGGCGCAGATCGTCCGCGACCAGAGCGCCTACTACCTGCTCGGCTACACCTCGGCGGACACCCCCACTGACGGCAAGTTCCACGAGATCAAGGTGCGTGTGAGTCGGTCCGATGTCACAGTCCGTGCGCGGAAAGGCTATTACGCCCTGACCGAGGAGAACGCGGCGCGTGTGCTGGCGCCGCCGAAACCGGAGCTGCCGAAGGCGGTGGACATCGCGCTGGCGACCCTGGCGGAGCCGATACGGGGGCGCCTGGTGCGCACCTGGGTCGGCACGCGGCGCGGCAACAACGGTAAGACGAAGGTGACGTTCGTCTGGGAGCCGGTCGGCACCAACCAGAGTCGACGTCGCGAGTCGGCGTCCCAGGTGATGCTGATGGCTTTGAGCGACAGCGCCGCATATTTCCGCGGGCAGGTGCCCGAGCGAGGGAACGACTCGCCGCGGGCGGAGTTCGAGGCCGACCCGGGCGTGCTCGAGCTCAACGTCGCGATCGAGGATGAATACGGCGACGTGATCGACCGGGCGGTGCACGAGGTGACGATCCCCGATTTCACCGGCACCGACGTCGCACTGAGTACGCCGGCGGTGCTGCGGGCGCGCAACGCGATGGAAATGCGGCAGCTGATCGCCGACCCTGACGCAGTGCCGACCGCGTCCCGCTTCTTCCGGCGCACCGACCAGTTGCTGCTGCGTGTCGAGGTATACACGCCGGGCGATACCGCGCCGATGGTCACCGCCCAGCTGTTGAGCCGGGAGGGCACGTCGATGCTGGAGCTCTCCGTCGAGCAGCCGGCGACCGGTGCACCATATGAGTTGGCGCTGCAGCTGGCGTCGTTCCCGCGGGGGGACTATCTGATCGAGATCTCGGCGGCTGTGGGCGACGAGGTTGCAACCACGCTCGTCGCATTTCGTATTCAGGGATGAGGTGGCTCGACCGGTCGCTCCCGTCTGTCTTCCCGTGTCCGCCGTCGCCCAAAGGAGTCTGGCCGCAGCGTCGCGGGGCCGTCAGACAAGCGTCTGCGACGTGTAGATGGCGTTAACGCAAGCCTCCCAAGGCGACATGGACAAGATCCGCGTCATCATTGCGAAACCGGGCCTCGATGGTCACGACCGGGGCGCGAAGGTGATCGCTCGCGCGTTACGCGACGAGGGGATGGAGGTCATCTACACCGGGCTCCGCCAGACACCGGAGCAGATCGTGGAGGCCGCGCTGCAGGAGGACGCGGGTGTCATCGGATTGTCGATTCTGTCCGGCGCGCACAACCATGTCTGCCCCCGTGTCATGGAGCTGCTGCGAGAAAAGGGCCTCGACGATGTGCTCGTGGTGCTCGGGGGCATCATTCCCGATGTGGACCTACCGGGGCTACGGGCGATCGGGATCGAGGGGGTATTTCAACCCGGGACACCGATGCGAGACATCGTCGGCTTCATCCGCGAGCACCACCGTCGGATCCCGGCCTGACTCGGGGCACGAGATCCAGCCACCAGGACGCCTCGCAAAGTCTTCAGTCTGCGTGCACGCTTGACGTCTCGGAATGGTGCGGGTACGCTCGGAAAAAGCGATGTCACAGACACTCCTGGTCGCCGACGACAGTGTCACGATCCAACGTGTGTTCGAGCTGACGTTCGCCGACGAGGATATCCGGGTGATCGCGGTCGGAGACGGGCAGCAGGCGATCGAACGCATCAAGGCGGATCCGCCGGACATCGTGCTGGCCGACACCGGGATGGCGGAGCGTAACGGCTACGACATCGCGATGTTCATCAAGGCAGATCCCGCGCTGGCGCACATTCCGGTGGTGCTGCTGACCGGAGCGTTCGAACCGGTCGACGAAGATCGGGCACGGCAGGCTGGGTGCGACGGGGTCTTGGTCAAACCGTTCGAGCCCCAGGTCGTCATCGATCGTGTGCGTGATCTGCTGGGCAGGCGGTCGGCGGCAGCCGTCCCGGCGACGACCGCCGGACCGGTCGAGATGGTGCCTCGGCAGGACGCCGCTGCGGATGCTTCCACGCCGCACGCCGAGACGCCGGAGCGGCCCACCCACGACCCGGACGAGACGTTCGATCTGTCGTCGCGACTGAGGGCAGGGGAACCGGAGCCTGCCCCGCGGCTGGTTACCACTGGTCGGGCGGTTGCGTCGGACGACCCGCTCGGGGACGACCTCGAGCGGATGGAGAAGGCGTTCGACCGGTTCGAAGCGGGGGAGTCCGTCGCGTCCGCTCAGGGGGGCACAGCGCCCAACGAGCCGCGTCCCGCGCCGAATGACACGTCGGCCTCCAAGGAGGAGAACCTCGACTCGCTGGAAGGCGTCGTGAGCGGGCTGGAGGCGACGCACGACGCGCGTGGGGACGCGAAGGCCGACGGCGCGCCGGCCGAGCACGAGGTCCTCCCATCGACACCGGATGCGGTGTCGCGCCCATCGGATCGGTCGGTCGCGAAGCCGGTTCCGGCGGCCGGGTCTGCGTCGGCAGATGGGGCGCCGGCCATCCCATCTCCGCAGGTGTCCCCCCCGTTAGAGCCCGTGGCGCCCGTCGCGTCAGCACCACCGCCCGCGTCGGTCTCCGCGCCGCCAGCACCGAAGCCCGTGGCGCCAGCACCGCCGCCCGCGTCGGTCTCCACGCCGCCACTCGAGCCTGTCGCGTCAGCGCCACCGCCGGCGTCCGCGCCGCCATTACGCGAGCCCGTCGCGCCAGCACCACCGCCCGAGCCGGTCCCACCCCCTGCCCCGGTCGACACGCCACCGTCGCTTGCCGACGCCTTCGCGTCGCTGCTTGCGGCCGAGCAGGGTGCCGCCGAGCGGGCCCAGACGGTCTCTCCATCGCCCCGGCCGGCCTCGTCGCCAGTGCTGAACGAGGCGCTGATCGACCGGGTGGCCGAGCGCGTTGTCGCCCGTCTGTCCGACGGGATGACCAGCGAGTTGGTGACCCAGGTCGTCGCCCGGGTCGCCGAGAAGCTGGTGCGCAAGGAGATTGAACGGGACACGTAGGACTTGCAGCCCGGGGTGACAGCCCCGCCGTATGCGAACGGCGCGGCATCCCGCCTGCCTCGGTTGCTCCTCGGTCACATAGTGCCGGTATGTTCCCTCGTCGCGCCTTGTCATCCGGGCGCTTCGCCGGTCTCGGTGCCACACAGAGCTTTCACCGCGGACGGCTAGACATCGTTCCGGGGGGTGACGCGTCGAACGTCACGGTGTGACGCGACAAGACAGCTCGCGATTCCTCGATTTCCATCCTCCACGACCTCCGTCTCTTCGGCGGTGCGCTCGGCCCCATCGGCGGCTGATACCATGATCGGCATGCGTGAGCTGGCGAAAGGGTTCGAACACGCGACCGTCGACCCCAAGTGGTATGCCTTCTGGGAGTCGGCCGGGGCCTTCCGCGCTGATCCGACATCGACCCGCCCAGTCTTCAGCATCGTGCTGCCGCCGCCCAACGTCACCGGTGTGCTGCATATCGGGCACGCACTCAATCAGACGCTGCCGGATATCGTCTGCCGGTGGAAGCGGATGACGGGCCACGACGTGTTGTGGTTGCCCGGGACCGACCACGCCGGGATTGCCACCCAGAACGTCATCGAGAAGCAGCTGGCGGAGGAGGGGACGAACCGCCACGAGCTGGGCCGGGAGGCGTTCGACGCGCGCGTCTGGGCATGGACCCGGCAGAGCCACGGCACGATCACCCGCCAGATGCGGACGCTCGGGGCGTCGGTCGATTGGAGCCGCGAGCGGTTCACGCTCGATGATGACCTGTCGCGGGCCGTGCGACGGGTCTTCGTGACGCTGTTTCGCGAGGGGCTGATCTATCGCGGCAAGTATATCGTCAACTGGTGTACCCGGTGTCGGACGGCGCTGTCCGATCTCGAGGTGGTGCACACCGAGCAGCACGGCAAGCTGTATCACATTCGCTACCCGACCGTGGAGGGCGACCATGTCGTGATCGTGGCGACCACACGGCCCGAGACCATGCTCGGTGACACCGCCGTGGCGGTGCATCCAGAGGATGACCGGTATCGGGAGGTGGTGGGCCGGAGGCTCAGGCTGCCGGTCATTGGTCGGGAGCTGCCGGTGATCGCCGACGCGTCTGTTGATGCCGGGTTCGGTACCGGCGCTGTCAAGGTCACGCCGGCCCACGACCCGAACGACTTCGAGATCGGGAAGCGCCACGATCTGCCGCAGGTCGTGGTGATCGACGAGGACGGCCGGATGACCGCCGAGGCAGGTCCGTACGCGGGGCAAGAGCGGTTCGCCGCGCGGCGCGCGCTGGTGAAGCGGTTGGAGGCCGACGGGCTGCTCGAGAAGGTGGAGGACCACACCCACGCGGTCGGGCACTGCAGCCGTTGCCAGACGGTCGTCGAGCCGCTCGTGTCGACCCAGTGGTTCGTGCGCATCAAGCCGCTGGCAGAACCGGCCATCGCGGCGGTCGAGGACGGCCGGACCCGCTTTGTGCCGGAGCACTGGGCGCGCACGTATTTCGAGTGGATGACCAACATCCACGATTGGTGTATCTCGCGGCAGCTCTGGTGGGGACACCGGGTGCCCGCCTGGTACTGCGACGAGTGCGGGGCGGTGGTCGTCGAGGAGGAGACTCCGCCGAGGTGTGCGTGCGGCGCCGCGCTGCGTCAGGACACCGACGTGCTGGACACCTGGTTCAGCTCTGGACT
>SMUZ01048755.1_pt1 | contig 16299 bp, 11 predicted proteins | sample 2456421 | NCBI WGS metagenome assembly SMUZ01 (sample SAMN11095932, study PRJNA526329) | marine sediment metagenome | biome: Marine sediment; feature: Surficial sediment; material: Deep marine sediment; isolation source: Hadal surficial sediment | place: Pacific Ocean | collected 2014-11 | depth... | reverse complement strand
CACACCCTTGCAACCGTACTAAATCTCGCAAAAACACCGATTGAATTGCAACGACTGCACGGTATGGGCGAACTGCTCTACACTCAGGCTGCCGAGCAACTCGAGACGCTGCCACAGGTTCGCGTGTACGCGCCAATCGGGCCACACAAACATCTGCTCGCGTATCTGATTCGCCGCTTGTTGGAAAACGGCGCCAACAGCTCATTCGTAAACCGCTTTCTGGATGCCGAGACTTCCGTGGACAACTTGGTTATCGATCCTAAAAAAAGCGTTGCAACGGCGCGTGCGTCTCCAAGGGAAGCACCGATTCCGACACCTCCAAACCTGTACGTTCCCGAACGAGCGAACTCACCCGGATACGATCCCCAGGATCCAGACCACCTGGATTCTATCGTCTCCAACATGGCGCCATTTGCACTTCACCAGTGGGGGAAGATCGCGTCGACCGGGGTGGTCGTGGTCAATCCAGGGCGCAACGATGACATCGTCGGGCACTATCGGGTTGCCAAACCGGCCGACATCGATTCCGCGCTGACGGCATGCGTTCATTCCCAACCCGCCTGGAACGCGCTCGGTGGCCGAGAGCGTGGAGTCATCTTACGGCACATTGCCCGAGGCTTCGAAGAACAACACGGCGAACTCATGGCGCTACTCGTGCGCGAAGCCGGAAAAACTCTCAACGACGCGTTAACTGAAATCCGGGAAGCCTGGGATTTCTGCCACTATTACGCCCACCAGGCGGAACTTCACTTTGAGGATCCACAGGTGTTAGCCGGACCAACGGGGGAATCAAACCTTCTTCACCTGCAGGGGCGTGGTACTTTTTTGTGCATCTCTCCCTGGAATTTTCCCCTTGCCATCTTCACCGGGCAGGTTTGTGCGGCGCTGGCCGCTGGAAACAGCGTTGTTGCGAAACCTTCCGAGCAGACGACGCTCATAGCCATGCGCGTCGTCGAACTGATGTATGCCGCCGGTGTACCAAGTTCCGTGTTATGTCTGCTGGCTGGTCAAGGCGGTGTCGTAGGTCGAGCACTTGCCGAAGACGAGCGCGTATCAGGTGTCGCTTTCACTGGCTCTACGGCAACCGCCAAACTCCTGCAAAAAACTCTGGCGGATAGATCCGGCGCGATCGCGCCGTTGATTGCCGAGACAGGTGGGCAAAATGCCATGATCGTGGATTCCACCGCCATGATCGAACAGGTGGTGGACGATGCCATAATCTCGGCATATGGTTCTGCCGGCCAACGCTGCTCCTCATTGCGTGTGTTGTATCTACAACACGACATCGCAGACGATGTATTGGACATGTTCAAAGGTGCGATGGACGCACTCGTTGTTGGCGATCCATGGTCACCCAATACGGACATCGGACCGATCATCGACAAACTCGCACTCACTCGATTGCAGCGCCACGCCGATGCGCTCGCCGCACATTGCCTGCACAAAACCATTTTGCCGGATAGTTTGCACGGCCACTACATTGCACCACACTTGTTTGAGCTCAAATCGATCAAGGAACTTACCGAGGAAAATTTTGGCCCCCTGTTACATGTCGTGCGTTATCCACGCGAGCAGCTCGAGCAAATTCTGGCAGAGCTGGGCGCGACCGGCTACGGTCTTACGCTGGGAATACACAGCAGGAATAACCAATTCATCGATCGGGTCTGGGACACATCGAGCGCGGGTAACGTCTATGTAAACCGCAACATGATCGGTGCGGTGGTTGGCGTGCAGCCTTTCGGGGGTCAGGGATTATCCGGGACCGGACCCAAGGCCGGGGGTCCGCACTACCTGCAACGCTTCGCGAGTGAACGCACGTTAACCAACAACGTTGCTGCGATCGGCGGTAATGTGGATTTGCTCACCAGGTAAGTTTGGGGTCTTAAAACATCCGTATAGCCATGGACTGCGATGTAGATTGCAAAGTTAGCGTTGAACCACCGACATCTATTTCCACCGTGATCGAAGGAGCCCCTTCCTGCACGGCAACCTCGAGACCCAACGACGTTAACGTCGCGGCAAGTTCCACTGCCTGTGGCAAGGTGATGTTCAGCCCACGGAAGGCGCCGGCCGACGGGTTGTGAGCCGCCGGGTGGGGACAATTGAGCCAGTCGATAAAAAATGGGAACGTGCCTGCATAACCAGACGCATCGGGAAACAGCAGATCCCACTCCAGGAGATTGCCTTCCGGGGTTGCACGCCGGGTACGCACCGGACCGCGACACGCGAAACCACGTTCCGCTAATTCACGGGACGGTACACCGAGATCGGTCGAGCCTACCGCCCAGGTGATCAGTGCGCATGATTCAAGCGTTCCGAGCCGCTCACCAAAAGTACCTTCGAGCCGTTGCTCTGGATCGGGCGCGATGATCTCGAGGTAAACCGCTTCGCCCAAAGACAACAGTGCGTTGCGCGTGCCGAGACCCGGATGAGACCCACCTAACGCCGCCTGCACACCGAACAATCTCTGCGCTTCGCGTATCCCCTCATCGAGGTCGGGTGCGCCCCACATAAAATGATCGATCTGCAAGTTAATCATGACACCTTTGCTTCTGATTCTTGTTCGAACAATCCGTACAATACGGCCTTTCGAGGGGAGAGTGACAATTCTGGGGGAGCCTATGGAGAATGATAATAACAAGAACTATTGGCGTGCCAATCTGAAAGTGTCCGCTATTTTGCTGATCATCTGGTTCACCGTTTCCTTCGGGTTCGGCATTCTGCTCGTAGAACCCCTGAACCAGATCGCATTTTTCGGATTTAAGCTCGGCTTCTGGTGGGCACAACAGGGTGCCATATTCGTATTCGTCATTCTCATTTTCGTCTACGCAAGAATCATGAAACACATCGATAGGAAGTTCGGTGTGCAAGACGAAGAGGATTAGCGGCACATGGATGTACAAACGCTAACCTATCTATTCGTGGGCGGGAGCTTCGCACTTTACATCGGCATCGCCGTCTGGTCGCGCGCCACCTCAACCGAAGAGTTCTACATTGCCGGTGGGCACGTGCATCCGATTGCCAACGGCATGGCAACGGCGGCCGATTGGATGAGTGCGGCATCGTTCATCTCCATGGCAGGCATCATCGCGTTCATGGGTTATGACGGTACCGTCTACCTCATGGGTTGGACCGGCGGCTACGTACTCTTAGCCCTGCTGCTCGCGCCCTATCTGCGCAAGTTCGGCGAGTTCACCGTTCCCGATTTCATCGGTAGCCGCTACTACTCCAACACGGCGCGGGTTGTCGCCGTCATCAGTCTCATCCTGATCTCTTTCACCTATGTCGCGGGGCAGATGCGTGGCGTCGGCATCGTGTTTTCCAACTTCCTCGATGTTCCCATCGACGTCGGCGTCGCGATTGGGATGGCGGTGGTGTTCATGTATGCCGTACTCGGGGGGATGAAAGGCATCACCTATACGCAGGTAGCTCAATACTGCGTGATGATTTTTGCCTACCTCGTCCCGGCAATATTCATCTCAATGCTCATCACTGGCATTCCCATACCACAACTGGGTCTGGGTGCAGAAGTCGCGGACGGTTCCGGCCTCACCGTGCTGGACAAGCTCGACAGCACCCTCGTCGAACTCGGCTTCGGTCCTTATACAGACGGTAACAAAGCCACCATCGACGTGTTCGCCATTACCCTCGCCTTGATGATTGGGACGGCCGGCCTGCCCCATGTGATCGTGCGTTTTTTCACCGTGCCGAAGGTATCGGACGCAAGGAAGTCGGCGGGTTATGCCCTATTGTTCATCGCGGTGCTCTACACCACTGCACCGGCCGTTGGCGCGTTTGCGCGGCTCAACTTCGTCGATACCGTGCAAGGCAGACAATATTCGACCATCGACTCGTGGTTCAAAAACTGGGAGCGGGTGGGGTTGATCGGTTGGCTCGACAAGAACAACGACGGCATCATTCAGTACGCACCGGGTGCCCCGTTCGAGGGCGCACCGCGTTTTTCGAACGATCCCGGCCCGTCAGGTGAACGCAAGGTGCTCAATGTACCAACAACCAACAGCAACGAAGTATATGTAGATCGGGACATCATGGTGCTGGCCAATCCGGAAATCGCCGGGTTGCCAGACTGGGTGATCGCCCTGGTGGCAGCAGGTGCGTTGGCGGCTGCGTTGTCCACCGCCGCCGGGCTCCTGCTGGTAATTTCCACCTCAATATCACACGACCTGTTGAAGAAAACGATGGCCAAAGGTCTCAGCGACCGCCAGGAGCTGTTGTATGCCCGCATATCCGCCGCTACCGCTATCGCAATCGCCGGTTACCTGGGCATCAACCCGCCCGGGTTTGTTACCCAGGTAGTCGCATTTGCGTTTGGGTTGGCAGCGGCTTCGCTCTTTCCCGCCATACTCATGGGCATTTTCTCCAAGGGTATGAACAGGGAAGGGGCTATTGCCGGTATGGTTGTGGGGCTGGTTTTCACCTTCGGCTACATTTTCTACTTCAAATTCGTTGCACCGGCGGACAACAACGCGGAGCATTGGTGGTTCGGAATTTCTCCAGAAGGAATTGGCGCACTAGGCGCAGTTTTCAACTTCTCGGTGGCGTTTGTCGTCAGCCGGTTCGGTAAGCCCGTACCCAGCGAGGTCGAAGCGATGGTCGAAAACATACGCATCCCGAAAAGTACACCCCCCGAAAGCACCTTAGCCTCGACTACCAACTGAGGTAACAAATGGCCCACATCAAGACGATTCACGACCTGGTCGGCAAGGAGGTAGGTGTCACCCCATGGATCGTGATCGATCAGGAGAAGATTGATAATCACGCGCATAACACCGGAGACGATAGCTGGATACACATCGACCCCGATCGCGCTGCAAAAGAAACCCCCTTCGGGAGCACGATCGCGCAGGGCTTTCTCCTGCTGTCCGTCCTACCCGATATGACCAAATCCCTGACATTGCCGACGGAAGGTGTTGCTTACTCCGTAAACTATGGCTTCGATCGGGTGCGCATCGTGCAGCCGGTGACCGTGGATTCTCGAGTACGCGGGCGATTCGAGCTTAAAAAGGTGGTGTCCAAGGGTCACCACGGGTTACTCGCTTATCTGGACACGTCCATCGAGATCGAAGGAGATGACATCGCCCCCGCCCTTGTCGCAGAGTGGCTGGAGTACATTCGCCTTGAGGAATAATTAGTGTCCTGTCCCACAGATAAGTTTGCCCGTTCACTGGTCTAAAAGGAGACGATTCATGGCGGAAGCTTCGAACCAACGAATCGCGTACTACAACGGCGAGTATTTGCCAGAGGGTGAGATACGTATTCCTTTCCGGGACCGCGGTTTCCTCTACGGTGACGGTGTATTTGACATGACTCGCACCTTCAACGGAAAAATTTTTAAAATTCGCGAGCATATCGAGCGCCTCTATCGATCGTTGAAGGCGTTACGAATCGACGCAGGATTGACGCCTGCGCAGATGATCGAGATAAGTCAGGAAGTGCTCAAGCGTAACGTGCATTTTCTCGACGAGAGCTGTGACTACTGGGTGGCACAACGCATATCTCGAGGACTTCATGCAGTCGGAGACGAAGGCTGGGAGCAGGACGGTGCAACCGTCATCGTGGAGTGTTTGCCGTTACCGTTAAAAGCCCGGGCAGCCTATTACCGAGACGGTCTCGATCTGGTGTTGTCTCCCGTACGGCGAACCGCTCCAGACGCATTAACCCCGAGGGCTAAGACGCTCAATTATCTCAATTTGATCAACGCCAATATGGCGGTACAAAGCCCATCGGAAAACGCTTACACTATTTTGCTCGACGTCAACGGCAATCTCTGCGAAGGCCTGGGCGCAAATATCTTTCTCGTTAAGGACGACGTTTGCCTTACACCGCGCGAGCAGTTTGTGCTGCCAGGTGTCTCACGCGCCTGCGCGATCGAGCTCGCAGAAAAGCTCGGCCTACATGTCGTCGAAAAAGATCTGGATCTGCACGATGCCTACAACGCCGACGAGATATTCTTAACGTCCACCAGCCTGTGTATCGTACCAGCGATATCTTTTTGCGGTGCTACCGTCGGTGAGGGAAATATACCAGGTCCAATAACAAAACAACTCACCAGCGCTTACATGGAACTAGTCGATTTCGATTTTGTTGCGCAATACTTGCGATACCTGGAATAAAACAATATTTTGTCAATGTTCGAAAATGCGGTGACTCAACGCCCGGTTGAACCCGGGTGCTCGAGCCAACGGGCCTCCCAGCCGACATCCGGTTGATCCCAGGCATAACGCCAACTGCTGCCGAAGCGTTCATCGTAGACGACGGCCTTTACCGGTTTGCGTTTAACCGGCCCCTGTTTGTCCACCGGGTAGCCGATCGGCAACACGCAATAGATTTCGTTGTTTTCCGGAATGTCGAGCATTTTGCGCAACTCCTCTCCACCACGCAGTGGGAAGTTGAACACGGAGCCCGCAAGTCCAAGACCACGCGCGGCCAGCAGGAGATTCTGCACGGCCGGGAAGGTGCTGCCTCCGGGGGTGCCATGGCGACCGCGCAGTCCGCACACGACAATCACAACAGGTACTTCGGCCAGATGGGCGACTAGGTGCTCCACACTCCTCAGCGACAACCGTTGCGAGCGCGGCAACTTATCGATACTCCCCGGTTCATCCTCGTAACGAGTCTGATAACGTTGCCACGGACCTTGAGACCACTGCTGCATGTGCTGGAGAGCTTCACGGGATCGAACGAGGACGAAGCGCCAATCCTGGGCATTCTGTCCAGATGGGGCACGAATTGCCGCATCGAGCATCTGGAACAACACCTCATCCGATACGGGATCTGGCTTGAATCGACGCAACGCCCGGGTTGAATATATGGTGTGAAACAGCCCTGGATCCTCAACTGTCATATGTCTCCATCCTTCGAAAATCTCTTAACATCTCGCAATTCCGAGCAAGCAAGGGTCGTGCTCGACCGGCAACTGCTTGCGCACGAACCAGCATACGCTGACTATAGAGTACGCGCGTGGATTTACGCTTAGGGTCTTTGAGGGTAACGAATATGACTAATAAAAGGAGTTCTTGTGAGCGGCGATGACAACCTGGCTTTATTCTGCGATTTTGAGAACGTTGCCCTCGGCGTAAGAGATGCGAAGTACGCCAAGTTCGACATTCGACCGATTGTCGAGCGACTGCTCCTCAAGGGAAGCATCGTCGTCAAGAAGGCCTATTGCGACTGGGAGCGTTACAAGGAATTTAAAGCGTTGATGCACGAATCTGCCTTTGAACTCATCGAGATTCCCCACGTACGTCAATCCGGCAAAAACTCGGCGGACATTCGCATGGTCGTCGACGCACTCGACCTGTGTTACACGAAAGAACATATCGACACTTTCGTGATCATCTCCGGTGATTCCGATTTTTCTCCCCTGGTGAGCAAGCTGCGGGAAAACGCGAAGACCGTCATCGGTATCGGTGTAAAAAACTCGACTTCCGATCTGCTGATGAACAACTGCGACGAATTTATTTTCTACGACGATCTGGTTGCCGAGCGGGAGTCTACAAAAAAGCGCCAGCGACGCAAAACACGTTCCAAGGCGACTGCAGCGAAGAAGGGTGTCGATAAAACCGAAGAATCCAAAACTCACGACGATCCCACTCAGGAAGCAATCGATCTTGTCCTGGAAACAACTGAAGCGCTGTACGCCGAGCGCGGCGACCGTGCCAAACTCTGGGGATCCATGATCAAACAAACGTTGAAACGCCGACGACCGGGGTTTAACGAATCGTTTTATGGATTCAGTTCTTTCAGTGATTTACTTGAAGAAGCACAAACGCGCGGTCAGCTCGAACTGGAGATGGACGAACGCTCTGGTGGTTATGTAATCCTCAGAGTTCCACGGCGATAAATATTTCCTAAACCTAACCGTATTTCGCTTTCGCCTCCCGACGCCGGGCATGTAACAGGGGCTCGGTATAACCATTCGGCTGGTCGAGCCCCTTGAGGATGAGATCACATGCCGCCTGAAAGGCAATATTGTCAGCAAAATTCGGCGCCATGTTGCGGTAGCTGTCATCTTCAGCATTCTGACCATCAACGACGGCGGCCATACGTTGCAACGTTTCCAACACCTGCTCGGTCGAGCAGATGCCATGGTGAAGCCAGTTGGCGATATGCTGACTCGCGATGCGCAAGGTCGCGCGGTCTTCCATAAGCCCAACGTTGTTGATGTCCGGTACCTTCGAGCAGCCAACCCCTTGATCGATCCAGCGCACCACGTATCCCAGGATACCCTGTGTGTTGTTGTCCAACTCGGTCTGCACCTCGTCTGCCGACAGGTTCTCTCCTTTTAACAGCGGAATGCGCAGGATCTCATCAAGACTTGCCGGGGTACGCGAACTCAGCTCCACCTGCCGATCTGCCACAAGCACCTGGTGGTAGTGCATCGCATGCAGTGTCGCGGCGGTGGGTGACGGCACCCAGGCCGTGTTTGCACCGGATTGAGGGTGACCAATCTTGACGGCCAGCATCTCCTTCATCTCGTCGGGTTTTGGCCACATCCCTTTACCGATCTGGGCAACACCACTAAACCCGGCCGCAAGACCGCTATCGACGTTCGCGTCTTCATAAGCTTTGATCCAGGGTTCTTCCTTGATCCGCTCTTTGGGTAAAAACGCACCAGCTTGCATGCTCGTGTGGATCTCGTCACCGGTACGATCTAGAAACCCGGTATTGATGAATACGATCCGTTCCCTGGCGACGTTGATGCAGGCTCGTAAGTTGACCGTGGTGCGACGCTCTTCGTCCATGATGCCCACCTTCATCGTATTGGTCGGCAAACCAAGCACCTGTTCAACACGACCGAACAGATCGCACGTCAATGTTACCTCCTCCGGCCCGTGCATCTTCGGTTTCACAATGTAGATGCTGCCGGTTCGTGAATTGGAAACTGGCCCGTTACTCTTTAGATCGTGTACTGCCGCAAATGCGGTGACCGCCGCGTCGAGGAAACCCTCGGGCACCTCGTTTCCAGCGGCATCGAGCACCGCATCGGTGGTCATCAGGTGGCCGACGTTGCGCATGAGCATCAAGCTGCGCCCGTGGAGCGTGAGCGGTTGACCATTCTTGCCGGTATAGGTGCGATCAGGGTTCAGCCGCCGGAGGATGGTGCGCCCGCCTTTGTTCACGGGAGTTTCCAGATCACCCTTCATCAAGCCGAGCCAATTGCCATAAACGATACACTTATCGGCAGCGTCCACAGCGGCCACCGAATCCTCACAATCTTGAATTGTGGTGATGGCAGCTTCCAACACGACATCTTTGACCCCGGCAGGGTGCACTCCGCCAACATCGTGTTCGCGGTCGATCTGAATTTCGACATGTAGAGCGTTGTTGACGAGAAGCACGACACTCGGCTCTCCGTCACCCACGTAACCGACAAATTGATCGGGGTCGGCAAGTCCGGTGTTACCACCATTGTCCAAAACAGCCCGGAGTTGGACTTCATCGCCGCCATCGCCGATACCATAACCGATGACTTCTGTATGGCTTGCACCTTCCAGTGGTACAGCCGCATCGAGAAACGCAGCAGCTCGCGCCACCACCAGTTCACCCCGGGCTGGATTGTATCCGGTGCCTTTCTCGCGACCGGGTTCCTCCGCAATGATGTCCGTGCCGTATAAGGCATCGTACAAGCTTCCCCAGCGGGCGTTGCCAGCGTTAAGAGCAAAACGAGCGTTCATCACAGGCACCACCAACTGGGGTCCAGCAATAACGGCAATCTCTTCGTCAACGTTCTCAGTACTGATGGAGAACGTTCCGGGTTCTGGGAGCAGATACCCGATCTCAGTGAGAAACGTACGATACTCTGCCGCGTCGAGCGGCTGACCCTTGCGGGCGAGATGCCAGGAGTCGATCTGTGCCTGCAACTGATCCCGCTTGGCTAACAATGCGCGATTGGTGGGACCAAGATCCGTCACGATCGATTCGAATCCGTTCCAGAATTCGCCAACGTCGATGCCGGTTCCCGGAGCTATCTGCTCGGCTAACAGGGCATCCAATTCACTGGCGATCTGTAATCCACCACGCGTAACTCTGTCGCTCCCGCTCATGAGCGTCCTCTTGGAAAATGGAAAAGCGGGCAAGTATACCTGAAGACCAGGGCGGACTATAAAGTAAGCGGGGCTTGCACCTTCGCGACAAACCGTTCGTCAGCTTTATGCTCGTCGACGTAAAATGCGTTTGAACGTGCCTGGATGTACCTGGCGAGCCTGGAATCCCTTCCCGCCTACCAGCGTGCTAATTCGTACCTGTAACCGGCGCTGTTAACCATCATAAAAATTGGCCCGTCAGTACTCGTCGCCAATAGCTACAAATACCTTTCCACCTTGCAAAGTTACCGGAAAAGATTTGATCGGTTGTGTTGCAGGTGCTGCCAGACACTTGCCAGTGCGCACATCGAACTGTGCCCCATGCAGCGGGCAGCTTATTGCCCAATCATTGAGTTTGCCCCCGGATAAAGTCTGGCCAGCATGACTGCACCGGTTGGACACAGCATAATAGCTGCCTCTAACCTGGCAGATCAGAACGTCCACGCCGTCCACCTGGCACGCTACCATCTCACCTTCGGCCAACGCTGCCATAGATAAAACCGCTTTCAAGGCACCCCATGGACACTGGATTAAAAAAGTCAGTTAAGATGGTTTTTTTTCAAGATGCAAGCGGCAGAGCGCGGTGAAGCTGAGAAAATCTGCAAGGGGAAAACATGATTCGAATCGGTTCATGCATAGTCGTATGTCTACTGTCCTTCAACCTATGGGCTGAAGCAAAAACAATAACAGTTGTTCACGCCGGTATGCTGCTCGCCGTCCCGGGTGAAGCGCCAGAATTGGAACAGACCGTGGTCTTGGGTGACAACTTGATCACCCAAGTGCTCGACGGGTTTATCGACCCTTCGAGCATTTCGCCCAACGCAGAGTTTATCGATCTTTCCGATATGTTCGTGCTTCCCGGTTTGATGGACATGCACGTACACCTGTTGAACGAACTCGGTCCAAACACGCGCAACGATGCCTTAACTACCACGTCTTCGCTGGCAGCAATGCGCGGTGCTCAATTTGCCCGGCGCACATTGTTGGCAGGGTTCACGACTGTTCGCGATCTCGGCGGGGACCCCGAAGCCATCTACGCGTTACGCGAAGCGATCAAACGCGGCTACGTACCCGGTCCGAGAATATTCGCGGCAGGATCTCCCATCGCCGCAACAGGCGGACATGGCGATGTGGACGGTGTGACTCCAGAACTAATGGCACTGTGGACCCCGGCTACGATCTGCGACGGTCCCTACGACTGCCGGAGAGCTACTCGTTATGCGGTAAAACACGGTGCCGACTGGATCAAGATCACGGCAACAGGCGGGGTGCTTTCTGATTCGGCAACGGGGCTGGAGCTGCAGATGACGGTGGATGAACTCGAGGAAATCGTGGCGACCGCCCACAACCTTGGTCGCAAGGTTGCAGCCCATGCCCATGGAACCACCGGCATCAACGCGGCCCTGCGGGCCGGTGTTGATAGCATCGACCACGGAACTTTCTTAGACAAAGAGTCGGTTCGACTCTTCAAACGAACGGGCGCCTATTTCGTTCCAACGATGTTGCCGGGGCACCTCGTACAGAAAACGATGGAGGGCAACCCGTTTTTCACCTCCGCCATCAGGGACAAGGTACGCAAAGCATCGGGTGCGTCGAAGGCAAGTGTAAAGCTCGCTTACGATGCCGGGGTAAAAATCGCCTTCGGTACCGATACTGGTGTGACCAAACATGGAAAAAATGCAGAAGAATTTGCGCTTATGGTCGATGCCGGTATGAGCGCAATGGATGCGATTCATGCAGCGACCGTGGTGACTGCACAGTTGTTGGAACGATCAGACGAACTCGGGACCATTGAACCAGGAAAAATTGCCGACCTCATTGCCGTGTCCGGCGACCCGTTGCAAGAGATCAAAATTCTCGAAGATGTGCGGGCGGTGATCAAGGACGGGAAATTGGTTCGCTAACAATTTTGTGCCACGACTGAACCCGGCATTCCATCACAACATGTTATTAACAAAAAATAGGTTACCTTCAACGCCTACGAGGGGAATATGGTCGCGAGTTACTTAATCGCTAGTAGTGTGGTCAGATTATCGCCGAGCCAGTTTGTAGCCGACCGACTCACGGTCCCAGGTACGTTCTGAAATACCCGCCTTGCGCAGCGGTTCCTTCTGAATCTTACCAGTCGCCGTTTTCGCCAATTCCTGCGTGGCTTCAACAAAACGCGGCACGGCAAAACGCGGCATACGTTCCGCGCAATAGTTCAACAGTGCGACGTTGTCGATGTCGACACCACCTTCCGTCACGATGACGGCTTTGACCTCATCCTCACCACCGGCGTCGTGCACACGGATACCGATAACCGCACTCTCAATGACCTCGGGATGTTCATTTAACACTTGTTCGATCTCGAACGAGGAAATGTTCTCACCTCGGCGGCGGATCCGGTCGCGAATCCGGTCGACAAAGTAGAGACGGCCCTGGTCGTCGAAGCGTCCGGCGTCCCCCGTATGAAACCAGAGATTCCGCCAGGTCTCGACGGTCTTCTCCGGCATGCGGTAATACCCCTGGCTGAAACAGAATGGCTCTTTGGGGCGGACGACGATCTCGCCGATCTCTCCAGGAGACACCGGCAGATCGGTTTCGGCATCGACGATCCGAACTTCGAAATAATCGTCAGCGACCTTTCCTGCAAGGCCAGGTGCTAGCGGGTCGTCGTCTGCGGTATATGAGATCAAGTTAATTTCGGTCATCCCATATCCCTGAAAGAACTTGATGCCGAAACGCTCTTCGAACGCACTCCCCCACTCGGTAGCAATAGGCACGGCAAGAACCTTCTTCAGATTGTGGTCGCGGTCATGTTCCGTTGGGGCCGTACGAAAAATGAACTCAGGCATGACGCCAAGTGCATTTGTTACCGTTGCCTCGCATGTGCGTACATCATCGAGCCAGCGGTTTGGACTGAACCGCTCGATGCAATAAACCCGTCCACCAGAGATCCAGGAGCTTACGACCTGCAGTAACAGTCCCATGGTGTGAAACAAGGGCATACAGACATACTGACAATCCTCGGTTGTCATCGATAGCCTTTCAACCATGCGCCGGCCGAACAGGTAACAGTGCGCATGGGGCATCAATACCCCCTTCGCAGGTCCGGTCGTGCCTGAGGTATAGATAATGCAGGCGATGTCCTGGGGGCCGGGCACGACGAGTACGTCCTCCATCGAAGGAGCCAGCGCCGCAAAGGCTTCGAAAGTCATAGCCGGTACGCCCGCGAAAACCGTCGGCAGCGAGTCGTCGACGTCTCCGGCGACGTAAACCGTGGCCGAGAGGTTTTCGATACCGCCTTCAAGCCCAGTAAAGGCACTACTCAAGCTCGCGTCGACAAAAACGACGCGTGGCTCTGCATTAATCAACTGATGTTGCAGGAAGGCGCCCTTGAGCTCGGTATTCACCGGTACAAAAATGGCACCTAACTTCATGGTTGCGAGCATCACGAGAATGAATTCCGCTCAGTTTTTGAGCAACACAAGGACCCGGTCGCCGGGAACGACACCTAATCCCGCAAGATTCCTAGCGAGGCTATTGCTGTCGGTGTCGAGGCCGGCAAAGGTCAACCGAGTGCCTTGCTCGAACCTTATGAACTCGCGCTCGCCATAGGAGTCCGCCTGGCGGCGGGCCAGATCCACGAGCGTCCATGTGGACTTATCCAGCGTCATGATCCCCAACTCCCTCCTGATTCAGAGCGCGTAATCAACTCAGTAACTGATGGATTGCTCCAGTTTGACCCAGCGACCGTCCTGTACCTGGGAAAGCACCGACTCCGTCGCTCCGCTATGTTTGATGGCAGAAAAAGAAACGCGATAACCGAAGATATCGTGGTAGTCGTTTATGTCTTCAACGGCGGCAAGCAGACTCTCCACCGTTAGCTCTCTACCGGCAGCTTCCAGCGCGGTAACAGTCAGATCGGCGGCGCGATAACCTTCCATTGCCGGAAGATCCGGTTCGACATCGTAGCGGGCAATGTACTCGTCCCACCAGGCTCTCACTTCCGGCGTCATCTCATCATCTGCGTAAAGTTTGGCGATGTGCACGAACGCGTAATAACCCTCACCGCTCTCCTGGTCGGCGATAACCTGCCCGTATGCAGCATTGTTACCAACCCAGGCGATACCTTCCCAACCCATCTTGCGTGCTGTCTCCAATATCAGAATGGTATCCCGATGTACGGTGCCCATAAGTACGAGATCACAATCTGCCTTCCGCAATCTCAATATCGCAGCGGTGAACTCGCTTTCCGTCGGCTTGTGAGCAGAAACCCCGGCCATCGTCAGTCCCATCGACTCGAGTTGATCTTCGACCCCTTCCAGGATCTCCTGGCCGTAGTCGGTATCGTGATAGATGGCACAAACCGCCTTTTTGCCTTTCTCCTCGACGAAATATTTTACGGCGGCGCGCATCTCGTCGTAGTAGATCCCGCGTTGGGTAAACTTCATCGGATGCAGAGGCTCCACCATGGATCGCGCCCCCGAGATAGGAAACAGATTCGGCACATTCGATTCGAACTGCTGAGTCATCAGGGCGTTGTTCATTGGCGTACCCAGCCCCAACACCATCGCAAAAATCTCATCTCTGTTGATCAGCTTGTTTACCGCTCGAATGGACTGCGGCACCTGATATTGAGTGTCCTCGACAATGAAGCGAATTTTACGTCCGTGAATTCCTCCATCATCGTTCGCTCGATCGAAACGAAGTCGGGCACCGTTGGTTGCACCCACGCCCCAGATTGCAATCGGGCCGGAAAGATCTGTGTGATTGCCGAGTACGATTTCGGTGTCGGTCACGCCTCGTACGTCTGCGGCTACCTCCTCGGAGATCCCCGCTTGTGAGGCTGGATCAGCAACCTGCTCACTGTCGGACCCACAACCCCATAACAGCGCGAATAGCAGCGTAGTGCTCAAGAATTTCATTCATCCCCTCCGAGAAATGTAATCCAACTCTGTCAATTCTAACGGGATTGTCAACTCGAATGTGTCGTCAGCAATCCCACCAAGCAGATTCCGGAATCTGGTGTTCGAGTCGGATAGAACGCAATTCGACTAATCGATCCGTCTCAATACCGGTTAAACCTCAACGGATTCCAACGGCGGCATGCCCAATGCCTCGCGATAGGTATTGTGGTAGTGGTGTAACGCCGGTTCATTCCGACCGAATGTGACGTAGTCTTGAGCATCGGACATCGCGCCGATGTGAGCAGAAGCTGCAACCACATAGTCTTCATCCCGGATCACTTCTGCAAATTCGACCATGCGCTGGGCGATGTCTGTCGGATCTACCATGCGACTCGACTGAATCTTCGCCGCGTCCTCGTCCAGATAAAAGCTTATGCGTGAGCGGCTGAGATGCGGATTATCCTGATGGGGAAACACCCGTATCAATGTCGGTCCGTTGAGACCAATAATGAGTTGTACGTTCGGGAAGAGATAGTAGACGGGCAAAGCACCCAGCAGCACATTCCAGTCTTGCGGTTTCTGGGTACGCAAAGTGTCAATGTTCTTCAAGCACAACATCATCCGGTGATTGCGCTCATAACAATCATAGGTTTGCACATTGCCGTAGAAATCTTGCGCAAGTGAATTGCGGTGCAGGGTGTTGAAGTGATAGGTCTCACCAAACGTATCGATGGCAAGTTTCCAGTTCATCGGATGCTCAAACACCGTGCCACCGTGATAGCTGTATCGTTCGAGATCCCAGCTATCGAGCTCATTTGCCAACCCGCCGAGCTTGGTTTCCAGATCCAATATGCCGTCTGGATCAGGGTGCACCCACAATAGACCCCAGCGTTCCTCCGCGGGTAACGCGATCAAGCCATGGCAGCTACGATCAACCTTGCCGAAGTGGTCTTCCTTTGGCACGCTAATCAGCTCACCCTGGGTGTTGTACCCCCACGCATGGAACGGGCAGTTGAACTGGCGCTTCTGGCCTCGTTCAGCGTCTTCCACCACGGTGCCGCGGTGGCGGCACACATTGAGAAAAGCGCGGAACTGACCGGCACTATCTCGAGTTGCCAGTATGGGTTTGCCAAGGTCTGTACTGGTGATGAAACAGTCGGCTTCGGGCAGATCACTGGACAGTCCGAGAACGTGCGGGTAGTTCAGAAAGAACGTCTGCCATTCCCGTGCGGCAATTTCCGGGGAGGTATAGGCCGACACCGGGTTTTTCAGCTGAACGCCAGCATCGACGGTTGTGCCTT
>SMUZ01050869.1_pt1 | contig 16459 bp, 27 predicted proteins | sample 2456421 | NCBI WGS metagenome assembly SMUZ01 (sample SAMN11095932, study PRJNA526329) | marine sediment metagenome | biome: Marine sediment; feature: Surficial sediment; material: Deep marine sediment; isolation source: Hadal surficial sediment | place: Pacific Ocean | collected 2014-11 | depth... | reverse complement strand
ATCGTGGGGAATATTCAAAATCATTATTTATGGGTATGTTACTTGGAAATGCTGGAGTTGGATGCCCAAATCCATTATTTTATTGGCTTCTCATATACATTGCAGGAACTGGAAGTATTGAGATTGGTGCATCATTAGGTGTAATACATGGAGTGGGTCGTGCAATACCTCTCATTTTCATGTCTGTGTTAGCTATTATAGGAATTAATGCAACCAAAGGTTTGACAGCTAAAAGAATTTCAATAGAAAAGGCAACTGGTTTTATGTTAATTGTTATTGGAGCATTTCTAATTATCAACGGACTTCCAGAAGGACATGAATGGTATGAAGAAACCTTTGTACATAAAGGGTGGAATACTTTAGTTGAAGTAAGCCCAATATTATCAGAGTTTATGATGGATGAGCATGAACACGAATATGGTGAAGAAATATCAAAAGATTACATTCCAATACTGTTGTTGACTTTAATTATTGTTCCAATTATTTGGCACAAGATAAGTAAAAGGAAGGTGATACCATGAAAGATCCCGTTTGTGGAATGGAAATAGGAGAAAAAGGTGACTCGATAATCCATGAAGGTAAAGAATACAGATTCTGTTGTGCCAGTTGCCGCTGGGCGTTTGAAAAAAATCCTGATCAATTCATAAAAGAATAATCATGAAAGTAGAAATCCTAACCACTCCTGATTGTGCAAACTGTAGTGTGGTAGAGAAGATGCTGGATGAGATGAAAATCCCATACGAGGTAATTGATGTTACCGAGAAACCTGAATACTTGGAAAAATATCCAATATTCACAGCTCCCGGTATTGTCATAAATGGAAATCTTGAATTTACTGGTATACCAAAAAAAGAAAAACTAATTGAAAAATTGAGATAATATGGGCCCACGGGGATTTGAACCCCGGACCTTCGCCGTGTAAGGGCGACGTCATAACCGAACTGGACCATGAGCCCAGCAAAGTACCTAGTTAAAATCCATTTAAACTTTGAGAAACATAAAAATAAAAAATATCTTTCTAAAATGAATATTTAATTTTATCAAAAGTCTAAACCAATGATTAATACAGGATTGTAATTTTTCTTACATGGTATTGACTAGATTAGTTGTAGCGAAGTTTGGAGGTAGTGCTATTGGAGCTGATGGACTTTCAATTCCAATAATCATACAAAGAATCAATTCTTTAAAAAATGATGCAAAAGTAATTGCAGTTTTTTCTGCACCTCTAACTATTCAAAATGGTAAGACCAGATCTTTGACAGATATTGTGCTTGAGCTAGGAACAAATGCAGAAAAAGGAAATGAGTCAAAGCTTGATGAAATAAGAAATGCTTATGAAAAAATTCTTGAATTAGTTAGTTCTGATTATCGAAAAGAATGCCAAAAGATTATTAATGTATTTTTAGAAAAATCAAAAATTGCCTTTGATGAAGCAAGACAAAAAGGTGAATTTGCAGACGAAGTTCGTTCTAGAGCACTTGCTAATTCAGGTGAACTTTTAATGTCTCAGTTAATGAATTACATTTTCAAAAGTCAAGGAATCAAATCTAGTGCAGTAGATTTTGAATCATGGCCGATTATTACTGACAATAATATAGAATCGACAAATTTTCTTTCCTCAGAATCTTCAGAAAAATTAGAACCGCTTGAAAAATTACTAAATGAAAATGATGTTGTGACAATAGGAGGTTTTATTGGAAAAACAACTGATGGAATCACTACTACTTATGAGAGAGGAGGTTCAGATAGGACTGCAGTAGATCTTGGCATACTTCTTCAGAAAAAATATGAAGTTACAATTGACTTTGAAAAAGACAGATCGGTAGTTTCAGCAGATCCTAAAATAGTCACCAATGAGCTAAGTGATGTAGAACAGTTGTCATATAATGAAGCCAGACTTGCTGGAATGTTTGGTATGAAGATTTTAGATCCTATTGCTATCAAAGAAATTGTTGAACACGGAGTGGATATGCCTATAATAATTACTGATATGAAAAATCCATCAAAAATTACCACTATAAAACGAAATCCAGATGATAAAAATGGTAATCCATTAAAAATTGTTACAGGCAAAAAAAATTGTGCGATTCTAAGAATCGAAACTGAATACGTATACAAATTCTTGGCATCCCTCAAAAATGAAAAAAGATATGGTGAATTTGTAATCTTATCACCTTTCACAAAAGACGGAATAGAATTTACTAGAATTCTATTTCTTGATGGAGATTATGTAAAAAGAAATGAAAAATACATCTTAGGATTTGATTCGCTGGCTACAATAACATACAATCGAGGAGTAATTACATTAATTGGTGATGAAATGTGGCGTGTTCAACAAATTGCTTCAAAATCAAGTTCAAAAGTTGGTGAAGCAGGAATAAACATATTGAATATGGATGCACAAGAAGAAACTTCAAGAATAATAATTGTGGTTGAAGATTCTGGCGATAATGTTGACCAAGCAATCAGGGCAATACACCAAGAAAGATCAAAAATTCAGTTTGTTTAAACAAATAAACTAAAAGTTTGGCGCTACGGGTTTGCACCAGTAGTGCCAAAATGGGTTTGTTCTTGGACCGTCATCTAGAATCAGTCCGGCGTTACCCAAAACACGCTTACTTTCATTGAATGATTCTAATATTTAGAGTTGATCTATATAGTCTATAATGGATAGTCTCAAGTTGTGTATCAAAATGTAAAAAATTCTAAAAAGATTTACATTTTAAAAATTCAGGTTTAGAATTAGTTTATCCTAAACGGTCATACGCATCAATATTACATTAAAAAAATGCAATTTATCTAGTGACTAAAATCTACATTCCAGTCAGACCTACAAAAAAAACATTAGAAGTAAGCTCTGATGACGAAACCGATTAAAAAAGAATGATATTTCTTTAAATTACTAGTGTAGATTTACTTTCCTATGAAAGAAGTAGGAAAAATTTGGATGAATGGAAAGTTAGTTCCATTCAAGAATGCCAAAGTACATGTGTTAACTCATGCATTACATTATTCAACTGCGATTTTTGAGGGTTTAAGATGTTATAATACTCCAAAAGGCTCGGCAATTTTTAGATTACCAGAACATGTTGATAGATTTTTCAATTCTGCTAAAATGTATTCAATGAAAATGCAATATAACAAAAAACAGATTACTGACGCAATAATCAAAACTGTAAAAAATAGTACTCTCAAAGAATGTTACATCAGACCTTTGGCTTACTATGGTTATGGTGAATTGGGTCTTACACCTACACAAAATAAAGTAGATATTGCAATTGCTTGCTGGCCATGGAAAATGGGTGAATCAAAAGCTGGAAAGTTTACCGGTGCCAAATGTAAGATTTCAAGTTGGATAAGAATTGATTCTGCTGCTCAGCCAATGAAAGCAAAAGCTGCATCAAACTATTCTAATGCTGCATTAGCTCGTGTTGAAGCACTCAAAGAAGGATATGATGAAGCTATAATGCTAAACAATCAGGGTAAAATTGCTGAAGGTAGTGCAGAAAACATCTTCATCTTAAAAGATGATAAAATAATTACGCCTCCATTAACTGCTGGAGTCTTAGAGGGAATTACAAGAGATAGCGTTATTCAAATAATTGAGTTTAATGGAGGAGAGGTAATTGAAGTAGATTTGGACAGAGAAGATCTATACGTAGCTGATGAAGTTTTTATGACTGGAACTGCCGCGGAGGTAAAATCTGTAACTGAAATAGATAAAACGGTTATTGGAAATGGCAAACCAGGCAAGATTACAAAGGCACTTCAAAAATCGTTTATTAATGTAACAATGGGAAAAGATGAGCGTTTTCTTTCTTGGTTGAAATACATTTAGAACTAGGTTTTTTACCGAAAAAATACCTTAAGAAAAGTAATGGAATCTTATTCTACTGGTGAATCAGATCAGAAAATCTGCTGGTTCTGTAAGAAGGGAAGGCACAAAGAATGCATGATACAAATCCCAGTAGATGGAAAATCTGAAGGGCCACATGATTGTACCTTTGATACAAAATTAGTTTCTTGCAAATGTACACATTAGTTACAAATACCCGAAGGATTTGATGGCTTTATGGAATATGACACTGATTTTTGGAATAAATACACTGATGAAAATGAATTAAATTATCATCAAGAATATGCAAAATTTATTCGTGACTTAGCAATTTCACTTAAAGCCAATTCAGTCTTAGAAGTGGGATGTAATAGTGGTAATGATTTGAAAGAGTTTCCGGACAATTTTGAGGTACACGGGATAGATCTTAATGAACATGCATTAGATATTGCAAGACAGAAACTTCCTTCATTCAAATTTAAAAATGGTTCAATTTCGAATATACCATTTGAAGATTCTTCTATAGATTTTGTTTTTACACATTATTTATTAAATTATATTCCTGAACAAGAAATGGAAAAAGCCATAAAAGAATTGTTTAGGGTATCAAGAAAATACATACTAACTTGTGAGTTATTTGATGAAAATGAAAGTCCTTTAGAAGTGGACACTAAAGGTTGGAAAAGAAATGTCTACAAAAGATGGTTAAATTTTCAAGTAAAAATAATTAGTCATGTTGATATGCATGAAGATTTTGAGCCAAATAAGCCACGGTTTACTCTAGTTAGAAAAATTCAATAATATTAAAAAAAAGATAACAAATTTAGTTTCATATAGAATTTTTTTAGCCACTATTCTAATAAACAATCTTTAAGTAAACTAGGAAATTGAAAATTCATAAAGAATTATCACATATTCTAGTACAACAGAATTTTTTACTTGCCACAATAGCTATTCTTGCCTTATTTGGAACGATGTTAGAAATCATTAGTTTGGTTTGGGATAGTTCTTCTCATATTACTCAAGATACAGATGAATTTTGGAGGATTCATCACATAGCAGTTTATTCTGGTGCAGGAATGATTGCCATTTCTGCGTTCATTGGTTTGAAATTTTTGATTAAAAAACATCCGAATAACAAAATGCGTAAAGGAATAAAATTAATCATAATTGGTACAGGAGTTCAGCTTTTTTCAGGATATATGGACTCGGTCTCACACTACTTTTATGGAATAGATGGAAAGATTTCAATCACTCATACATTTGGACTTGAAGCATCTCTTATCCCTGTTGCAATAGGGGGTTTTATCATACTTAACCAGCTAGATAATAACAAAACAAAAAAGCTCATTCCGTTTGCCATTTTTACAATACTAACAGCAATTTTCCCTGTTTTTTTTGATTTAGTTTTATTAATTGCAGGTCCAATTATTTGTGCTCATGTATTTGATATGATTTCTTATGGTTGTGCAATACTATAATATTTCATTCTTCGAAATATTGCAAAAACCATAATGGTACTTCCAACAAAGGTAACAATTTCAGGAATTAAAAGTTGTTCTAATTTAGTGTCACCATATCTAATACTAAACTCAATATTTTTTTCCGAGAAATTTGTGATTCTAATGATATAGTTTCCTTTATTGCTAAAATCAAAAAAATTTTCAGATAATATGGTATGTATTTTTTGTTCTACAATTATGTTGCCTTTTGGATCTAAAACTTGTACGAATAAAGGATTTTGTTGATAATTCTTAATATAAATTTCATAAAAAGCAATTCCCTGTCCGGTTAGAGGTAGATCAAACGTTTTACTCTTTTGAGGAATTATTGATATTAACTCTGATTCATTTATTCCATCTGAAAAAATTAACCATATCCAAACTATGCCAATTGAGATTATTATAATTCCATTTTTAAAAGAAGAGAAATTATTTTTTAGAAATGTTTTCGTCATAATTTTTCTATATTTGAAATAAGATAAATCTCAACATGTTAGGATTTGTTAATTTTCTCATCATTACTTTTCAGTAGGAGAAACAATTAGTATGTTATCCCCACGTAGGATAATCTTGTTGAGATTCTTTACGTTGTCTTCAGTTATGTCTTCGACTTCGGTTAGAATCAGATTCATGTGTTTATCAAAAGCCTGCAGATTTCCTCGTATTGTGGTATTATTTTTTAGCTTGATTAAAATGACCTTGTTGATACAGCCATCTAATATTTCATCGATTTCAGAAGACATGCTTTGATCAGTAAATAATATTAGGTTTATTCTTGGCTAAGTTATTGCTTATCAGGTATTGATTCGAGGACAATGGTATTTCAAACATTTGTTACAATATAATGGTTATTCATAAATTCTTAGATAAAGGTGATAAACTCATATTCAAATTACCGAAAGTACAAGTATAGAAAGGTGGCATATCCAAAATACTTTATTCGTAAATCATTATTTCATTTTCTTCTAACATACTATGAATATTGTTTACTGTCCTATAGACGTCCTTTCCGGTTTTACCTCCACTACAAACCATTTTGCCTGAGGCAAAAATCAGAATAACAGTTTTAGGATCAAGCATTCTAAGGATTACGCCAGGAAATTGTTCTGGTTCATACATGCTTCTTGGTAAAGTCCTTGCAGCTTATTGCAAGTGGATTCTTCCACCAAGATCAACAGATGCTACAATGTTTTGTATGGTGACTTTAGCATCATTTTTTATCTTGATTTTTTCCTTTCTTATTAGTTGAACTATTTTATTACTGCATCCTTTGCCATAGCTTCTGATTTTCCACCAGTACATACCATCTTTCCAGTTCTGAAAAGCAATGTAGAAGTCTTTGGTACCTTTAGTCTAAACACTGCTCCAAGAAAGGTATCTGGATGGCATTTAACATCAGAAAATTTCTTTGTAATTTCGGCTAGGTTTAATTGTTCATCTATTGATGCAGATGCAACGACGTTTTCAATTGATACGATTGGTTTAGTCTTAACCATCGTAATTTGATTTTAATGATCGATAATTTAAAAGAAAGTAATAAAAATCCCTTGGTACGATTTGGATTATGGTTTTGTGCGACAAATGCTATAACGAAAAACATGATCAGTGCATGGGAAAGGCAGGCATGTTTAACTGTGAATGCAAGTGTTTTAAATCTTGATTTTTTAGAATTTTATTTTTCTATCTCGATGAGAATGTTTTCATCTTGCCAGTTGATATTTTCTAGATCATCAAAATTATTTCGAATGTTTTGCTCAAATGTTTCTAATGACGTTTCAAAGGATTCCTTACTGTAAAGACTAAATGTAGAGTAATGATTACTTCGTGCCTTCTCTAAGAGTTTTGTTAGACTAGAAGTTCTTTTATATCCAAAAATTTTCCTATGAAAAATCCTCATGTCGGCTTGTTGAATGTAGTTTTTTAATTCATCAAATTCAAGCAAACGATTCTCAATTTCAGTAAATAACGGAAAGTATTGTCCCCAAATATTTCTAGAATTTTGATTTCTTAATCGTGTATAAATAAACAATTGACTATCATCTTTAAGGGATCTAATAGATTCTTCCAAAAACTTTTGAATATCAAAATGATGTATCGCGTTAAACGTTACAATACAATCCACTGAATTATTCTCCAGAGGTAATTTGTTGGCATCACCAGGTCTAACACAAAAATTCATTGCATTTTGTTCTGTCAAATAATTTTTCAAATATTTGAGCATTTCTTCGTTGGAATCAATGCAGTGAAGATAACATTTATTTTCTAAACATCTTAGAAGTTCTAGTGAATATCTTCCATCGCCGCAACCAACATCTGCCATAATGATTTTAGATTTTCCATTTAGTCTGTTTTTTATAAATAAAATCGGTTCAGAATCAGTTGTTCGTAAAGTTCTATACTTTGAAGCAATTTTTGAGAAATGATTGTAAGTATGTTTTTCAATGATGGTAATTTCCTTTGATGTATCATTCAATTTCATAATTTTTATCAAGAAAAAATGAAATTAAACTCCTTTTATTTTTTTAGGCACTTTTTTACTTTACTTTAATATCAAGAAGATATGAAAAAAAATACAAATGAATCTACTTGAAGATAAGCTTCACGTATGGCTTGATAGTTCGAGATTCGTTAAAGCCAAGCCAGGAGTGTATGTTCTTTATAACAAAAAAAACGAGGTAATTTACATTGGTGATACAAATAATCTTCAAGAAAGGTTCACCAAATATCTTGACTCAAATTTTGAAGGTGATATTTGCAAGCAAAAAATTGTTGTGTATCAGAGAGAGTTTTTAGATAATCCAAAAGAACGACAAATCTATCTTTTAGAAGAATTCAAAAACCGATTTGGAAAGTTACCCCATTGTAATGAGAATATGGATTAACATGTAACTTCATTAAATTTCGATAAAGATGATAATAATCTTGGAATCTTGATAGTCATCTCAACGTTTTTAGGTAAATAATTTTTACAGAATTTTGTTAATAATACATCATCTGATTGTTTGTAAGATGACTACGGGATATTGTGTCAAATGTAGAACTAAAAGAGAAATGAATGATCCTAAATCCATTACCATGAAAAATGGTAGGCCCGCTACAAAAGGTATCTGTCCTACCTGTGGAACAAAGATGTTTAGAATAGGTAAAACCTAAATTTTCATAAAATATATGGGATTAAAGAAAAAACGTTATTTCGGTTAGGAAATAATGTGGGATTTTTTCCCATTTTTTTGATCTGGGGTCTAGTAATCTACATGAAATTAATGGTTCGATTTTTGGTTTCAGAAACTAATCAGAGGACTTTTCTTCTAAATATGCTGCTACTACTTTCTGGATTTGTTGTTTTTGATGAGTAATTTCTTGATGTATTCTATAAAGTAATTCTTGACCCAATCTTTGATTATTTTTATGATAATATTCTGTTGAGTATTCTTGTTCCTTGCTTCCAAGTAACCAACCAATAATAAAATCTGACTCATTTTGTGGATTCCATGAAGATCTCAACATTGGATAATAAACTTCAAGAAAACCCTTCAAATCACTTTCAATTCCCTTAAGATCGTGTTTAACGAATTCAAAAAATTCTTCATTGTTCATAATTTTATCCTAAATGTATCCTCATAAATTGACTATCTTTCTATATTCAAGGTAACTGTAGATACTGAAGAAAAATTAATAGAATCGAAGGTAACGGCACGCCTACAAACCATATAAGATTGAATATATTTTTGGAACAATCCACAAGTAAAAGATGACATTCAAGTTGCTTTTGCAACAAACTGAATGGAAAATTCTGACAATACTTAATATACTAAGGTCAACTCCTCAAATTATGAAATATTGCAATGATTGTTTAACTCCGATTAAAACTGATTCAAAAGAAGAGTATTGTGCTATTTGTAAAAAAGCTAGAGCCCTTAAAGAAAACTCTGTAGCTTAGGACTCTGATTTCTAGTTAAAATATCAAATGGTATTTTTGTATTTGGATTTTATTTGACTATATCTATTACAACTGGAACCAATTTAAAAACCACTAAAGTTGCGGGTCTAGAGGGATTCGAACCCTCGACAGCCGGATTAAGAGTCCGGTGCTCTACCTGGCTGAGCCATAGACCCTAAATTAAGCAACGCTAGAGTCGTTATTAATCTTGAGATGAAAATTAAATAATTTAATTTTGAATTTTTGTTTCGATTTCGTTATATTTTTCAAGAATTGCATTAAGTACCACGGAAACTGGTACGTTGTTCATTTTTTTCTTTTCTGCAAGAAGTTTTTGATATGCATCAAGTGTAATGTAAACTGGAATAGAACCATTTCCTTCCAACAAACCTCGAACCTTAAACAATGCAGTTTCCATTCCTCTTTCGGCTGATTTTGCAAACTTTGCCTTGTTCATTATAGCTCCTAATAGTCCAAAAGGCATTTCATAATCTACTGTCATGGTAACTTTTGTTAGGTTATCTGATAGTGCTTTGAATTCAGTTTTAATTTCCCATCTCTTAAATGGTCCTTCAATCATTTTAGCAGAAATTCTTTCCTCTCGTACAAATTCTGTTGTTTCACAATCCCATTCTAATCTTTTACCACTAAAATCACCAATAATTCTAAAGGTGGTTCCAACACCCATTCCTTCTTTAATGTCCATTGGAATAACTGTCATACCAACTCCTTTCTCAGTCATTTGATCAGAAACATGTTCTGGTCTTGCAAAATATGTAAAAACTGTATTAACTGGAACTTTAATTTGAATAGATTTGCTAACTAAAGTCAATATTTGCTATCTTTGGATATCTGAATTTAAAGCTTTTGTCAATTTCTTACTGGAAATTCTTTTTACAATGTATTATCTTAAAAATGTCTTAAAGATGAATTGATAAAAAGAAAGCTAATCTTTATTTTTTCGATTTTATTTTCGTCCCATTATTTCTGAGGCAAACGCTCTTTCATTGTTTAATTCAGCAAAATCTTTCATTGTAGATTATAGAGTTCGGAACGTTATTTTACCAGAAATTCCGATTACTGGCGGTCCTACGCAAATTCTTTTTAGAGTTTCAATGTAGATTTAAGATATAGATAGATTCACTATGGGTATCAGAATCTTTTATCATGACATTCAACTTGATACAATCCACCCTTAATCTCATGAAGGAGTATATTGGGAAATGGACTATGTATTAGATAGACCTGGAAATCATATTTTTAAAGTTGATCTATATGATGGTGGAAAAAATGGAGAAATCAGCACTTATACTTTTAACATAGGCACTAAAGATCCATTTGGATATATTTTCATATTTTCTATTGTTGCAGGTTCTATTGGAATTTCAATAGTTCTTGGATATATCTACATTCCAAGAATTCTAAAATCTAGAACTAAATATTAGCTTGAATCGTAGCCTTTCCTAATCTAAATGCAAACAAGGTAGTCAATAATACCATTGCAAATAAGAGAATTCCAATTCCCAAATGAATTGCTACTAGAAGAGCGTGTAATTTGAGATCTATTACTAAGGCACCTAGTGTAATTTGAGTTACTACAAAAACTGCACCAAGAGTTCCAGTAAGTTTTATGTACTTATTAGAATTTTTTGTAAACCAACAACTCACTGCTGTTGCAATAATTAATGCGCCAGTAATAGCTGCCACTGCTCTATGAGTCCATTCTATTAGATATTTTTCATTGGGAAAAATACCGCTAGGACATAAGGGCCAATCTGGACATGTGAGACCTAATCCAGCTGCAGAAACATAACCACCAAGAAACATTAGAGAGTACAGAACTATTAGAGATGTTAATGCCAGATATTTTAAAATCAAAATAATCTCTTGTTTCTAATTCACTTTAACTTTACCTGTCATCCATGGGTGAACCATACAAAAGTAGTCGTATTCACCTACCTCATCAAAAGTGTGAGAAAATGTTGTACTTGCCATAAACAGACTACTATCAAAGACACCATCAGGTGCACCAGGAACACCACTGGTTACAGTGTGAGCTGCTGAATCATCATTACTCCATGTAACAGTTTCACCAATATTTATTGAAACGTCAGCAGGAATGAAGCATTCGTTTGTTTCATCACATCCAGGTGCTGATGAACCAGCAGGGACCGAGATTGTTCCAGAAAATGGTTCCATAACTTCTGGTTCTTCCATAACTTCTGGTTCATCCTTTACTATCATTTCAGGTACATCCTCAAACCCTGGAGCTGGTACTGGGGCAGAAACTAATTCAGCAGCAACGTCAGACACATCACCTACAATTATTTTTCCCATCATTCCCTGTGCTCTGTGGCCAGGAACAGTACAGATATAATAATAAACTCCTTCCTCAGACGGGATAAATTCTGATTGATCACTTTCACCTGGTTTTAACGGGCTGCTTGCACTAGCAATATCAGTTCCTGGAATAATTCCAGCCAAACCCTCAGATTCCGCTGTTACACCAAAGGAATGAAATGCTATTCCTCCGTTTGTAACATCAAAGATAATTTTATCGCCTACTTCGGCTTTAATTGTAGGGTTGTTGTCTGGATCTCCAGGCAATGCGTTAAAAGCTAATGTTCTAAAATCAGAAGACTCTACAAATGTCAAAGAAATTGGAATTTCTTGTCCTGTAAAAGTACCTCCTGCTACAGCTTCAGCTGCACCAATGAATGCTGCTGGAGGTGGTGAAGATATCCAATAATCCCCCATTCCAAAAAAGATTGCACCACCAGCAATACAAATTCCTAACATGATGGCCATCATCTTTGCTGTTCTTTCTGCACTTGTTATGATATTTGGATGGACATATTCTAATTCGCTCATTTTAATCACCTAGTGGGTATGGTGAGGATTCTTTGCCTCATATGGATAGTAGTACTTTCCACCTAATCCCCATGGGTCATCCATGTTGGCTGGTTTACCTTTTGCAGAACTATAAACGATATTAACTAAGAATATTGCAGCTCCTATACCTAACAACATTGCTCCAATTGTAATGAATTGATTCATTGCAATCCATTCAGGAATTGGGGGATAATCAAAAACTCTTCTAGGCATTCCGTATAGTCCTAGTAAATGTTGTGTAAAGAATACCATTACTGCGCCGACAAAGGATAGAATAAAGTGGGCAATGCCCCATTTTTCACTGTACATTCTTCCAGTAATAAATGGAAATATGTAATATAGAAATCCAAATGAACCAAATGCGATGGTTCCCATTACAAACAAGTGGAAGTGACCAACCACCCAATAGCTATCATGTGAGATAAAGTCAAGTGGCATTGCACTGTTTACAACTCCTCCTGCGCCAGCTGAGAAGAAGAGTGCAATTCCTCCAATTGCCCACATCATTGGTGTTGCGAATTTGATTCTACCACCCCACATAGTAGCTAAGAAATTGAATACGTGCATGGCAGATGCGGGAACTGCTGCCAATGTTCCAACCATAAAGACAGTTTTTTCTGTAAAGGACATTCCAGTTGCATACATGTGATGCATCCATGAGGCAAATCCAACAATAGCAAGTAGAATAAATGCAATGACGCCTGAACTATGGCTGTAAATGGGTTTTCGTGAAAACCTAGGAATAATTTCATACAGGAAACCTATAGCTGGCATTACAAGGACATAGACTTCGGGATGGAAGGTAAACCAAAAAAGATGTTGATAAGCTATAGGATCTCCTCCCACAGCAGGATCAAAGAATCTAGAAACTGCTAGTCTATCAGTAAGCAGCATTAAAAGTGCAGCAGCAAATGTGGGCATAGCTACAAGTATAATTAGAGAAGATGTGAGAAACGACCATGCCAACAGTGGAGCCTTACTTAGTGGCAGGTCTGGATGTTTACATTTTAGTATTGTAACAACGAAATTAATTGCACCTAGAATTGAAGATACGCCAAGGATTTTTAGACCAAATATCCACATGTCTGCAGCAGGTCCTGGTGCGCTAATTACTGAATAGGGTGCATATGCATTCCAAGTAAAATCAGCAAAACCCAGCCAAACTAAAGCAAATGCTGGAGGAATCATCCAAAATGCAATGGCGTTTAGTTTGGGATACGCCATGTCTTTGTAGCGTACCATAATTGGTACAAGATAGTTTCCAATTCCTGATGCAAATGGGAGAATGAATAGAAATATCAAAGTTGTACCGTGAACCGTAAACATTCTGTTAAAGGTCATAGAATCTGCAATTATTTGAGCACCTGGGAAGAACAATTCAAGTCGAATTGCAAGTGCTAATGCACCGCCCATAAAGAGTGCCGACAATGAAAGTATCATATAAAGTAGACCAATGTCTGTGTGATGAGTTGAAAACATTATGTACCAGATAGGGCGAGGCTTTTGAAGTTCTAATACCATATCTTATGCATCATCCTCGACGTATAATGTTCCACGCATATTGTAATGAAGCAAACCACAATACTCTCTGCATTGAATGGGAAATTCACCTTCATCAAAAGGAACAAACCAAACTGTGTTAATCCTACCAGGTACTGCGTCCATTAGTACAACATAATCATGAATGTTAAATGAATGAATTACGTCTTTAGATGTAATTTCAAATTTGTAGGGGATTCCTTTTTTTACATGAAGTTCTCCAACTTCCTTTGTTCCATCTTCATGCTCAAAAGTCCAAAACCATTGTTGCCCAGTGACTTTGATTACTTTTGCATCTTCTGGAACATGTTCAACTAGTCTTTCAAGATTCCAAGCTTCTGCTCCAACCCATACAAGTAGAGCTATTACAACTCCAATGTATACCCATTCATGCCAAGTAGAATGTCCACTCATTCATCTAATGCCCCCGTTCCTTCATATTTTGTAGGAGTTGCGTTTGGATTAGATTCTCTGAATCTCCAAACTAACCAAATTAAAGTTCCAGAAACTACTGCCCCAATTACAAACGCAACAGTCATCATTCTAAAAAATAGATTCCAAATCTCAACTCTTCTATCAATATATTGACCTGGTTCATCACCTGCGGCTAATGCATATTGCAGACTTGGTATAATAATTAAAATTGACAATACTATGAATAGCCCAATTATATTCCTCATTACCGGTTGTTTTGTCGTGACCACATTTTTTATTTAAGGGTTTTGAAGGTTTTCAGCTATTAAGATCGAGAATCTTTCTGCGTCCATTACGTTAATTGCAGATAAAGATAGTTTTCCCTGATGCTCTTTAAAGACAGTAAGTGACCCATTTTCAATAATTAATTCGAACATAGAATTTGCGTTTGCGTCCATAATTGTTGAAATCATGGCTTTTATTGGATCCATGTGTGTTACAAGCAAAACATTTTTGTTTTCATGTTCTTTTATAACATGATCAATCATTGAAAGTACTCTATTTTTGACTTGGATAAAAGTTTCAACTCCATTGTGTGCAATTTCAAGTTCACCATCATAAAATTTTAAAAATACATTTCCATGTTTTTCAAATATTGAATCATATGGCATACCAGTAAACTTTCCCATATCAAGTTCAATTAATCGCTCATCAATTTTGTAATCTATAGAATTATGTTTTGCAACAATTTCAGCAGTTTTTTCAGCTCGCTCAATTGGACTTGAATAAATTGCTGAAATGTTAAATGGTTTAAGAAACTTTCCAATCTTTTCTGCTTGATCTATTCCAACTTCAGTTAAAGGAACTCCTGGGGTTCTTCCTGCCAAAAGACGTTTAGTGTTGTTAATTGCTTGTCCATGTCTCAAGAAAATAATGAATCTCAAAGCGTTTTCAATTTTCAAATAGAGATAATAATAACATTGCCAGACATCTATTAATGAAAATTGGAATAGTTGGTGGAACCGGTGGAATGGGAAAAGGATTTGCTCTTCGTTGGAGTATTAATCATGATATACTTGTTGGTTCAAGAGATGCACAAAGAGCCGTTCAGTCTGCAGAAGAATATACTAAAATGGCAAAAGAGGCCTTTGGAGAAATAAAAGGTACTATTTCAGGTAACGACAATGTTTCAATTTCTAAAGTATGCGATGTTCTTGTCTTGTCAATCCCATATGAAAATATAGAATCAATCTGTTCTCAAGTTTTGCCTGTGATCAAGGATAGTTGTGTAGTTATTTCCCCTATTGTTCCTATGACCAAGACAGATTTAGGATTTGAATTTATTCCACTTATAGAAAACAAACCTTTTTCATACCAATTGGTGTCAAAACATATGAAAGATAAATCAAAACTTGTATCTGCTTTTCACGTAATCTCAGAAAAAAAACTTGTAAACCCAACTTTGACATTAGATTATGATATCTTTGTATGTGGTGATGATCAAAATTCTGTAGATGTGGTTAATGGTTTAATTAATGAGATCAAAGGATTACGTCCAATTTATTTGGGTCCTGGTTCATTATCTTATTTTGCTGAAATTTCTACTCCTTTGCTGCTCAATGCAATGATAAAAAATAAAATTAAAAATCCTGGAATTAAAATAGTTTAATCTAAATTTTAACATAGACCATGAGTTCCGAAATTCGTCGTCGCGGAAGAAATTGGTTTAGTGCGATGGGAGTATTGTTCATTGTCATGGCATTAATTGTTATTACACGAAATCTTATCCTCTGGGGACCAGAATTTGTACTAGATTTTTTCTTAAATGGTGACATAACAAATGAAAAAATTTCTGCAGGAATGCTTGTGTTTGGTGGTATAATGATTATTTTGGGATTTACGAAAAAAATGGATGATGAATAGTTAATTTTTGGTTACTGACTAACGAATTCTTCAATCTTGTCTAGTGCTGTATCTAGAGTCTTCGTGTCAGGAAGGAAAACTAATCTAAAATGTCCACTCCCATACTGAGTTCCAAAGCCAGAACCATGTACAGTCAATACCCCCTTGGAGTTTAACAAATTAATCACAAAATCCTTGTCAGTATCAAATTTGCTTTGCTCAATTTTTGGAAATGCGTAAAAAGCACCTCTTGGATTTGAACAAGAAATTCCTGGCATTGAGTTTAGTCTTTTAATGGCTAGATCTCTTCTGATTTTTAGTTCCGAAACAAATTTTGAAATATAATCTTGTGGGCCCTGCAGTGATTCTAATGCTGCATGTTGGACAGGTAAATTCGTCGATATTCTAACTCTAGCAAGTTTAGGTAAATGTTTT
>SMUZ01039975.1_pt1 | contig 16489 bp, 10 predicted proteins | sample 2456421 | NCBI WGS metagenome assembly SMUZ01 (sample SAMN11095932, study PRJNA526329) | marine sediment metagenome | biome: Marine sediment; feature: Surficial sediment; material: Deep marine sediment; isolation source: Hadal surficial sediment | place: Pacific Ocean | collected 2014-11 | depth... | reverse complement strand
CGCGCCAGCCACGCCGCCTCGAAGTCGGCGAACTTCTCGGCCTCGGCGTCCATTCGTGCCGCGCCAGCGGCGTCCTCGTTAAACCGGCACAGGGCCGCGAGCCGACGGTGGCTCCGGCTTTCGACCTCGTCGAGGTCGAGGACCGCAGGCGGGACTACGGCGGACGGCGGGTCGCCGCTCAGACTTCTAAACGCGGCCGCGCTCGTGAAGGAGTAAACTGCTCAAATGACCTGGCAGGAACGAATCTCGGTGAATCCGGCGATCCGGAGCGGCAAGCCCTGCATCAAGAACACCCGCATCACGGTGTACGACGTGCTGGAGTACCTCGCGGGGGGCATGAGCGAGGACGAGATTCTCAGCGACTTCCCGGATCTCACACGCGAGGACATACGAGCGGTGTTGGCTTTCGCGGCGGCGCGTGAGCGACGTCTGGCGAATTCTGTGGCGTGAAGCTGCTCTTCGACGAGAACGTGAGCCGGAAGCTGGCGGCGAGCTTCACGAGCGAGTATCCCGGTAGCGCACACGTCACGCATGTTGGCTTGCGTGGCGGAGAGGATGGTCAGATCTGGGACCGTGCCCGTGCGCACGGCTTCGCGATCGTCTCGAAGGACACGGACTTTCGAGAGCGGAGCTATGTCGAAGGATTTCCTCCGAAGGTCATCTGGCTCGACGCGGGCAACGCGGGCACCGAGACGATTGCTGCGATGCTGCGAAGAGAGCGTCCACGCATCGAGCGATTCGCGACGCTGAAGGAGACGTCCCTGCTAATCCTGTCGATCGGAGCACGGGCGGTCTAACAACCGGTTGCAGCGGACAGCGCTTCGCGCCGCCGCTGAACCCTAATGTTAGACCGACTCGAAGAAGAAGCGTCATTCCGCACGTCTGAATATCACCGTATCTGGGAAGGATTGGATGGCAGATTTCTATTTCGCATTGCGCGTCCGGGTCGACATCAATCGCTACGTATAGGGTGAGTCGCTCCTCGACCGCTGGCTCGAGGAAGCGGAGGCAGCTGAGGGGGTCGAGCAGGCAGGTCTGATACAGAGTGTTTGGAAGGATGTCAGTGAGCCGGTGGTCTATCCCGTGCCGCGGATCGAAGCCGACGATGCGATGCAATCCCATGCGGCCGTCCTGGAGGCGTTCAAGGGGCTGCCGATGGGCCAAGATGGCGCGCTCTTGCTGGAACACGTGGCTCAAGTTCGTCCGTACTCGGAGTGGCGCCAGTTCTTGCGCCAGCGTCGCGATTCGGCTGCCGGCTAGGTTCGCTCGTCGTGGCGATACACTCGGCGTCGTATCCGCGCAGTCACACCAGGCGAGGTACAATCAGGACCATGCTGAGAGAATTGCCGGATCTTCTGCCTGAAGTGTCGAATCTGTCTGCCGAGGACCGTGCCACGTTAGCCGGGGTACTGATCGACTCCCTTGACCCTGCACCGGATGCCGAAGTCGAGGCTGCGTGGGCGAAGGAGATCGGCCGGCGGGTAGCGGAACTCGACAGCGGCTCGGTGAAGACGGTCCCATGGGAAGAGGTTCGACGCGACCTCTTCGACCGTCTGAATGAGCGTTAGATTCCACCCTGCCGCCCGGACTGACCTCCTCGAGGCACGTGCCTGGTACGAAGAGCGTAGCCCGCTGAGCGCGGTCGGATTCGCTCGCGATGTGGCCAGAGCCGTTCGGCTGATCGCCGAGGCGCCCCACCGGCATCCCCAGGCAGGGCATGGCACGCGCCGATTTGTGCTTCGCGGCGATTTCCGTTTAGCGTGTTCTACCGCGAGGTTGACGACCAGGTGGAGATCGTTGCGGTGGCCCATCACAAGCGCCAACCAGGCTACTGGGCCGGTCGATGAAAGCGGTCTAACCCGCGTTTGCAGGTGACGGCGGCCACCAGTCGTCAGGGCTCCGCTGCGGTCGGGCGCCGCAGCTGAAACACACGCCGTTCGCCAGTCGATCGCATTCGGGAAGACACATAGGCAAACGAGAGACGCACGCTGACCGAATCAACGTCCTTGAGCGCCTGGACGCTCACGTCAAGAAATACCGGGCGATGGTCTGGTCGCTCGGCTTGCGGGTGACGGCGGACACCCCGTACATCAGCAACGCCGAGATGAGGGTCATCGGCACCACCGGCATGAACCCGAGGACGTCGGTCCCCCCCGGTGTGCGGGTGATCAGCTGGAGCCCCCCGATGGTCCAGACCGGCATTGGCGCGGCGGGTGCTGCAATCACCGCCTGAAACACCGCGATCGCGATGACGGTACCGGCAGTCCAGAGCGTCACGGCGAGCGCGCCCCACTTCGTGCTGCCCCGCCAGAACAGCGCGGCGAGCACGATCGGCAGCATCGCCGCGAAGCCGGAGAAGGCGTACTGCGTGGCTATCGCGAAAATGCTGACCGGCGCCCGTAGAGCGATCACATAGGCGACGCCGGTCACCAGGATGACGAAGATGCGGCCGGTGAACACCTGCACCCGCTCGCCGAAGCGCTCTTTCCCGCCGTAGTAGGCGAAAACGTCCTCAGTGAACATCGTCGAGAGCGCGAGCACCTGCGAATCGCTTGCCATCACCGCCGCCAAAATGCCGGCACCGAGCAGACCGGCCAGCCAGACCGGCGCGTAGTGGTCGAGCATCCGCAGGATGACATCGTCGCCGGCGGCCACCCGCTGCAGCTCGGCCACTGCCGCGGCGCCGGCCGACGGGTCGAGCAGCGCCAGCGCCGCACGCGCGTCCAGCTTGGCGGCGATTGCCGGCACATCGGTCATCGCGTTGGCTGCCACCCCGAGAAAGACGCACGGGAGCCAGATCGCCAGGATGCAGATCGGATACCAGATGACGGTCTTCTTGAACTGGCTCATCTGCCGCGCGGTCAGACAGAAAATCGAGATATGCGGGAAGACGATGGTCGACAGCGGGATGAACATGTAGCTGAAGAACAACCGCGGCGGCATCCGCTCGCGAGTCAGCAGCGGCGCCGTCGTCTCCGATGCCAGCAACGACTCCATCGCGGCCGAGAATCCGCCGATCCGCCCACCGATCAGGATGATCGCCACGGCGCCGAACGCGAGAAACAGCACCGTCTGGAACGTGTTGACCCACGCGGTGCCGCGCATCCCGCCAAAGAAGACGTAGCTCATCACGACGACCGCCACCACCCCGCCACCGAGCCAGTAGGGCACGAGCCCCCCGCTGATCGCGTTCAGCGCCGTCCCGCCCCCCATCACCGCGATGATGATGTAGGGCACCAGCAAGATCGCGAGCAGGGCGAAGATCGCCGTGCCGATGTGCCCGCACTCCCACCGGTCGCGGAACATCTGCACCGGGGTCATGAACCCGTACAGCTTCCCCAGCGCCCACAACCGCGGACCCACCAGGAACAGGCTGACCGGAATGATCAGCGCCGACGCCGAGGCCATCAGCCCGAAGGTGACGATGCCGTTCGAGAACGCGTGACCCGCCGACCCGAGGATGGTGAACGCCGTCATGTTGGTGCCAAACAGCGACAACAGGAACACCGTCGGCCCGAGCGATCGGCCGGCGAGAAAATAGTCCTCGGCACCGCCGCCGGCGCCGGACGCGCGGCGGAAGGCGAAGATGCCGATGTAGAGGACGACACCGAGATAGGCGAAGACGACGAGCGTGGGGATCACGAGCGCTCCTCCGACGAACGCGTCCGATCCGCGACCGTCCGCTCCAGCTCGACCGGCCAGGCGTAACGCACCAGCACCCACATGAGCCCGGTGATCGCCAGACACAGCACGACGTGGTAGACGAGCCCGATCGGCAGGAAGCCGAACACGAGCGGACGCGCCAGGTCGCGGAACCAGAAGTCCTGATGCGCGCCGTAGAGCGCCAGCACCGCCAGCACGAGGAGGATCGATCGGCGGCTCACCGTCACGCTCCCATCGGTTTCACGACGCCCAATCCGAGAAGTGCCCTCACCGCGACCCTCTCCCAGAGGGGAGAGAGACACACTGGAGTGCGTTCCACAGCAACCTAGCTGCCTGAGCTGGTCCGTTCCCCGATCGCGTAGAGATAGGTCGTCGTGCGCAGGAAGATCTGCCCGTCGGAGACCGCGATCGAGCTGAGCACGTAGTCGTCCAGGTCGTTCTCGGCGAGCAGCTCGAACTCCGGCCCCGCCGTGAAGACACTGGTCAGCCCACTCTCGTTGGTGACGTAGATCTTGCCATCGGCGAGTACGGGTGACGCGCTGTAGGTGCCACGTCGCAACCGTTGGGGGCCGTAGAGCTTCTCTCCGGGCTGGGCGTCCAGCACCCACACGATGCCCCGGTCGTTGACCACGTAGAAATACGTGCCGTCGGTCACCGGAGTCGGCACGTCCGGCCCGTTCTCGGTTGTCCACACCAAGTGTGACGTGGTCACGTCGCCGCGACCACCGGCCCTGAGCGCCAGCAACGGCCGGACCCGAGTAGGTGCATAGATCATCTCTCCGTGCACGATTGGCGACGCGATGATCCGATACGCCCCGTTGTTCTGCGGGTTCAACCCATTGGCGCGCCACAGCTCCTGCCCGGTCTCCGGATCGTGCCCGGTGACCACGTCGCCGCCGCTGATGACGATCTCTCGGGTCGAGCCATACTCGAGCAGCGCCGGGGTCGTGTAGGAGTCTGGAGATTCACGCCGGGCGTCGGTCAAGCGCTCGACGCGCCAGACGGTCTCCCCGGTGTGCCGGTCGATCCGCAGCACATAGGAAGGGTCGTCGGTCCGCATGCCATGAATGACCTGCACGAACAACGCGTCGTCGACCAGCAGCGGCGAGGAGGCGTAGCCCCAGTTCAGCCCGAACTGGCCATAAGCGGTCTGGATGTTGCGGCGCCACAGCTCGGTGCCGTCCACATCGAACGCCGTCAACACCCCGGTCCCGGTCATCACGTAGACCTGCTCGCCGTTGGTCACCGGCGAGGGTGACGACATGTTCTGCTTCCGCTCGCGGTGGTCGCCGCCGCTCAGATGCCGCGTCCACAGCGTGTCGCCAGTATTGCGGTCCAGACACCTGAGGCTGATGTTCTCGCCGTCGGCGACGTTCAGGAAGATGCGCTCGCCCCAGATAATCGGCGTCGATCCGCTCCACGCCGGCATCTCCACCTTCCAGGCGATGTTCGTCTCGGTGTCCCACTCGGTCGGCAGGTTCGTCTCGGTGCTGACGCCGGTGCGAGCCGGGCCCCGCCAGTTCGGCCAGTTCTCACTCGCACCCGCCAGGGTCGGGGCCGCCACGATGCTCGCCAGCACCAGGATGCCCAGTCTCACGCCGATCCGCCGGCCGCGGGCCGTCCAACCGTAGCTGCAGCCGCGTCGCTGTGGTCGTCTTCCAGTCACACTCGATCCTCCGCCGTCGGAACGGCCATCGTACATCACCAGAGTGGACGCACCCCGAACAAGGGCCCGGCCCTAGCAGCCCGTGGTGAAAGTCCCGCTGCATTCGGCCGGCGCTGCATCCGCCCTGCCTGCATTGTTTCTCGGTCGAATACTGCCGGTATGCTCCCTCGTCTCGCCTTGCAGGGGCCCGGCGCGGCGTCGATCTCGACGACCCTCGGTGCGACGCGCGACTTTCACCACGGACTGCTAGATACATAGACGACGGTAGGCATGTGACGTTTAGGACCAGAGCCGACACAGGTGGGCCATGCCGGGCAGGCGCTAGACATCTCCAAACATCGTGACGTGTGGATCCCAGGTTCCCGTCATGCCGCCGAGATGTCGAGCAGCCCCCGCGTAGCGGGGCGATGAGAACAGCTCGTCTACCGCGAGCGAGGCTCCGCCTCGCCAGCGCTAGACGGGCTCGACGCCCCGCAGCAGCGCCTGCACCAGCGCCCGCTGAGGGGGGTCTCCCCCGGCGGCCAGGGCACGCCGCCAGGCGTCGCGCGCGCGGCGCCGGTCACCGCGACGCTCGGCGATCTGGCCCAGGAGCTTCAACCCCTCGAACGACGGCTCGAGCGCGAGCGCCCGTTCGCAGTGGTGCAGGGCCTCATCGTCGCGCCCGGCGGTGAAGTAGGAGGCGGCCAGCTCGAACTCCGCCTCGGCCGGCGACCCGTCGCCGGTCAACAGGTCGAACGGCGCTGGCGGGTGTCGGTCGAGCTCGGCCCGGATGGCGGTGAGCCGATCCTGATAGAGGGTCCGCGGCGCGGCCAGCTCCAACCGCATGTTGTCGTCGGTGTTCAGCGCGGCACCTGCCGCGAACGCCGCCGTGCCACGTTCGTCGAGCCTCAGCTTCACCAGTAGGTCGGCCGGGTACCGCACGAACGCCTCGGCGAGACTCGCCCGCACACCGGGGTCGGCGAACCGCCGGGTCATCTGGTTCAGCGAAAACGTGATGGGGCGGTCCGATCCGAGCAGAATCAGGTCGCGGTCGTTGAACGCGACCACGTGCGGAAACACACTCCGGAACGTGGCCATCATCTCGCGGACCGAGTCCGCCGACATGCCGTACAGGTGAAACCACTGGGCGAACACACCGCCCGGGACCAGCCGCGATGCCGTCAGTTCGAAGAAGTCCCGCGTGAAGAGATTGGCGACACCGGTGATCCAGGGGTTCGAGGGTTCGGAGATGATCACGTCGTAGGGCTCGACGTCGCGCCGCAGCTCGGCCCGAGCATCGCCGATGACCAGACGGAGCCGCGCGTCGTCGAGCGGGCGACCGTTGATCGATTCGAAGTAGCGGGACGCTTCGATGACGGCCGGCTCGATCTCGAACGCGTCGACCTCGCGCACCGGGTGGGTCAGCACCGCGCCAACGGTCATCCCGCTGCCGAACCCCACCACGGCGACCCGATCGACCCGCTCGGCGGCCATCAACGGCAGGTGCGCCAGCAGGGTCTGCGTCTCGATGTCACCGGCGCCGTTGGACGCATCGGTCTTGCCGTTGATCTTCAGCAGGACGTAGCGGTCGACCCGGTGGACCGCGACCGACGCGGTCGGGCCGTCGCGGTAGAACAGCAGCTCATGCGACGCCACCAGGTCGCGGATGCCCCGATCGTCGTTGTCGGTGTAGCCCGGGGCACCGTGATACAGACCAAAGCTGAGCCCGAGCTGGTGTGCACCACCGTCGAGCGCCAGAACCAGGATGACGGCCGCCACGAGTGCGCCGATGGTCTGGACGTGCGGTCCAGGCAGCCGGACGGTGGTCACGATCGCCAGTCCGAGCGCGACCAGCACCCCGACTTGCACCGACACGTTCAGCCCGACGCTCGCCAGCAGCAATCCGGACGCCACCAGCGCGCCGGTGGCCGAGCCGAGCAGGTTGGCGGCGTAGAGCGAGGAGACGACCGGTCGTGCGCCCACGCGGCCCGCCGCACTGACCACCACCGGCAACAGCGCACCAAGACACAGTGTGGCCGGCAGCATCAGGAGGGCCGCGAGCAGGAACTGCGCGCCGAAGAGCCCGGTGGTCCCACCGTCCACCCACCGATAGAGATCGAGAAAGAGGAACGGCAGACGGCCCCCGACATACTGGCTGAGGAACGCCGCCCAGGCCGAGCCGGCAAGCAACCACACCGCGCCCAGCATCGTCGCCGGGCGCCGCCGGACCCGGGCGGCCGCGAGCCAGGACCCGAGCGCGATGCCCACGAGGAAGGTGGACAGCATGATCGACACGCCGTAGACCGACGAGCCGTACACCATCGACAGCGTGCGGCTCCAGGCCATCTCGTAGACCATTGCGGTCGCGCCCGACACAGCCAGAATCAGGTAGAGCAGTCGCGGAACCGGTGCCGCCGTCACCGGTGGCCCGCCGGCGGCGCCGGCGGGCGCCACACTGGGCCGCTGTGACTCCGCGGGTGCCCACCACGACCGGCCCAGCCAGACGGCACCGCCGACGAGCAGGTTGACCAGCGCCGTGATGACCAGCGTCCGCGACAGTCCGGCCAGCGGGAAGAGCAGGAAGACGGTCAGCAATGGGCCTGCGACACCCCCGGCCGTGTTGACCGCATAGAGCCAGCCGACCGTCGTCGCACGATGCGTCGTGCCCCGGTCGAGCACCCGGACCAGGACCGGCAGCGACGTCCCCATGGCCACGGTGGCCGGCAGCAACGCCAGCACCCCCAGCGCGAGCTGGAACCCTGGTGGCGCCAGATCGACCAGCCGCAGCACGAACGGTGTCGTCAGCGCGTAGAGACCGATCCAGGCCTCGAGCCCCGCGTACACCGTGAGTGGCGCCAGGCGCCGGATAGGGGCGCGTCCGGCACACCAGCTGCCGACCGCCATGCCCCCCATGAAGGCCCCGAGCACGACACCCATGGCCATCGGCGTCGCACCCAGCGACAGCAGCAGCAGACGGGCCCAGACGACCTCGAAGATGAGGGAGGTGGCGCCGGTCAGGAAAAAGGCGCACAGCAAGGCGAACGTCGCGTGCCGTGTTCTCACATTTGCACTTTTCGACACAACGTGGCCTGAGCTGTAGTCGTGCGCCAAGAAAAGCGCTCAGAGTTCTTCATCTCCCTCCAACTGCCCTGAGCAGAGCACGCGTCGTCACAGGAGCAGAAGGCTGGGGTGAGGGCCAGACCCGGTGAAGAGAGGTCTTACGCGAGGCCAGCCTCGGCGAGGAGGAACGCGTACTGCAGCGCGGTCTCGCGGTACTGGCGGTAGCGGCCGGAGACGCCGCCGTGTCCGGCGTCCATGCTGGTTTTGAGCAACAACCGGTTCGTGTCAGTCTTCACCGCCCGGAGCTTCGCGACCCACTTCGCCGGCTCCCAGTACTGCACCTGCGAGTCGTGCAGCCCGGCCAGCACCAGCAGGCTCGGGTAATCCTTCGCCTCGACGTTGTCGTAGGGCGAATAGGCGAGGATGTCGTCGAAGGCGGCGCGCTCGTGCGGGTTGCCCCACTCGTCGTATTCGCCGGTCGTCAACGGGATGCTGTCGTCGAGCATCGTCGTCACGACATCGACGAACGGCACGTCCGCCACCGCGCCGGCGAACAGGTCCGGGCGCATGTTGATGACGGCGCCCACCAGCATCCCACCGGCGCTGCCACCCATGACGAACAGCCGCGCCGGGTTCGTGAACCGCTCGGCGACCAGGTGGTCCGCGCACGCGATGAAGTCGCTGAAGGTGTTCGGCTTGTTGGCCAGCCGACCGTCGTCATACCACCGGCGTCCGAGCTCCTGGCCTCCGCGCACGTGCGCGATGGCAAACACGAACCCGCGGTCGAGCAGACTGAGCCGCGCCGAGTTGAACGTGGCATCTATGCTGATGCCATACGCGCCATACCCGTACAGCAGCAGGGGGGTCGTCCCGTCACGCGCCGTCCCGACCCGGAAGACCAGTGAGATCGGGATCGACTCGCCATCGGGCGACGTCGCCGTCAGCCGCTCGGCCCGATACCGCGACGGGTCGAAATCACCGAGCACCTCTTCCCGCTTCCGCAGCGTCCGCGTGCGGGTCACCATGTCGTAGTCGTAGGTCGAGACCGGTGTGGTCAGCGACTCGTAGCCGAACCGCAGCACCTGGGTATCCGCCTCGCGGTTGGTCGACAGATACGCGTCGTAGGTCGGCTCGTCGAATGCGATGTCGTGCGCGCCCTCCCCGACCCAGGGGCGCACACGCAGGTGAATCAGCCCGCCGCGCCGCTCCTGGACCACCAGGTAGTCGGTGAACAGCTCGAACCGTCCCAGCAGGACATCCTCCCGGTGCGGAATCAGCTCGACCCACGCGTCCGGATCCAACTGCCCGTCGGCCGCTTCCATCAGCTTGAAATTCCGGGCGTCGCGGTTGGTGCGGATGTAGAACCGGTCGCGGTAGTGGTCGAGGTGATACTCGTGGTCGCGTGCACGTGCCAGAAACACGGTGAACGAGCCGTCCGGCTCGTCGGCGTCCAGATACCGGTATTCAGTGGAGACGGTCTGGTAGGACGCGATCAACAGATACCGCTTGGACCGGCTGTTCCCCACCTCGCAGTTGAACGTCTCGTCCAGCTCCTCGTAGACCAGGATGTCGTCTGTCTGCGAGGCGCCGAGCCGGTGGCGATAAACCCGGCACCAACGTAGGGTCGCCGGGTCCTGGCGGGTGTAGAAGAGGGTCCGGCTGTCGTTGGCCCACACCAGGTTGCTCGTCACGCCAGTCAATTCGTCGCCAAGCGTCTTGCCGGTCGTCAGGTCCGTGATGCGGATGGTATGGACACGCCGGCCCTCGAGGTCGGTGGCGTAGGCGAGCAGACACTGGTCCGGGCTGACCTGGCGGCCCGACACCTGACAGAAGTCGTGGCCTTCGGCCACCAGGTTGACGTCGAGCAGCACCTGCTCCGAGGGCCGGGGTGAGGGGTGAGGGCTCTCGATCGGTCTGCGGCAGTAGATCGGGTACTCCCGGCCGTCCTCGTATCGGGTGTAGTACGTGTAGTCCCCCTCCCGATAGGGCACCGACATGTCGGTCTGCTTGATCCGCCCCTTGATCTCGGCGAACAGCGTCTCTTGCAGCGCCTCGGTGGGCGCCATGACCGCACGCGTGTGTTCGTTCTCCGCCTCCAGATAGGCGGTCACCTCCGGATTGTCCCGCTCGCGCAACCAGTAGTAGTCGTCGACGCGGACCACTCCGTGCGTTTCGATCCGCGTTGGCGCGATCCGGGCGCGGGGCGGCTCCGGTATGGTGCGCGATGTGGGTGGAGTCACGGGGTCTTGACCAGCGCTGCGGACCGTCACACGAACGCTCGCTCGCGCCGCTTGCAACTCATCCGAATTCCCGCGCCAACGGCTCTGTCTGTCCGCCGGAGCCTGTGGCGAACACGGGAAGGGCCGTGTTGCTGTCAGCGGCCCTGCCTGCCCGCCGTCGCCTTGGCCAAGGCGGCACGGGCCGTGCCACAGGGGTTCTGACCCTACTCGGAACGCAGTGCCGCAAGCAACGGCGACTTGACCGCCACCATGGTGGCCACGAGTGACGAGACCAGACCGGCGACGGCCACCGCCAGCAGCAAACCGCCCAGCGACATGATCGGAAACTGCCCGCCACGCTCGATCCAGGCCGGCGCAATCGCCACCAGCGCGCTGAGGGTGCCGGCGCCAAGCCCGCCGAACAGCAACAGCCCGTTCTCGACCAGCACCATCAGCGAGATGTGGCCGGTGTCGTACCCGACCGCGCGGAGCAGCGCCAGCTCCCGCCGACGCTCCAGCACGTTGCGCAGCAGCACCGTCCCCAGCCCGAGCGTGCCGAGCAGCAGCCCGAGCGCCCCCAACGTCTGGAACGTCGCCAGATAGGTGTTCTCGACACGATGGAACGCGGCGAGCCGCTCCGGCGCGGAGGTGACGTCGAAGCCGAAATCGGCCAACCGGTCCTCGAGCGCCGCGGTCACCTCGGCGGCCTGGTCGGCCAGGGCATCGACCAGAAAGAACCGGTAGCCCTCGTGCGCCGGGAACAGCCGGACAAAGTGCTGCTCGCCGATGATCAGCTCGCGCTGGAAGATGCTGTCCGACAGCGCCGCGACGATGCGCAACCGGACCGGGTTGTCGCTGTCCCGGTGCAGGATGAAGTCGTCGCCCACCGACAGGTGCAGCGCATAGGCCAGCGACGTGGCGTCGGCTATTGTCGGCACCGCGCCGTCGTCGAACACCCGGTCGAGAAGCAGCCAGGGGTTCGCCTCCTCGGCCTCGGTGTCCGCCATCGTGCGCCCGAACCTGAAGCGGCCCTCGGCGACGAACGCGTCGTCGGGCGCCAGCAGCCGCGGGTCCTTGGCCTGATAGAGATTGAGACAGCTCGTGTCCTCACCGGGGCGCACACGGAAGCGGGCGTACGCGGCGTTGGCGAAGACCTCGTCGTCGAACGCCGATATCCCCAGCTCGGCCCGACCATCCTCGGAGGACAGGTCGAGCACGATCGGGAGCAGCGACTCGGCGAGCAGCGAGTACCCGCCGGTGCCGGACGAGCGGTCGGCCGTCACGTCGCCACCCACCTTGTGGAACGCGTCGACCGCGACGATGATGAACGCCGCGAAGGCGATCAGCGTGATGCAGAGGACGGATCGGCCGGGTCGCGCGGTGGCGTTCCGGAGCCCAACGCGGGAGACAGACCAGGCGGTCGGCGCGGCGACGCCCCGTCGATCGTGCTGATGGAGCAGGACCCACGCCAGGGTGAGCAACGCCGCCAGCAACAGCAGCCCGGCACCGAAGAACCCGGCGGTGTCGCCGACGAACCCGGCGACGGTGGCGGCCAACACGATCAGCCCCGCTACGCCGAGCGCGGCCGGCGCACGCCGCGCGAGACCGGCCGCGCGCGACCCCTCCTCGCGGCGACCGGCGGCGTCGGGCAGCGACCCGCTGATCAGGGCGCGCGGGGTTGCCGCCGCGACCCCACGCAGCGTCCAGGCGATCGATCCCACCGCCGCCAGCATGCCACCCGCCATGCCGGCTCCGAGCGCCCCCGGCGACACGTGGAGCGTCAACAGGGTCGTCCCCACCGCGTCGACCCACCAGGTGCGCAGTCCCCACATGATGAGCCCGGCGTACCCGACCGCGCCCGCCACCCCGAGGAGACTCCCGGCGAACGCCAGCACCGACCCTTCCGTCCAGAACAGCCAGCGGACCCGCGTCTGGTCGAACCCGAGCGCGCGCAGCGCCCCGATCTCGGTCAGCCGCTGTTCGACACCCAGCCGGAAGAACAGGCTGGCCAGCAGCAACGCCGACACCACGAGGAAGAAACTGAAGTAGGTGAAATACTCGCCGAAATCGGTCACCCCGGCCGCCGCCTCGAGAGCGAGCCCCCGCGCCGGATAGACGACGAAGCCAGCGGCCAGCGGGTCGAGCGCGGACCGCAGCGCGGCGCGATAGGCCTCGGCGACCGCCTCGGGTGGCCCCGTCGCCGGCACGACCCGCAACGAGGTGACCTGACCCCACCGCGACCGCCACAGATCCTGCCCCGCCGCGAGCGGGAGAAATCCTTTCGCGGCGGTTCGGTACTCGTCCCAGTAGTCCTCGTCCTTCGGGCGGATCAGATCGAGGTCGATCGGGAACGGCGGGTCCCACTCCGGCACGTTGGTCGCCTCGGTGATACCGGGATAGTCCGGGGCGAAATCCTGGTCGGCCGCCAGCCCCTCCAGCGGCACGACCGCCGCGACCCGGAACTCCGCCTCCGCGGTCCGCAACACGCCCGCGTCCTCCCACAGGTAGTACTGGACCGAGATGACGTCCCCCGGCGCCGCCTGGAGGTCGTCAGCCGTCCAGTCGTTCAGCACGATGGGCGGCGGGTCGGTCCCGGTGGCGCCCAGGTCGACGTCATCCAGCTCGAACGCCGCAAGGTCGAGGGCGGTCAGCAATGAGTAAGGGGTGAGCCGGTCGCCGAACCGGATCTCGTTGGCCAGGTAGGTCAGGATCGGCTGGTGCGTCATACCGGCCGCGGCAGCCGCCGCCCGGGCCGCGGCGACAATGTCGTCCGACAGGAGCCCGGCCGCCGACTCGACCACGAGCTGGCCGCGCCCGTCCAGCACGCGCACCCGCACACCGAGGTCGTCCAGCCGCGTCTCCCCGCGGAGCGCGGCCTCGATTGCCGCCACCGCAGCCGGCGAATCTACGGCCGCGGCGTCGCCACCGCCGGTGCCAAGCAGGATCGTATTGACCTGCCGGTCGAGCCCTAGATCCCGCTGCATCCGGCCGAGGCTGATGAACACGGCACGCGAAAGCCCCTGCTGCGGCCGGAACGAGAACTCGCCGAGATCGTCCGACGCCAGCACCTGCTGGATGCGCAACCGCATCGTCCGCCCGAGATCGTCGCGCCGCCCGTGCAGCGAGCTGAGGGGGATGGCCGACGGCTTCTGGACGCGGACCAGCAGCGTGTCGTCCGCCACCGCTCCGAGCTCCCGCGCGAGCCCCGCACTGACCAGCACGGCGCCCGGCTCCGGAACCGGCCCAGCCTCGAGACCATGGAAGGTCCAGAACCGCTCGTCGACCCCGTACACCTGGATGCCGCCCGCCCGGCTGCCGGTCTCCTGATGGGTCGCAAACCCCTCGAGCGCGATCATCGGCACCGCGTCAGTCGCGGCGGCCTCCAGCGCGCCGGACGCCAGCAGGTCGTCGGCCAACGCCTCGCGGAAGAACAACCCGGAGGTGACGACGTGGTCGACGCGGCCAAGCCGCAGCAGCGCCAGGTCGCGCAAGCTCGCCCGCACGGAGGCGCCGACCAGGAACGCGCCGGCGAGTACCGACACCGCGACACCGACACCGGCGATGACCGCAAGATTGGTGCGCCAGTAGTGGGTCAGACTGCGTCGGAGCAGGATGCCAAAAGTCATACTCGTTCCAGCCGCTGCCCGACCAGCTCGAAGCGGATCGGACACTTTGCCGCCAACCCGGTGTTATGCGTCACCACCACGAGCACCGTCTCCTGCCGCTCGTGCAGGTCGAACAGCATGGTAGCCACCACGTCGCCAGCGGCGTGGTCCAGGTTGCCGGTGGGCTCGTCACACAGCAGCAGCGGCGGCCGACGAATGAGCGCGCGTGCCAGCGCCACCCGCTGCCGCTCGCCGCCCGACAGCTCCGCCGGGCGATGGTCGAGCCGGTCGGCCAGACCGACCCGCTCGAGCAGGTCCCGGGCCCGGGCCGGCGCATCGGCGTCGCTGTCCCCCACCAGCGTCGGGATGAGCACGTTCTCGAGCACGGTGCACTGCGGCAGCAGCAGGTGGTCCTGGAACACGAACCCGACACGCCGGTTCCGGAACGCTGCCAGCTCGGTCGGCGGCAGCGTGAACGGGTCGACCCCGTCCAGGGTGACGGTGCCGGAGGTGGGCGGCTCGAGCGCACCGAGAATGTAGAGCAGCGTGCTCTTCCCGCTGCCCGACGGCCCGACGATCGACGCGGCCTCGCCCGGCCGGAGCGACAGTGACAGCCCGGAGAGGATGTCGAGCGGCCCGCGTGGGGTCGGATACGACTTGGCGAGGTTCGTGACTTCGAGCACTGGCGAACCCTAGTAGCGGCCAAGGCGCGCACGGCGCGCCTCGCGGGTGCGGAGTGGGGCTCTCGGGGCCCCGCGCAGCCCCCGCGGGGGTTCGGGGCGAAGCCCCGTCTAATCATGCGCGCTGGAACGCTCGCGGCCGGAAGAGGAAGTCCACGATGTTCCCCTCGTGCGGCTGGAGCCAGTTGAGCTTGATCGTCGGGACCGGCCCGATGTTCAGCCGGTCGATGTTGCGTGCATCGAGGAGCGCGCGGGTGAAGGCCGGATCCTCGGTGAGACCGGTCGCCACCAGGGTCGATCCGATCGCGCCGATCATCTTGTCCTGCGGACACTCCACGACCGTCACGAACGGATACATGTACTCCTTCTTGGCTATCGCGGCCTCCGGCGACGCGCACCGGACCACCGTTGGACGGAGATAGTCACACCGCTCCTTCGACACGAGCCGGCCGCCCTCCTGATGCTTGGCGGAGACCTCCTCGACTCCGTCCTCCTTCAAGGCGTTGTCGATGTCGGCCGAGATCGCGGCCGCCTGCCCCGGCACGGTGAACGCCGCCAGCGCCGCCTGTGGGTCATCGGGCGGCAACGGCGCGATCGGCCCCAGCCGCGCTGCCACCGCCTCGGCGATCTCGCGGGTGTGCCGGGGGGCCCAGATACCCGAACAGTTGATGCAGCTGCGTCCGCTGTTGACCAGGACACTGTCGACCATCAGGTCGAGATATTGCTCCCAGTCGTCGACCTGGTCCTCGCCGAACAGGATCTTGCTGAAGCCCGGGCCATGCACCTGAATCGCGGGATTCGCGGCATACTGCTCAACAGTCGCCGTGCCCCCGAAGATGAGGCTGCGGGGGCAGCTGTTCAGCACCGCGGCCCCGACCTCGCCCATGCCGGGGTAGAGTGCGATCGCCTCACGCGGCACACCCGCCTCGAAGAACGCCTGCGACATCCGCCAGGGCGTCCAGGGCTCCTGGGGCCCAGGTTTGAGCACCAGGCCGATCTGCAGCGGGATGATCGGCAGCCACAGGCTGTGCACCCCGGGCGAGTTCGACGGCAGCACCATGCCCAGCACCGGGGTGGTCGCCTGGTAGCTGCGCATCACCCCGTCCTCTTCCCCGTACCCGCGCGTGAGGATGTCCCAGTCGAGCTTACGGGTCAGCGAGGTGAGGACCTCGTCGAGGTGGTCGAGCACATACCGCAGCTTCTCCATGTTCATGCGGCACATGTGCTCGGGCAGTCCGGTCGTCGCCGACTGCTGGCGCACGAACTCGTCCGGGGTCTGAGTGCCATCACCCAGCGGCAACTCAGCCGACGAGAAGAGCTCGGCACTCTTCTTGATCATCGCCAGCAGCTCGACGCACGGGATCTCCCGCAGCACGTTGCGGGCGCGGTCCGCTCCCTTGCGCAGGTCCCTGGCCACGATGCCCGGGTTGGCCTGACTGACCTCGGCCACCGGCTAGCCGGTCGCGAAGTGCTCGACCTTGGTGACCTCGAGACTCGTGTACGGGCGACCCCACCGGAGAATCGGAAAATGAATCACGGTTGTGTCGGTGCTCTACGTGCGAACGCGTGACGGACCGCCCCTACTCGACCGTGATGGAGATCGTCGTGCACAGGCCT
>SMUZ01011443.1_pt1 | contig 16551 bp, 15 predicted proteins | sample 2456421 | NCBI WGS metagenome assembly SMUZ01 (sample SAMN11095932, study PRJNA526329) | marine sediment metagenome | biome: Marine sediment; feature: Surficial sediment; material: Deep marine sediment; isolation source: Hadal surficial sediment | place: Pacific Ocean | collected 2014-11 | depth... | reverse complement strand
GGATGAATTTTTCGCGAAATTTTCTAATTGCGATGTGCACGACTTTCGTCGTTTTTTGCACCCTGTACACACCACAACCGATATTACCGTTGTTGGCGAAAGAATTTTCAATATCCCCGGGGGATGCCGGGCTGTTGATGACGGTGACGCTGCTGCCGTTGGGAATCGCGCCGGTGGTTTACGGATATTTCCTCCAGGCGATTCCGGCAAAATTGATGCTAAAGGTGGCGCTGATCCTGCTCATGCTGGACCAGTTTGCGTTTTATCTGGCCGACGAATTCTGGCAGCTGATCGTGTTGCGATCGCTTCAGGGTTTGTTACTACCGGCAATATTTACGGCTCTGATGACCTACTGCGCCAGCATGGCGCAAATGGGCCAGGTTAGAAAAACCATGGGTTGGTATATTGCTGCGACCATACTGGGTGGGTTTGGCGGTCGCATCATCAGCGGTTACTTCGCCAGTGCCTTCGAGTGGCATACGGTGTTTGTGGTGCTCGGATTCATGTTGATGATTCCGATAATAATGCTTCGCTATGCCAGCGCCGATGCAAAGATCAGTTTTGATCGGCTCGATTCCCGAACCGTTTCCCGGGTACTGGGGCATGATACCTTCCGTTACATTTATCTTATCCTATTCAGTTTATTTTTCGTGTTCGCCGGATTGCTGAATGTCCTGCCATTCCGGCTGCAGGAAATCGATGAATCGGTCTCACCGTTTTTGATATCGAGTTTGTATGTTGGCTACCTGATCGGCATACCGATTGCTATTTTTAGTCAACGCATCACAAGTTTACTGGGCGACGACAAAAAGGGACTAATGACAGGTTTACTGTTGCATACTACCGGCTTAATCGCGTACCTGTTTACCGACGTCGCCCTGTTATATTTTGTTATGTTCGCTTTCTCGGCCGGGTTCTTTTTTATCCATTCGACCTTATCGGGTCTGGCCAATCACCTGGCAGTCGAGCACCGGGGCGTGGTCAACGGGCTATACGTATCTATCTACTATATCAGCGGTGCGCTGGGGTCCTGGTTACCTGCCTATCTCTATGGCTGGTTAGGCTGGGATAGTCTGATCATCGTATTCGTCAGCGTACTTGGGGTGACCGCGTGGTTGATCATGAAGCTCCGTTTCGGATAATTCGGGGGGAGTATACTTATTTAAGCGCATTGGCAAACTCGTGGTTGACGTTCCGATGTCCAGCCTCGTCATCACGGATCACCTGCACAATATCCCTGAGTCGTGCATCGGGCGCCAGGTTCCAGTAATCTATGGCAATCTGGGGCGCTGGCACGTTTTCGTGCTGTCCGTTATCAATCTCTTCAAGGTACTGGGTGTAACTCACGACCGCCTCTTCCTCGAAGTAACCGACGATCCGGTGCGCGGTTTTGGCCGATATCAGGTAAAGAATGAAGAAGAAATTGTAGAACACCCCCTGCGTAATAATAATCAAAAACCGTTCTATCCCGTTTGGCTGGGCAATATGGATGAAAGTCATCAGGTGCATGCGTTCGTTTTCGGCCTCGTCGAGCAACGTGCGAATCCAGCCCTGGTCATCTTCCATGCGCCGCAATGCTCTCAGGTGTTGCAACGCTCCGCCGACCATTCCAGGAATAGCGGCAACAGTTTCAAGAACGATCGCACGATGGCCATATCGTTTGGCAAAAAAGGTATCTGCAAAAATTCGCAGAAACTTCACGAATAAGAGTGCAAAATGGTCGGACAGATCCTCGGGTTTATGGTGTTGTGAAAGATCGACTGCAGCTTCAGCTGACATAGGTTAGCTCCTCAATAATACCAAATAGTTTTATCATTTTTACTGCCGGACTATTCATCGCCCCAGATAAGCTTGCCGCTGTTACTTATTTGATATCCGCCCAGTTCCTCGGCAATTCGCTGTCCTGCATCAGACTGGATTCTGTTCATCAGGTTATGGAATAAATGCCTGAACCAGATACTACGCGGGATTGCGAAATCAATGACTTCCCATCCGAGACTAATGAAGTCCAGGCCAAATTCGTTCGCAATGGCTCGCGTGCCGGGAGCGATATCAGATTTTTTGAGGTTGATGGACGCCGCTGCCTCGCGTTCGGAAAGGGCGGTACTGGTGACATTTAACAGGTCCGTATTGAGCCGATGTTTACTCAAAATTTCCATCAAAAAACGCTGCGAACCGGAACTTGCCTGGCGGATTGCCCAACGGTATTTTTGATCGAACAGTTCGGGTATTTCGGGCGTCTGCTTGAGTAATCTTGAATCGTATATCAGACCCTGCTCGCGTTTAAAGGCGCGGATCAATACCCAGTCATGATTTTGTGAATATTGTTGTAATAGCGAAGGATGTCGCGTAATACTTTCATTCTCGGGTCCCCAGTGAATACAACAGGCATCGACCTTGTTAGCATTGAGTAATTCCAGACCGTTGCGGGTGCCGGTAGCGGTATAGGTAATGACTGCCCTGTTGCCCAGCGATTCGGTACATTCGTTAACGATACGGTGTAGCAAAGGGTCGTCGCTACCGGCGATGATGAGTCGATCATGCAACAGACCGCCATGGGTTGAATCGAGCATCCATTTATCGATCAATTCTCTGGGGAACATCCATTTCCCGGTTATTTTGGTGGCGGGTATTTGTCCCTTGTTGACCAGGGCATAGATTTTTTTCTCGTTCAGATGCAGGTAGCCGGACACCTGTTTAACGCTCATGAAAACGTCGACTTGATTGTCTAATACACTGCTCATCAACACACTGTTCATCGAAATCAGAGCTTCCCCTAATTATTGGCCCGATATGAGTAGTTAGTTTCAAGCAAAAAATATACCCGATTAATAGCTGATCAGTATTATTAAGGGGGTAACTGAAAAATTTGGATAATTAAGGACCCCAAAATGCCGAGGCTGTCGCCAGGCTTTGGACAATATGTCCCACTTCGCACTTAAAAACGGGACAATTTGTCTTGTGCCTGGCCGGGATCAGTGAACCGGGGAGTGATAGTGCTCAGGTACGATCGCATTTGCATTGGTACGACATTTGCAACAATATAGTGTATTACATCTGCAAATAAGACAGGCCGGAATATGCAAGAGATCGAACTGGCAGACTTTAACCATAAGCTTCCAGAAAAGTTACCCATTTCGGTGATTATGGAAAAACGCCCGTCGGACCATGCCTGGGTAAATTTTACCTACCAGGCTATCGGCGTCGTAGTCGATGCGCAACAGCAGGGGAGCCAGGTAAAGAAGATTCATGAACAAGATGGCGTAGAACAATATCTGTTCCCGGGTCTCAGTGTGCGGCTTCATGTGGATGAATGTGAAAGCTACTATCACAACCTGATGTCACCGAAACCGGGGTGCTATATTATTGCCAGCGAGCCAGAAACACTCGATGAAATGCCCGAACCCTATCTTGTGAGTCTGAGCTTTGATGAGGCACATGCCTACCTCGAAGGGGATGCGGAGGTGTATGCAGTTGAAATTCCAGCCGAGCTTTATCGGTGGACTGAAGCCTTCATCCTGATGCACTATGTGGCGACCAGGAAATCAAAGCGCAAACTTAAAAACTGGAGCGAGCAGCCGGAGGGGAAAACCACGGTTTCGGGCAAATCGCCATGAAACAGGCTGAGCCGGAAAGCCGGTTGTCGCGCTGGTCACGTCGCAAACGACAAACGGCGGAAGAAACCCAAAAAGAAGATCTGGCGCTCAACCTTGAGCAGCAAAGCCAGGTGGAAAATGAATTAGAAACCTTAACCAGTGAGGATCAGCAAAACGAAGCTCAGCAGCCGGTACTTTCCGACACTGATATGGAGCCTGTCGAAGGCATGACTGAAGAATCCGATTTCAGCAAGTTTATGTCCCCGGGGGTCAGTGATGAGTTGCGAAACCTGGCCTTAAGAAAATTGTTTCATGCGCCAATCTTCAATATCCGCGATGGGTTGGACGAATATGATGGAGACTACACCTGGTTTGAGAAACTTGGCGATATCGTGACCGCTGATATGCGCCATCAAATGGAGTTGGAAGCTAACAAGAAGTTAGAGCAGGAGGCGAGGGAAATTGCTGAAGCTGAAGCCGAAGCGACGCCTGACGAGCAAGACCCGGATGGTGATATAGACCAGGCTCCGTCTATCGCCGCCGAGGATCAAAGTCTCGAACAAATAGAGGATGAGCCCGACCTTGAGGGTGATGAAATCCCTGATCAGCCAACTGAAAAAATACTAGAAAATAATGAGTAAAGTAGCGATGGGTGCAAGAGAATTGGCGCTGGAAACGCTGGATTCGGTTAAGACGACTCCTACCAGTTTAATCAAATTCCAGTCAAATGGACGGGTCATCGTGTTTGGCGACGATGAAGCGATAAATCTGTGTGCGAATTTTTCCGAACCGCTGAGGGTAACCCGGGTATCGATGAGTGGGTCGCGTCAATCGGCCGACCCCGGTGAAGCAATAGCATTAAAAAAACGGCAAATTAAGATCGAGGGTCACCTGGGAAAGTTTACCGTGCGCCTGGTCGATGCAGATGATATAACCGAAACCCTGCAAGCCGACATTATTCTGGATTTAAATCCCCAACCACTGATAAAAATGGAGATCCTGCCACCCGGTTATCTGCATGAATCAGCCACTGGCGCGAACTCCAAAACGTTGGAAAATCAACTACTTGAGATGACCGGCGAGTTCGAAAAGCCGAAATATTTTAAATACGACGCTTCAATTTGCGCGCATGGGGTCAATGGTAAGACCGTTTGTACCCGATGTATCGATGCCTGCCCTGCCGGTGCTATCGGCAGCCTGATCGAAAAAATCGAAGTTGATCCTTATCTGTGCCAGGGTGGAGGAGCCTGTGCCACCGCCTGTCCCTCGGGCGCCATTCAATACGTGTATCCACGACTCGCCGATAGTGGTAACAGGGTTCGGAAAATGCTACAGGCTTTTCGTCAGCAGGGTGGCAAGCAGGCCATCGTCATGTTTCATGCCGAGACCGAGTTCCCGCAGGAATTGCTGCAGCAGCACGCCTCGATACTACCGGTCAGGGTCGAGGAAGTAGCAAGCGTTGGAATGGATCTATGCTTGTCTACACTAGTCTACGGGGCATCGCAGGTTGTACTACTGAGTAACGATGAGATACCGAAGCTGTCGTTGACAGAGTTGGAACGCCAACTGGAATGGCTGCAGACGGTGCTTGGTAGCCTTGGCCTGGAGCCGCAGCAAATTAGTCTTCAGGCAATCTCTGCAGAATTTACTGAGCTGAAACCTGGGATAAATGTCGAGCCGGCGATTTACACCATGCCCGAGAATAAACGACATGCGATATTCCAGGCCGTGGATCATCTCTACCAGCAGTTGGACCAGCCGCAGGAATTAGTCGATTTACCGCAAGGGGCGCCGTTTGGAACCGCGACAATCAACGAGAGTACCTGTACCTTGTGTATGGCCTGTGTCGGTGCCTGTCCGGGCAAAGCCCTGCAGGACGGTTCCAACCGCGAAGTACCCGAGATATTCTTTATCGAGAGTAATTGCATCCAGTGTGGTGCCTGTACCCAAACCTGCCCCGAATCGGCCATTACTATATCGCCGCGAATGATTTTTGATCGCGAGCGCAGGAATCGTTCCCGGCCTTTGAATAAGGATATACCGTTTGCCTGTATCAGCTGCGGGAAACTTTTTGCGCCGACTTCGGTGATAACTAAAATAACCGATCAATTGAAGGACCATTACATGTTCAATTCCACCCGTGCGATGGATCGTCTGAAAATGTGTGAAGACTGTCGCGTGGTTGATATTGTCCAGGACCCGGAAGCGATGACAGGTAATTTTGACCCGCTAAATTGAAAACCACCCAGGAACTTATCCTTAATGGTAATAATTGGTAATTATTCGCCTGTCGATACTGGAACGTAGAGTGCTAATTATAATGAGTAATAGTGAAGAAAATAATAATATGACATCACAGGCACAAGCATTGGCCCTGGAGGAGATGGATCAACCGAGTTCGGTCGAGGTTCGCTTCGACCCGCCCGCGAGTGCAGATCACGGTCCGATAGACAATCCAAACGACAACCCAATCGACGAAGAACAGAAATACCGTGCTTCGGCCTACGCGCTGATCGCCGCATTATTAAGATCCGCACCCGACCAGGAAATGCTGGACCGGCTCGACGGGTTATCACAGGAAACAACTGCCGATGGCGATGATTTGTTACTGGCGATGTCGACCCTGGCACTGTCGGCAAAAATTCATACACCAATGGCGATCGACGATGAGTTCCACAAATTATTTATCGGCCTGGGTAAGGGTGAATTGGTGCCATACGGCTCCTGGTACCTCACCGGATTTTTGATGGAAAAACCATTGAGTGATTTACGCGATGACCTGGCGAGACTCGGTTACGAGAGAAATACATCGGTCGTCGAACCGGAGGATCATGTTGCGGCACTGTGCGAGGTGGTCTCGCTGATGATCGCTGAAGGTGCCGATTTATCGGTGCAGAATAGTTTTTTCCAGTCACACATGGTGAACTGGTTGGGCCGGTTTTTTGACGATTTGGGCAAAGCCAAATCGGCTGTATTTTATAAGGCGGTAGCACGTTTTGGAGCAGCATTTATTGCATTGGAGAGTGAATATTTCTCTATGCAGACCTGATGATGTGGAAAGTTTGAAATTTACACCCTGACAAGGGAAGGAGAACCTGGTGAAAAAGATAAAAAAAGATCTCAATAAAGAACGCAGAGAATTTATCAAAAAATCCACGCTTGTTGGTGCGGGGATAGCTGCGGCTACGGTCGCACCTGTTTCGGCAGCAGCCGGTGTAGCGGTTGATAAACCCGAGGACAAGCAACAAAAGGGTTATCAACTCACTCCGCATGTGATCGAATATTACAAATCTTTAGCGAACTGATTCCGGGGGCAACGAAAAATATGAGTAAATTAATTAAAAAATCGAACCGGATTGCCCAAGTCAATTCTGGCGTCGAATCTGGAAATATTGAACGCGCGGGGCAGGTTAAACCCGTAGCCGATGCGATCAGTCGTCGCGCTTTCCTGAAGAATTCAGGATTGATGGGAGGTGGTGCCGCACTCGCTACCACGCTGTCGCCAGTGATGATGAAAAAGGCCGATGCGGCGATTGCTCCCGGCGCAGCGCCTGAGCGCATTAAAACAATCTGCACCCACTGTGCAGTTGGCTGCGGCATCATCGCCGAGGTTCAAAATGGTGTCTGGACCGGACAGGAGCCGGCATTCGATCACCCGTTCAGCCGAGGTGCGCATTGCGCTAAAGGCGCCGCAATCAGGGAACATGGTCATGGTGAACGGCGTCTGAAGTACCCGACCAAGCTGGTCGATGGCAAGTGGATAAAAGTTTCCTGGGAACAGGCCATCAGTGAGATTGGCGACAAGATGCTGGAGATCAGGAAGACCTCGGGTCCCGATTCGGTTTTCTGGTTAGGTTCAGCCAAATTCAGCAACGAGCAAGCCTATTTATTCCGCAAGATGGCGGGTATGTGGGGTACCAACAATGTCGACCACCAGGCACGAATATGCCACTCGACCACGGTAGCCGGGGTAGCGAATACCTGGGGTTACGGGGCGATGACTAATTCGATGAACGATATTCACAATTCCAAGGCCATATTATTGATTGGTTCAAATCCTGCGGAAGCGCATCCGGTGGCGCTACAGCATATATTCAAGGCGAAGGAAGAAAACAATGCACCGATGATCGTGATCGATCCTCGTTTTACCCGGACAGCAGCTCACGCCAACCACTATTTGAAATTACGGCCCGGTACCGACATTGCGGTTATCTGGGGCATGTTATGGCATATCATCGAAAATGGTTGGGAAGACAAGGAATTTATTCGTCAACGTGTTTACGGATTCGAGGATGTCAAAAAAGAAGTGGCAAAATGGACCCCGGCCGAAGTCGAGCGCGTGAGTGGCGTTCCCGAGGGACAGATTTATGCGGCAGCCAAGACCATGTCGGATAACCGCCCGGGAACCTTCATCTGGTGCATGGGCGGAACCCAACACACCATCGGTAATAACAACACCCGCGCTTACTGTGCGTTCCAGCTGGCACTCGGAAATATAGGCGTAGCAGGTGGTGGTGCCAATATTTTCCGTGGCCACGACAATGTGCAAGGTGCTACCGACCTCGGCGTACTGTCAAATACCCTGCCCGGGTATTACGGTCTGTCGGCAGGCGCATGGAAGCATTGGTCGAGGGTCTGGGACCTGGATTACGAATGGGTCAAGGGCCAGTTCGATAGCGGCAGTTACGAACAGAAAAAGGGCAAGGATGTGCACGTAATGAATACCAAGGGTATTCCGGTATCGCGCTGGATCGATGGTGTTCTCGAGGATAAGGGCAATATTGCGCAAAAGGACAATCTCAGGGCGATGGTATTCTGGGGACATGCACCTAATAGTCAGACACGCGGCGCAGAGCAGAAAAAAGCGATGGAAAAGCTCGATCTACTGGTGGTCGTTGATCCTTATCCAACCGCTACCGCGGTAATGCACGATCGTACTGACGGCGTTTACCTGTTACCGGCGGCGACACAGATGGAAACTTACGGTTCGGTCACCGCTTCTAATCGATCGTTCCAGTGGCGTTCAAAGGTTATCGAACCCTTGTTCGAGTCCTTACCCGACCATACCATCATGTATAAGCTGGCGAAGAAGTTAGGCATAGCCGACCAGTTATTCAAGAATATCGCGGTTAATGGAGAGGAACCCCTGGTAGAAGATATCCTGCGCGAAATAAATCGCGGCATGTGGACCATCGGCTACACCGGTCAGAGCCCAGAGCGATTGAAAAAGCACCAGGAAAACTGGGGAACTTTTGATTACACCTCGTTGAAAGCCGAGGGTGGTCCAGCCGACGGAGATTTCTACGGTTTACCCTGGCCTTCATGGGGAACGCCGGAGATGAACCATCCAGGTACACCTCTCCTGTATGACACATCGAAATCGGTTGCCGAGGGGGGTCTGACCTTTCGCGCCAGGTTTGGTGTCGAAAGAAATGGTGTCAATTTACTCGCCGAAGGCTCTTATAGTAAGGGTTCGGAAATCAAGGATGGCTATCCAGAATTTTCTCATACCGTTTTGAAGAAACTGGGTTGGTGGGATGACTTGACTGCCGACGAAAAAGCGGAAGCAGAGGGTAAAAACTGGAAAACCGACCTATCCGGTGGTATCCAGAGAGTGGCTATCAAACACGGTTGCTCTCCATTTGGCAACGCCAAGGCAAGAGTAAACGTCTGGACCTTCCCGGATCCGGTGCCGATTCATCGAGAACCCCTGTACACGTCGCGGCGAGACCTGGTGGCGAAGTATCCAACCTACGAAGATCGCAAGTCTTTCTGGCGCTTACCAACGCGTTACCAGTCGATCCAGGCAACAGACCACACGAAGGATTACCCGATAATCTTAACCTCGGGTCGATTGGTCGAGTTTGAAGGCGGTGGCGAAGAATCACGCTCTAACAGGTGGCTGGCCGAATTGCAGCAGGAAATGTTTGTAGAAATACATCCACGCGACGCCAATAATGCCGGTATTAGAGATGGTGACACTGTCTGGGTTGAGGCTGCCGAACAGTCGAAGGTCAAAGTCAAGGCGATGGTCACCAGGCGAGTCGGTTCGGGGGTTGCATTCATGCCATTCCACTGGGCCGGACATTTCCAGGGTAAGGATCTTAGCTCCAAGTATCCTGACGGTACCCTACCCTATGTACTGGGTGAGGCCGCCAACACAGCGATGACTTATGGTTATGACTCAGTCACTCAAATGCAAGAATCCAAATGCAGCCTTTGCCGCATTACGAAAGCTTAAACAGCGAGGAATTATAAAATGGCTAGAATGAAATTTTATTGTGATGCGGAACGCTGTATTGAATGTAATGCCTGTGTAACCGCCTGTAAAAACGAGCATGAAGTCCCCTGGGGAGTGAATCGCCGACGCGTGGTGACGATAAAAGACGGTGAGCCAGGAGAGCGATCATTATCGGTCGCCTGCATGCACTGTTCCGACGCCCCCTGTGCCGCGGTATGCCCGGTGGATTGCTTTTACACCACCAATGACGGCGTGGTGCTGCACGACAAGGATATTTGTATCGGTTGCGGATACTGCTTTTACGCCTGTCCTTTCGGCGCACCGCAATTTCCCTCGGCCGCGGCTTTCTCGTCGCGTGGCAAGATGGATAAATGTACATTTTGTGCCGGTGGCCCCGAGCAGGATCACAGCTCCGATGAGTATAAGAAATATGGCCGCAACCGTTTAGCAGAAGGCAAGTTGCCGCTTTGCGCTGAAATGTGTTCAACCAAGGCGCTACTCGCCGGTGATGCTGACATGCTATCCGATATCTATCGAAAGAGGGTTATCAACCGTGGTGCCAGTGCGTTTAGCTGGGGTGTGGCCTACGATGGCACCAAGCTAGGGTCTTAAAAAGCCAGGTTGAGATTGTAGCTGCTAGCATCGGGAAGGCGATTCGTATCGCCTTCCTGTTTAACCAGATAAATTCCACTACAGGGAAGTATTGGAATTTTTCGGGTAGTCTGATTCATTGAAACCCATTAGAAAATTGGAGCATAGCTTGAAATTATTATCCCTTTTGATGGTATTTTTTTTATTCCTCTGCTTGCCAATGGCATCACAGGCGACGAAGCATGACGGCAGCGATCGGGTTCGAGTCGAAAATCCGGCTAGTGAATTATGGCGCAATGTTCGACAAAGAGAGTTTCCGCTGGCTGGCACCAGCCAGGTGAAAGCAGGGGATGCCAACATATTGATCAATGTTTCCGGAGAATCCTGGCGTCAGTACCGCGTTAACGAGCTAATACCAATAGCCAGTATCGCTCTGTTTGTCGGTTTACTTGGTGTTTTCCTGTTCAGGCTACTGCGAGGCAATATCAAACTACCGGATGGTCGCTCCGGGGTAAAAATACTGCGTTTTACCCTGAATCAGCGGGTTGCCCACTGGTGTACGGCGATCCTGTTTATAACGCTTTCACTGACCGGAATTGTTCTATTGCTCGGCCGCAAGTTATTGATACCAATGATCGGTTCGGACGGCTTTGGCTATATTGCAGCAGCATCAAAAACCCTGCACGATTACCTGGGGCCGGCATTTGCGGTTTCCCTGTTATTCCTGTTCGTGCTATTCGTACGTGACAATTTCCTCTCACCGAAACTTGATATGCAATGGCTAATGAAGGGCGGTGGAATGATTGGGCAACACGCCAGTGCCGATCGATATAATTTCGGCGAAAAAGGCTGGTTCTGGATCGCAGTCCTGGTTGGTTCGGTGATAACCATCAGCGGCCTGGTACTCGATTTTCCTATTTTCGGACAATCGCGTGAAACCATGGAGTTCTACCTGGTGATTCATGGCATAGCTGGCCTGATCATGATCATTGCCGCGTTCGGCCATATTTATATGGGAACAGCTGCGCTGGAAGGTACCTTTGAAGTCATGCAGACCGGCTATTGCGATAGTAACTGGGCCAAGGAACACCATGATATCTGGTACGAAAAGGTCAAGGACTCGGCCGGTGAAAGTTCGCATCAGGCTGAAACAGGTAGTGATGGCGATGGAATACAAAAAGAGTCCACCGATACCGGGTAGTAGGCTTGGTTTCATTTCAGCCTTGTAAGACTTGTCTGCTTCGGACACCCCAACTGGACAGAAGACAGTTTATTGCCTCTCTTTCCGTGCTATATTGACAACCCTTAAAATCAAACATACTGTATTGACAGTAATTCCTGTGGGGTAGAGGTAATGGATGAAGATGTACTAAACATGTCAATTCGCAAGTTCCTGAAAAGGGTCGGAATAACCTCCCAGCGAGAAATAGAGAAAGCGGTACGATCTGGCCTGGAAAGCGGGGCATTATCCGATCATGATGCGCTAAAAGTGTCGGTAACCCTGCGTATCGACTCGCGGAACTCCGATCTGGTTATAGACGGTGAGATAAAACTTCAATGATAACCTGCTGCAGGACAGGCTGATTATCATGGCCGAGAAAACCTTGAGCGATGATGAAGTAGACGTCATTTATCGCCAGATGATCGATTCATTTATCGATCGTGCGAATGAACTGGCCGATCAGAATAGTGAGGAAAATGTTGGCATGGCGCTATTGTTTGCGGCCTCGAGGTTCAATGCTTTTGTCGTATCGCAACATGCAGAAAACCTCGAAGATTTCGAAAAGGATGAGGAAAAAGCAAAGCAATTCTTCACATCTCAATACCAGGAAATGTTAACTGAGAATCTCGAAGACTATAAAAAGGTCTATCAGAAATACTATAAATTTACTAAGCTTCAATAGCGGTAGATTCTATTTCTTCCAGCTGTTCCTGGATCATTTCTTCGTCTTCGATCATCACTGGATCACAATACAGCGAGACAATAAATTCGGTGCCCAGCTTCAAGGTCGATGTCACCTCGATATTGCCTCCGTAGCGTCGTACTAATCCATAGCTGATCGATAGCCCCAGCCCTGTTCCCTCTCCCTGGCCCCTGGTGGTATAGAAGGGGTTGAACACCTTGCTGAGCATATTTTCATCAATGCCATGTCCATTGTCGCGGATAATGATTCGCACACCCTTATTTTGTAAATCACTGGTTTGAATAGAGATCAGCCCTCCCTTTACGGGCAGGGCATGAATCGCATTGCTGATCAAATTGACCAGTACCTGTTGCAATTCCTGTTGGTTGATATTGACCCACAGCGTGGCCTTAAACGATAAATCAATTTTGTAATTTGCACCCGAACGCAAATGTTGCACCAGCTTTAAGGTTTTCTCGATAACCTTATTAACATCTATTTCAGTCATATAACCTGCATAAGCATTTGGTCTGGCGTACTGCAGCAGGTTATTGGTGATATCTTTGATGCGGTATATTTGATCGATAATCAGGTCTATCTCATCCTGCACAGGTTCCAGGCTCGAGCCCATTTCCGAGATAATGACATCGAGATTTCCGAGCATGACGGCGGTCGGGTTATTGATTTCATGCGCGACACCCGCAGTCAATTCACCCAGTGCGGCCAGTTTCTCGGCGATTACCAGTTTCTGCCGGGTTTTACGCAATACCTGGATGGTGTTGATCAGTTCCTTGTTTTTTAGTTTTAGTTCGGAGGTTCTCTCTTCGACCTTTTCCTCCAGTTCGTCAGCCCAGTTTTGGATCAGTAAATTGCGTTCGTTAAGCAGGTCCAGCATCGAATCGAATTCATTGGCGAGGGTGCCTATTTCATCTTTTGAAATAATTTTTCCGATTCTTTTTTCTTCACCTTTTCGCGTTGCTTGCACTACCGAACTCATCAATTCCAGCGGCTTAAAAATTGACTTGGCGCCCTTTACCGCGACCAGGGCGGTCAACCCCATCAGCGCGAAAAAGAGCAAAACCAGGACGATCAATGCATTGATCAATGCCTGGCGAAAAGGCGCTTCGAGAAATCCGGCATAAAGCATGCCGACGCGGTTGCCGTCGACGTCGATGATGGGCTCGTAGGAAGATATATACCAGTCGTTGACCACGAATGCGCGCGCTATCCAGGTATGGCCCTGATCGAGAACATTGGTCCGTACCTCGTTCGATACGCGTGTTCCCAGGGCTCTTTCGCCCGGCCTGATCGGTACATTGGTAGTGATGCGCACATCATCGAGAAATACCGTCACGGTGCCAATACTGCCACTTCGTAGACTACCGGGACCGTACACCAGGTCCCTGATAACATCGACAAAAGTAAAGTTTGCATTGAGTAGTACGCCCGCATCGAGTATCGCCAACACCTCGCCCTGCGATCCGATGACTGGATAGAGCGCCCTGATCATCATGCCACGGTCTTCGAACAGCTTATCGGTAGGGCGTGCTCTTGGTGTTTCGATTAATGGTAGGCGTACATGGTTGGCGAGATTTTCGTGATCCAGGTCGGATGCGTTAAATATTTCAATACCCGATGATGCCTCGCCATTTTTGGCCAGCTCCAATGCAGATGACGGGCGAGAATACCTGGAAACTACATCGATATTATAACCGTCAATCAACTTACCATTATTGTCGACCAGGTGAATATAGGAAAAAGAGTTTTCCCTTTGCAGTTCCTCGATCTGCTGTCGAATCGATTCGGTATTGCCCAGTGATAGCTGAGTTCTAAATGCAAAGGATTCGGCGGTTTTACCCAGCGCATTCAAATAGTCACGTTTTATTCGTTCGAATACATCGTGGGATACCGATAAATCGGTGTTTACCTTGATATAGAGTTGTTCGTAGCTGAAAGTAGCACCCCAATAAATCGCCAGTACCAGTGCGATAGGCATGACCAGCAGAATCGGAAATAAAACCAGTACCAGCAGTTTATATCGAACCGTGTTTCGAATTTTGCTGACGATATTGGTTAAGGAGACCATGGTTACGGGCTAGGTTGCTTTTTCCCAGGCGGTTACCTTTCGATCCAGGGTTTTTCTGGCAACTCCCAATTTGCGAGCGGCAGCAGTTTTGTTGCCCTTCTCAATACTCAAGATTTTTAAAATATGCTGTTTTTCTATATCGGCTAATAGTGTACTGCTTAACCGGGTCTCGCTGTTTGGGGCGTCCTGAATCGTACCGCTAATCGCCTCGCTGGGAGGTGTATTGAGCAGAAGACTCCGTTCGATCACGTTTTTTAATTCGCGAACATTTCCGGGCCAATGGTAGGTAGATAAAAATGCCATTTCGTCGTCGCTGAGTACAGATGGTTTGACACCCAATCCAGTGGATATGGTGTCGATGAAATACTGTGATAACTCCTTCAGGTCTTCTATGTGCTCACGCAAAGGTGGTATCTTGAGGTTTAAAACGTTGAGGCGGAAATATAAATCTTCGCGGAAACTACCCTCTTTAACACATTGTTCCAGCTTTTTATTGGTGGCGGCAATAATGCGTACATCCACCGGAACTTCCTGATTAGAACCCACTGGCCTGATATTTTTTTCATCGAGGACACGAAGCAAGTGAGCTTGCATCGACAGCGGCATTTCCCCTATTTCGTCGAGAAATAAAGTGCCACCGTTGGCATAGCTGAATAATCCCTCGCGTCCCTGATGAGCGCCGGTAAACGCACCCTTAACATGACCGAACAGCTCACTTTCGAGTAATTCTGCTGAAATTGCGCCACAATTGATCGGCACGAATATACCGGTCCTGCCGCTCAATTCATGAATACTCCTGGCTACTAATTCCTTGCCGGTACCGGACTCCCCATCGATCAAAATGGTGGAAGGCATGGGCGCGACACGCTTGATCACTGCATTCAGATTCCGTATCGAGGTACTTTCACCAATCAATCCGGAGCCGTCATAAATTTTGTCTACCTGCCTGCGCAGGACAAAGTTCTCTTTTTTAATTTCCTGTCTCTCGATGCATCGATCAACCGAGTTGAGTATTTGGTCCATTCTGAAAGGTTTGATAATGAAGTCGGCGGCGCCTGCACGAATCGCATCGATGGCAATTTCGAGCTGCGCATGGGCGGTGATAAATATAACCGGTGTGCTGCATCCGGATTCACGCAGGCTGTGCACCCATTCGACGCCCGAGCCCCCGGGTAATTTTATGTCGGCTATGATCAGGTCGAAGTGGCAACGTTGGCGTAACGCTTCGGCGGATTCAATATCTTCTGCAGATTCGATGAATCCGAGGAACCTGGATAGGCCCTTGACGAGGAAGTTGCGGATTCCATGTTCGTCATCGATGACCAGAATTGATCGATGCTTCAAGTATTTCTTGGCAGCAGTTTCGATCTTGCCAGGGGTTTGATGGTCGATTGCTGGTTGGCTCATTATTTTATCCTCACCGAGATACTTTGAGGTCGTTATTTTCGATCGAAAGCAAGTTTTGCTTATTGCAGAATTTCCTTATCGACCGTTCAGCAAGTTGCTGCCTGTCGCCTCAGTAATATCAGTCGGACCCCACATGATAACCTAGCTGGCAGTTTAAAACTATGCTCACCAACGGGGGCATTAATCCTGGCTATTCGGGGACAGTACTTATTTCGCACGGATAAATAAGTATACTGTCCCCCGAATTAGGCAGCCTGGCAACCCAATGAAAAAAAGCAGCAAAACTCCATTCATGGCGGCACCCGATTACGGTAAGTCGCTAAACGGGTTCAGTATCAATATTCTGAGTACAAATTTGGCCCGGGCACTGGTGTTTCAATCTGAGGTTCTCGCCGCTGAAATCCTCCACGAAGACGAAGATCTGCTCATCGTTAGTGGTTATTCCAGTCACTGGATGGTGCACGCCGATCATACTTACGATAAACACCCAATGCTGGACGATACCCGGTGCGCAGATCGCCGGGGTGCGGGCGTGGAACTACGCCTGCACGGTCGTGATCCCGATATCGCCAGCGACAGGGCACTCGAGCTGGGGTTCCAGGTGCTCGACGGTCCCCGTGATCAGCCCGATCATGGTCTACGCGAAGTGCATATAGTCGACGCCGATGGTTATGTCTGGGTGCCGGATGTCCCCGTCAAAACTTGATGCGAGAGAAGAAAGACGTC
>SMUZ01041412.1_pt1 | contig 16563 bp, 18 predicted proteins | sample 2456421 | NCBI WGS metagenome assembly SMUZ01 (sample SAMN11095932, study PRJNA526329) | marine sediment metagenome | biome: Marine sediment; feature: Surficial sediment; material: Deep marine sediment; isolation source: Hadal surficial sediment | place: Pacific Ocean | collected 2014-11 | depth... | reverse complement strand
CCCGTCTGCTCGCCGACTCGAGCGACGATCATCACCGGCCGCTACGGTTTCCGCACCGGCATCGGGAGACCGACGGGCGGCGGAGGAACCGGAGGATCCTTGCCGGACATCCCCGAACTACCTGAGTGGGCTTCACCTGCTGTCTCGGCGATGGGCGGCTTCGGCGGCGGCATGGGCGGCATGGGCGGTATGGGCGGTATGGGCGGCGACGACCTTCAGGGCCTGCCGCTGTACGGCCTGACGGTTGAAGAGTACACGCTGCCCATGGCGTTCAGAGCCAATGAAGCGCTCGGCTACGCCACGGCCGCGATCGGCAAGTGGCACCTCGCCGATACGCGTAACGGCTGGCTCGATCATCCGAACCGGGTCGGTTTCGATCACTATTCGGGTTTGATCACCGGTACCACCGCCTCGTATTTCGCGTGGAACAAAGTGGTCAATGGGGAGGTCACGGGCACGGTCGGCTATGCGCCGGCGGACAAGACGGACGACGCGATCGCGTGGATCCAGGATCGGGGCGATCGGCCCTGGTTCCTGTGGTTCGCCTTCAATTTGCCGCACACGCCGTTGCATCTGCCTCCGGAGGAGAACTGGCAGAGCGATCACTCGGATCTGGACCCGAAGTCGATTTTGGAAGGGGCTGGGGACGATTATTTCGACGCGATGATGGAAGCCATGGACACGCAGATCGGCCGGCTGCTGGCATCGCTGGAGCCCGAGATCCGCGAGAACACCTATGTGATATTTCTCGGCGACAATGGGACCGGCGGCGGCAGTGTCAGGGCGCCGTTCCAGGCCGACAGGGCCAAGGGGACGATCTACGAGGGTGGCGTCAATGTGCCGCTGATCATTACGGGCCCCGGCGTCGAGCGCGGCGCGGTACCCGACGCCCTGGTCAACTCTTCCGATCTGTTTCTTACCATCATGGAGATGGCCGGCATCGATCCGGATCAGACCGTACCGGATGACGTGATTCACGACTCGGTCAGTTTCCTCTCCGTGCTATCGGATCCCGACGGCCCATCCCCACGCGACTGGGTCTATGCCGATGAATTCTTCGGCTATTTCGCCGGCGTGGAAACGGCGGACTATGCGATGCGCAACGAGCGCTACAAGTTACTGCGGTTCGATGGCGCGGAAGAGTTCTACGATCTCCAAGAAGATCCTTACGAGCACGAGAATCTCCTGATGGGGGAACTCTCCACCGAGGAACGCTCGGAGTATCGATCACTGCGGGAGCAGATCTCGACTCTACGCAACAGCGAGTAGCACATAGTGGGCATGGCGGCGTCATTTCCGATTCCTGTGAAGCGCAGCTTCTACATCACGCTGAGCCTGCTGATCGCTCTGATCGCGTTCGTCGGCTTCTGGCCGAGTTATTTTGGGCCCCTACTATCGCGAACCGTTGATACCGAGACGGTAATTCACTTTCACGCGACGATCTATGTCGGCTGGCTACTGATCTTCTTCACTCAAGCAACCTTCGCGGCGACCGGCAGGTTGGCGCTGCACCGGAAACTGGGAAGCGTCGCTATAGGCTATGGCGTACTGATTATCATTGTCGGCCTGTTCACGACATTCAGTCGATTCGCCGGGCACGTCGCAGAATTCGGAGTCGAGGAATCCCTGGGACGTCTGCATTGGCCTCTGACGGACATGGTTCTTTTTTCCGCGTTCTTCGGCTGCGCGGTCGCGTATCGACGCAAACCGGAGATACATAAACGTTTCATGATCGTCGCGACGACCACCCTCTTGGTCGCCGCAGCCGTACGTATGCGATTCCAGGGTAATCCATTGCCACAACTCGTATTTCTTGGCATCTGGCTGTCGCCGATATTGGTGGCGATGGCCTACGATTTCCGGAAGTGGCGTCTGGTCCATCCGGTCTATCTGTTGGGCGTACTCGTTCTATCGGTGTCGAGCTTCAGGGATGTTCTGATGCTGTCGGAGACCTGGCTCAGCTTTACCCGGTTGGCTGCCCGTCTCGTGAGCTGACTCACGGGACGTCCGCTTACCGCCAGCGGCTTCGGCCTCCCCATCGAGTTCTTACCCAACGGGCGCCTAGATAACCCAATGAGCTATGAATAATCAGTCGGCCAAGTTGAGTGGAACTCGGCACGCTTGGAGCGCGTTCTGGCTTGTCGCCCTCGTAGCGCTCGGGAGCTGTGGCGGCGCGCCCACGGCTGGGCCGTACCAGGCGACCGGAATGAAAATCGGCGAGGTCACTGACAGCGGGGCCATCATCTGGACGCGGTTGACCCGGGCGGCGCAACGCATCGGTCCCGGGGCCCCGATACCCGACACGCTGTATATCCACCCCGAGTCGGGCGAGCTCGTCCAAGACCCCAGGTGGCCGGCGACGCCTGCGGACTGGGTGCCGGTAGTCGAGTATCCGGAAGGCGCGACCATCGACAACATCGAAGGCGCGGTACCTGGGTCGCTGGGGGAAGTGCGAGTTCTCTATCGGGCGAGCGGCGAGAGCGGCTGGCGGACAAGCCCGTGGGCTGCGGTGAGCCCCGACCGGGATTTCACGCGGCAGTTCACGTTGTCGGACCTCGAAGCGTCGACCGACTACGCGCTCCAGGTTGAGGCTCGTCAACCCGGCAGCGCCACGATCGGTTCGTCCCTCGGCGGACGCTTCCGTACGGCGCCACCGCCCGACGAGCCGGCGCGCGTCGTCTTCGCCGCTACCACGGGGCAAGCGTATCCAGACCAGGATGCGCCGGGCGGAGGCTACAAGATCTATCCCGCCATCCTGGAACTGCAGCCCAGCTTCTTCGTGCATACCGGCGATATTCTGTACTACGACCAATGGGCGAAGACCCAGGAGCTCGCGCGCTGGGGGTGGGCGCGAATGTTCAGCTTGCCCACTAACTTCGAGTTTCATCGCTTGGTGCCGAGCTATTTCATGAAGGACGACCATGACACGTTGTCCAACGACAGTTGGCCGAGTATGGAAAGTCAATTCATGGGCGAGTTCACCTTCGCGCAGGGACAAGCGGTGTTCCTGGAGCAGATGCCGATGGGTGCGCGGACCTATCGAACGTTTCGTTGGGGCCAAGACCTGCAGATCTGGCTGGTGGAGAACCGGGATTATCGCAGCGCGAATACCGACCCTGATGGTCCGGAGAAGACGATCTGGGGCGCCGAGCAGAAAGCCTGGTTCATGGACACGGTCGCGGCTTCCGACGCAACTTTCCGTGTCTTGATCAGCCCAACGCCGCTGTTAGGCCCCTACAACGAAGGAGAGATCGACAACCATACGAACCTGGAAGGGTTCTATCACGAGGGCGAGGAGATCCGGTCATTTCTCGCAGCGCAGGACAATATGATCGTGATCTGTGGCGATCGCCATTACCAGTATGTCATAGAGGATGCCGAGACCGGCTTGCGAGAATTCGCCACTGGCCCGGCCAGCGACGCCCACGCGCGCGGTTGGCGCAACGACGATGTGCGGCCGGAGCATCGCTATCTGAACGTGATCGGCGGCTTCGTGGCGGTTACCGCCGAACGCCGCGACGGGATCGCTACCTTGCTGGTGCGGCACTACAGCGTGGATGGTGAAATCTTGAACGAAGAGATAATGGTCGCCGAGTAGCGGAAACGTCCGTCCCAGGAACGTCGTTCATCGCAACACCTGCGTTATAGTCAATCGGGTATGGAGATCAGATTCACAAGTCTCTGCGTCACATCGCTGATGAGCATGCTCGCGACAGCTTCTGCGGAGGCTGCAGCAGCTGTGGCGCCAGATACGATCGGGGTAGCAGCCGGGCTGACGCGCATCGAATGTGTACCTGACGACGGCGCCCACACGCATCGGTTCCGAGGCGCCATTATCGACACGGGGACGGTAGATTTCCCCTATGAGGTCATTCTGACCGCCGCACACGGGCTGCCGTCCGATGTAGACGCGCTGAGGCGAAGCTGCCGTGTGGTGGGGGCGGACGATGGGCGATACCGAATCGACAGAGTCTGGCGCCCGGAGTCTCGGGGGCGCGATGCGGTTGATGACTGGGCCGTCCTACTCACGGAGCGACGCCTTAGCGGTACCGTGAAACGGCTGCGTTCGCTGACGATCGACCATGCGGCCCGACGACAGATGGCTGGAGACGAGATGCCTGTGAGACTGCCGCTGCGCTTCCTCGGCAGCGAGCGAGCGTGCAGCCTTACACCGCCCGGATCATTTGACGTGGATCTCACGGCGGAGCTCTTTGGGCACACGTGCCGAGCTTGGTTCGGTCATTCGGGTTCGCCGATCCTGACCACTGTTGAGGGCGAGGTGTACATACTCGGGATTCATCTAGGCAGCCGGTGGATTGTTGAACACCACGCATCACTCGAGATAGCCCGCTATCTAGACGCGACGATACTCGAGGCGATACACGCGGCTGCTGCCCGGAGGCGAGAAAGCGGTCGGAGTGAGTGATCGCCGAGCCTGCCGCCAAACGTTATTCCAGAAGTTACTCAACTTCCCCTTCTAGCTATGTGACGTCCACTTTACTGATGGAAGACCATCTGGCCGTAAGCGGTCGTTCAGATCCCCTGCCTCGGTGCCATGATCAGCAGAATCTGTCTGCAATAATCCCTCATCAATCCGATCGGAGAATTGATTGAGTTTTTTAGCTCTCCTCGAGGCCTCAGCATTCTCAGAGTGGGTATTGACATCAATGCTGGGTTTCCCGACTTTAATCGCCCTGCATTCGGTGGGTATGGCAGTAGCAGTCGGCCTGTCCTTCATGGTCACCTTGCACTTGAATCAAATCTTTACCGGCTTCTCAGTACAACTGATACCTAGGCTGTTAAGCATTGCTGTTTGGGGGTTTATCTTAAATTTTATTACTGGTCTGGCACTTTTCATCAGCCGGGGCCCTGAGTATATTGATAGTTATATCTTTCTCATCAAAATGCTGCTGGTCGTCATCAGCGCTATAATTTTATTCTGGCTCAGGCAACATCTTAAGCCCATAAATCTGACGACAGAAGTATCGGTGGCGGACAGGATATCAAAAAATATGTCCCTCATTTCTACAGTAACATGGTTCGGCGCAGTGATTGCCGGTCGGTTGATCGCCTATCTTTCTGATATTTACTAATGAACCTGACTATCTTTGCCTGGATTGCGGATACCCCAGTCGCGGCGTGGGTAATTTCTTCTGCATATATATGGCCGACCCTGGAATGCATCCATTTCGTTAGTTTGTGTGTGCTCATCGGTAGCCTCTTGATCATTGATTTACGTTTGATCGGATTTTACCGGGAACGGTGCGCGCCCATGGTGCAATTTCTAATTCGACTATCATTGATGGCTTTCACAGTGAACTTTGCCACTGGGGCATTATTTTTTGCTGGAAATACGTTCAAGTATATAAATAATTTGGCGTTCGAATTAAAATTAATTTTGATCATGGTCGCCGGAATAAATGCACTTTTCTACAGAGTGCGACTAAGTCATTTAGTGGATACCGAGGAGGTAACTCGGAGCTCTATCAGTGTAGGCTACCTGTCTCTGCTACTCTGGACTGGAGTAATAATCTGTGGTCGCATGATCACCTTTTATGCTAGATAATGATTGTCGCTTTAGGTTGAGACCGAGTGGTTAATATTTGAGCTTCTGCATAACTTTGGTGCGAAATTTTTCCTAGAGTAACAATCGCCGTCCCTAGAGTGCCCCAAGCGCCATGTTGAAATTAATTGTGGTCCTCGCGACGGGCTACGGTCTGGTCCTCGTAATCATCTATCTCATGCAGGGCCGCATGCTCTACCTGCCCAACGTGCCGGGTCGAGCGCTGACCATGACACCCGCCGATGCGCGCATGGACTACGAGGATGTCTCCTTCGAAACTTCCGACGGAGTGACATTGCATGGCTGGTTCATCGCGGGGCGAGCCCCTCGTGTGCTGCTCTTCTTTCACGGCAACGCCGGCAACATTTCCCATCGTCTGGACTCGATACGACAGTTCAGGAACCTGGAGCTGTCCGTATTTATCATCGACTACCGGGGTTATGGGCAGAGCGAGGGCAGGACGACCGAATCCGGTATCTATCGCGATGCGGATGCGGCCTGGCGCTATCTCACCGAGACTCGCGGCGTACGCCCTGGCGACGTGGTGATCTTCGGACGTTCATTAGGTGGCTCCGTCGCGGCACGGCTGGCCGCGCAGCAGCATCCGTTAGCGCTCATCGTGGAATCGTCTTTTACTTCCGTGCCCGATATCGCCCAGGAACTCTACCCATGGCTCCCAGCACGCTGGTTGAGCCGGCTGAGCCACGCGACGCGCGATTACGTCCGGGACGTGCGGTGCCCCGTGCTGGTCGTCCACAGTCGCGATGACGAGATTATCCCGTTCCATCACGGCCAAGCGATCTTTGCGGCTGCGCCCGAGCCTCGAACGCTGCTGACGCTCCGCGGGTCCCACAACGACGCTTACCTCCGAGTTGAGCGTGCCTATATCGAAGGGGTCTGGGCGTTTCTGACGGGAATCTCCTCGCCAGCTCCCGCCTCCATCAATGATGACTGACTTCGGGGAAAAAGCGGACACTCTGGGGAGTCTGTCCGTCTGTTAACTCGCCTATTAGGCCTCGTGGGCGTATGCTCGGGTTCGCCTGCTGGAGAAATAAAAAGGGGAGGGGACCGGTGGACAAGCAAGCGCTGCTTGGGGGTGTGGAGCGTCTCTACGCGATCGCGCCCATCGGACTCTGTTACTTCGATACAGATCTGCGCTATCGCTATATCAACGCGTGGCTGGCCCGCATCAATGGCGATTCGGTGGAAGCGCACCTGGGAAAAACGATCGACGAGGTACTAAAAGACGTGGCAGTTGGTGTCGAGCCGCAACTCCGCCACGTGCTCGAAACAGGGGAGCCGATTCTCGAGGGGGAGGTCGAAGCGGAGACACCGGCTCATCCTGGAGAGTTGAGGAATTTCCAGCACAACTTCTATCCGGACAGGAGCGAGGACGGCACGATCGTGGGCGTCAGCTGCGTCGTCCAGGACATCACCGAACGCATTCAAATGGAACGGGAAGTCATCGCCGTTGTAGAGCGTGAGCGCATCCGCATCGAGCGTGTCCTGTGCGATAGCCTGGGGCAGGAACTGACTGGCGTGTCACTTGCCGCGGGGGTCCTGTCCAAGAAGTTAGAGGACGACCGGTCACCTCATGTACAGGCCGCACAAGACCTTACAGCGACGATGCAGCGCATGATCGTGAAGACTCGTGGTATTGCGCGGCAGCTTGCCCCGCCCTTTTCTGCTGACCTGGGGTTATGCGCTGCGCTCAAAGCGCTCGCTCAAGAAGTCGATGAGAATTTCGATGTTAAGTGCAACGCGCACTGCTCACTCGAAAGCGACATTCAGGACGTCGAGATGGCGACGCATCTCTACCGCATCGCCGAAGAAAGTATCAGTAACGCCCTAAGACATAGTGGAGCGCAGATGATCGAGCTGTGGTACGGGCGTAACGGGGAATCGGTCTTCCTGGAGGTACTCGACGACGGCGCGGGTGTCCCGGACGTGAAGCGGCGTGCTAAAGGCGTGGGGATCCAAAGCATGCATTACCGTGCCCGCATGCTCCATGCTCGCCTGGAGGTAGGACTCAGATTTGAGGGGGGCACGCGGGTGCTCTGCTCTTGCCCTGCTCAATTCCATTAACCGCTCCGAGTTCCTACGACTTCATGCACTGCGTAGAAAGCTTGAATTTCGGAAGTAGCCCAGGATGATGATAATTGTTAGCCAGTATCCGCGCCTGGCCGAAAGTGGCCGCTCGTTCACAGTAATATAGAAGCTCGCCGCAGAACAGGTTGGCCGCTACGTTCGATAGGAGGGGAGCAGCAGCAATGACCGACAATACATCGGATAGAGCTGGCGTCATTACGATTCCGCCGATTATCTATCTCATCGGCCTGTTGGTGGGACTCTTAATCGACTCTTTTTATCCCATCGGATTTCTGCCGGAATCAGTATCGGTTTGGTTCGGAGTCCTGTTGACTCTGGCGGCCATTCCCATCGCGTTATTTGCTGTGGCGGCTTTGAAGCGCGTTGAGACGCCAATTGATGTACGTAAGCCTACGACAGCTATTGTGACCGATGGTATTTACCGATTGAGTCGAAATCCCATGTACGTATCTTTGGCAGTCCTCTATTTCGGTATTGCCTGTTGGGTTAACTCGTTATGGGTTCTATCGCTCGTAGTACCCGTACTTGTCGTTGTGAATTGGGGCGTGATCAAGCGTGAGGAGCGGTATTTGGAGCACAAATTTGGTGGTGAGTACTTACGGTACAAATCTGAAGTTCGGCGATGGATCTGATATCGATAAATCTGGCATGCTAATCCACTCGGACCGGCCTTCCCACTGCGCTCGAAACCCAGACGGTTATGGACAACGTTGACTGGACGCCTATTAGTGTCCGCTTCCGGCATTACCAGTCATTGGCCATTCCGTTAGAATAGAACCTCGTCAGCCGACAGATTAAGAGGAGAGCATACGATGTACCGGGAGCACGAATTCGACGCGTGCGGCCAGCCGAGATCACACGGATCAGGCAGCGGTGGCCTTAGTCGCCGCTCGTTTCTCGTAGTCGGTACGGCAGCGGCTGCCACGGCGGCGCTATCCCCGGCTGCGTTCGCGCAGTCGGCTCACGGTGCAGGCGAAATTCCGACGAAGTTCAGGCGCATTTCGACGCAGTTCATCGCGGCGTTGGGTGATCCAGATGCAACCTCCGGGAGCGGTGCGCAATTGTGGGGCCTGTGGCGTCAGGATCCTGGTCCGCGGGGGGTGAGGTTGAGCCGCTATGAGCGATTGAAGGCCGCAGGGGGTGTCGCCCCCGCACGGTGGCAATTCGACAGCACAGATTGGTGGTTGGAGGAACACGGCTTGATTATGGAGCAACCGGACTTCCCGGTCCCTCCGGGCAAGTACAGGGTCACAGGTAACCGCGAGGTGACGACCGTGCTGACCGTTCAGCCTATGGAAGAGGACGGTAGTCAGCGTTGGGAACTCGACGACGGCGCGACGCTCTATGATGTCACGCACTTGGGCTGCCGCTCCGCGCGTTACACACCGGCGACGAGTGATAATTCGTGCTCGCCGGCCAAGGCGCAGATGGCTGCATTCCCAGTTGCGCCAGGGGACTCGATGCCTCCAGTCGAGAGCTGCAACAAGCAAGACTACGCGGTTCTCATCGTGATCGGTGTGGCTGTGGAAAATTGACAGCTGACTCATCAGTGTTAAACATCGTTCACGAACGGCGGCCTCTGGCCTGAAGCAGACGATCGTCAGCAGTGAAAATGCAGGTCGTTGCCTGATCGGGCGATAAGAACGCAGAAGATCGACTTCGGTCAGCCCATAGAAGAATTGCCTGGTGAGGCGTAAACAGCATGGTTTGGTACGCACTTTCAAGTTATCGAAGAGGAGAAGCTGTTCGTACGGCACTGGTGCTGGACGGAGGTCTCTATGACCTCGCCGATGCCGCGAGTTCGCTCTCGAATCCTGTCGCCTGGGCACAGGCGGATGTCGATGAACTGCTCTCGCAGTGGGTCAGTGTTGGCCCGGAGCTTGATGAGTTCGCGGAGATGGCTGCGGCCGCCGTCGAGCAGCTGGCGGAGCTGACCATCGGTGCCAAGAGTCTGGCTCCTCCGCTACGACCAAGCCGGGTATTCTGCGCCGCGGCCAACTATGCCAAGCATGCGAGCGAGATGGGCACGGTTCTGGCCGCTAAGGCCGAGAGGCGCCCGTACATGTTTATAAAGCCGGGCACATCGATAATCGGCCATAACGACACCGTAGTCATCCCGAACGCTTCGTCCCAAGTCGATTGGGAAGTCGAGTTAGCGGTCGTCATCGGACGCGAGACGCGTCATGTCCCCGCGAAGGAGGCGCTAGACTATGTCGCTGGCTACACGGTCATCAACGATGTGACGGCTCGCGACTTGAACGTCCGCGACGACTATCCTTTCAAGACGGACTGGTTCCAGGGCAAATGTTTCGATACATTCGCACCGCTTGGTCCCTGGCTCGTTCCAACGAGCTGCATTGACGATCCCTATGCATTGGACATGCGCCTGTCCGTCAATGGCGAGCTGATGCAAGAAGAGACGACCGGAGCGATGATCTTCGATATCGGTGAGCAGATCGAGTACCTCTCGTCTATCCTCACGTTAAAGCCTGGAGATGTCGTTGCTACAGGAACACCGACTGGCGTCGGGATGTCACGAGGGGTTTACTTGAAGCCCGGCGATGTAATGGACGCGTCCATTACATCGATCGGTAGCCTGAGTAATCCAGTTGCTGCAGACGAGGAACGATAGATGAGCGATCACATGCGCCCAGACGAACGACTGGATTATTCAGCGATCATCGACCGGCCAGTCCCGAAGCTCCCCGACGGCGCGCGCATGATCGTCTGGACGATCGTCAATGTTGAGGTTTGGGACAGTACCAAGCCCCAGCCTCGAACGGTGATATCTCCCCCGGCCGGCGGCTCCCCGATTCCAGACATACCGAACTGGGCATGGCATGAATACGGCAACCGTATTGGTTTCTGGAGGCTCAAAGAAGTACTCGATACGTTCGAAGTGCCTACGACGCTCGCGCTCAACGGCAGCGTCTGCACGGCCTATCCACGTATCGCGGAGGAGGCGCTCAAGGCGAACTGGGAATTCATGGGCCACGGGTTCTCGCAGCTGAGTATGCAGAAGGTCGAAGACGAACGGCTGGACATTCAGAAGACGCGCGACATCATTCAGGACTTTACCGGTAAAAAACCGAGAGGATGGTTGGGCCCCGCACTCACGGAGACGGATGAAACGGTCGATATACTCAAGGAAGAGGGTTTCGACTATGTGGCGGATTGGGTGCTCGACGACCAGCCGGTGGAGTTGAAGACCCGAGCAGGTACGCTCGTGAACATACCCTACACGCAGGAAACCAACGACGTTGCGATGATGCTGATACAGCATCACAAGGCGTCGGAGTATGCAGATCGTGCGCTCGATCAGTTCGAGGCTTTCTATGAGGATTCGCTCAGCCAGCCGCGTGTGATGGCTTTGCCCTGCCACCCCTACATCATGGGGGCCCCACACCGCATCAAGTACTTCCGCAAGATCTACGAGACCATCCGACAGCAACCCGGGGTCTTATTCTGGACCGGGTCGCAGATATTGGATTGGTACCTGGGCCAGAAGTAGCACGCTCATGTGGAAGCCGCTTCCAGTCGCCGGATGCATCGTCGCGACGCTATTGAGCGCCGCGGTCAACCCGGTGGCTTCTGCGCAGGAGGTGATGAAAATTGCGCACCTCGTTCCAGGGGAAGCCCCGCGTGGGCGCGGTGCGACTGGGACGGCTCGGCTCATCACCGCCGACGCGAGGTGTGATATCAGCGCTCGGGTCTATCCGAGCGGACAGTTGGGTGGAGACACCGATCTGATCGAGGGGCTCCAGATCGGCTCGATCGAGATGGTGATCGTCCCCGGGTCATTCCTGGTCGGCTTCCAGCCGCTCATTGGCATTCTCGATTTCCCGTTCTTCTTCCCGCCGGCGTGGGAAGATCTTGAACAGGTGCACAAGAGCGATGCGATGCGGCTGTTGCTGAGCACGACCGAGGAGAACGGCATCGTGTCGCTCGCGATCTGGCATACGGGATACAAGATCTGGACGAGCAATCGCAGGCCGCTCGACCGGCTCGACAATTTCGCGGGCCTCAAGGCACGAGTCATGCCATCCGCCGTCTTAAAAGAACAGGGGCGGCTGTTCGGGCTGACTGCCGTCGGCATGCCATTCTCCGAGACGTACAGTGCGTTGCAAATGGGAGCGATCGACGCCCAGGAGAACTCCATCACGACGAACTTCTTCATGAAATTTCATGAGGTCCAGGATTATGCTGCGTTGACGAATCACGGGATCCTGGATCAGATCATCCTGGTGCCCAAGCCGTGGTGGGAGCAGAAATCCGTGCAATGCCGGGACGCGATTCGCGAAGCCGTAGAGGTCGGTGGCCGGATGACTGCGGAGTTAACGAATGCAATCGTCGTGTCGGCGGCCTTACCCGCATTCGAGAGTCGCGGCCTGGAGATTTCCCGACCGAGTAACGAAGAGAGAGAGCGCATGCGGGCAGCGGTGCTACCGGGAATCGAGGAGTTCTACGTTCGGGAGAATGGAGCTCGGGGGCAGGCGATTCTCGACGCATTTAAGGCCGAGATCGCCAAATACGAACGGTGACCGCTGAGAAGTCGTTTTTAGGCGCTTCTGATTACAGGAGGGAGTGAGTGCGAACGATCGTTGCTAAATTCGAGAGCCTCCTCGGAGCGATCGATGGGGTGATCAGGTGGGTGCTTGTGTTCGCCCTGTTGACGATGACCGCGGTGCTCTTCTTCAACTCCATCGGCCGCAGCGTCCTGAATATTTCCTTTGTCGGCGGACCGGCACTCGGACGTCTTCTGATCATCTGGCTGACGTTCCTGGGCGGGTATCTGGCCGTACGGTCAGGGTCACATATCACCGTCGATGTTCTGCAACGCCTGTTACCAGCGCGGACCGTCCGCAGGATGCCGATCCTGGTAGGCCTCATCGGAGCCGCTACGACCGGTTATATAACCTGGCTCAGCGCTAATTTTACCTGGACTCGTTTCAGCGCCGGCCAAATGGATCCGATGCTCGAGATCCCTTCCGGCTTCTTCTACTTGCCCGTGCCGATCGGCGGGCTCCTAATGACCATGGCGTTTCTCCAGGTCGCCTTAACGTGTATCGTAGATAATGATCGAGCACGATCAACTGCGCCGATATCCGGAGATCCGTAAGGATGGCGGCTCTGACCTTCGCATTCGTCGCAGCATTCTTGCTGTTGATCTCCGCGCCGGTCTTCATCGCGATTCTTGCGCCTACCCTGCTGTCGTTCGAATTGTTCGGGCCACCGCTGCCAGCCATGGTGCTAACTCAGCAGATGATGCAGGGCATCAACAAGTTCAGCCTTCTCGCGATCCCGTTGTTCATGTTCTCTGCCGATATCATTTCCAGAGGCGAGATCAGCAGCAGGCTGCTACGGTTGGTCGAGGCCTCTGTCGGGCATCTTACCGGAGGCGTTGCGATTACGACGGCCATCACCTGCGCGCTGTTCGGCGCCGTTTCCGGAATCGGGACAGCTGCCATCGTTAGCATCGGCCCGATTGTTTATCCAGCACTGCTGAAGCAGGGCTACAGCCCGGGGTTTTCCGCAGGTCTGATACTTTCGGCGTCTACACTCGCCATGTTGGTTCCGCCTGGCGTCGCGATGATCCTCTACGCATTGGTGACGACGAGCTCGGTCGGAGGCGTCTTTCTCGCCGGCTTGAGTGCAGGAGTCGTTCTTATGCTTCTCCTGACGGTCTACTGTTACCTCTATGCGGTAGTCAACAAGGTCGGGAGTCAGCCGCGCGCGTCCTGGCGAGAGCGTGGCGTCAGCTTGAAGCGTGCCGGGTGGTCGTTGGGCCTGCCGATCATTATCTTCGGTGGCATTTACGCGGGCACGTTCACGCCGACGGAAGCGGCATCGGGCGCCTGCGTGTACGCGTTATTCGTTGAGATCGTCGTATACCGAAAGCTCAAATTTCATCAGCTATTCGACGTGACCGTTAAATCCTCGATAATGATCGCTTCCCTGCTGATTCTGCTCACTGCGGGATCAGCGTTGGCCTACTATCTGACTCTTCAGGATGTACCGCAGTTAATCGCCGGATTCATGGAGGGTAGCTCCCGTAATGAGCTGCTCCTGTCGATTAACGTGGTCTTCCTGATCGCCGGGATGTTCGTCGACCCGAACTCCGCCATCATCGTCTTGACACCCCTGTTCGCCCCGATCGCGCAAGCACTCGCGATCGATCCTCTTCACCTCGGGGCCGTGATAGTATTGAACGTCGCGCTCGGGATGGTGACGCCGCCATTCGGGTTGAATCTGTTCGTCGGCGTCATGACCTTCCGAGTGCCGTTCCTGGAGCTGTCTCGAAGCATGCTACCGTTCATCGGCATATCCCTGATCGCGCTAATCCTGATTACTTACGTGCCGATATTGGTCACATGGTTGCCCGGAGTCGTCGGCCTGTGAATAAAGCATCGGGAATGGGGCGCGGCCTAGCAAATCTACGTCGCTACGGGCTCGCCACTGCGACCGCGATCGGCTGTGTCGTCCTGAGCTTCCAAATCGCGGGGGCGCAAGAGGCTTCCCCCGACCTCTCCGGGGTCTGGAGCACGACCGTTACCACGTTCGACTATCCGGCCTGGAGCGTTGAAGATCTATTCGCGTGCAATTGCACGAGCGAAACATACGAGTACATTCGGCAGCTGTTGGAAGATTCGGCAAACGATCATCTGTCGGCTGAGGAACTCCAGCGGGCTGTACGTGCGTATAACTTTCAGATCATCGCTAATCTGTTAACAGAAGCGGGCAGGGAGCACGATGCGGCTTACGATCACGCTGATGACCCCGCTATCCAGTGCGAGCCCTTTGGGGCCTTCCGCAGCATATTGCACAACGACCCGATTGAGTTCGAGCACTATGCCGATCGCATCGTCATCAGGACGGAAGACATGGCGTCGGATCGCACGATATACGTCGACGGTCGTGGACATCCTGTAGCCGAGCCGACGAGCCTTGGGCATTCGATCGGCTGGTTCGAGGGTTCGACTCTGGTCGTTGAAACCGTCGGAGTGAGCGCCAATGTCGCGGAGGACAATCTCCCTATTCACAACAGCGACCAGGCGACGAGCGTTGAGCGCTACACGATCAGCGAAGATGGCCGTAGATTACACATGACGTTTACCCTGACTGATCCGGTCAGGTTCCGCGAGCCATTGACGCTTGAGCGGACCAGGATATTTACGCCCCAGGTCCCATTGGAAGATGCTCCCTGCGAGTCGATTTCCGGGCAGCGTTAAGGAGAGACTCAGAACATGATAGGCAAAGTATTGACCTTCACGTGCGGTGTGCCATTGATGTTTGGTTCTGCGCTGGCCCACCATAATCCCGGGGCGCATTATCTGGTCGACGAGAGAATGGAGATCGACGGCGTGGTGACTGAGTTCCGTCCCGTGAACCCGCATGCCCGGATCTATTTTGATGCCACGAACGAAGCAGGGGATCCCGAAGAATGGATGGCGGAGGGTGACAGCATCATTAATCTCAGGCGCTCAGGCTGGACCGACGACCAACTCAAACCCGGGGACCGCATTCACATCGTCGGGCGCCCGTCGCGGAATGGATCCAACCTGGTGGAATGGACGTTTATCACACTCAGTGACGGCACGGAGATCGGTGGTGGAAACGGGCAACTGGGAGAACGCCTTAGAATTCTGGAAGAACGCCTGGCCCGATTCCGTCGGGATCGCGGACGGAATTAGAATCGCGCCGTCTCGCTGCCCTCGCCACCAAGGACATCCTTCAGGCTCTCCCTCAGCAAGTCGAGGCTGTAGGGCTTCTGGACGAATCCGGCCAGGCCCTGCTCGAGTCTGGCGGCTACTATCACGAGCCCACGATATTCGCCGGCGTCGATAACGACATGCGGATTGCCCGGGAGGAGATTTTCGGTCCGGTGCTGTCGGTGCTGACATTTGCCAGCGCCGCGCAGGCGGTCGAGATTGCCAATGACTCCATTTACGGCCTGGTGGGTGCGGTCTGGAGCAATAACATCAACACGGCGCACAGGGTCGCCGCCGCCGTCCGCGTGGGCACCATGGGCATCAATAACTACTTCGGTGGCGATATCACGGTGCCGTTCGGCGGATTCAAACAAAGCGGCAACGGGCGGGACAAGTCCATCCACGCCTTCAACGACTACACCGAGCTAAAAACCACATGGATGGAGTTTGACTAACCCCAACGCGGGGGCTTGTAGGCTTGGACGACGATTTCGTCCCCGGTATTGATCACCCCGGGGACGTCGATGCTACCCGCGACGCCCCGTAGATGCTTTGCGTGCTTACTGAAATCCAGACGCCGGATGGGCTCACCTGAGTTCGTCGTGTGCAGCTTCGCGATTTCTTCGGACATGCCTGCGCACGGCGGGTTGTAGTCCTCCACGATCAGGGTTGCGCCGGACGGAAAGATCAGCCGGTCACCCTTGGCGAGCCGGGAGAAATCCGGAATGCCTTCAACGCAGATATTGGCGCCGAGAGTTTCCGCCGTGAGCGGCTCCTGCAGATCCATGCGCTCCTGAATCATGGCCAGTTCTTCGACGGAGACGCCGGACCATTGCCGATTATTGCGTCTTACGGTCCCCACCGGTTCCGTGTCGCCCTTATAGGCGACCCGGCTAAAACCTACATGCCGGTCCCCGACAAAACCGTCCAGTTTCGCCTGGATGGATGATTGCGCGACTTTAGCGAGCTCACCTTCCTCGCCTATATGCACGGAGACCAGCCTACCGATAATTCTCGCCATAACCTGCCTGCAATTCGCGCTGCCGCCCCGCCGATTCTATATCGGCATCTACGCGACAACGTTCGACGTGAATGTGAAACCATACCGGGTCAGTTGACACGGTACAATACCCGGTAACATCCAGAAGAAAATAATCTCTGCAATATGAGTAGCCGATCAGT
>SMUZ01076162.1_pt1 | contig 16582 bp, 18 predicted proteins | sample 2456421 | NCBI WGS metagenome assembly SMUZ01 (sample SAMN11095932, study PRJNA526329) | marine sediment metagenome | biome: Marine sediment; feature: Surficial sediment; material: Deep marine sediment; isolation source: Hadal surficial sediment | place: Pacific Ocean | collected 2014-11 | depth... | reverse complement strand
ATACCACCATTTGGTTCTTCCTCTTTTTTTCGGTAGGAAATCTTCGTTACAAGAATGTCAATTTATTAAGAATAAGTCAAGAAAAAAATCAGCGAGGTTCAATGATCGCCCAAGCAAGCTTAACCAGCATCCCCTCAGAAACCGCTTGTTTGTTTTAGTTCCAAAATATTAAATTTCCGTAATATTCTGAATAATTTTAGTTCACGGAGATGTTCCTACCTTCTCAAAATTAAATTACCAAACTACTAAACAAGTTGAGGGAAGGGAATCAGCGGGTTGTGGATGAGCTGCTTCCCATCGTCTATCATGAGCTCCGTAACTTAGCTTCCGCCTATCTTGGAAGAGAACGAAGTGGGCACACCCTAAACACCACAGCTCTTGTGAATGAGGCCTACCTCATTTGTTGGGCAGGATAATTTAGACTTCCAAACCCGGGCCCACTTTTTTGGGGTGGCGGCAAAATCGATGCGGCAAATCTTGATTGAGTACGCCAGAAAAATTCAAACAGTGAAACGAGGCCAGGGCCAAAAAAAATCGCAATTAAGGAAATTCAAGGTCTTTCAGAAAAAAACCCAGAAGAGATTTTGGCCCTGGACGAAGCTTTAATCTCACTTGAGAATTTCGACGAGCGTAAAGCCCGCATCGTCGAACTGCACTGAATTTTAATCGACGCCATGGAGAAGGTGGTCGGCGGATCCGGTGTGGGCTCTGTTGGCGCGGCCGGGTTGCTGTCGCCGCTGCACTCTACGGCTACAAAACATGCGATTAAAACTGTTGAAAAGAGCATTTTGATCTTCATGATGATCCGCCTGTGGTGAATAGTTTTAAGACTCCCGTAAAACAGCTTAATTTGTTAGTCAAAGCGTTAACGAGAAGTCAATTTAGTTCAATTTTATTTTGCAGCGGTTTTCTCCTTTCATTCTCTCCTTCTGTGTTTTCCAATATCGCCGCCTATCATTAATTAGATTCTGACACCCATTTAAAGGATCATGCGAAAAAAACTTGACAAACGGCTCATATAAATTGATCTTTTTTATTTCTCCTGAGAGAAAGTGCTAATTGCGGCCGTCTATATAAATGAGAGTAACTTTATTCCTACCTTTTTGAGGTCGTTGCGTAATCACTCCAGGATGATCAATATTTTCAAGGAGGGAAATCGTAACGGCCTCCCTCTTTTAATACCTGTTGTTTATGCTGGTGACTGAGCCTCAAAAATAATCTGACCATCGATTGCAACTAACTATTTTAATCCTTAAATTTGACTTTTCTCCAAAGACCCAAAAGTAAAACAAAAGAGGTTTTTCATGAAAATCGAAATGATTGGACTTCCCTTAGATTTGGGAGCCAACCGGCGTGGCGTGGACATGGCACCTTCGGCCATTCGAATCGCTGGAATAACTGAACGATTGGAAAATATTGGTCATGAAATTAAAGATGAAGGCGACCTCGATGTATTTGTCCCGGAGGTGCTGAAAATTGAAGATCCCAAATTAAAATATCTTCCGGAAATTAAAAAATCGCTGTCCCACCTGGCAGATGAAGTCACCCGGAGTCTCGAAAACGGTCTATTCCCCCTGGTGCTCGGCGGCGATCACTCAATAGCGGTTGGGTCGATCAGTGGGGCGGCGAGGTTTTTGAAAAGGAAAAACAAAAAACTCGGCGTCATTTGGATCGATGCACATGGAGACATGAACACCCATGAAACAACTTTGAGCGGCAACATTCATGGCATGCCTTTCGCCGCTGTTCTTGGTAAGGGAGCTCAGGAACTCGTGAACATTGGAGGTCGATTTCGAAAAGTGCACCCGGAGGACTGCGTCCTGGTCGGGGTTCGCAATTTAGATCCGAAAGAGCAGAACTTAATTCGGAATTCCGGGATCACAGTTTATACCATGGAAGAGATAGACCGCCGCGGTATCTGCGAAATCATGAGCCAAGCGGTGGAAATCGCGACCCGGCACTCAGATGCGCTGCATGTAAGTCTGGATATGGACGCGCTCGACCCGCAGGAAGCACCTGGGGTCGGCACCCCGGTTAGGGGAGGTTTGAGTTATCGCGAGGCCCATACTTCAATGGAAATTATTGCAGGCTGCAAACGCCTTTGCTCGCTGGAAGTCGTGGAAGTCAACCCGATTCTGGATATCCGAAACACGACTGCAGAAGTGGCTGCTGAACTCGTGGAAAGTGCTTTGGGGAAGAGGATTATTTAACCTGAATGACACCCAGTTAATGACGGGTTTTTACACGCCTGCCTTTAACTCATGGAAAAATATGGGACATTCAACAATTTTCTTATTGCTCAACGACATTTTTTTTATTATATTAACCGTCAGGATTTCTAATAAAAATGAAAACTATGTTGGCACAACTTGTTGGTTCAATTCTTAGATTGAAATACAAACTGTTCGCTAAGCACCCTTCTATAAATGTTGTCGAGCAACTGGTGAGAACAGAAAATGTGTTAATCTTTATGCCGAACAAAATCGAACATTTCGGGGCGGCACTCAAGTCTTTGGAAAACCTTAGAAAGTTAAAGCCGAATTGGAAGATTACAGTCATCACCAAACTGGAGATGGTAACTTTTATTGACAGCAATCTAAAAGTTGATATTCTACCCTATTCAAATGACGACCTGAATTTCTTTGGGTTACCTAAAGAATCTATCAAAAGACTTTTTGACCGGACTACATTTGATTTAGCTTTGGATCTAAAACTAACATTTGACATCATAAGTATAATTCTCTTTCAATTAAGCGGCGCTCCATTGAAGGTCAGTTTTGATAGCACAGAGAAGGCTCCCTTCTATAATTTTGGCATCCGGGTGGATCCTGCCGAAACCTTGACAAACAAGTACAACGCCATCGTCAAATATATCACCCTGATCGCAAGCTCACCGACAAAGGAACAACCCATCAGCAACGCAGTCACCTAAATCTCGTATTTCTGCTTTTCGAACACATGCTTGAAAATCGTATATAGAATTTTATAGCCGGCCTTAATTGTTCCCGAAAAAGTACCAGTGACTTTTGAAACTCCAATTCTTTTGCGGTAACTCACTGATACTTCAGAAATTTTCAAACCTCTTTTCACCGCCTTGATTTGCATTTCCACCGTCCATCCGAAATTAGAATCTGCCATTTCAAGGGCCATAAGTTTCTCCCACTTAATGGCACGAAAAGGTCCTAAATCTGTATATTTATGGCCAAAAAAACACTGGATCAAACGAACTGCTAACAAATTCCCGAGGCGGGCTTGGGGCAATAACGCTCCCGGTTCGGCCTTGCCCAAAACACGTGATCCGATCACAAGATCGCTGCCCGCATTAATTTCGTTCAGTAAGATTGGCAACTCGTTTGGAAAGTCACTATAGTCCCCATCTAAAAAAACGACGATACCGGGTTTGTGTTTTTTAGCATAATTGATGCCGGCTAGACATGCGCTTCCATATCCCTGTTGTGTTTCCGTCAAAACTGTTGCTCCGTGGTTTCGTGCAACTTGCGCTGTTTCATCCGTCGAATTGTTGTCCACTACGATGACTTCAGACACCAGGCTTGCCGGAATATCCTGCAAAACCAATCCAATCGATCTCTCCTCGTTAAAAACAGGAATGATCAAAAAAACCTTCATCGGCCCTCTATATCGTTTTTGCATTTAGTGATCAGTTCCCGGCTATCCATTCCCTCATTAAAAATAATATCTACAATTGACAGTCCTGAGGCAAAATCACCAAACAACTGATAGTATTTTGGAGATTTATATGAAAAAAAATTTAGTTCGATTTCTTTTTCCGAAAACAACTTTCTGTCAAGATAATTCTCAAACTTCCGTTCGGCTAAATAAGTAGTGCAATTAAAGGCTGTTGACATTTTGGCGAGGAGTATGCTGCCATTGTCTTTTAAATTCAAGTCAGAGCTCAGGACAATTTTGGTAGATAAGTTTAACATCTTCTTGGCGAACTCAATCAACTTCAGGTTTAAATCAACCAGATATTTCCATTTTCTTGAAAGATAGATTTCTTCAAAAAAGTCAGCATATTGTTCAAAATACGCCGAACAGGCGTAATTTACAGACAAGGCTCGCCAGTGTTTTCTTTGCCAATTCTGAGATGAATCGATAAGAGTTTCACGAATAGATTCACTTCGATGTCCCTTGGTCAACACCGGAACAGTCAACCAGGCAGCGCCACGAACGGTTTTGATTTGACTTCGATTTATAAAATTATGTGTCGTGTATTGAAAATCATCGGTTAACACAAAAACATCCGCTTGAGCCATTTTATAAAAAAAAGAAAGTTTCGGTAGATAGCAAGGTTGATGAGCCGCTAATATCATTTTTTTTTCACAAGACTTTCTGGGTGTTTTTCCAACAGCGATTTTATCATTCCGTTCTTTTCTTCCGTCGCCGCCCGCATGAGAGTTTCCTTGGTATCAATATCGTACCAGACAGATAGAAGTTTGTACTGCAATTGCAATTTCTCCGCTCTCTCAATAGTCGCCTGCATTACAGAAATCGAGCTCCACTCGATATTATCAAATAAATCCGGATGAGCCTGAGTTAAACCAATTAGATAGTATCCTCCATCTTCAGCCGGTCCCAAAACCAGATCTGATTTACTTAATTTCTCAAAAGCTTCATCTATATTCTTTAACGGTAATGTGGGACTATCACTCCCCAAAATCGCCACATTTTTATATCCCCGGGCAAATACATATTGAAACGCGTTTAGCATTCTCTCTCCCAGGTTCTTTCCCTCCTGGGGGAAAACAGAAAACTTCTTGGGAATAAATTTATGAAACTCAGTTTCCCGGTTTGCAGGTTCAAAGGCGACAAATACTTTTTGCGCAGAACAGTTTTGCACTAATTCAAAAGTCTGGTGAATGAATAATCTGTACAATTCAGCAGCTAACTCAAAGCCAACTTCCACACCCAAACGAGTTTTGACTTTCCCAGCCTGCGGATATTTTATGAAAAGAATAAGTGCCTTCATTTTAAACAAGGCCGGGGCTGTTTGCTGGAGCGATAATTTTGAGGCATTTTGGTAAAATTGAAATTTCGATTACTGATTTTTCATCAACAGGTTCACCATCTATATTCAGGACACCTGGCCCGCTCCGTTCAATTCTGACAGATTTGGTCTTGTAAAAATCTGCATTATGATAACTTTTAAGTCGTCCGCTGAATAACTTTGGCAGGACCTGCAGCAGCTGAAATACTGAAATGCAGTGAATAATGGTAATATCCAAAAGTCCGTCGTTGAGCTTGGCATCAGGTGCAATAATGGCGTTATTACCATATTGTTGCCCATTTGCAATAGCTATTTGAAATGGTTCACCTTCAAAGGATTGATCATCAAAACTAATCTTCACTCTTTCCGGTTTATAAAGAAAGAATTCTTTTGTGCCAATATAAAAATATGAAATCGGGCCTCTTTTATGATATTCGTCAAACCTCTTTCCAACGAGGGCATCAAAACCAACACCCGCAACCAGTACAAAAAAACGATCATTTGCCTTACCCATATCAATTTTCACTCTGTCTCCCTCGGAAATTAATTTGCAGGCCTTCTCGATATTCTGCGGAACTCTAAGAGTCCTGGCAAGTCCATTTCCGGAGCCCAGCGGAATAATGCCCATCGCCACTTCCGAGCCAACCAACCCCGATGCAACCTCATTTATGGTGCCGTCTCCGCCGACCACCACCACCAAATCATCTGAATCTTGAACAGATTGCTGAGCAAACTCAGTTGCGTCACCGCGCCTGCTTGTTGTTTTCAAAGTAAACCTGTTGCCTTTTTGAGAAAAGTAGTCCGAGACGAATTTCAGCAATTCCGTTTTGTCTTTCCGCCCGCCTGAAATTGGATTTACGATAACTGTTATTTTTTCATTCATTTTAATCCACTCAGATTTCGGCTCATCGCGAAATAAGATATTGAATATTTGATTTTTTGTCAATTCTTTTGAGAAGGTTGAGGCGGGCTTTAAACCGAACCGCAGTTATTTAGCAATTAAATAGCGGAGCGGAAGAATGGGATAAAAATTATGCGCTTCAGGATTGTATATCGAACAATAAATTTCACATACGCTAAAGCAACTTGTACTCCTGAACATAAATATATTTTGCGCCTCGAAATAGGATGCCAGAGACAAGGGTTTTTTTCCTGAGCATTTTAGGATCCTGTAGAAGCTCTTTGTTAGAATTCGGTTGCACAAATGTCCAAACAGTATCGTTTTCGCATTTCAACCCGTGCCGATGCGCTTGATCATGCGCGGGGCTTACCCCGCTTTTTGATCGGAATTCACAATCGAGACAAATTATCTCGCCTCTTAATTGCTCCGTCTTCATTTGTTCTTTAACCACATTAAAAGGATTATGCAGCAATTGAACGGTCGGAAGAAAGACCATGAAGGCTATCAACGCCATGGCGAAAGAGGCCGTTACCGGTCGATAAAGAAACAAAGAATGCACGAGCTGCCAAAAACCGGGTCGGTTCCCATCACGAATCAAATTGCGGCGGATCCTGCTTCTCAGATAGCTCGGCGCTTTTACAATCGGAAGTCTCTCTCGCAAGAGTTTCTTTACCTGCACTTCTTGCTCGTAGGTTTCATTGCATCCGAAGCATTCTTGCAAATGAGTTTCAACTTCATCTTTCGCCGCAACACCTAACTCATCATCGATGTAACGGGTAATTAAAACTGAGAACTTATCGCAATTATTTTTCATTTTTTACGTCTCCTCTCTAATGCCTAATTCTCTATTTTACTTATGAAACCGCCTTTCGTGGCATATTCTCTCAAATTGTTCTGCAATTGCTTCCGCCCTCTCGAAAGTCGGGACATCACTGTTCCGATCGGGCAGCCAACAATTTTGGCGACTTCTTTGTAAGAAAACGATTCAACATCCGCAAGTAACACGACCACCCTGAATTCATCCGGTATTCGTTGTAATGCATTTTTAATTTCATCATCGAACAATGTTTCGTAATCCAGGCGCTCACATTCCTGAGCGCTGGTCTGAGTCGTTGTTTCTTTGTCATCATAACTATATTTGACTTTTTCTAAATCGACATGGTACGGCTTATTTATTTTCTTTCTATATTGATTGATATAAGTATTGGTTAAAATCTTAAATATCCAGGCTTTAAAATTCGTGCCTTTTTCAAACCTGTGAAAAAACCTAAAGGCACGCAGATAAACATCTTGAATTAAATCCTCTGCATCGAAGTCATTTTTGGTCATTCTTAAAGCAGTACTGTAAAGTGAGTCAACATGCATGAAAGCAAGCTCTTGAAATTCACTTCCCAGTAAGGTAGAGTTGTCTGCTTGTTTTTGTTTTTCTAACATAGATAAAAGTAGGGGAATTGCTTTAAGAAAGCGTCCTCAAAGATTCAAATAGAATAAACATGATCATTGAATTTATTATTCCCAAACCAGTCTGGTTTTGGACAAAATGGGATAAAATTTTGGGGTTCCTTGAAAACCTAAATGTTTATAACATTTGCGCTATATATCCGACTCATCTTTCCAGCGAGTGATTCTCCACTTATCATCACCTTCTTTTTGTTTGAAGGTAAAAATTGCTGTACCTGAAATTATGAAATTGAGATCGGAACCAAAGAGATTTAAGTTGAATCTTATAAACTGCCTTTCTGTACGCTCGACGATTTTCCCACCGACAACAGCGCTATCCTGCTCTGTAAAAAATGTGTTAAGCCATATCAATTCGATGACGTCAAAGCTTCGGAACAGGCTGCCGGTGGTTTGTAAATCAACATCTCTCCCCCAGGTCCGAAACCCTCCGGAGGGTTCTAAGTTGGTGTCAAAGTATTCAAATACAAAGGACTCGTCTAAAACATTACTATACAGGATGGAATCTTTAAAAGTGTAGGCGTATCGAAAGTTTTGCAGAACTTCGTCAGGTGTTTGCTGTTCAGTGATCACATTGGAGGGATCGGTTCGCTCATCTAATTCAGGAGCAAAGGGGTTAAAGCAAGCGCTGCTAAAAACGGAGATGAACAAGAATAAAATAAGAAAAGTAAATTTCTCCATTTAAATGACTATGCCAATTGAGATCAAAAAGTACCACGCATTGCACAACACCAAAAATAAAAAAAGCGGTACCAAAAGGCACCGCTTTGAAATTAGCTAACCTACTCTACTATTTTAATCTAAAGATTACTGGAATAGCTACCCAAACTTTTACAGGTTTATCGCGCTGCATCGCAGGATTCCATCTTACCTTTTTGATGGCATTGACTGCAGCTTGATCGCAGCCGGTATGACCGAGAGACTGCAGAATCTTAGTTTTGATAACTATACCCTTTTCAGACACCAAAACGTGTATCGTAACCCGTCCTTCAATTCCTGCCTTGCGAGCGATTTCCGGATATTTTAGTGCTTTTTGAATGGCACGAAAACCACCTTTTGGAGTTGGGGGTTCGTCAAAAGCAACAAAAATCATATCGCCTTCATCATCGGGAGGAGGCGGTGGTGGTGGGATATCAGACAAATCAAGAACATTGGCTTCGATAGTTAAATCTTCCGGGACATCTTCGCTTTCAGTTGGAATCGGAATTGAGGGCCTCGGAGGAGGCGGAGGTCTTTTAAATTGCTCGGTCGGTGGAATATCTGTGACTTCGATCTCAATATTGACTGTTTTACTTTCAGCCTCGTCCATATCAATTGCCCGCAACGTTTGAAAAACCAGGACCATTATAACCATTGACAGGACCATGCCTAACTCAAGTACTTTTTTGTATTTGATTTTTAAATCAGCCTCGGGGGTTTTTCTCATAATATCACCTCAATATACTGGTTTTGCAGAATAATTTATGTTCAGAGCGTCAGCCTCTCTCAACTCCTCTTGAACATCCGTTACAATACCCATTTCGGTACCTTGGTCTATTTTCATTGAAACCAATTTTAACGGATGCATGGGGTCAAGTCTCTTTTGATACATTATCCTCGATACATCGCTTATTCTGCAGATTCGGTCATCAATTGAAACTTCTCCATCTTCACTGATCCACAAATACGCAATATCTCTTTTCCCTTGCAGTTTTTCAATTTTTCTGGCATGCGGCAAAGTAACCGGTAAACCCTGAAACTCTTTAAACACCGATGAAACCATAAAAAAAATCAGCAACAGGAAGACGATATCCGGGAGTGAGGACAAAGGAATGGCTGGGTCAACTTTTTGTTTACCTTGAAATTTCACGTTTAATTTCTCCTTTTAGCCGGTAGGTTCAGCGATAGAGATGCGCGTTGCCTTTGCAATTTTCAGTTCATCCAGAACCTGAATATACACATCATATTTGGTTATCCTATCGGTTTTTACGGACACAATTAAGTTAGGATTTTCCTGAATTTTTTGCTCAATCCTGCGGGCTATTTCATTGATTGCGATAACTTCGTTATCTAGCAAAACCTCCCCTTGAGCATTGATCAGAAGATTGGTGATGTTTTTGGTTCTAACTTCAGTTTCCTCTCCCTTGGCAGGCAGACTTAGACCTATGCCTCGATCTACATCGATGGTGGTAGTGACTAAAAAAAAGATGAGAAGGAGGAAAGCAATATCCGCCAGCGAGGCCATTGGAATGTCAGAGTTACTTCGTGATTTCTTCTTTTCTAATAACATCTATTTTTCTCCGGGACTACCTAAATTAAAAATAAGTATTGAATTGTAAATCAAACAGTTTTTTTGCTTCTCTCCATCTCTATCAGAGTATCAACGAGATCGACTGAACTCTCCTCCATATCTACAATCAGTTGATCAATACGTGAGATATAATAGTTATTAATGATTTGAATTAAGATGGCGACAACTAAGCCAAACATTGTGGTTAAAAGGGCAGTGGAAATACCATCTGCTACAATTGAAGGGGAAATATCATTGGCTGCCGCAATTGCCCGGAAAGCTTCAACCATGCCCCAAACCGTTCCGAGGAAGCCCAACATAGGAGCCACACTAATTACAGTCGCGAGCCACACTAAACCCTTTTCCAGAAATGCCATTTCAATAGAACCGGCATTCATAATTGCTTTTTCTACATGCTCAATGCCTCGATCTACTCTCAAAAGACCTGCATGAAAAATAGAGGCGACAGGGCCGCGAGTATTTGCACAAACATCCGTTGCCTGTTGAATACCGCCTTCTTTCAATGCTTTTTTTATGTTGGCGAGAAATTTACGGGTGTTAACCGAAGCACGGGATAAAGTCCACCCTCGCTCTATACTAACAGCAATCCCAAAAATCAGACAAACCAAAATCGGCCACATGAAAGTGCCTCCGTCGTTGAACAAATCCAAAAAGTTCATTACGTTTTTCCCTCCTTTAGATTTAGATGGTACTGTTTTAAATTGGTAACGGGTTGAAGAGTGTTGGTTTATATCAGATATATTGCAAAAGTATAATTATTTTTATTTTAAAAGTCAATACTTTTTTTAATTGTTCCTCCTTGCAATTACTTTGCTTTAACTTATACAAGGGTAAAAACCCTATATTCCCGATGAGGGTGGTTTACTCATCTATGGTGAAATTAGCAATTTTTTCTGCCTCCGAAAATTTTTTCAAGGCATGATTAACTTGCTCATCCTGGAGCACTTCCATCTGATAAAATTCTTTAGAGCTCCATAGATGCCGGGCGATCTGGCTTTTCATCCTTCTTTTAATGAAATCGATGTCCTGTTTTAACTCAGCTTCATCAATATCAATTTTGGCTTGCCGAACCTTCTCGAATAAATTATTCACCGCGGTTTGCCCAACATCAAATTCTTTTTTAAATATTTGAAAATTACGACCAAGGTTTGGATGGTTTGTGGTATACTCCGAACTGAACTGAAAAAGTGTTTGGCTTTGAATCAATTTAATCGTCGACACCGTTAGCTGCTCTGATTTAATTTTAATGTCCGGAGTAATGCCACCACCGCCAAAAACTTTTCTTCCGGAACTGGTCGTGAAAACCGGTTTAGTCGAGGCACTGTCAATTTGTGAATTTGGATCTAAATCATCATAGCCGTCACGGACATAATCCAAGAAGCCGTTTTCATAGGATCGTTGAATGAGCCTTCCGCTAGGTGAATAATAGCGGGCGATGGTAACCCGGATTGCAGCTCCCTCCTTCAGCGAAATCTGGTTTTGCACCAAACCCTTCCCAAAACTCGTCTCGCCGACAATTAAACCTCGATCCCAATCTTGAATCGCACCAGCGACAATTTCAGAAGCGCTCGCTGAACCATGATTAATCAAAACAATCAAAGGGAGTTTTGAATAAGCGGATTCTGAGGTGGAATAATAATCCTCATTTGAACTCGAAATGCGGCCACGAGTATAAACGATCCGTTTACCACTTTCTAAAAATTTGTCAACCATTTCAACTGCCTGATCCAAGTACCCACCTGAATTTCCTCTTAAATCCAAAATCAAACGCCGCATCTCTTGAGAATCCAATTCTTCCAGGGCCTTCTCGAATTCATCATTTGTCGTTTTGGCAAATCTCCCTACTCTGATGTAGCCTGTTTTGGGTTCAATCATAAATGCCGATGAAATGCTGTAAATTGGAATCTTGTCGCGGATGATTGTTAAATCAAAGGGTTCACCAAGAGTGGGGCGTTTTATCTGAACATCTACTTTGGTTCCTTTCTTTCCTAACAATTTTTGCCGCACCTGGTCTTCGGTAAATCCGTATGTAGACGCACCCTCAATTTTAACGATTTGATCTCCAGGGCGCAATCCCAATTGTTCCGAAGGAGATCCCGCAATGGGTGAAACAACCGTCGGAATTTTATCGAGTACCATAAATTCAATTCCGATCCCTTCAAACTCTCCCTCGAACCGTTCCCGGACTTCTTGAACTTGTTCCTTCGCTAGATAGACCGTATGAGGATCCAATTTCTCGAGCATGCCGTTAATGGCCGAATCAACAAGCTCCTTGGAATCGACTTCCTCAAAATAGAGCTCATTTATCACCCGCACCACTTCCATGAATCGCTGGATTTGCACTAAATTATTTGAACCGAGTGCTAATAAATCCAGCCTCATTGCGATCGCGAACAAAAACAGAACGACTATAATAAGAGCGGCCGAGCTTTTTCTAAGTTTTTTCATAAAATACACCTTAAAAATTGTGTTAGGGTGCTCGGGTGTTAAAGAAATGCTTGGCAGTGAGTTTAGAAACTCCAACACCTGAACACCCTAACACCTAAAAACTTATTTTAATCATAAATCGAGGGCAAAGGAAAATCGATGCGTGTCGCCAAAATTTGAGTCAAATGGTATAAAGCCATAATCCAAATGGTAGCGGTTCATCTTTAACCCTAAGCCACCGCCAAAAGCTTGACGGGAAAGTCCGGTTTGATAACCAACCCGGACCGCCAGCTGACTTTTGAATTGCAATTCGGCGCCAAAACTTCCTCTGAAATCCGTTTCGATGACTTTCACTCCGTCTGCAGCTAATAAAACCTTACCGCCAATGCCATCTAAAGCAAATAAATAAGAAACACCCAGACGGACTGTTTTGGGTAAGTTGATAGATTCTGCGCGGAGTTTATCCATTGAGCCAAAATTCTGGGCCACGACGGCCAATTGCAGCGGATTAGAAAACGGCTGCAATATCAAACCGAAATCAAAAGCGTACCCGGCCGCGCTTTCGATAAATATTTTCTCATAAAGATATTTTACAGTTAAACCCGCTTTTAGAGATGAACTGATCGAAGTGGCGTAAGAAAGACCCAGGGCAACATCGTTCGCCTCGACTGTACCGATTGGTTCCTCGGATGGGTTTAAACGACGTTCGATTCCGCCGACACTATTTGTGTAAAAGCTCAATCCAAGGGTGCCACGAAAAGCCGGAAAGGTAATTGCGAGAAACTCATTTGTGATATCCTGCAGCCACTCAGTATGAGTAAAAGCGACTTGCGCCCGCGAGTAGGTTAAACCAGCGGGATTCCAAAATGTGGCTGTGGCATCATCACTTATGGCAGAAAAGGCTCCTCCCATACCGCCTGCACGTGCGCCGACGCCGAGTTTAAGAAAAGCCAATCCAGTCGCGCCTGCATTGCCTGTTTGAGCCACGCTGAAATTCGTAGAAAATAAAATTACAATCATGAAAAAAAATACTGTTTTTACTCTTTGCAAATCACAACTCCCGCTTTAAACACTTTTTAACAATCGAAAACGATAACACTTCCTTTTAAAACTGAAACACCCAGGTAAAGACATGGTCCTCCTCTGGCCGATTGCCCGGTGCAGAAAAAGCGTAGTTTAGTTGACCGGTCTTACCGAAGACTTTAAATTGATATCCTCCTCCTGCTGTCAAAGAACCGTCGTCGAGTCCCCCGCGTAGAACAATGTTTTGCCTGACCAACCCCTGCACACCCATGTGAACCCTTGTATCAATTCGATCTTTAAATACTCTCGACTTGAAGAACTGCTCAACGTCAACGGCTAAAGTCACACTCTTCATTCTCGGCATTTTAATAGCAATAGCTGTGCGTATGCTTTTAGGAATTTTGTCAATTGTCTCGGAGCCGTTTTCACCATAGATATCCTGAGTATTCCATCTGTATTTGGAATTAATATCCTTGACAACGACGCCCAAAGAGAGCCAATCATTTGGGGTAAAGAGAGCTCCAAAATCAAACCCAACGCCGTTTGCCGAAACTGTTTCCCCCGAAATTCCAACATTTGGAAAACGGTTCAAAATCACTTTAACCGACAGTCCTAAAGCCAGCTTTTGAGTCGGCCTTAAGCCGAATGACAGCATAAAAGCATTTTCAGAATTGGACAGATCCTCGGAATGGCCGCCATCGCTGTCCCGACCGTCTATGTTACTGACTCCGGCATGAATCCAGGTAAGAGCCAGACCGCCGTTAATTGTTTGCTCGCCTGCGGCGACTTTCGGGCGGATGGGAACGCCAAACCCCAAATAAGTAAACTGCCTGTCCAGCGACAGGACTCTATACGACACAACGACTTCCTTTTTGTCCAGAAAAGGCAGTCCGGCCGGATTGTAATAACTGGCCTCGATCCCCCTGGCAAGAGCGGTGTACGCATCTCCCATCGCCTTTGCCCTGGCGCCAATTCCCAAACGCAAAAATGACCCCGCGGCGCCCAATTGGGCTTGCAACGAATTTGTGAACCCGGCAATAAAAATAGCTGAAAAAATGAGGCTGTTTCCAACCCATCTTAAATGTTGACTCAACTCTAAACTCCGGCTTAATTTAAAACGACCAATTTACCCCAATACGTCCCGTCGCGGCTCAATTCAAGGCGGTAGAAATAGACTCCGTTTGCAACTTGCACACCTTTTGAGTTCAGACCGTCCCAAATCTCATAGAAATCACCATTCGCTGGACGGAGTCTGTTTTCAGCGACGGTGGCGACGTGCCGCATACCAAAATCATAAATTTTTAAAGTCACATTTGTTTCATTGATTGTGTTGTACTGAAAACGAACATTTCCCCCCGCACCAATCTGGTTGTGCACGCTCGGAGAAAATGGATTCGGATAAGCATAAGTTCTTGGCGTATCATTTTGCCCGGTGGGTTCAAAAGTTTGAAATACCTGCCAGGTTAATCCGTTGTTTGCTGTCTTGCCGATTCCGTCTCCAGTGCCAACCCAAAGTGTGGGGCCGCTACTGATAGCAGCAGCAAAGGTTCTTTCGCTGAGAATGCGTCTGGTGCCGGTCGGGTTAACAATACCCGGGAATAGCGCCCAGATTTCCCCTTCATCCACAGATACGAAAACGCCCCGATCGGAAGCGGCGTAAATCAGTGAATCATCAACGGCGAAATTGTGGATAGTCTCCCCTGCCAAAGCCGTGCGCCAGGTAAAGCCGAAATCCTCGGTCCAGGAGACGCCCCTGAACTCCGTCTCATCATTGGATTCAACAGTGGTTTCCCGGGTGGCCGCCCAAATAATGTTCTTATTTCCATATTTCTGATTTTCAAGAGCAACCACAAAATTACCCGAAATGGGTTGTGCTTGGTTTTGATGACTAAAACTAGTCCAGGTAACCCCGCCGTCCGTCGAACGGTTGACGCCGCCGGCGGTACCAACCCAAAGAACACCCTCAACGGAAATCACGGAAAATGCCCGATGATTCAGCCGGCCAACAACATCAAAAATAAACGAGTCCGGCGTCACGATTTCCCAGGATTGACCCAGGTCGGTTGATTTTCTCAGGCCGCCGGCAAAGCTCGTAATCCAGACTTCGTCATTTCTCAAGGCAATATCAAAAGTAATATTACTCACCGGAGTCGGGCCGGGCTGGGGCACAAAGTTCCAACTCAGACCATCGTCCATCGAATAGGCCAAGCCGCCGCCGGTTTGTTGCTCGCCAACTACTGTGATCGAATCAAACCCCGTCGCGACCCAGATGATTTCATTAGAAACAGCCAGTGCTGAAATGCTGCCTTTGCCAATTCCCTGTTCGATTCCAAAGGACTCAAAAGTCAAACCAGAGTCAAGGGTCCTGGTTAATCCGCCACCGGTACCAAACCAGATAGCGTTATCCAGTACCAGGATATCCGTGACACTGTTGCTGGCAAGGCCGGGTTGGCCCTGAGATTCATATTGAAAGGATTTCAATAATTGCGCGTGAGAGATATCCGGCAAAAGAACCCAAATAAAACTGAATATTAAGAAAGCTGAAGCTGTCTTTTTCAAAAACATTTTCTTAATCGATTACGGTCATAATATGTTCAATGGTATTACTGACAAGACCTGATTTATCCCTGGCTTCAAATAAAAATCTAAAATCTCCTCTTAAGGCCGTAGGAGGTAAATTTATGATTCTGCTGTAAGTGCCGTCGCCAGCGATTTCATCCCCTGTGCTGAATGTATTGCCATCATCGGCTAATCCAATCGGGCTATCCCCCGCTTCATTGCCGTTCGGCAGAAAACTTCTAAATCTGACAAAATCTATATCCGACAATCCTTGCGGGTCTGAAACATCAATGGTTATCAACACCTGAACCACCTGGCTTGCAACGATCTGTACCGTATCTGGGGCTGAGAGATTTAAAATAACCGGCGGTTCCGGCTGGGCCACTGTCCCGCGAATGGTGGCAACCACCGCTAAACTCCTGTTACCGGATTTGTCTTCGGCTTGAAAGCGCAGAAAATAATCAGATGCTTCTTTGATTAAACCTGAACTCAAAGTGATGGAATAAATTCCATCGCCAGCTGTGACATCCCCGGAAAGCCCATCATCCAAAAGCGTATCCTGCCGGGTTGGATTGGGGTGAGCCGGCGGGAAAAATTGAGAAAAAACATAAACGATATCGCCCAAACTATCCGCATCGGATACTTCGACTTCAATCAAGAATTCAAACAGGGAATCCAGCAAAACTGTTGCTGGAACGCTAACGTTAACGATTTCGGGCAGATTATTTTCAGCTCCGTCGCGAACGAAAATTCTGGTTTGCAAACTGTTGCTCGCATTGCCATTTTTATCTGTTGCACTAATTTCAAGATTGAATTCTCCGCTGTCGTTTTGAAAAAGAATGCCCTGAATCTGCGTAGTAAACCGGCCATCTTTTGGAATGACATCTCCTGAAGTGCCGTCGTCCAGCAAAAAACCGCT
>SMUZ01039679.1_pt1 | contig 16666 bp, 15 predicted proteins | sample 2456421 | NCBI WGS metagenome assembly SMUZ01 (sample SAMN11095932, study PRJNA526329) | marine sediment metagenome | biome: Marine sediment; feature: Surficial sediment; material: Deep marine sediment; isolation source: Hadal surficial sediment | place: Pacific Ocean | collected 2014-11 | depth... | reverse complement strand
CTTGGCGAACTTCATGAGGGCGGACCTCCTCGAGTCGAACCTCAGCTGGGCGGACCTCCGCGACGCGGACCTCAGCGGGGCGGACCTCAGCGGGGCGGACCTCAGTGGAGCGAACCTCGGCGGGGCGGACCTCAGCGGGGCGGACCTCCACGAGGCGACCGACTCTTCTGGCTCGGACTTCTCTGGTGTCAGCCTAGGCGAGACTCGCCTCACTGACGCCAACCTTCGGAACGTTCGGGGTCTGGAGACGGTTCGCCACGAAGGCCACGGCACTCTCGAGCATCGCACGCGTGCGCAGTCTGGGCCTCTTCCCGAAGGCGTCCTGACAGGCATCGGCCGACCGGAGATGCCCGATCACAGCCTTCGGGTCGAGTTCAACGAGAGCGTCTGGCGCGACCTATTCGTGGTGGAATTTGGTCTCCGGGAAGTCTTGGGCGACCAGGCGTACTCCCTGGAAAAGCATGACGACCAGCTCACTGTCACGTTTCGGTCGCCCGAAGACTTTCAGAAAGGCCTCGAGACCGTCGTCGCGCAGCTCGCCGCACAGGAGCAGGTGAAGCCGGGAATCCTCGTTGCCTGTACGCTCAAAGAGACCGATGCGCCGATTGAGATCGGGGGTGAGCAGCTTCGCCGGCTGCTCGGGATCGTGGCTGAGGAGCTGCGTGCAGGCAAGGCAGACACGCAGCTTTCGGTGAGCCACACGGAGCATGAGGATCCTCAGGCGTTGACCACCCGGCAGGACACACTGCACAAGGCGGTCGAATGTTTGCCTGCCAACTTCGCTGCGCCGTTGGTCGGGCGGCTCTTGGAGGAACGCACTGTCCGGACGCGTGAAGGCTCCATGTCGGACATTTACGACCGTTCGATGTTGGGCCTTCAGTACGTCAACCGCCGGATGTCGCTCGAGGCCGGTGCTGAGCGCATACCAGCCGATCCCGCACCAGGGGATGCGGACTCCGAAGTGTGATGGCGGCCGGCGACGACCAGACGGCGTTCGACCGGCTGTCTGTCGGGCTGGTGGCCTCCAGTCGAGGCCGGCAGCCCGTCACAGTCCGCCGCGGCGCGGGCGATCATCACGACAGCATCCGGTGGGGATGACCCGCTCGGGCGCGATGTGGTGAACCGCTGAGGACAGGACACTAGCCGTCCTTCAGGACGAAGCTGGTGTCGACGTTTGCCCGCTTGAACAGCGTGACGAGCCCTTCCTTGTCGACCGCCTTGAGGTAGGCTTCCCGCGGCTCGACCACTTTGTCGTTCACGAGTGCCATCAGCGCGTCGTTGAGTATCACCATGCCGGAGCTGCGGCCGACCTGCATCATCGAGGGGATCTGAAAGGTCTTGCCCTCGCGGATCAGGTTACTGACGGCCGCATTCGGAATCAGGACCTCGAGCGCCGCCACCCGTCCGCCGCCGATCTTGCGGCACAGATTCTGCGCGATCACGCCACGGAGCGACCCCGACAACATCACCCGGATCTGCGCCTGCCGGTCCGGCGGGAACTGATCGATAATCCGGTCAACCGTCGATGCGGCCGTGGTCGTATGCAGCGTCCCGAAGACAAGGTGACCCGTCTCGGCCGTCTCGATGGCGATGGCGACCGTCTCGAGATCGCGCATCTCGCCGACGAGAATGATGTCGGGGTCTTCGCGCAGGGCCGCCCGCAGCGCGTCGCGGAACGAGTCGGTATGGTCCCCAACCTCGCGCTGGTTGATCAAGCACCGCAGGTTCTCGTGCACGAACTCGATCGGGTCCTCGATGGTGATGATGTGGTCGTCCCGGTTCTTGTTGATGTAGTCGATCATCGCGCACAACGTCGTCGACTTGCCGGAGCCGGTCGGGCCGGTCACGACCACGAGTCCCTTGCTGAGGTGGCAGAGATCCAGGACGTGGGGTGACAGCTTGAGCTGCTCGGCCGTCATAATCTCCGCAGGGATGGCCCGGAATACTGCGCCCAGGCCCTTGCGGTCTAAGAAGACGTTGGCTCGGAACCTGGCCAGCCCTACGATCTCGTACGCGAAGTCGGTGTCGTGGCGGCGCTCGAACTCCGCTTTGTTGGCCTGCGGCATGATCGCGACGACCAGCCGCTCGACCTCCGTCGGCGTCAACGGCGCCGCGTCGGGGTCGAGCGGCCTCATCTTGCCGTCAAGCCGCAACAGCGGCGGCGCGCTCACGCTCAGATGGAGATCCGACGCGCCGGCCGCGCACATCGCCCGGAACATCGCGTCGATCGCGGTGCTCGGACCGGCGGTTGCCGGCGGCGCGGTGTCTGGCGCGGGGACGGAAGGAGACGCGGACGACGCGGCCGGAGTCGGATCGGCGACGGCGGGCGGCGGCGCGGTGCTTGGCGCCGCGGTGGAAGGAGACGCGGACGACGCGGCCGGAGTCGGATCGGCGACGGCGGGCGGCGGTGGTTCGGTCAGCGCCGTCGGGTCAGCGGTCGGCGCCCTGCTCGCGTGCGCGAAGCTCACCACGAGCCCCGACCTATCGCGGCGAATCTCGACGTCATAAGCGCGTCCCGTATCCGATGCGTATGCAAAGGTGACGACCGGCTCTTTCCGGAGCCTGGCGCGCACGCTCTGCGGCACGACCGGCATCGCCAGACCGACCACGTCCTGCTGCGTCATCGCCGTCTCTTGGACGTCGGTCTCGATGTCGCCGACCGCGATGCGTGGCGGACGCCCGACCTCGAGCACGAGACGGCCCGCCGGGTCATCGAGCCGGTCGAGGAGCGCGTCGATGGCGTTAGCCATTGGACCGCTCCGGCGCGCCACTGAGCGGCACCAGCTCGACGACGTGGTCGAGGCTGACGATGACAGTCTGGTTCGGCTTCTCGAAGTAGATGAACGCTCGCAGATTCGTGAAGTCACTCAGACGAGCGTGTCCCGTGAGGCCAACGACGTGGATCTCGCCCGACAGCCGATCGCCATTGGAGAGCAGCAGCGACGCCGGCTCCGGCCGGGCGATGTTGTAGCTGGGATCGTGTGCCAGGGCAACCTCGCTCTCCGGAAGATGCACCAGGACGATCTGCGTGCGATTGTACAGTGTCACGCGCGGTGGTCCTGTCTCGGTGTCGAGCTGGAACGGCACGAATCGCTCGGACGCATTCAGCAACTCGTCGACCCGTTCCGGCCCGGCGTGATCGGCCGACGACTCCGACAGGAAAAAACAGCCCCGCACGTTCTGGCCGTTGGCCAACGTAATCGTTGCGTGCACCTGTCGCTTCTGCACGCGGAACATGGTGAGATCGGTCATCGTCGTCTCGCCTTCAGCGCTTCGCAGCCCCGTCGCTCGGCCCCCAACGGGGCGACCACTCGTATCGCCCGAATCGGCTCGGCACCCCAGGAGCGGACACTGTCACGGTGACCGACGCAGCGGGAGGCTCGTCTCGCGCTGGCCAACCTCGCTCCGATCTCAGCGGGCGCACATCACCCCTTGACCGACGACGTGGCAGACGATCTCCGGCGGAAAGCGGTATCCGTGATTGCCGAGAGCAGGCGGTGCCATCACTGTACTCTGTCGGCCACGTCTCCCCGTGACAATACCCTCGTGGTCGCGGGATGACGAGACTCCTTGAACCACGTGTATCGTGACAATCGAGTCACGTGTTGATCGTGTTGTTTCGCTCTCACTACGACAGCCTCCCTTCAAGGAGTCTAGCCCCCGCGTCGCGGGGCTGTGAGCAAAGCCCGGCTAGCAAGGTGGAGCCAACCGGGTCGGGACGGTCTGAGGCGGAGCCTCGCTAGCAGTCCGTGGTGAAACCCCGTGTCGCACCGAGAACGGCGATGCGCCCGGCTGACAAGGCGCGCCGAGGGAGAATGCCGGCCTGTATTCGACCGAGAAACAACGCCGGCAGCCGGGATGCAGCGCCGTTCGAATGCAGCGGGGCTTTCACCACGGGCTGCTAGGCGAGTAGCCAGGACGAGGCCGGGAGGCTACAGTTGTGTCGGCACCCGCGACAGGCACGTCGCGCGAGGCCCGCTCGGGTCCAGTTGTCATGCTATGTTGACCTCCGAGGCGATCAAGACACGCGCGCGCGAGCTCCAGTTCGATCTGTGTGGCGTCGCGCCCGCCGCCGGGTTCCGCGAGCTGCGCGTGCTGCGCGAGTGGCTCGACCGCGGCTACGCCGGCGAGATGGATTACTTGGCCCGCACCGCGGACCGTCGTGCGGACGTACGGGCGGTCATGCCGTCGGCGCGGTCCGTGGTGGTCCTGGGCACCCTCTACAACACCGACCGGCCCTATTCGACGGAGATTGACGACCCCGGCGAAGCGCTCATCTCACGGTATGCCTGGGGCGACGACTACCACGACGTGCTCGGGGCGCGCACCGGGGCGCTGCGAGATTGGATGACCGATCGGCATGCGGGGCCGCTCGAGACTCGTGTCTACGTCGACACCGGACCGGTGCAGGAACGGGTGTACGCGCAGCAGGCGGGGCTTGGATGGGTCGGCAAGAACACCTGTCTCATCAATCCAGAGCTCGGGTCGTGGCTGTTCCTGTCGGAGATCCTCTGCAGTCTGCCGCTCGACCCGGACCCGCCCGGCCTCGACCAGTGTGGGACCTGCACGCTGTGTCTCGACGCCTGTCCGACCGGGGCGTTCCCCGAGCCGGGGGTGCTCGATGCGACGCGGTGTCTGTCCTATCTGACGATCGAGACAAAGGGGGCGATTCCACCGGAACAGCGCGCCGGGCTCGGCACGCACGTCTATGGGTGTGATGTCTGCCAGGAAGTCTGCCCGTACAACGACACCGCGCCGATCAGTACCGACCCCGTCTGGCAGCCGCGGGTGCTGCTCGATCGGCCACGATTGGGCGAGCTGTGGTTGCGGTCGGATGCCGAGCTGCGCGCCACCATCCGCAACGGTCCGATGACACGGGTGCGTGTGAAGCGGTTGCGCCGGAACCTGGCGGTGGCGATCGGGAACAGCGGCGCGACCGAGGCGGCGGCGGCCCTGGGTGACGATCGTACAGCGGTCCGGTCCGACGCCGCGTCGATTGCCGAGCCGCTGGTTGCCGAGCATGTCGACTGGGCGCGGGACCGCGCCCGGCGCCGGTGAGACGTGGTGCGTCGTGGACACGCCTCCCGCCGGCGTCTGTCAACGCAACCTGCTAGGATCGAGTCAGGCACGATGACCAAACAAGGAAACGGCAATTCGCTGGCGCCGAGACTGCTGCTCTCGATGCCGCAGCTCAACGATCCGAACTTCAAGCAGACCGTCGTGCTGCTGTGTGAGCACGGTGAGGAGGGGGCGTTCGGGCTGGTGCTGAACCGGCAGACTGACACGCCGGCCTCGTCGGTCGTGCGGCTGACGCCGCCGGTCGAAGCGGACAACGGTCTGCAGCTCTGGATCGGCGGTCCCGTCGAGCCGGAGCGCGGGTGGATCCTGATTGGGGACCAGCGGGCGGATGCCGAGGCGGTGCAGGTGTGCGACGGCCTGTATCTGTCGACATCTCCGGACCTGCTCCGGCATCTGCTCGTGAACCGCCCGCAAGGTCGGACCCGGCTGCTGACCGGCTATGCGGGGTGGGGCGCAGGACAGCTCGACGCCGAGCTCTCGGCCTCGGCCTGGCTCATCGCCGACGTCCAGCTCGACCTCATCTTCGAGACCCAGGCGAGCCAGATGTGGGAAACCGCCATCCGCCGGCTCGGTGCCGAACCCTCGATGCTCCAGATGGGCCGCGGGGTGAACTAGGGGCCCGCGCAAGAATAACTTCTCATTTTCGACCGCCGATCCTTCCCGCCTGGCGGCGTTGCTCGTTGGCCGAATACTGCCCGTATGCTCCCTCCTCGCGCCTGGCCGGCCGGGCGCCTCGACGCCCCAAGATGGGAACCTCTTCTTGCGCGGACCCTAGCAGCCCGTGGTGAAAGTCCCGCTGCATTCGGCCGGCGCTGCATCCGCTCTGCCTGCGTTGTTTCTCGGTCGAATACTGCCGGTCTGCTCCCTCGTCTCGCCTTGCCAGACCGGCGCATCGCCACCCTCGGTGCGACGCGCGACTTTCATCACGGACTGCTAGGTGTCTGTCCCTTCAGGTGAAGACTCGGGAGGCGGCCCGTCCTGTGTTCCTGCGTCGCCTGCGGCCCGGTTGCTCGAGGCGCCGGCACGATAGGCGATCTCGATCGCGTCCTCGAGCCAGGCAAGCCGCTGTGCGGGCGTGGCGGCGAGCGTCGAATCCAGGAGTGCGTCCCGGTTCCCGTCCCACGTGACGGTCTTCCAGGCCGCCGACGACACACCGTCTGCGTCAGACATCGCGTCCTGTACGCCGCATCCGGATCCGCTCGAGTTGCTGAATATCCTCGAGGTCCTGCGGCCGGCCCGCTAACTTCTTCATGGTGATCAGGTCGTCAACCGAGGCGACCCGAATCTCCGTCGAGCCCAGTGACATCACCTCGGCTCGTGACCACAGGGTGTCGAAGTCGATCGGGTGCGTCACGAACAGATCGACGACACGCATCGGGTTGGCGCGGTCTACCAGCGAGAACACCTGCAGCCCTTGCTCGCGAATCCAGCGTTCGCGCACCGTCGCGTCGGCGAAGTCGGCGGCGTCGACCGGTGCGCGTGGCACGAAGCCCAGTCCGGTGAGCGCGGCGATCAGTCGTGTGGCCGGACTCGGCGCCAGGTCCACGACCAGATCGGCGTCCGCGGTGAAACGGGCATACCCGTGCAGCACCGTGGCCAAACCGCCGACCACGACGTATCTCGCGCCGGTGTCGTTCAGGGCGCGGAACAGCGGCTCGAACAGCGCCACTAGTCCCGTAGCCCGAACGTGTAGACGACGTTGCCGGCGGCAATCGTCACATACTGTGTGCCGTCGACCGCGAAGCTCATCGGCGCCGCATGTACCCGCCCGCCGACGGCGATGTGCCACAGCTCGCGGCCGCTGACGGCGTCGAGGGCGTAGAAATAGCCGTCGACGCTGCCACTGAACACCAGGTCGCCCGCGGTCGAGAGCACACCGGCCGTCGACCGCGGCTGTACCTGATACTCCCATCGCCGCGCGCCGGTCCTGGGGTCGATCGCCCGGACGGCGCTCGTCGAGTGGGCCATCGGACCGGTCGACTGCGACCCGCCACCCGTGAACGTCCGTCCCTCCTCGTAGATGTCGTCACGGATGTAGTACTCCGCCTCGCTGTCGAACGCCATCACGTAGAAGAGCTCGGTGCGTGGGCTGAAGCTGGGCGAGAACCAGTTGGTGCCGCCACCGACCGGGGGCGACACGACGGTCCCCTCGACCGAGGGGGAGGTGTTCGGACGCCGGATCGGTCGACCCGTCGTGTCGAGCCGCTCGGCCCAGGTCTGCCGGGCGAACGGCTCGCCGACCAGGAACTCGCCGGTCTCCCGGTCGAGGGTGTAGTAGAAGGCGTTGCGATTCGCCCACATCATGACTTTCCGGTTGCCGCCGCCCATCTGGAGGTCGGCGAGAATCGGCACCTGGATGGCGTCCCAGTCGTGCACGTCGTGCGGTGTGAACTGGAAGTACCATTCCATCTCGCCCGTGTCGCCGTTGAGCGCCAGTGCCGAGTCGGCGTACAGGTTGTCGCCCAACCGCACGTCGCCGTTCCAGTCCGGTCCCGGGTTGCCGGTGCCCCAGTACACCAGGTTCAGGTCCGGGTCGTACGCCCCGGTGATCCAGGTCGGTGCGCCGCCGGTGCGCCATGAATCGCCTGCCCAGGTCTGGTTGTCCGGATGGTCGGGGCCCGGAATCGTGTGGGTGCGCCACTCGAGCTCGCCGCTGGCGGCGTTGTAGGAGTCGAGAAACCCGCGGATGCCGTATTCGCCCCCCGCGATCCCGGTGACGATCTGGTCCTTCACGACGAGCGGCGCGGCCGTCTTGCTGTAGCCGGCGGCGTAGTCGGCCACCTCGGTGTTCCACACCAGGTTGCCGGTACGTGCGTCGATTGCGACCAGATGGGCGTCGAGGGTGCTCATGTAGAGCGTGTCGCCCAGGATCGCCACCCCGCGGTTGTTCCGGCCGCAGCAGATTCGCAGGTCGTCCGGTAATTCATGGGTGTAACGCCAGTACTGGCGTCCGGTGGCCGCGTCGACCGCGACCAGGTTGCTCGGTGACTCGGTGATGAACATCACCCCGTCGACCACCAGCGGGGTGGTCTCCGCCCGGTCGCGCTGCGGGATCTGGTAGGCCCATTTCAGCTCGAGCTGGCCCACGTTCCGGTTGTGGATCTGGTCCAGCCGGCTGAAGCGCTGGCTGTCGAGCGTCCCGGAGTACATCAACCAGTTCTCCGGCTCGTCGGCCGCGTGCAGCAGCCGTTCCCAGGTGACCGGGGTGAACGACGGGGTCATGCCGCCGCCCGACTCCGAGGTCTGTGCCTGCGCGGCTAACAACTGGGCCGATGCGAGCAGTGCAACGACCATGGCGAATTGCTTCATCTTCACAGTCTCCTTGGCAGGGCGCTACTCAGCGGCGACACCCACCGGTCTCTTTTGCCTTCTGACTCCTTCGCCTCACCGTCTACTTCCAGCAGCCAGCGAACCAGTCGACCGCCATCTGGGTGGCTTCCTCGAAGCTGTCATTGTAGATCTGGTAGTGCGTGATGCCGGGAATCACGGTGTACTCGGCCGGCGCGCCGTTGGCCCGCGCGCGCTGGATCGCCAGCTCGCCGGAGATGTGCCGGTCGAACAGCTCTTCGTTTCCGGCGTCGATGACCAGGAGCGGAATCGTGATCCGCCCGGCGTCGTCGACCGGGTTGTAGGAGAGCACCTTGTCGAGATGGGCCCAGCCGTTGAGGTTGGGCGCCTTGTCCGTGCCCTGTGGCAGCGGGTCGATGTCGCCCCGCGCGCGACGAATCGCCTGGAGGCGGGCATGTGCGACGATGTCCTGGCCGGCCCAGGAGACGGCGGCCAGACTCCGCGAGTCGGCGGCCGCGACCTGACCGACGGCGCATCCGGCGCGTGGCTCGTGCGCCGCCACCCAGATGGCGTGGGCGCCCGAGTAGCTCGAGCCCCAGTAGCCGAGCCGCGTGGTGTCGACGTTCGGCTCGCCTTCGATGAAGTCGAAGGCCCGTTGGATGTCCACGGTCTGGTCGATCGGGTCGACCACGTTCCGGATCTCTCTGGCCCGGACCGTCACGATGCCGTCGGCGTCCCGCTCCGGCATGTCGCCCTGGACCACCAGCTTGCCGTCGCTCTCGCCCCAGCCGCGGTAGTCGAACGCCAGCACCACGTAGCCCTCGGCGGCCAGTCGCGACGCGACACTGGCCAGCAGAGCCTTCGTGCCGCCCCAGCCGTGGCTCATGATGATGGTCGGTCGTGTGGCGCCGGCCGCCAGGACACGGGGGGCGTAGAGGTCGCCGGCCATCCGGGTCCCCTCGCTCCAGATATCGACCGCGCGGCGGGTCACCGTGTCCGGCAGCTCGAACCCGCGTTGGGCTCGAGCCTCGATCGTCACGAGGAGGAAGACGGCGATGAGGCACCAGAACAGGAGCCGGTCACGCGCGCCAGATCGGAATATCATCGTGTTCATTCCGTGCCGCCGGTCAGCGGGCCGCCACGGTTTGCGCCGGCCCCGGTTATCATCAGACGAACCCCGTGTGTGAAGGCATCCACAGTACTCGATGCCGGCACCGAACGAAAGCCAGTTGGGACACCCTTTCCAGTGAGAGGAGGCCCATGTCAGTCAATCAGGAGGCAGCATGGCGAAGCGAGCGACGAAGAGCACGAAGCACGACGTGAAGCAGGAGTTGATCGACGGCCTGAACGAGGATCTGAACCTCGAGCTCGAGGCGGTACTGCGGTATTTGTATCACTCCGCGTCGGCCACCGGGCTGCTCGGGCACGAGCTGCGGGAAGAGCTGAAGGCGGACATCGTGGGCGAGATGAACCACGCGGTCTTCCTGGCGGACAAGATCACGGCGCTCGGAGGAGAGCTCGACATCAAGCCGTCGATGCCGAAGAAAGTCCGGACCGCCAGGGAGATGATGAAGATCGACATCGCGGCCGAGCGGCAGGTGATCGCGAACTATACGGCGCGGATCGCCCAGGCGCAGGAATGCGGCGACAGGGGGCTCGCCATCCGGCTCGAGGACATGCTGGCCGACGAAACCGACCACGCCGAGGCGCTGGAGCGGCTCGGCCGTTAGGGCGAGTGCTCATCGCAGGCAGCAGGCAGGAGTCGTGCAGGAGCGCTACCGCGCGAGGTTCTTGTAGACGACTCCGCCCTTCATCACGAACACGACGTCACGCACCGAGGTGATGTCGTCCAACGGGTTGCCGGCGACCGCGACGAGATCGGCCTGATGACCCGGGCGGACCGCGCCGATCTGGTCGGCGAGGCCCAATGATTCAGCGGCACGGGAGGTCGCCGACATGATGGCGTCCATCGGGTCCTGCCCGCCGTCACGGACCCGATAGATGAGCTCCTCGGCGTTTCGCCCGTGCGCCCCCGCCACCGCGTCGGTGCCGTAGACGATTCGCACGCCGCCATGCGCGAGCGTTCGTCGGAACGTCTCGTACCCGACCACCCGCGCCTCCTCCATCAACGCGAAGCCTTCCTCGGTGTAGTTGCCGCGGCCCAGAAAACGGTCCTTGTTGTCGACGTAGTTCGCCCAGAGCAGCCCGAGGTGGGGGTCGAGGTAGGTGCCGCGCTCGGCCATCAGGTCGATGACCGCGTCGCTGTAGCGGTTGCCGTGCTCGATCCCGCCGCACCCCGCCTCGATGGTCGCCGTGAGGCTCTCGGTTCCGTAGGCGTGGACCACCGTCCGCAGACCCAGCCGGTTCGCCTCGCCACAGACTGCTTGGAGCTGTTCGTCGGTCATGACCTGCGCGCCGCCCTCCCGGATGCTCGCGGACGCGAAGATCTTCACGACATCCGCGCCGTCAGCGTCGAGCTGACGCACGAACGCCCGGATGTCCTCGGGTGTGCCGGTGCGAGTATTGACTGCGCGGAGGGAGGTCAGTATCCGCGGGCCCGGGAGGCTGCCGCGAGCGATCGCCTCGCGCAGATCCAGGTCCCGGGGGCTTCCCAGGCTCTGGACGGTGGTGAAGCCGGCCATCAGCGTGCGGTAGGCGTTCTCCACCGCATACAGGATCGCCTGCTCCGGAGTCTCGTCGGGATCGCTGTGGTTGCGCCCGTCGGCGTCGAAGTGGTTGGTCAGATGCACGTGCGTGTCGATCCAGCCGGGCATCACCGTCAGGTCCGAGAGGTCGTAGGTGACCGCGCCACGGAGCCGGTCCACCCTGGCGATCCGGGACCCGTCGAGCGTGATTCTGACGTTCTCGCTGACGCCGCCGGCGCCGTCGATGAGCCGCCCGGCCCGGATGGTGATCGGCGTGTTCTGGGCGGTCGCACTCCCGCCGGCTAGGACCAGCACGAGCACCGAGACCGCTAGACATCTGCTAAGGGCGACATCGTCACGTTTGGAACATGTCTTGTCGTCATGACAGATGTCTAGCCCACGCGTAGCGGGGCTCTGAACAAGGCATCTGCTAGCGAGGCTGCGCGCGCGCTGTCTCGTCGGTTTGAGGCGTACCTTCGCTAGCAGGGTCTTCATGGCGCCTCCTTGGAACGTCAGCAGGACACTATTTCTCGTCGGTCAGCCGATTGTGACGCAACGCTCGCATCGCGCGGTGGACGGGTTTGACGCGTCGTTGTTCCTCGAGCCGCGCCAGCTCGTTGCGTCGCCGGCGCAGCAGGTCGCCCTCGCGTTGCAGCCGGCGGTAGTTGTCGAGCCGTGACGCCGCGAGCTGCCCGTCGTCGACGGCGGCGCGGACGGCGCACCCCGGTTCCTGGTCGTGCGCGCAATTCCGGAAACGGCACGCGGGGGCCAGCGCGTCGATGTCCTCGAACGCCTCCTTGAGCGCCTCGGTGCTGTCCCATAGCTGGAGCTCGCGCATCCCCGGTGTGTCGATGAGCAGCCCACCGTTCGGCATCAGGATCAGCTCGCGCTGGGTCGTCGTGTGCCGGCCGCGGCTGTCCCGGCCTCGCACCGCGCAGGTTTTTTGCCGGTCGGTGCCCAGTAGCCGGTTGATGATGGTGGACTTGCCGACCCCGGACGACCCGATCAACGCGACCGTCTTACCTCGGGCCAGATGTTCCTCGAGCGGGTCGGTGCCTCCGTCCGCCAGGCAGCTGGTGACGTGAATCGGCGTGCCCGGCGCCAGCCGAGCGGTGGCGCTGCGCGCCGCATCGACGTCGGGGCAGACGTCCGCCTTGTTCAGCACGATGACCGCCGTGGCGCCGCTATCCTTGATCGCCACGAGATAGCGCTCGATTCTCCGCAGGTTGAAGTCGTCGTCGAGGCCGCACACCAGAAACACCGTGTCGATGTTCGCCGCCACGAACTGCCGCCGGGTCGGTTCGCCGGCGGCTTTGCGAGAGAAGCAGCTCAGCCGCGGGAGTATCGCCTCGATGGTCGCCTTGCGTTCGGTCTCGCTGGGCCGGATGGCGACCCAGTCGCCGACGATCGGCATGCCGTCGGCACTCCCGGTCTGGTGCCGCAGCCGGCCGGCCGCCTCGGCCATCAACTCGCCCTGGGCTGTGTACAGCTGATACAGGTAGTTGTGGGGGATGGCCACCCGGGCCGGTTGCAGTCCCTCGGCGGCGTGCGGGCGGAACGGCTCGGCGAACCAGTCGCCCCAGCCGAGCGTGTCAAGGTCCATCAGGTCGGCGCTGTTCTCGGCGGGTGACATCATGAGACAGGGTCAGCGCCGACGCTCACCGCATCGCCGGCGTGGATGACGTCACCACCTTCGGAGGCATCGTCAGTCGCCGAGGCTGCCGCGACAGCGTGGGACAGTCGAGGGCTCGTCACTCTAGCAAGGTGGCGAACAGGGCGCTCCGGTTTCTCTCGCTCTCTCTGGGTTAGGGTCGGGATGAGGGGCAGAGGCACGCTGTCGCAGAGCGTCCATGCAGATTCGACACCCAGGCCTGACGTTACGACCCGTCGCCCGTGTCGCGGGTGACGCCGGTCACGCTGCCGAGCAGATACTCCAGTGTGATCCGGTCGCCCGGCTCGAGGTGACGGTCAACGTCCTCCGGTCCCACCCGCGCCATCTGTACCGGTCCCTCGAGATCCTCTGGGTCGCTGAAGAACACGTCCCATGACACCTGGCCGTGCACGCTGATCGGCTGGATCTTCCGCAAGATCCCCGGGCGGGTGCCTTTGAGCATGATGGTGATCTTACCCCGGATCGGCCCGACCCGGCTCCGAAGCGGCTCGAGACCCCATCCGTGTCGACCCTGTCGACCCTGTGATCACGACACTCGCAGTGCTGCTCAGGGTGAGCGGTGGACAGATGTGCGGCGTGCCAGCAGCCGGTGGCTCCGGACCCGATGCCGACGGGTGTCTGTCAGAGCGGCAGCCCTGGATGTTCGTCACTCACCTCGTCCGCTGACGTCAGGTTGTGCAGACTCACTCCGAGCAAGCGGACGGGCCGGGTCCCCGCCTCGGTGCGGCCGAGCAACAGCATTGCGCGAGCGGCGATCTGGTCGGCGTCGCGAGTGGCCGGCCGTTTGCTGTGGCTGCGGGTGACGGTGGTGAAGTCCGAGTAGCGCACCTTGATGGTGACCGTGCGCGCGCGCAGCGCCTGCCGTCCCAGCCAGTCGGCGCCACGGCGCGCCATCTGGTCCAGCTTGTCCCGAATCGTCTCGAGGTCCATCAGATCATCCGGGTAGGTGTGCTCCGACCCCGAGGACTTCACGGTCCGGTCCGGCGTCACCGGACGGTCGTCGATGCCGTGGGCCAGCCGGCGCAGCCACCCGGCCTGACTGCCCACCGCGTCGCGCAGCACACGCGGGTCGATCGTTCGCACGTCGACCAGCCGCGAGACGCCGGCCGCGCGCAGCCGGCGCGCGGTGACCGGTCCGACGCCCCAGAGCGCCTCGACGGGCAGCGTCTGGAGAAACGCCTCCACCCGTTGGGTCGGGATGACCGTCAGTCCGTCCGGCTTGTCCCTGTCGGACGCGATCTTGGCCAGGAACTTGTTGGGCGCCGCGCCGGCCGACACCGTCAGTCCGGTCTCCTCGCGGATCCAGCGCTTGAGCCGCCTGGCCACGGTGGTCGCCAGCGGCTCGCCCCAGGTGTTCTCGGTCACGTCCAGATATGCCTCGTCGAGCGAGAGCGGTTCGACCAGCGACGTGACCGAGCGATACATGTCGAACACCTGTCTCGAGACCTGGCGGTAGCGGGTGAAGTCGGGGCGGAGGATGACCAGACTCGGGCAGAGACGCACCGCCTTGGCCATCGACATCGCCGAGTGCACACCGAACGAGCGCGCCTCGTAGCTCGCCGCCGCGACCACACCGCGTCCCTCCGGTCGCCCCCCCACCGCTACCGGTTTCCCCCGCAGCGCTGGCGTGTCACGCTGTTCGACCGACGTGTAGAAAGCGTCCATGTCGAGATGGAGGATGCGGCGCGAGGGAGAAGCCACGGCGAAAGTCTATACGAGAGGCTCAGGAGGCAGGAGGCAGGAGGCAGGAGGCGTTGGCGAAGACGGAAGACAGGAGACGTCGGGCGGCATACAATCGAAGACCTTCGTCGCCGCGTGGGAACCGCTCCACCACCGGCTACCTTTCCGGTGGCGACGTGAGGCGACGAGCCATCTGGGTTGGATGAGATCGTAGCATGTGAAGCAAGTTCTTGTGAGACGTGGAGATGGCTAGCCCCCGCGTAGCGGGGCTATGATAAAGGCCCCCGCTCGCGACGCTGCGCCGCCAGGGGGCGGGTTACCGGGCGGTTGAGGCGCAGCCTCGCTGGCGCCATGGCAGACGATACACCACAGAAGACCAAGAAACGCTTCGTGACACCCGGCGCGTGGGACGAGGCGAAGAAGCTCGTCCACGCTCACCGCAGTCGGCTCATCCTCGGCCTGGTGCTGATGCTGGTCAGCCGGCTGGCCGGCCTGGTCCTGCCCTGGATGTCAGGCTACGTCATTGACGACGTGATCGGTGAGGGCCAGGCCGACCTGCTGATCCCGCTGGCGCTCTGGGCCGGCGCCGCCACGCTCGTGCAGGCGAGCTCCGGGTTCGCGTTGTCACAGGTGCTGGGTGTCGCGGCGCAGCGGGCGATCACGGAGATGCGGAAGCGGGTGCAGCGGCACATCACGCGGTTGCCGGTCAGCTACTTCGATTCGACGAAGACCGGCGTCCTGATCTCGCGCGTGATGACCGATGCCGAGGGCATCCGCAACCTCGTCGGGACCGGTCTCGCGCAGCTGGTTGGCGGATTAGTCACCGCGACGATCGGGCTCGGCGTGCTGTTCTACCTGAACTGGCGGCTGACGACGGTGACGTTGGTCATCCTGGTCCTGTTTGGGCTCGTCATGGCCACGGCGTTTGCGAAGCTGCGTCCACTGTTTCGCGAGCGGGGCAAGATCAACGCCGAGGTGACCGGCCGATTGGGCGAGATGCTGGGCGGGGTGCGGATCATCAAGGCCTACAGCGTCGAGAAACGAGAGCAGCTGGTGTTCGCCAAGGGTGCCCACCGCCTGCTGCGCAACGTGGCCAAGACGGTCACCGGCGTGTCGGCCACGACGTCGGCAGCCACCCTCGTGATTGGCGGGATCGGTGCGTTGATCATCGTGATGGGCGGTCGGGCGATCATCGCCGACCAGTGGACCGTTGGCGATTTGCTGCGGTATCTGCTGTTCACCGGTGTGGTGGTGGCGCCGGTGGTGTCGATCGCCTCGATCGGCACGCAGATCACCGAGGCGTTCGCCGGACTCGACCGGATTCGCGAGATTCTCGGCACCCCGACCGAGATGGACGAGGACGAGTCACGGCAGACGATCGATGTGTTGACGGGGGATGTCGAGCTCGAGCATGTGACGTTCTCCTACACCGAAGGAATGGAGGTGCTGCGCGACGTCTCGTTGACGGCGCCGGCCGGCACGACGACCGCGCTGGTCGGGTCGAGCGGGTCCGGGAAGAGCACGCTGGTCAGCCTGGTGATGGCGTTCAACCGGCCGCAGAAAGGCCGGGTCCTGGTGGACGGGCGGGATCTGGCGACGCTGAAGCTCGCTGACTACCGGCGGCAGCTGGGGGTCGTGCTGCAGGAGAACTTCCTGTTCGACGGGTCGGTCGCCTCGAATATCAGTTTTGCGCGCCGGCACGCCACCCGCGCCGAGATCGAGGAGGTCAGCCGCATCGCGCACTGCCACGAGTTCATCCAGGAGTTTCCGGACGGCTACGATACGATCGTCGGCGAGCGGGGCGTCAAGCTGTCGGGCGGGCAGCGCCAGCGTGTCGCCATCGCCCGGGCGATTCTGGCGGACCCGCGGCTCCTGATCCTCGACGAGGCGACGTCCAGCCTCGACAGTGAAAGCGAGGCGATGATCCAGGACGGGTTGCGGGCCCTGCGCCGCGGCCGCACCACGTTCGTCATTGCCCACCGACTGTCCACCATCCAGAGCGCCGACCAGATTCTGGTGCTCGAGCACGGGCAGATCGTCGAGCGCGGCACCCACACCGAGCTGCTCGCTGCCGACGGCCGGTATCGCGTGCTCTATGACACGCAGTATCGTTTCGAGCAGGACAGGTTCATCAACCCGGGCGAGGACTTCACCCCCGAGCTGGAGAAGGTGGTGGTACCGAAGTCGCGGACGGGCAGCCCGACGTCGCTCTAACAAGCCGGCGAGACACGTGCTCCGGTTTCCCCATCTCCCCCCGGGCGAGGGCTGGGGTGACGGGCCGGGGCCCGCTGCCGCGTGCCCG
>SMUZ01059972.1_pt1 | contig 16675 bp, 12 predicted proteins | sample 2456421 | NCBI WGS metagenome assembly SMUZ01 (sample SAMN11095932, study PRJNA526329) | marine sediment metagenome | biome: Marine sediment; feature: Surficial sediment; material: Deep marine sediment; isolation source: Hadal surficial sediment | place: Pacific Ocean | collected 2014-11 | depth... | reverse complement strand
GCGCGACCGCGTCCGGACGCGGTCGCGCTGCTGCGGGTCGTTCGACGGGAGGGGCCCCAGGCCCACTCGCTCTCGGTGTCGGCGGCGGACCCGCTGAACCTCACCGGCATCGTCCTCCCGGGTCCGCGGGTCAGCGCGCTCTCCGGGGGGCTCGTCGAGCTGTTGCCCGCGAGCGCCGCTCCACCTGCGTCAGCTGACACCACGCCGGCCTCGATCCAGAGCGCCTGAACGATCGCGGTTGCCAGGTCCGTCCGGGCCCCTCGCCGTCGCACGGCCCTGCCCGCCGCGGTTCGCTGAAGAATTACCGATCAGCGAACGACGGCGGGTCCGCCGTAGCCTTGGCGACGGCGGACAGGGTCGCTGGCCGGTTGACACCCAGACCCCTTCCCTTCAAAGTGAACGGTATGCCCTACGTCGTCAGCGGTGTTCGTTCGATGGTTGCGGTGGTCGCGGTGGCGCTGATCTCGGCGTGCGTGCCGCAACCGGCGGCGACGCCCGAGCCCCAGCGCACACCGTCCTCGATCCAGACCAACGTCGAGGTGCTCGCTTCCGACGCGTTCGAAGGGCGGTTGACCGGCACTACCGGCATCCAGCAGGCGGCAGCGTACATCATCGCCGAGCTCGAGGCGATCGGGGCGGAGCCACTGCCCGGCAGCGATGGGTATCGGCTGCCGTTCCGGTACACCGGCAGCGCTACCGACGGCGGGACGAGTCTGCGGCTCGCCACCGACGGGGGACCGCACTGGAACGACTCCGGGTCGGTGCGGGCGCTCTCGTTTTCAGAGTCGGAGGTGGTCAGCGGCCCGCTCGTGTTCGCCGGCTACGGACTGGTCGTGCCAGAGACCGACGGGTTCAGCTACGACAGCTACGCGACGATCGACGTGACCGACAAGATCGTGGTGGTCCTGCGGTACTTCCCTGAGGACAGCGAGGGGGACCTGCGCGCGGTGTTCTCCCGGTATTCGAGGCTGCGGTTCAAGGCGCGCGCCGCGCGGCAGCGGGGCGCGAAGGGGTTGCTCGTCGTGACCGGCCCCCGGTCGCCCAACGCCGGGGCGCTCGTCCGGATGACTGCCGACACCGCCGTGGCCGATTCCGGCATCGCGGCCGCCAGCATCAGCGGGGCGGTGGCTGACGCCCTGTTCGAGCTGGTGCCGGACAAGACGCTGGAGGAAGCGCAGCTCGAGCTCGACTCCGGCAATCCCCACGTCAGCGGGTTCGAGATTCCGGCCGAGGCGACGCTCGACGCACAGGTGATACGCGACCAGCGCACCGGGTACAACGTCGTGGCGTATCTACCACCGACGACGGGGCAGGCGGTAGAGAAGCCCTACGTCATGCTGGGCGCCCACTACGACCATCTGGGTCGGGGCGAGAACGGCGACTCGCTGGCCAAGGCGGGAGAAGCGGGCGACGTCCACAACGGCGCCGACGACAATGCGTCCGGTGTGGCGGCCGTGTTGTCGGCTGGCGCCGAGCTGGCCGGGCAGGACCTGGCGCGTGGTGTGATCCTGGCGTTCTGGTCGGGTGAGGAGCTCGGGCTGCTCGGCTCGGCCGACTTCGTCGACAGCGCGCCGGTCCCGGTGGACCAGATCTCGGCGTACGTGAACTTCGACATGGTCGGGCGCATGCGAGACAACAAGCTGACCGTGCAGGCGCTCGGCAGCAGTAGCATCTGGCCGGATCTGGTGAACGAGATCAACGCGTCGTTCGAGTTCGACCTGCAGCCCCTCAGCGACCCGTATCTGCCGACCGACGTCATGAGCCTCAACCTGGCTGAGGTGCCGAGTCTGGCGCTGTTCACCGGCAGCCACGAGGACTATCACCGCCCGACCGATGACCCCGACACGGTCAACTACCCGGACCTGGAGCGGATCGCGCGCTACGGCGCCGCCGTCGCCGCCCGCCTCGCCAACGCGCCGGCGCCGCCGGATTTCATCAAGGTGGAGCAGACGGGGCAGCAGGGCGGGCAGATGGCGATCCGGATCTTCACCGGCACGATCCCCGACTACAGCGCGGAGGTCGACGGGCTGCGGCTGTCCGGGGTGATGGGCGGCGGCCCGGCCGAGAAGGCCGGCCTGCGGGAAGGCGATGTCATCGTCGAGCTAGCCGGCCAGTCGGTCGCCAACATCTACGACTACATGTACGCGCTCGACATCCTCAAGGTCGGCCAGCCCGCCACGGTCGTCTTCATGCGCGACGGCGCGCGAGTCGAGACCGAGCTCGTGCCAGAAGCGCGTCAATAGCCGCTCACCGCACGTCGCCGCCGATCTTCACGCCCCCCATGGGGTGCTAGTTCCTCGGTCCGTAGCTCCGACTGAAGTCGTTGCGGCTGTTCGTGACGGTAAACGATCCATCCCTCCGGGCCGACACCTTGATCCAGTGCGCGGGCCCCATGTGGACAGCTGGGTGCTCCTGGGTCGGCGTCTCGTCCTGGAGGTTCGCGATGAACCGTTCGGGCATGTTGTGGTCGTCACCGGCCGGGATGGAGTAGTGATTCTGCCAGAGGTCTTCGAGGCGGGGCGCGGCGTGCAGGATCTGGAAGGTCTGCACCGCGCCGCCTTTGCGCGGTCCGTTGTTCATGACGGCGACCCGTGGCTGGAGTGCGTGGACGAGTGCCTCCGAGCCTGACGTGTCGGAACCATGGTGTGACACCAGATAGAGATCGGCCGTGCCAATCTTGTTGTCCGGGCACATCAGCGCGTGCTCCAAGTTCCAGGTCAGGTCGCCCATGATCACGGTGCGGAATCGGCCGAAGCCGATGAACGTGCTGACCGACCGTTGGTCCTCCGCGTCGCCGAACCGGCTCGTGATGTCCTCTCCATGAAACGTGAACCCGGCGCAGAACAGGTTGGCGTCACCGGCGCCCGCGAGGGGACCGCTCAGGACCGAGCCGTCGGACGCGATGATGCGCACATCCAGTCCCGCGACCGGGATGGGGTCGCCAGGTCTCACGACGCGGTGCGTGCCGGTGCTCCGAAGAGTCGAGTAGACCTCGAAGGCCGCTCGAGCCCGGTCACCCTGGTCGATGGTGGTGCCGTGGTCAATGAAGTGCACGACGGGCAGCCTGTCCGCCAGCTGCGCGGCACCGCCCATGTGGTCTGTATGGAAGTGGGTCACGATCAGGTAATCAATCTGCGTCACGCCAGCCTGCTCGGCCACCGAGGCGATCCGGTCAGCGTCGCGCCCGTCGAACCCGGGCCACCCGGTGTCGACGAGCATCGACTCACCCGACGGCGCCACGAAGAGGGTCGCTTCCCCGCCCTCCACGTCGATGACGTAGATGTCCAGCGTGTCACGCGGCCGGACTTGCGCGACCGGCGACGACACGGTCACCGCCAGACACAGCAGCGATGTCGGAATGACGCGCATGACGCTCCTGACGTCGATGCTCACCATCGTAGAGGTGGCAGGCTGATGAGGATCATCACCACCACGTTGATCAACGTCCCGAACGGCAGGTGCCACAACCCGAGGATCACCGCGACCAGCAGTCCCCACCATGCCCCCGGCAGTTCGAACATGAAGGCGAGCATCGCCAGGAGGTACCCAACACCGTAGACGACGAAGATCCATTTCATCAACGTCGACCGCGGCTGCATCCCAACACCTGCCACCACCTTCGACCAGGGGCCGAGCTGGCCGGCGTGACGGCCGCTCTGTGGGGTGACGTAGTCCCCGACGAGCAGCGCTCGGGAGCCATCGTATGTCATCCAACCGGCGTTGAGGATGACAAGGCCACCGACAACCCAGGCCGTCCAATGCACTTGTCTGACTCCGCCGTTTGCTACGTCCGTCCAGCAAGGGTTCGACGGCGAGGATAGCACGACAGAGCAGCGTGCCTTCCAGCTCACAGGAGGAGAGAAGGAAACAGGGGGCGGCCCTGACGGCCCTGGCTACCGGATCGGGTCCGACTGCGCCCCTTCCTGAATCGCCCAGAGGCGGTTGCGGGTCAGGATGTACATCACGCCGTTCCGCACGACCGGGGTGCTGTAGACAGACGCGCCCATGTTGATCTCACCGAGCAGCTCCATCTCGCGGCCGGCGCGGAGGATGGCGACGTCGCCGTCCTCGTCCCCCAGGAAGACCTTGCCGTCGACCACGAACGCCGAGCCCCAGACCGCGGCGAACGCGTCGTAGGTCCAGAGCTCCTCACCGGTGTCCAGGTCGAGCGCGTGGAGAAAACCGGAGAGGCTCGAGATGTAGAGAATGCCGTCGGCGATTGCGGCGCTCGAGAGCGTGCGGTAGAAATCGTCCCCGTCGCGGCTCCACACCTTGTGGGTGTCGGTGACGTCACCGGTGCCGGTGGCGTCGATGACGTAGAAGTGCCCCGGCGCTTCGCCGTGCTCCGGGTCCTGGCCGACGCCGATATAGACCTTGTTGTCGTAGATGACCGGCGTGGCGAGGATGTTGTTCCGGGTGCCCCGGCCGCCGAGAATCCACTCCGAGTCCTTCGGGTTGCAGTCGAACTGCCAGATAATTTCGCCGGTGGACGGGTCGAGACTGTAGATCACCCCGTCCCCGCCCGGGACCACCAGCTGCCCGCGCCCGTTGATCTCGCCGTAGGCCGGGTTGGTCCAGCTGCCGTGCAGGATGCCCTCACCCACCACGGTGTTCTCCCACAGCAGCTCGCCGGTGTTCTTGTCGAGCGCGATGAAGTTGGGTGAGAAGGGTGAGGGAATGTTGACGTGCCCTTCGTCCACGCCGTTGCCGGTCACCGTGTAGAGTACGTCGCCGATGACGACCGGCGACCCGGTGGCCAGGTTGTGCGGAAAGACGTCGAGCTCGGCGATCATGTCGTAGGACCAGATGATGTCGCCGTCGGTCGGTCCGGTGCCGGTCTCGCCGGTGAACGGACCGTCGTTGCCGTTGGCGAGCCCGTTGGCGTCGAGACAGACGATGTGGGCCTGGTTCGAGACGTAGTAGACCCGGTCACCCTCGACGAAGGCGGTCGAGCAGATCCCCTGCAGCGGCCAGTCGTTCACGCGACCGGCCGACAGCTTGTCGTGCACCATCTGCCAGACGAAGTCGCCCGTGGTCGCGTCGAACGCCATCAGCACGCCCTTGTCGCCCTCGTAGGCCGGGTTGCGCACCCCCTCGTTGTTGGTACCGACATAGACCTTGCCGTTGGCCACCACCGGACCGCCATATGCCTGCGATCCGACCGGTTGCGTCCAGAGGATGTTGGCGCCGGTCCGGGGATCCCAGCTCTCCGGCACCCCGGTCTCGGGGGACACCATGTTGCGCGACGGCGTGTTGCCGAACATCGCCACCTCGTCCTGTGCGTCGGCGGTGCCCGCCGTCCCCGCGACCGCAAAGCAGAGCAGCACGAGGCGAAGCTTCGCTCGATAGATCACACGCTCTCGAATCATTGGTTCTCCACCACACTGACGTTGTCGAAGAAGATGTCGATCGGCGAGTAGCCGATGATCCCCGGGCTGCCCTGACGAACCGGCAGCGGGTCCTCCGCCGTGACCGTCCAGTCGGCCGGCTCCGTCGCGTCGCGGCGCCATATCTTGCCACGGATCAGTCCCCGGTCCCCCTCGATGTCGACCCGCAGCTTCAGCCGGTACCAGACGTTCGGGTCCCACGCGAAATCGACCTCTTCCCTGATGCGCAGCTCCGCCGCCCAGGACTGCAGCTGGATCTTCTGACGATTCCCCTGCAGATCCATCGTGTAGCCGCTGTTGATCAGCCCGACGTCCGGCCGTCGCCGTCCTTGCTCGGTGGCCATGACATCGACCTGCACCGTGTAGCCCGACATCGAGGAGGGGCCCAGGTAGATGGCGTGGCGGTGGATGCCGGTGCGCGACGCGCCCTTCCGGAACAGCTGGTTGCCGCCCTGGTCGACGACCGCCAGGCTGCCACCTCCGCCGATCCAGTGGGGTGGACGGCCGGTCTCGAAGTTCTCGGTCCACGGCAGCGGCGCGAAGACGCGCACCCGCGCGACAGCGGTCAGGGCACCGAGGGTCGCCACGACGGTGCCGGCCTGATTGGCGGCTCGCGGGTCGGTCGAGAACACCCCGTTCGCCGAGACCCGTCCGCCGACCAGGTCCTCCACGGCCCAGGTGGCGTTCCGCGTGCCCAGCAGCCGTCCGCCCGCATCGAACGCGCGCACCTCGAACGCGATCGTGTCACCCGCCGAGGCGATCACCTCGGCGGGGACCACCTGGATGAGGGTCGGCGTGCCGCCGGGCGCCGTCTCCTGGCCCAGGTCCGGCGTGGTGCCCACCCTCGCCATGAACGGGGCACTCGGGTCGCCGATACAGTAGATGCCCGATTCGGCGGTCACGTAGAGCCGGCCGTAGCCGATGGCAAACGACCCGTAGATCTCGGCATGTCGGCCGTCCTCCACCGTCAGCTGGTCGTGGTCCAGCTCGGTGGCGCCGTTCGGCCCCGGCTGCAGGATCCGGATGTTGCCGTTCACCTCCGTGACGTAGAGCTTGCCGTCGGCCCAGACCGGCGACGACTTGCCGACCGTGCCGGTGGTGAATTCCCACGCCACCTCGCCGGTCTCGGCGTCGACGGCGTAGAGGTTGGCCGAGTTGTCGATGATGTAGACCCGGCCGTCATGTGCCAGCGGCGACGAGAACCCGAAGCCCTTCTCGTTGAGCCGCCAGCGCTCGTGCGTGGCGGTCACCTCGCCGGTGCCGGTCGCGTCGATCGCCACCAGCCGCCCCATCGTGCTCTCGTCGATGTTCTCTTCGCTGTGTGCGATATAGACCGTGTCGCCCACGAGGACCGGGGAGACGTTGATGCCGCGCTTGCTCAGATGGAAGTCCCAGACCTTCTCGCCGGTGCGGACCTTGAGCGCGTAAATGTGACCGTCGGCGTTGCCGTCGATCCACAGCCGCTGGCCGTTGACCACCCCGACCACCCCGACCGACTGCGTATTCATGTCGGCGACGGTCCCGCCCGGTGTCGAGATCCATCGGACCTCCCCGGTCCGCTTGTCGAACGCGACATACCGATGACGCGGCGGGCCACCGAGGGTGCCCCAGATCGAGCCGATGACGCTCAGCAGCAGCTGGTCTTCATCGATAATCGGGCTCGAGGTGCGCCCGCCGTAGCCCGAGGCCCGTCCCAGATCCTCCCCCAGCCGCCAGCTCCAGACGATGGCGCCGTCGCGGGCGAACACGTTCAGGTGCCCGTCGATGTTCATCGCGTAGAGATAGCCGGTCTCCGGGTCGCCGGTCACGCTGCCCCAGCCGACCCGGTTGAACGGCACGGTCGTGTTGGTCACGCTGAAGGTGTGCTCCCACAGCCGGGTGCCGGTCTCGGCGTTCCAGCAGGCGACGATCTCCTGCTCGTCGATTCCGCCACCGGTCCGGCCGTTGGCGCAGACCCGTCCGTCGAACACCGCCGGGGTCGAACGGCCGACCCAGGTATCGGACCAGACGAGGTTCTCGCCCTCGGGCGACCAGCTCGAGACGAGGCCGGTCTCGTCGGAGGCGCCCGTCTGGTGACGTCCGCGCCAGCTTGGCCAGTCTTGGGCCGCGGCCGGAGCCGCCAGCGCCAGGACCAAGCCGACGAGCAGCGCCGAGGCCACGCGTGCCGAGGCGTCGTGTGCAGCCGTGTTCATCCCCTCATTCCTCACTGACGTGGACAGCGGGTCGCGAGCCCACCGAAGCAACTGAAGCAAATTAATATACTACACGTCGCCGGCAGTCGTTTCAGCCAGCGATGGTCCGTTCGACCGCCCAGAACAGGCCGACCCCGGCGATGGCGACTGACAGCGGGACCGCGATGCGCGCTCGATACCAAGGACGGCGGCGGCACCACCCGACCGACGCCAGCGCCAGCGTGATGACCAGCAACTGCCCCAGCTCGATCCCGACGTTGAAGCTCAGCAATCCGAGCAGCCGCTCCTGTTCGGGCAGACCGAGCTGACGGAGCACCCCGGCGAACCCGAGACCGTGGAGGAGCCCGAACCCGAAGACGACCGCCGGTCGCCAGGGCGTCAGCCGGGCGGTCAGGACGTTCTCGACCGCCACGTAGACGATGGAGAGCGCGATCAACGGCTCGACCACGCGCGCCGGCAGCGCGACGATCTCGAAGACGGCGAGCGACAGCGTCGCCGCGTGAGCGACGGTGAACGCGCTCACCTGCCACACCAGCGCGCGGGTCCGGGTGCCGAGCAGAAACAGACCGAGCACGAACAGGATGTGGTCGAGACCGCGGGGGACGATGTGCACGAACCCGAGTCCCAGGTACTGCCGGCCGAGGGACACGGCGGTGGGCGGCTCGAGAGGGCCGGCCAGAGCGTAGGGGTCGCTGCGGGCGCCCCGCTCGAGCACCGACCGGGTGGTCAGGCCGCGGATCTCATCGCGCACCGTGAGATGCACGTCGGAGAACGCGCGCGACGCGAAGAACTCCATGTTGGTCGCGCCGGTGGGCACCGAGCCGGTGAGCCGCGCCGTCAGCCCGAGCATCGTCGGGATCGCTGATTCGGTCGCGGCCGGTGTGCCCTGGTCGGGAAACGAGACCTCGAACGGCGCTGGCTCGCCGTCGAACCGCACTCGCACGCGACGCTGAAACAGCTGTCGCAACCGGTCGAGACGCGCCTCGAGCTCGCCGGGGGAGAGCGCGGCCAGCGCCGCCACGAGCGCCGCGTCGTCGGCGTTCTGCGGCGCGCCCAGCGCCAGTGCATCGAGGTCGCAGACCAGATCGGTCTGGAAGCTGCCGTCCGGGCGCAGCACGATGGTCGTCTCGGTGAACGTCAGCGGGTGCGCCCAGGACGGGACCTGTAGACCGACCAGAACGATCACGGTCAGCAGTGGCAGCCGGGCTGCCAGTCGCGCCGGCGCCCGGGAGCGCACCGAGGTCATCCGACTATCCTACGACAGCGGTGGGGGGACCCTGCCTCCTGCCCCCTTCGTGTCACGGCAGTCGGATCTTCAGGCGATACGGCCGGCCCCGGCGCAGGAAGTTGACGACGGTGTCCGCGTCCTCCTCGACCAGGCTGAGGCGCGCGGTGACCTCCACGTTGTTCTCCACGTCGACACCACCGACGCGATAGATGACGTCGCCCTCTTGCAGTCCGGCTGTCTGCAAGACGCTGTCGGCCGCCACCTCGATGACGAGCGCTCCGGTTCGCAGCTGCAGGTTGTCGACCTCGATGCGCTGCGTCAGGGCGTCGGTCGGTGCGGCGTCGCACACCGTGGCACCAATCTCGAGGGTCCGGGTTCGGGCGGCGTCGACACACGTGTAGAGGGGTTCGCCGTCTTGCGTCGCCACCACCGGTGCGACGCACACCATGGCGGCGACGAGGCTGGCCGCCGCCGCGCGCAGGTTCCGGCTCGTGTCCCGACCATGCATCAGTTGCAGTATACGCGGATCCGGTACCCTGTCTGGCATGGTCAGGATCGGCTCGGCCGGCCGCGGCACACGGCGCGTCTGTCTGCTCGTCGTCGCGCTCGGCGTGTGCGCGAGTCCGGCGACAGCATCACAGCCAGACGCGCTGCCCGCCGGCCGCTTCGCCCAGCTGGCGCTCGACTGCGTTCACCGGGAATATCCGAACAAGATCGCGCATGTACTGAACGGCGATGAGGACGTGCGCCCGCCGCGCGAGCTGACCCCCGCCTTCTACGGGTGCTTCGACTGGCATTCCTCGGTCCACGCCCATTGGCTGCTGGCCCGGCTGGCACGGTTTTACCCGGCGGCGGAGTTCGCCGAGCCCGCGCGGGCCGCACTGGCCCGCAGTCTGACGCACGCGAACATCGTCGCCGAGGTCCGGTATTTCGAGGCACCCGGTCGCGCCGGCTTCGAGCGGCCCTACGGGGTGGCGTGGTTGCTCCAGCTGGCCGCCGAGCTGCGCGAGTGGGACGACCCGGACGCCCGGCGGTGGCGGGCCGCGCTGGCGCCGCTCGAAACGGTGGCCGCACTGCAGATCAAGGAGTGGTTGCCGAAGCTGACCCATCCGATCCGGGTGGGCGAGCATTCACAGACCGCGTTTGCCTTCGGGTTGATGCTCGATTGGGCCCACGTCGCCGGCGACCCAGACATGGTCGAGCTACTCGACACCCGGATCGCCGACTACTACGCCGAGGACCGGGATTGCCCGTTGAGCTACGAGCCGTCCGGGCATGACTTTCTGTCACCCTGTCTGGGGGAGGCGGACCTGATGCGGCGTGTGAGGGTGCCGGCCGGGTTCGTCGACTGGTTGCGCGCGCTGCTGCCCGGTATTCCGGAGACGGGCGATCCATCCGGCTGGCTCGAGCCGGCGGTGGTCAGCGACGCCAGCGACGGGAAGCTGGTGCACCTCGACGGGCTGAACCTGAGCCGCGCCTGGATGCTGGAGGGGATCGCCGGCGCGCTTCCGGAGGAGGACCCGCGTCGGGCGGCACTGCTTGCCGCCGCCCGCGAGCACCGCGAGGCCGGTCTCGCTGCGGTCGCCGGCGAGCACTACGAGGGCGGCCACTGGTTGGGGAGCTTTGCGACGTATCTGGTCACGGAGCGGGGGTTACGCTGACCCGCTCCGTGACCGGCTACGGGCTTCAGGCGTTCGACGGCTTGTCGGACGACCCGCGACGGAAAACGCATTACATCTCCCATGTGTCTTGGCGCTTGCTCGGTGCTGATGAACGACCGGTGCGGGTTGTCCGGGCGAGGCGTTCGTCTGGCAAGGCGCGAGGAGGGAGCAGCCAGGCGGCGACGGGCGCGCACATGCGCGCCCCCGCGAGCGTCCGCGTGGGGCTCGGGGCGTAGCCCCGTCCAAGAAACGACGAAGCCACGCCGCCAGACGGGATGCCCCGCCCGAAAACCAGGGTATGCTGTGAGGCTGCGAGGAAGCTACCGATAGGAGAGGACTGTGGCCAACACGCCTACAACCTTCGATGAAGCACCTGTGTACGACCCGCCGCCGGCATTTGCCGCCAGCGCCCACATCAAGACGCTCGACGAGTATCGCGCACTGTACGACCGTTCCGTCAGCGATCCCGAGGGGTTCTGGGCTCAGGAGGCCGAACAGCGGATCACGTGGTACGAGAAGTGGCACACCGTGCGGCAGTGCAACTTTCACAAGGGCGAGATCGCGTGGTATCTCGGCGGCAAGCTCAATGCGTGCTACAACTGCGTCGACCGGCACGTCGAGGCTGGACGCGGCGGCGACACCGCGTTGATCTGGGAAGGTAACGACCCAACCGAGAACAAGACCTACACGTACGCCGAGCTGCATGCCGAGGTCCAACGCGCCGCGAACGCCCTCAAGAACCTGGGGATCATCAAGGGTGACCGCGTCTGCATTTACATGCAGATGATCCCGGAGCTGGTGGTCGCGATGCTGGCCTGTGCCCGGATCGGCGCGATCCACTCGATCGTGTTCGGCGCATTCACGGCGGACAGTCTGGTGACCCGGATCAACGACTCGAAGTGCAAGGCGATCATCACGCAGAACGCGGGTGTGCGTGGCGCGAAGCAGGACATCGCGATGAAGGCGAACGTCGACAAGGCTGTCGAGCAGACGCCGAGTATCGAGAAGATCCTGGTCGTCAAGCGTACCGACTCACCGGTCGAGATGGTCGACGGCCGCGACGTCTGGTGGCATGATGCGCTCTCGGCGTCGGATGCAACATGCGCACCCGAGCCGATGGATGCGGAAGACCCGCTCTTCATCCTCTATACGTCAGGATCCACCGGCAAACCCAAGGGGGTGCTGCACACGACCGGTGGGTACATGACCTACGTCGCCACCACCTTCAACTATGTCTTCGACTACCACCCGGGCGACATCTTCTGGTGCACCGCTGATATCGGGTGGGTCACCGGCCACAGCTACATCACCTACGGCCCGCTCGCGAACGGCGCCGTCACGATGATGTACGAAGGTGTCCCGAACTATCCTGATTGGGGCCGGTTCTGGCAGATCTGCGAGAAGCACAAAGTCAACATCATCTACACGGCGCCGACCGCGCTCCGCGCGCTGATGAAGGAGGGCGACGACTATCCGGCGAAGTACGACCTGAGCAGCCTGCGCCTGCTCGGCACCGTCGGTGAGCCGATCAAATCGCCAGAGTGGACCTGGTATCACACGGTCATCGGGAAGGGACGATGCCCGATCGTCGACACGTGGTGGCAGACCGAAACCGGCGGCATCCTCATCTCGCCGCTGCCAGGCGCGACGCCGACGAAGCCGGGCTCCGCGACCTTCCCGCTGTTCGGCATCAAGCCCGCGTTGGTCGATGACGAGGGCAACCTGCTGGAGGGGAACGGCGTGCGCGGGAACCTCTGCATCCTCGAGTCGTGGCCTGGCCAGATGCGCGGCATCTACGGCGACCAGCAGCGCTTCCTCGACACGTATTTCGCGCGATTCCCTGGGAAGTACTTTCCCGGCGACGGCTGCTTGCGCGACAAGAACGGCTACTACTGGATTACCGGGCGCGTCGACGATGTCATCATCGTCTCGGGGCACAACCTGGGCACCGCGGAGATCGAGGGTGCCATCGGCAGGTACCCGGCCGTCGCGGAGGCGGCCGTCGTCGGCTACCCGCACGAGATCAAGGGTAACGCGATCTATGCGTTCGTCACCCTCAGGACCGGCGAGACTGGTACAGAAGAGATGAAGGGCGAGATCATCAAAGCTGTCCGGAACGACATCGGGCCACATGCCACGCCCGAGCACATCCAATTCACCGACGGTCTGCCAAAGACACGGTCCGGCAAGATTATGCGTCGCATCTTACGCAAGATCGCCGAGGGTGACGTCCACGATTTGGGAGACATCTCGACGCTGGCGGACCCAGGCGTCGTCGACTCGCTGGTGAGCGGGCGGGTCTGAGCCCGCGGGTGCTCGCTCGAGATGGTGGCCAGGATCAGTGCTCGCCTGGGGGTGTCCCTGTCGCAGGAAGGAGCGCGCGTCGCGCGAATCGAACAGCGGCAGCATGTTGGGATGCTGCAGGTGGGCGGTGATCTCGATCGCCTTGCGGAACCGCTCGGCGCCTCGCACGGCGGTCAACTCGGGCCGGAGGACCTGCACGGCGACCTTCCGGTGGTGCTTCAGATCCTCGGCGACGGACACGGTGGCCATGCCACCCGCGCCGAGTTCTTCTTGGCTGGCGCAGCGGTCGGCGAGAGCGGATTTGAGAGGGTGCAGAAGGCTTGACGTCGCGTCTTGGCCTGCACGCGATGCAGCGAGCGACGATAGGCAGCACGAGAGGAGAGAGTGATCCCGCTGCTGCGGTCTATCGTGTGCAGCGGGTGAGGGCCTACAGACCATGCACCGCGACGCCGGCGGCCTCGGCCGCCGTGGCCACACGCTGGTCGACACAGACGAACGGCTTCCGTCCGGGCCGCTCGGGGCACCACACGAGGCCAGCGTCCAGCTGACACGCATCCGCCACTCGAACCCCGTCTTGGCGATTGGGCGCCTGCGATCGCACACGATGATTTCCTCTCGAACGTCAGGCCTGGGCGAGCCCAGCGAGGCCGCCCTGCCGTTCGCGCCGACCATTGTCATCGGCCCAGAGCATCTGCTCGGCCCGTTCGACCAGCGTTCGTAGCCCGGTCCCTGCGAGCGCAGAGACCGCGACACCGCCATAGCGGCGTGCCAACGCCTCACCTTCCCGGTTCTCCAACTTGTCGATCTGATTGAAGACCAGGAGCTCGGGCGCCTGCATGCCGATCTGGTCCAGGACGCCGCGCACGGTCTCGATGCGACGCTCGCAGTCGGGCGACGAGGCGTCCACGACGTGCAGGAACAGTGACGCGTCGGCGAGCTCCTCGAGGGTCGCGCGGAAGGCCGTCACGAGGTCGGGCGGCAGGTCGCGGATGAACCCGACCGTGTCCGTGATGATGACTTCGCGCGCATGCGGGAAGCGCAGGCGGCGCGACACGGGGTCGAGCGTCGAGAACATCTTGTTGGCAATGTGCACGTCGGCCTTCGTCAGCGCACGCAACAGCGTGCTCTTGCCCGCGTTTGTGTAGCCGACGATCGACAGGACCGGAACGTCGCGGCGTCCGCGCCGCTGTCGCCGGTTCTCCCGCTGCGCGCTGAGCTTCTCGAGCTCGCGCTCGAGCCGTGTCACCCGATCGCGCGTGCGGCGTCGATCGACCTCGAGCTTCGTTTCGCCCGGTCCCCGACCGCCGATCCCGCCCGCGAGCCTGGACAGCGAGACGTCGGCCCGCTGCGCGAGCCGCGGCAGCCGGTACTTGAGCTGCGCGAGCTCGACCTGGAGCTTGCCGTCCCGGGAGGTCGCGTGCTGCGCGAAGATGTCGAGGATGAGCTGTGTGCGATCGATGACACGGAGCTCCATGCGCTCGGCCAGGTTGCGCGCCTGTGTGGGCGTCATGTCCTGGTCGACGATGACGAGCTCGATGTTGCTCTGGAAGGCGCGGATCATGAGGTCCTGCAGCTTGCCTGAGCCGAGCACCGTCTTCGGGTCGACGCGTGGACGGGTCTGCGTCACGACGTCGACGATGTCGACGCCCGCCGAGCGCGCCAGCTCGTGCAGCTCGGCGATGTGGCTCTCGAGGTCGGCGGCGGTGCGACCCGCCGTGACCGAGACGAGGATCGCACGCTCGCCGGCTCCGACCTCGCGCGTACCGACCGTGCGCGCGAGCTCCGCCTCGAGGTCGTAGACCCAGGCCTGGAAGTCGAGCTCGATCTGCGCGGGCGGCAGGGGAACAAGGAACTCCATCCCCTCGCCATCGCTGTTGGCCGGCCTGAGGGCGGCGGTGTGGGCGAGCGTCGGGAACCCGTCGTTGTCGACGCCGATCGTCACCATGGCGTCGAGGCGGAGCAGGAGCAGGTCCGTCTTGTCGTCCGGCGTCAGACCTTCGCCGCTGAGGTGCGTGTGGATGCAGCGCAGGCCGCGCAGGCGGCCGCGACCGGCGCGCAGACGACCCCAGTCGGGCAGCTCCATCGAGTGGGAGTCGCCCACCATCACGTGCTGGACGTCGCCGCGTCGATCGACCAGGACGCCGACCTGTCGTCGGATCTCCCGGCTGATCTCCGTCAGCTGCCGCGCGAGCTCCTGCGTGAGCAGCCGATCAGCCGGGACACGGCGCCGGAAGAGGCGCTCGAGCCGGCGAATCTGGTTGGCCTTGAGGCCGTGCGTATTGCCGAAGACCTGGATGGGAGACTCCTCTGGCTTGTCAATCGACGCTGTCGCGCGCGAAGCGGCGATACACCTGGCGCGCCTCGTCGAACTGGGCGAACACGTGTGCGCGTTCCTTCTCGGCGCGCCAGCCCGGCCATGCGTCGGCCAAGTCTTGTAGCTTGTCGATCCATCGCAGGGCGTAGTCGGCGGCAGCGCGGTTCCGGATCGGCTGGTCACCGACCTGGAGCCACACCGGATTGGTGAATCCCTGGACGTAGGCAACATCCATCGGGTACCGGTCGCCGGTGGCGCCCTCGGCTCGCAGATGGCACCAGCCGCTGCGCGTGACGCGCTGCCGTGTCCGGAACCTGGCCGCGCGTCCATCGCCCCCGATCGGCACGTCGGTCACGGTGTCGCCGTTACAGACGAGAAAGAGGCGGTCGAGGGAGGTGACCGACTGGACGCGGCCGACGATCTCGACCGTGCCCCCAGAGGCCGGCAGTACCACCTGCTCGCCCGGCATCTTGCCGTCGATGGTCAGCTCGACCAGCGGTCCTGAGGAGACGAACGCCCGTCCTGCGCGCAGTCCCTCGAACCAGGCGGCCATATCGAGGCCGCGCGTCCCGGTGTGGACATAGGTGCGTAGCGAGCCGACCAGCTTCGACCGGTGCAGGTTGCTGATCGAGTCTTCGCCGCCGGTCGCCGTGATCCGGAGGCCGTTGTTCCAGACGGCGTACAGTGGGTAGAACCCGGCGCGCGACGCATCGGACCACTCGACGGCGTCGGTGGTGCCGAGCGCCGCATCGACGATGAACCCCTTGCCGCCGCCCAGGTTCCCGTCGAGCGGGTCCCTCTCGCCGCCGAACGCGTGCACGTAGCCGACGGTGGCGCCTTGCGCCTTCGCCTTGCGCAGCATGTCCGTGTTGCTCGGATACAGGCTCTCGATGGCCGTGCCTGCGTACCCCATCGTGAACGGCGAGAGCAGGTGATCGCGCATGCCGAACATGAAGACGTGCCCGTAGAACGGTGGACGATACTCCTGTCCCACCACGACGATCCGCTCGGATGTCGAGGTCGTGTGCGGGCCACCACCCGGTTCGAAGTACTGGTAGTCGAGAATGCGGTTGTCCTTGTTGGCGATCTGCTCGAGCACGAGGTCCTGGTCCTCGGCCTCGGACATCATCATCAGGTTCTCGAGCGTGTTGTGCAGGTTGCCGCCGTAGTTCGCGTGCACATGCGTCGAGGCGCTGTACCAGCCCTCGGCGGCCATGTCCCGCATGCGTCTGAGGTCGACCGTGACCTCCGTCACCTCGCCGGCGGTGATGGTGGCGGTCGTGGCCTCGGGCCAGAACTCGAAGCCCTTGACCACCGTCAGCTCAACGGGGCCCACGGGCAGCTCGACCGTGAAGCGGCCCGCGGTATGAAAGAGGTGGTCGCCCTGTCCGCTCAGCCGGGCGTAGGCGTCGGCGGGCGCATAGAACTTGCCGTCCGACGCTGCGAGATGCACCCGCGACCCGGTCACCTCGCCGGTGCCGCTGTCGCGCGTGCTGAGGGAGAGCACCCCCATCGGGCGTTTCCATCGACGCTCGGTGATCGCGACCCGGCGGAGCTCGCCGCCCGAGGTTTCGAGCAGCGCGAGCTGT
>SMUZ01047964.1_pt1 | contig 16724 bp, 20 predicted proteins | sample 2456421 | NCBI WGS metagenome assembly SMUZ01 (sample SAMN11095932, study PRJNA526329) | marine sediment metagenome | biome: Marine sediment; feature: Surficial sediment; material: Deep marine sediment; isolation source: Hadal surficial sediment | place: Pacific Ocean | collected 2014-11 | depth... | reverse complement strand
GCAACCGCATGTACGAATTTTTTGAGCGGCTGGTCGGCTTAGCCCTGCCGCGGGTGAGAGACTTCAAAGGCCTGTCGGTCAAGGCGTTCGACGGCCGGGGCAACTACACGCTGGGCCTCAAGGAACAACTGATTTTCCCGGAGATCAATTTTGACAAGATCGAGCATATCAAGGGAATGAACATAACCATCTGCACCTCCGCGCAAACCGATGAAGCGGGGAAGGTGTTGCTGAAATCAATGGGGTTTCCGTTCCGGAATTGACCGGAAGGAACCCGGAGTGAATTATGGCCAAGAAATGTTTAATCGCCAAAGCCAATCGGAAGCCGAAGTTCAAGGTTCGGGCATACAACCGCTGTCCCGTGTGTGGCCGGCCGCGCGCCTTCCTGAGAAAGTTCGGGTTGTGCCGCATTTGTTTCCGGACGCGGGCGCTACTGGGGGAAATTCCCGGAGTGACCAAGGCCAGTTGGTAAACGTAAGACTTATCAGGAAACGGATTTTCATATGTCGATGACCGATCCCATAGCGGATTTATTTACACGAATCAGGAACGGCATTCAGGCCGAGCACCCGAAGGTGGATATCCCCAATTCCCGGATGAAAATCCGGATTGTGGAAATTCTACGCGACGAGGGGTTCATCAAGGATTTCAAGGTGGCCGAGGACAACAAGCAGGGATGGCTCCGGATTTACCTGAAGTATAAAGAAGGCGAACCGGCCATTCACGGCATCAAGCGCATCAGCAAGCCGGGGCGGCGGGTCTATGTCAACAAGGATAAGGTGCCCCGCGTGTTGAACGGGTTGGGAGTCGCCATTGTCTCCACCTCGTCCGGTGTGATCACCGACGGCCTCTGCCGCGAAAAAGGGGTCGGGGGCGAAGTGTTGGGTTACATTTGGTAAGGAAGAAGAAATGTCACGAGTCGGTAAAAAACCCATAGCCGTTCCCTCCGGAGTGGAAGTCAAAATCGAGGGCTCCCGGGTGCGCGTCAAAGGGTCCAAGGGCGAGCTCGAGCGCGAGTTCGACTCCAACATGAAAATCGAGGCCCAGGATGGGCAGATCGTCGTGACCCGGCCGGACGACAAACGGACCAACCGCGCCCTGCATGGTTTGACCCGGGCGTTGCTCAACAACATGGTGACCGGTGTTTCCGAAGGATTTTTAAAACAGCTCAATATCGTGGGCGTCGGGTATAAAGTGGATTTAAAGGGAAGGGACCTGGTGATGCAACTGGGGTTCTCGCATCCCGTCAATTATACCGCGCCGAAGGGTATCGAATTCGAAGTCGATTCCAAAGCCAACACCATCAAGATCAAGGGAATCGATAAACAGCAAGTCGGGCAGGTGTCCGCCGAAATCCGGAAGTTCCGTCCCCCGGAGCCGTACAAAGGCAAAGGGGTGATGTATGCCGACGAACGCATCCGGAGAAAAGCGGGTAAAACGGCCGGGACAGCAGGTGCATAAGGTTCACAGGATATGAAAACGACACTGCGCCGAAGACTCAGACTCCATCGCAAACAGCGCGTGAAGACCAAAACCCAGCGCCATCCGGAAAAACTGCGTTTGACGGTGTTTAAAAGTGCAAAGCATATTTATGCGCAGATCGTCAACGATCAGGAGCGCAAAACCCTGGTGTCGGAATCCACCGCGTCCCAGGTGTTCAAAAAACAGATGAAGTACGGAGGCAACGTCAAAGCCGCCGGGCTGGTGGGTTCCATGCTGGGCGAAAAGGCCGCGCAGGCGGGAATCAAGGAAGTGTATTACGACCGCAATGGATTCATCTATGCCGGACGCGTCAAGGCGCTGGCCGATGCGGTGCGTGAAAAGGGAGTCAAATTTTAAGGCCACTGGGTGAAATGCCGCCCGGTGAACAGGAGGAAGATCGTTGAAGGATCGAGCCGCAAAACCTCAGGACCTGGTAGATAAAGTCGTCAAGATCAAACGCGTCTCCAAAGTCGTCAAAGGCGGACGCCGATTCAGCTTCAGCGCGCTGGTGGTCGTGGGAGACCGCGAAGGCAAGGTGGGCTGGGGTCTCGGCAAAGCCAATGAAGTGCCGGAAGCGATTCGGAAAGGGATTGACAAGGCCAAGAAAAACCAGGTCTCGGTGCCGCTGGACGGGTCCACCATACCGCATGAAATCATCGGGCAGTTTGGGTCCGGACGCGTCCTGTTGAAACCGGCGTCCCGGGGAACCGGGCTGATCGCCGGCGGTGCGGTGCGCGCGGTTCTGGAAGCCGTCGGGGTCAAGGACATCCTGACCAAGTGTATTCGCACCAACAATCCGCACAACGTGGTCAAGGCCACTATCAATGGATTGGTTTCCCTGCGCAACGCGGAGCAGTACTCCAAAGCGCGGGGAAAGACAGTGGAGTCGCATTCCTCCTCATGAACCGAATGAGATTGAATAGAACATGATCACCTTATCCAATTTAAAAAATAATCCCGGAGCCCGGAAAAACCCGAAGCGGGTGGGACGCGGCATTGGGTCCGGCACTGGCAAAACCTGCGGACGCGGCCAGAAAGGTCAGAAAAGCCGTTCCGGCGGCAATCCGCATCCCTGGTTTGAAGGCGGACAGATGCCTCTGCAACGGCGTCTGCCCAAACGCGGATTCACCAATATTTTCAAGAAGAGTTACGACCTGGTGAGCCTGAAATCCCTGGCCGGCCTGAAAGTTGACGGCCCGGTTACGCCTCAGGTGTTGAAGGACCAGGGATTGATTCGAGATGCCGGGGCGGTCAAAGTGCTGGGCGATGGCGAGCTGGCCGGGGCGGTCGAGGTTCATGCCCACAAGTTCAGCCAATCGGCCAAAGAGAAAATCGAAAAATCCGGGGGAAAGGTTGTAGTCCTTTAAATGAGCGGCGCGGAGGCCATCGGCAACTTATTTAAAATTCCCGAACTCAAGCGGCGGATCCTGTTCACTCTGGGGGTGCTGATTGTTTACAGGATCGGCGCCCACATTCCGACTCCGGGAATCGACAGCGCGGCGCTGGCCGAATTGTTTGCCCAGACCAAAGGCACCATTCTGGGCATGTTCGATATGTTTTCTGGCGGCGCGTTGAGCCGGTTGACGATTTTTGCGCTGGGGATCATGCCCTACATCAGCGCTTCCATAATTTTGCAGTTGATGACCATCGTGTCGCCGCATCTGGCGCAACTGAAAAAGGAAGGCGAGCAGGGCCAGAAAATAATTACGCAGTATACCCGATACGGCACCATCGTCATCAGCCTGATTCAGGGAACCGGGATCAGCATCGGACTGGAAGCGATGACCAGCCCCGGCAGCGGATTGCCGATCGTGCCGGACCCCGGTTGGGATTTCCGGTTGATGGCCATCTTGACACTGACCGCAGGCACGGCGTTTATCATGTGGCTGGGGGAACAGATTACGGAACGGGGGATCGGCAACGGTATTTCGCTGATCATTTTCGCCGGCATCGTGGCCGGGGCGCCCTCGGCGGTGTTCATGTCCATGGACCTGATGGGCACCGGCGAGTTGTCCATTCTGGTGGTTCTGTTCCTGTTGGTAGTAATGTTCGCGGTGGTCGGGGCCATCGTGTTCACCGAGGGAGGACAACGGCGGATTCCCGTCCAATATGCCAAGCGGATGGTCGGGCGTAAAATGATGGGCGGGCAAAGCACCCATCTGCCCTTGAAGGTCAATACCTCCGGGGTGATTCCGCCGATTTTCGCGTCGTCGATCATTATGTTGCCGGCGACCATGGCGCAGTTTATCGACAACCCCTGGATGCAACAGTTTTCGGCCCTGATGACGCCGGGGACGCCGGTTTACAGCCTGTTTTTCGTCAGTGCGATATTTTTCTTTTGTTATTTTTATACGGCCGTTATTTTCAACCCCACGGATGTGGCGGACAACATGAAAAAGAACGGCGGCTTTATTCCGGGAATCCGACCCGGTCCCAAAACCGCTGATTATATTGATCGGATTTTATCGAGGTTGACCTTTTACGGAGCCATGTATCTATCTTTTGTCTGTATTTTGCCGGATTATCTGATAAAATACTTCAACATTCCGTTCTATTTCGGCGGTACAAGCCTGCTTATCGTCGTGGGAGTGTCCCTCGATACCATGCAACAAATTGAATCCCACTTGGTCATGCGAAACTACGACGGGTTTTTGAAAAAGGGGAGGATACGAGGTCGCCGAGGCTGATCGATGAGGTTGATATTGCTAGGCCCCCCCGGTTCCGGAAAAGGAACCCAGGCCAATTTGCTTCAGGATAAGTTCAACATCCCGAAAATCTCGACGGGAGATATCCTGAGAGCTGCAGTGAAAGACAACACGGACCTGGGAAAACAGGCCAAGCGCTTTATGGAACAAGGGGAATTGGTCCCCGATGAAATTGTTATCGGTTTGATTAAAGAACGCATTGTGGCGCCCGATTGCGAAGCCGGATACATTCTCGACGGGTTCCCCAGAACCATTCTCCAAGCCGAAAAACTGGAGGAAACCCTGGCGGCGATGGATCAGGAAATCGATTCGGTAGTGGATCTGGAAGTCGACCCGGAAGAATTGCTGGTTCGGCTGATCGGTCGCAGTACCTGTAAGAATTGTGGCGCCATGTTTCATCAGACCTCGCATCCGCCGAAGGTGGCAGGGGTTTGCGATGAGTGTGGCGGGGAGCTGTATCAGCGGCCCGACGATAACGAGGAGACGATCGTTAAGCGACTGGAGGTTTACAACAAGGAAACGGCTCCCCTCAAGGACTTTTACCGCGAGCAGGGGAAATTGAAATCCGTTCAGGGATGCGGCGGAATGGGGGACATTTTCTCCAAACTGTGCGATCTGGTGACTTGAAGATGTCCAAAGAAGAAGCCATAGAAGTCGAAGGGACCGTTATGGAGCCGTTGCCCAACGCCATGTTTCGCGTGGAGTTGGAAAACGGGCACAAAATCCTGGCACATATCTCCGGGAAAATGCGGATGCATTTCATCCGAATCCTGTCCGGAGACAAAGTCAAAGTGCAATTATCTCCTTACGATTTAACACGCGGCCGTATCACGTATCGCTATAAATAAATAAGAAGGTGAACCATGAAAGTCAGATCATCCGTGAAGCCCATATGTATTAAATGCAAAGTGATCCGCCGGCGGGGCGTGGTGCGGGTGATTTGTGAAAATCCCAAGCACAAACAAAGGCAGGGATAACAATTACCCCCAGGTGTAGAAAGGAAATAGCGTGGCACGTATTGCAGGCGTAGACATTCCGCGGGATAAAAGAGCGTTAGTCGCCTTGACGTATATTTACGGCGTCGGAGCTACCACATCCGCGAAAATTCTGGAAAAAGCGGAAATTCCCCCGGAAGTGCGAATCAAGGATATGACCGAAGAACAGGTCGCCAAAGTCCGCTCCATTATCGAAAAGGAATATGAAGTGGAAGGGGATATGCGCCGCGCTGTCAATATGAATATGAAACGGTTGATGGACATCGGCTCTTACCGGGGCCTGCGCCACCGCAGAGGCCTGCCGGTCCGGGGTCAGCGCACCCACACCAACGCCCGCACCCGTAAGGGACCGCGCAAGGTGGGGGGCGCCAAGTCCAAATCCAAAAAATAAGTAAAGAAGGAATCCATGGAAAAGAAATCCAAAACCGGAAAAAAGAAAAGCAAGACAGCTCCCGAAAGCGGCATCGCACATATCCGGGCCACGTTCAACAATACCATCGTGACCATCAGCGATCTTTCGGGGAACGTTGTGTCCTGGTCCAGTGCCGGAGCACAGGGCTTCAAGGGATCGCGCAAAAGCACACCCTTCGCGGCCCAGGTCGCCGCTGAGAAAGCCGCCATCAAGGCCCGGGATATGGGAATGAGAAAACTGGAAGTTCATGTCAAAGGACCGGGGGCCGGCAGGGAGTCGGCCATTCGGTCATTGCAGGCGGCGGGAATGGAGATTTCCGTCATTCGCGACAAAACCCCCATTCCGCATAACGGTTGCCGCCCGCGCAAGCGCAGACGCGTGTAATTTTTTTAAATAAAAAGGAGTATCAGGTTTGGCAAGATATACCGATTCAGTATGCCGGCTTTGCCGGAGAGAAGGCGAAAAACTGTTTTTGAAGGCGAGCCGGTGTGAAACGCCCAAGTGCGCCATCGATAAAAGAGCGTACGCTCCCGGCCAGCACGGTCAGGGCCGCACCAAGTTTTCCGAATACGGCGTTCAGCTGAGGGAAAAACAGAAAGTGCGCCGCATTTACGGAGTCCTGGAAAAACAGTTTAGAAAATATTTTAAAATGGCGGACCGGAAGAAGGGGGTCACCGGGGAAAACCTCCTTCAATTGTTGGAAATGAGGTTTGATAACGTCATTTATCGAATGGGTTTGGCTGGCTCCAGAAGCGCCGCCCGACAACTGGTTCGCCATCGGTTCTTTACGATCAATGGAAGAAAAGTGAATGTGCCCTCCTATATTGTGAAACAAGGAGACGTGATCGCGCCCGTTTCAAGCAAGGTGGCAAAATTTCCGATCAAAACTGCTTTAGAAAACATCAAAGGCAAAACCCTCCCTTCCTGGCTGACGTTCGATGCCGATAAAAAGGAAGGAGTGGTGCAATCCCCCGCAAACCGGGAGGATATCACCTTGCCTGTTCAAGAACAATTGATTGTCGAACTCTATTCGCGTTAATTGTCCCCCACAGACGGCATTAAATAATCATTCGGCACATCTTCTGAGTGCCAACAAAGACTCAATCGGAGGATTGATTTCATGGTGATGCAAGGCATCGTTAAACCCAAACGACTCGATTTTGATAAAAAAACCAAAACCGATCATTACGCTAAATTCCGGGCGGGACCTTTCGAGCGGGGATATGGAGTGACCGTCGGGAACTCGCTCCGGCGTATGCTGCTTTCCTCCCTTCAGGGCGCTTCCATTATCGGAGCGAAATTCGAGGGAATTTATCACGAGTTCTCTTCCCTCCCCGGCGTGATGGAGGATATCAGCGAGATCATTCTCAATCTCAAGCAATTGAAGCTCAAAATGAGCGGCCAGGCCGACCAAAAGAGAATGTATCTGAAGAAAAGCGGCACCGGCCAGGTCGTCGCCAGCGATTTTGAAAGTGATCCCGATATCGAAATTCTCAATCCGGATCACCTGATTGCGGCCCTCGATAAAACCGGCGCGCTGGATCTGGAAGTGATCGTTAAAAGAGGCCGGGGCTATGTTCCCGCAGACCGGCATGATCTGACTGCCGAATCGGTGCAGATGATTCCCGTCGACGCGCTGTTCTCGCCCATCGAAAAAGTGAACTACACGGTCGAGAAAACCCGCGTCGGACAATCCTCCGACTTCGACGCGTTGGTCATGGAATTGTGGACCGACGGCAGTATCTCTCCGGAAGACGCCGTGGCCCATGCCGCAAAAATCGTCAAGGATCATATGCAGATTTTCATCAACTTTGATGAAGAGCCCGAGCAGGTCCAGCCACAAGTGGACGAGAAGAAACTCAAAATGATCACCAACCTGGCTAAAAGTGTGGAAGAGCTGGAACTGTCGGTGCGTTCCTACAACTGCCTCAAGAACGCCAATATCCAGACCATTTCCGAGCTCGTGCAGAAAGGCGACGGCGAAATGCTGAAAACCCGGAATTTCGGACGCAAGTCCCTGAACGAGATCAAAGAGATTCTTGAGGAAATGGGATTGCACTTGGGAATGAAGCTCGAAGAGGACGATCTCAAACAGATCGCCACCGCACGCAAGAAAAAAGAAATGGAAACTGATACCGCCGATCTCAACGGCTAGCGCATCGAATCTGGAAGGATAGCAGGGAAAACTCATGCGACATTTGAAATCAGGCCGAAAACTGGGTCGGACCTCGGCTCATCGCAAAGCGCTATTCCGGAACATGGTTACCGCCCTGATCCGACGGGAACGGATCCGCACCACCCTCGCTAAAGCCAAGGAGTTGCGGAGCCACGTGGAAAAAACGATCACCCTCGGAAAAAAGGGAACCCTGCATGCCAAACGTCTGGCTCGCAAAGTGGTCATCGAAAAGGACGCGTTTCTCAAATTGTTCGGCCCGCTGTCCGAGCGGTACGCCCAGCGCAACGGCGGCTACACGCGCATCATCAAAATCGGCAACCGGCTGGGGGATGACGCTCCCATGGCGTTCATCGAGCTGGTAGACCGGGAAGGCGAAGCGCCGGCGCCCAAGGAGAAGGCCGGGAAAAAAGCCGCTCCCAAAAAGGACACCGCCAAAAAAGCCGATAAAAAAGCAGAAGCCAAACCGGAGAAAGACAAGCAAGCGGCCAAGAAAACCGAAATCAAAAAGAAACCGGTCGAAGCCAAAAAAGAAGACAAGAAAAAAACGGACACCAAAAAAGCCGCCGACACCAAAAAAGCGGCCGCCAAAAAGGCCGCACCGAAAAATAAAAAGTCCGGCGACAAAAAATAATAAACCGTATTGTTCATCAACCCCAACTGAGAACCTATCCTCTCGGCTGGGGTTTTTTGTTGGGAAGAGGAGACCGTTGGTTTTGTCGGCCTGAGTAAGATGGGTCTCAGGCTGTGGCCGCCTGGAGAGGACGGACTGTGCTCTTAGCGGGCACGTCCCGGTTGGGCTGGACCTTGAATCGGAAATTGGTGTTCTCCCTGATCCACGCCATCAGATCATCGTACGATTTGAAATGCTCCGTAAACCCGTAGTCGTCTCCGGTGTATTCGCAGGTTTCGATGCTGTGTTCCCGGCAAATATAGGGTCGGGTTTCATAGATGGCGCATTTGTTTTCCGGAGTGAGAAATCCGCACACCGTATCCACCATGAGGTACCAGGCCTTCCGGTAAATATAAATGGAGACGCCCTTGTGCGCGATCTGCCACAACATGGCTTCGTGATCCTTGCGGGTTTCGGGTGCGTCTATTTCAACGGAAAAATAGGTGCAACATTTCGCCGGCAGGCAATTTTTACATTGATCCCAGGGATTTTTGATTTTTTTCTTGCTCATAAATGTTCCTGTCCTTGAGGAGGTCAGCGGTAAGTTTTCCAGATCGTTGCAAACTCCTTCATGCTAGTTGTCTCTGCCGCTGAAGGCAAGCAGTTTAAGGGTTTTTTTGGATGCGCGGGAAGCTTTCGATGCACGCTGGGTGGATTTTTGAAAGGCCGGCAGGATCAATCGGACCGGTAACAACGTCTGCCGGTCTCAAGGCCGAACCAACGCCCGATGCGCCGTCGGGTTGCGCGTGTCGAACCGGTAGAGTCCTTCCTCCCGGGCCGCGCGGACCGTCTCCTGCTGTTCGGTTTCCGTGGTCCGCCGGTTGATTCCATGGTAACGATTCGGCGTCACCTTCCCCGCCGGGCGGTACTGGTCCATGATGTTGATATACGTATGCGGCGATACCTCCTGCGCCAGAAACCGCATGATGCGGCGCGAATCCTCCGCATTGTCCGGCATCACCAGATGACGCACCAGCACGCCGCGTTTCGCCAGACCGTTTTCGTCGAATACCAGATCGCCCACCTGCTGCTGCATTTCTCGGATAACCGCCCGCGCCGCCTGCGGATATTTTTTAGCCTTCAGATATTCTGCCGACAACCCCTCGTCCCAGTACTTGAAATCCGGCATGTAGATGTCCACCACGCCGTCCATCAACCGGAGGCTCTCCAGCGAATCGTACGCACCGGTGTTGTACACCAGCGGCAGTCTGAGACCCATCTGCACCGCGAGGGGCAAAGCCTCCAGTATCTGCGGCACCACATGTTCCGGCGTCACGAAATTGATGTTATGACAGCCCCGCTCCTGCAACTCGAGCATCATCTGCGCCAGCGTCTCCGGTCGCGCCTCCACTCCATCGCGGTGCTGGCTGATATCGTAATTCTGGCAAAACACGCACTTCAAATTACACATCGAGAAAAAGATAGTGCCGCTCCCGTTCCAGCCGCGCAGGCAGTCCTCCTCGCCGAAATGCGGGAAGTGGCTCGACACCCAGGCATAGCGTCCGGTCTTGCACAAGGCCCATTCGTCGTTGAGGCGGTCCACCTCGCAGTCGCGCGGGCACACCTTGCAACTCTTCAGGTGCTTAAGACCCTCCCGCGACCGGCGGTACAGCTCCCCCGTCCGGAACAGCTTCATATATGCCGGCTCGAAATCCTCGGAGTTGATTTGAAATGTGGGGGCCGCTGCACTCATAGTCGTTTTTAAAATGGGGATGACCTCTGATTCCCCTATCATATAAGGTTTCCCTTTGGACTGCCACCCCTACAAACGGCTTAACCATAAAGCGGTGAGGGTACAGCATTTTCCGTCCCGTTCCACCCGGCCGCGCACGATGTACGGCCCCCGGTCGTGGATGAGCACGCCGAACTGATGGTAAATCTTCGGAAACAGCGTCACCTCGAAACACGCCGTCGGGTCCTCCAGCGTCATGAACTTCATCAGCTCCCGCTTGACCGTGCGCGTCCGCTTGGCGGTGATCATCCAGCCGACCAGCGTCACCAGCCGCCCGGCGTGTTGGGACAGATCCCGCGCCGCGATGATGGGCAGCACCGAACGCGGCCAAGTACGACGCGTTCCCAATCCGGCTTCGGACACCGTGAGCCCGCTGCCCGCAACCTCCACGCCGTACAGGGCCAGCAGATGCTCCGACACTGTCAGGTCCAGACACTCCAGCTCCGCCCACAGTTTTTCCTGCCGACTGTACTGCGGCACCCGCATACTACTGAACCTGTCCCCCTCTCCCCCTCTGGGGAGCACCCACGGGGTGACGGGCTGGGGTGAGGGGTGGTTGCGCTCCTCTCTTTTAAAGGGGGCCGGGGGAATTTTTAACGTGACGTTGGGAACGTTCCACAATTGCTGAAACGTCTGTTGACCATCGCAGGTGAAATGTTTTATCCGCATCGCTGACTTCATGATCAACTTCAACTGCCACAGCAGTTGCGGGCGTGACGGCCCCGGGCCACGCCCGGAGGAAATTTCGCGTTGCGCCCGGTGATTCGAGTTGCCGGAGGGAAGGTCAGCCCTTTGCGTGTGGAGGCACTCCACCGTATCCATCGCACCGCAGCGGATGAGAGATTCCGCCTCGCTTTCGCCGATGTCCACCCGCGACAGAAAATCCTCCAGCGACGCATAGGGTCTGTTCTTACGTTGCTCCAGGATGGAGTCAATGGTGTTCCGGCTCAGATGCTTCACCTGCATCAACCCCACACGCACCCGGCTACGCCTGGAGGAAATATTGGGTTGCGCTTGGCGATGTGAGTTGCAGGATAAAGGAGCCCCCCCTTGTAAAGGGGGCTGGGGGGATTCTTCCCTTGACCCCTCTCCCCCAAGGGGAGAGGGGTGGGGTGAGGGGGGTGTTGTCGACGCAATAAACCGATATTCGCTCTCATTGATGTCCGGTGGCAGGAGGGTGAGGCCCAGCCGCCGCGCTTCCTCGACGTAGGCGCAGGTGTCGTAAAACCCGCCTTGATTCGACAGCACCGCCGCCATGAACTCCGCCGGGTAATGCGCCTTCAGCCAGGCGGTCTGGTACGAGACCCGTGCGAACGAGGCGCTGTGCGCCTTGCAGAAGGCGTAGCCCGCGAAGCCCTCCATCTGCCGCCACAGCTCCTGCGCGATGTCCGGCGTCACGCCGTTTGCCAGCGCGCCGGTGACGAACCGTTCCCGGTAGTTTTCCATCGCCTCCCAGTCGCGTTTCTTGCTCATGCACTTGCGCAGTCCCTCGGCCTCGCCCAGCGACATGCCGGCGATGGCGTGGGCGACCTTGATCACGTCTTCCTGGTAGATCATGACGCCGAAGGTCTCGTTCAGAATCGGCTCCAGTTTCGGATGCAGATAGCGGACGGCCTCCCTGCCGTTGTGGCGGTCGATGAACGCCTTCATCATGCCGCTGTCGGAGACGCCGGGACGGATGATGGAGCTCGCCGCCGTCAGCATCTCGAACGTCTCCACGCCCAGCTTCTGGAGCAGGTTGCGCATGCCCGGCGACTCGATGTAGAAACAGCCGATGGTCCGCCCCGCCTTCACCAGCGCACGGGTTTTCGGGTCGGTCACGGGATCCATGCAGTTGAAGTCGATAGTGACCCCATAATTGGCCTGCACGTCCTTGACCGTGTCCGACAGCACCGCCAGTCCCTTCTGCGCCAGGAGGTCGATCTTGAGCAGGCCCATGTCCTCCACCGGGTACATGTCGTATTGCGTCACGGCGAATCCCTTCGGCGTCTTCTGCAAGGGGATGAAGTCGGTGATCGGCAACGGGCTGATGACGATGCCGCCGCAGTGGATGGACAGATGGCGCGGGAACCCCTCGATGCGGCGGCTCAGCTCGAGGATCGTGCGGTACGGTTCATCTTCCGTAGGTAGATGACGGCATTCCGGCACGGTTTCCCGCACCGTTTCCAACTCCGCCAGGCTGGAGAAATGCGGCAGGGTTCGGGTGAACGCGTCGATCTCCGGCACCGGCACGCCCAGCGCCTTGCCCACCTCGCGGATCAGCGAGCGGCTCCGGAAATGCACGTGGGTGGAGATCAGCGCCACGTGCTCGTGCCCGTAGGTGTCGAACACGTAATCCAGCATTTCGTCGCGCCGGTTCCAGGGGAAGTCGATGTCGATGTCCGGGTAGTCCGACCGCTCCAGGCTGAGGAAGCGCTCGAAGTACAGGTTGTAGCGGAGGGGGTCGACCTCGGTGATGTTGAGGGTGCGGCAGACCAGGCTGTTGGCGGCGGAGCCCCGCCCCACCGTCGGAATGCCGCGCGCCGCCGCCTCGCGCACGATGTCCCACACGATCAGAAAATACGGCTCCAGCTTCAGCCGGTGGATCACTGCCAGCTCGTTTTCCAGGCGGACTCGCGCGGCGTCCCGTGCGGTACCGGAATACTGCCGGCGCATACCTTCATGAGACAGCCGCCGCAGGAGGGAGGCGGCGGTTTCGTCCGCCGGCAGGTCGAAGGGGGGCAGTTTGGTCCGCCCCAGCTCCAGCGAGACGTCGCATCGCTCGGCGATGCGAAGAGTATTGTGGACCGCTTCGGGAATATCATCAAACAGGCGCGCCATTTCGGCGGGCGGTTTCAGCCAGGCGTCCGGCGAGGCCGCCGCTCCCGGTGGCAGGGTGTGAACGGTGGTGTTGGTGCGGATGGCGGAGAGCAGGCGGTGCACCTGCCAGTCCTTCGGCCGAATGAAAAACACCCGGTTGGTTGCGACCACCGGCAGGCCGCGTTTTTGGGCGAAGGCGAGCAGACGCCAGTCCCGCCAGCGTGACGCTGGACCCCGCTTGTGAGCGTTTGGATTGCGCCCGATGATGTGGGTTGCAGGATTCGGTATTAGCCGTTTGCGTGTGGAGGCACTCCACCGGTGGTCGTGCGCCGTCAGCTCGGCGTAGAGGTTCCCGCCGCCCCGGGCGCGGGCGATGGTGTCGAGCAAATGCCGGTCCGGCGAGAGGATGATGACGTCGTCCGAGCAGGCCCTGAGGCGGTCACCCAGGGAGAATTCAGCCAGCGTGACGCTGGACCCCGCTTGTGAGCGTTTGGATTGCGCCCGATGATGTGGGTTGCAGGATTCAGTATCAGCCGTTTGCGTCTGGAGACACTCCAGGTGGCGGTCGGTGATGATGCGGCACAGTTCGCCGAACCCTTTCAGATTTTTAGCTAATAGGACAGCTCGCTGTGGGGACATGAGATCCGCTGTCTCCGGTTGATCCACCTCTACGCCGAAGATGGGACGAATGCCGGCTGTGCGGGCGGCCTGCTGGAAGGGCACCGCGCCGTACAGGCCGTTGGTATCCGTGAGGGCCAGGGCGGGGCCGGGCATGCGCCGGGCGGCCGCGACCAGGGCGTCGATGCGGTCGGCGCCGGCGAGAAAGGAATAGTGGCTGTGGCAGTTCAGATGGATGAACACGATAGCGAATAAAAAGCGAAAATAAGGATCAAAAAAAATGCGGTTCACGAATGGATTGAATTAGTGTTATAATAATCAAACTTGCCATGGCAAGTCAAGCACCCCTTCACGATGCCATCCGAACGGTTCCATCCAGGGAACCACAAGCGAGAAAAAATATTGACAAATAGGAAATAAGCGTTTAGTTTAGAAAAGAACCCCCAAGAAGTAGAGCTTCCTAAAGCCTCTGAAATCAATTAAATATCCAGAAAATTCTGCAAATGGTTTGAGATAAACAGAGCCTCTTTGGGGGATTCTGAGACATCTTCAACAACCCACTCAAAATCAAAAACAGAATAACCAGCAACCACAATCCATCCATCCATCTAACCTTTTACCCAACCACCACACATGAGTGAGACAACGCAACCACCCACAACCAACATTGAGGAATTAAAGGCAAAGACCATCTCCGACCTGACCGGTATTGCCAAGACCCTTAAGATTCAAGGTCATAGCAGTTTGAAGAAGCAGGATTTAATTTTCAAGATACTCCAGGCCCAGATCGAAAAAGACGGTCTGATGTTCGGCCAAGGGGTGTTGGAAATCCTGCCGGACGGCTTCGGATTTCTGCGCGCGCCGGCCTATAACTATCTGCCGGGACCGGACGACATTTATGTTTCGCCCTCGCAGATACGCCGTTTCGACATGCATACCGGAGACACGATCTCCGGCCAGATTCGCCCGCCCAAGGAAAACGAGCGGTATTTCGCGTTGTTGAAGGTGGAGGCCATCAACTTTGAAAATCCGGACAAGACCAAGGACAAGATTCTGTTCGATAACCTGACGCCGTTGTATCCCGATGAACGCCTGCGTCTGGAAACGCCGAACGGCAAGGATTACAGCGCGCGCATCATGGATTTGATGACGCCGATCGGTAAAGGCCAACGTGGCCTGATCGTGGCACCGCCAAGGACCGGTAAAACCATGCTGTTGCAATCGATCGCCAACAGCATCAGCACCAATTATCCGGAAGGGGTTCTCATTGTATTGTTGATTGACGAGTGTCCCGAAGAAGTAACGGATATGCAACGGTCGGTAAAGGGCGAGACCATCAGCTCCACCTTCGACGAGCCGGCCCAGCGCCACGTCCAGGTCGCCGAAATGGTGATCGAAAAGGCCAAGCGGCTGGTCGAGCACAAGAAGGACGTGGTGATCCTGCTGGACAGCATCACCCGCCTGGCACGGGCCTACAACGCCATCGTGCCGCCCAGCGGCAAGGTGCTTTCCGGCGGTGTCGATTCCAATGCCCTGCAGAGGCCCAAGCGGTTCTTCGGCGCCGCCCGGAATCTGGAGGAAGGCGGCAGTTTGACCATCATCGCCACCGCGCTGGTGGATACCGGAAGCCGCATGGACGACGTCATCTTTGAGGAGTTCAAGGGCACCGGTAACTTGGAAATCGTGCTCGACCGGAAGCTCGCGGACAAGCGGACTTTCCCGTCGATCGATATCAACCGGTCCGGCACCCGGAAAGAGGAGTTGCTTATAGAGGAGGAGGAACTGCAACGGATCTGGTTGCTTAGAAAGGTTTTGCTCCCCATGGGCATCCATGATACGATGGACCTCCTCCTCCAGAGAATGAAGGAAACCAAGACCAACGCCGAGTTTATTCAATCGATGAACTCCTGATATTTCAGTGCGTTAGAGAGGTTCCAGCGGTTATGAAAACTGAGATTCATCCGGAATATAACAAGACCACCTTTGTGTGCTCGTGCGGCAACACAGTGGTGGTTCGGTCCACCGTCAAGGACATGCACCTTGAAATCTGCTCCGCCTGCCATCCGTTCTTCACCGGCAAGCAGAAGCTGGTGGACAGTGCCGGCCGGATCGAAAAATTCACCCGCAAATACAAGAAGGCCCAGGCGGCGAAAGAAGCCCAAGAGGCCCCGGAACCAGCTCCCAATTAGCTTCCCCCCTTTCCCCTGTTTCGACACCTGCAGTCCCTTTTATTCACACGTATTTTAGATGACAGTTGCGTTCGACGAACCGGTATTTCCCATGTTTGATCAATTGGATGAAATCGAAAAGCGATACGAGAAGCTCAATCAATTGATGAGCGATCCCAAAATCATCCAGCGGCAGACGGAGTTCCAGAAGCTGGCCAAGGAGCAGTCCGAGATTTCCCAAGTCGTCAAGGAATTCCGGAAATGGAAAAAGAACGCGCGTGAATTGGAGGAGAATCAAAAAATCCTGAAAGAGGAGCAGGACGCTGAACTGCGCGATATGGCCCGGGAGGAAGTCGAAACCCTGCAACAGGAAAAAGAAAAGAATGAAACCCAGCTGAAATTTCTGCTCCTTCCCAAAGATCCGCGCGATGCTAAAAACGTTATCATGGAAATCCGCGCGGGCACCGGGGGAGACGAGGCGGGTTTGTTCTGCGCCGATCTATTTCGGATGTATTCGCGGTATGCGGAAATCGTGAAATGGAAGATCGAGATCATAACCAGTAGTGAGACCGGGGTCGGCGGACTCAAGGAAGTGATCTGCAATATCCAGGGCAAGGGGGTGTTCAGCAAACTCAAGTATGAGGCGGGAACCCACCGGGTGCAACGGGTGCCGGCCACCGAAACGCAGGGACGCATTCATACCTCGGCAGTGACCGTGGCAATTTTGCCCGAGGCGGAAGAAGTGGATATCCAGATCAATCCGGTGGATTTGAAAGTGGACGTTTACCGGTCTTCCGGCCCCGGCGGCCAGAGCGTCAACACCACCGATTCGGCTGTACGCAGCACCCACCTTCCCAGCGGGATCGTCGTGACTTTCCAGGATGAAAAGTCGCAACACAAAAGCAAGGACAAATCGATGAAGGTCCTGCGAGCCCTTATATACGACGAGGAACAACGCAAACAGCAG